>Ga0070741_10004230_pt1 | contig 33822 bp, 39 predicted proteins | sample Coa_R1_4_FD_66440 | JGI IMG/M metagenome (GOLD analysis project Ga0070741, IMG submission 66440) | Surface soil microbial communities from Centralia Pennsylvania, which are recovering from an underground coalmine fire - Coalmine... | ecosystem: Environmental > Terrestrial > Soil > Unclassified ... | reverse complement strand
CATTTGCTTTTGAAAAAAATCACTCTAGAGCTTCCAGAGTGATTTTTCCTAAAAACCGTTCTATTACATCGGCATGGTTTCGTACACACACACCGCACCGTCATCTGAACCTAGGCTGGGGCAACCCTTTGACATTTCTATTGCCTCATCTAGGCTTTCTGCCTTAACAATCGAGTAGCCAGTAGGTACCGGATCTTTAACATCACTTACGCCGCTCTTCATTACGGCTTTCCCACCTTTAAAAGGATTGCCTGTATCAACAATCTTGTCGCCTAGTTTTCCAAACCAAGCTTTCCATTCGTCCATGCCACCTTCCATACCGTAGTATAGGTACACAAAATTTTTCATTTTTTTCCTTCCTGCTCCATTAGAGCTTAATTATTTAACATTCTCTACCCCGTTCACGGGGAGGTCGTGTCCAAAGTTATTCACTCAGGCCGGCTATGTAATTCTCCAGTGTCTCTTTGTCACTACCCCAATCGGTATTAAATTGCATAATCCAATCCTGAGTTTCTTTAAGTGATCTTCGATTAAGTGCCAGAAAGTTAACTCTCCCAACTTTTTTGCGTTGGATAAGTTTGGCTTTTTCTAGTAATCGAATGTGCTTATGTATCGCTGGTAGCGACAGCTTAAACTCCTTAGCTAACTGGCTTACGGTTGCCGGCCGAAAAGCCAACGCATGAATCATTCCGCGTCGCTTTCCGTAGCCTAAGGCCGTAAAAGCTGCATCCAAATTTGGGGAGTTATATGCTTCAATCATACTTAACCTACTGGTTAAGTATATAGAGCAAACTAACCTTTGTCAAAATAACAGATGTAAAAGTATACTATTTTACGGAGAGATGCAGGAGTGGTTGAACTGGACGCTCTCGAAAAGCGTTGTGCCCTTTCGGGCACCGTGGGTTCGAATCCCACTCTCTCCGCCAGATTAGCTATTCGGTATTGGCCACCAGGAATGGGCATAGACGTCATTTAAGATGGTGTGGGCCATATCACTATTTAAATCAAGCCAACCGGGAGTGCTGTAATTTGTAATTTGGTAGGGAGTCAGAGTGGCCTCAATCAGTTTAGTTCCATCAAAAGTTGCTGTAAGCATTGTGCCTTGAGTTGTCGGTACACTCCATTCTTGATCGAAGACGAAATTACCCAGACTGTATGTAATAAGCTTGTCTTTGTACCACTCAATTCCCTGCACCCAATGTGGATGAGTACCTAGAATTAGGTCTGCACCGGCATCTATGGCTCTATGAGCTACTTCACGCTGCTCATCGTTAGCGTCATGGGTATATTCTGTCCCCCAATGATAATAGACAAAAACCATGTCGGCTTGGCTTTTAGCCTTTTTAATATCAGCCTCCATAGCTTGTATATAAGACTCATCAAACGGGTACCAAGGCTTTATCTTAATCACCGCTACGCCTTCAGTAGTATCGGTAGCCTCTGGTGTTCCTGGGATAGCATCGTAACCTAAAACAGCGATTTTAAGACCGTGCGTAGTTATTATCTTTGGTGTATGCGCCTCAGTAGCGTTTTGGCCGCCGCCAAAGTAAGCAATGCCGTTAGCAGTTAAATTATTGAGCATGCCATTGAAGCCCACAGACTCAGTGAAACTATGATTATTCGCCAGATTAACCGCATCAATGCCGCTTTCAGTTAGCCCAGCCATAGCCTTAGCCGGAGAATTGAAGGTAAAACCTTCCTCAGGATAAGGGATGCCATCAGCAATGGTACATTCCAGGTTGGCTAACGTCACGTCAGTAGATTTTAGACGATCGTGTACTTTACTAAAGGGTAATGTAAAGTCATTAGCTACCCGCATGGCACGGTAGACGTATCGGCCTTCAATAATGTCGCCAATGGCATTGAGTGTCCATTGCTGGTTGCTGCTGGGCTGAAGGGCTTTAGCCAGAGGTTTAATAAAAGCTGAGGCGTCAGTTCCGGCAATCTTATCTAATTGTGTGCCCAGATATAGATTGGTGTTTGACTGTGCCTGTACTATTTTCTCTCCAGAAAGTTTTTCCGGCACCCCCGTAGAAGTCGATGAAATAGGCAATGAGTGCTTTAGCGCATTTGGGCCAATTATTAACTCAGCTGTTTTGATGTTAGACGGACGCCCTATAAGGCCTTTGTCTTTTAAGTATTTCTCGATTTCTGGCTGGAACTTGGTTTGATCAGAGGAATTATCGAAGTAAATTGTAATCGGTCGGGTTTCAGCTGGCTGAAGATCTTGGGATCTAAGGAGCAGTTCACCGGAAATTATTGACAATAAGAAAATTAAATAAGCTAAAAGCCAAAGCCAGCCCCTCTTCGATATTCTGCGGCCCCATATCCGCGTCATCTTAACTTCATTATACATTTCATTCTGCTATCATTACTTTTATGGGTAAAGGCGTAATTGCATTACTGGCTGCAATCTCAGGTACTGTCTGGATTTATAACAAGTTCATGAAGAACACCGGCAACCTGACTCAGCGTTCTATGATAGCTGCCGGTGCTGCCGGCCTTGTTATCTTTATTGTGCTCCTGATAGTTCTTAGCTTAATTGGTTTTTAGATGTCAGATAGCATCTTTACGAAAATAATTAGAGGCGAAGTGCCATCTCATGAGATTTATGAAGACAATAAGACTTACGCCTTTTTAGACATTCAGCCAATAAAGGCGGGGCATGTACTAGTTGTGCCAAAAACTCAAAAGGATATTTGGGATTTATCAGAAGAAGATTACCTAGCACTTATGTCTACCGTTAAGAAAGTTGCCCGCCGAATCAGAGAAGTTCTAAATCCAAAGCGGGTTGGAGTACAGATCGTCGGAGTTGATATTAATAATCATGCTCATATACACGTCTTCCCCTTCAATAATATGGGCGAATATCGCGGGATCCCGCAACCAGCCACAGATGGCGAACTAGCCCAAATGGCCAAAAAGCTTAAATTCTAGGACATAAAATTCAAAACTAGCCTTTTATTGCTATTTCCTATGTCCTAAGTCTTATTTCCTTGATATTATATGGCTATATGGGGTGGAGTTTTGAGTGGTGTTATGGATGAGAAAGCTTTAGGAAAAAGACTCCAACTGGCCCGCAAGCGAGCAGGCCTGACTCAACAGGAGTTATGCCAGAAAGCGGGGCTCTCTTACTCTACTCTGGCCAAAATTGAGCGGGGAGCTATCCGTTCGCCATCTGTGTTCACCGTTGCCTCTATAGCCCAAGCAACAAACACAGCTATAGAAGATCTACTCGATCTAGCATCCCGAGGCCTCAATACTTCAATGCCAACCAAGAAACGTTCAAAGAGCGGGATCACATTTGTTTATATGGACATTAATGGCACGCTAATAAGATTTCCGCATAAAGCTTTTACTGAAGTAGCCAAGATAGCAAACCAGCCTACAGATATGGTAGAGACATTCTTCTGGCGTCACTATGATCCAGTAAATTCAGGTCAAATTACCACTGCTGAGTTTAATGATGCCTTTGGTAAAGATCTGGGACTAGAAAATTTTGATTGGAATAAATACTACTTTGACAGTCTTGAGCCAATCCACGGAATGGAAGACCTTGTAAAATGGGTCGCTAGCAATTACGAAATTGGCATCTTCACAAACAGCATGCCGGGTTCAATAGATGAGCTAAAAAAGCGTGGGATGCTTCCGGATGTCAATTACGCAGCGATTGTAGATTCTTCTAAGTTGGGTTTGGTTAAGCCCGATCCCCGGATATACGAGAAAGCTGAAGAGTTGGCAGCAGTAGAAGTTAAGGAGATTTTACTAGTTGATGATCTAAGACCCAACTTAGTTACAGCCGACCGTGAAGGTTGGCAGACCATCTGGTCAGACGAGGTAAATCCTGAAGATACTATTACCCGAATCAAAGAGGCCCTCGACTTTTAAGAAACTTCGGTGAACGTCTTTATATCCTCTTCGATCTTGGCCAGAATAGCTTTTTCAGCCTCCAACTGTGACTGGCTCTGCTCCACTAATACTTTTGGGGCCTTATCTTTATAGGCTTCATTAGCTAAACGGCCTTCTAGGGCTTCTAGAGCTTTCTGGTGAGTCATTTTATCCCGCTCAAGCTTAAGCAAGTATTGTTTGGCAGTTTCTCTATCTACATCAAGCCATACATCATGGCTAGTTACCGTTAGATGCAGGCCATGAGGATTGTCAGTTTGTTTGACTTCTCCCAGCGAGGCCAGTTTTTTAATTAACTCAGAGTTATCAGAGACTATTGTTTCTTTACCGTAATAAAGTAGCGGTCTCTTTAGACTTAATGCTGACATAACCCGTCTAGCTTCAGCGACTATTAAAATAACATCTTCAAATTCTTTTGCTTTGGCTTTGTCTGCTCCTTCCGGTTTTGGCCAAGCCTGAATAGCTAGCAGATTATCTATTTCCCAGGCTAGTGTCTGCCAAATGGTCTCAGTTACAAACGGCGCAAAAGGATGAACCAGCTTTAAAGCAGATTCTAAAATGTAGGCCAGAAACGCCGGGTTTAGATCCGTTTTTGAGGCTTCTATATACCAATCCGCCAGATCATCCCAGACAAAATGATAAACAGTCTCATAAGCTTCGCTTAATCTATAATTTTCAAGATAGTCAGAGGTTTGTTTGGCAGAGATACTTAACTTGTTAAGTATCCAGTGGTCAGCAATCGACTCGGGTTTTGAGTCTGCTCGAATGCTATGCTGATCGCCTATCCTATCATCAGTATATCGGGCTACATTCCATAGCTTATTGCAAAAATTGCGGGCCTCCTCTACCCTTCTGCGGTCATAGCCTCGATTTACAGCAGGAGCGCGGCCGGCAATAAGACCCATCCGCAGGGCATCTGAGCCTTGCTGGGCAATAATCTCCATAGCATTAACTACATTACCCAGGGATTTACTCATTTTGGCGCCGCCTTCAGCCAAAACCAGTCCATGTATATAAACCTCGCTAAATGGAATTTTGCCAGTAGTATAAAGCCCCAGCATGATCATCCGCCCGACCCATTGGTAAAGAATTTCTCCGGCTGTTTCCATTAGCGACGTAGGGTAGAGTTTTTTAAAGTCTTCGCCATCAGGGTAGCCCAGCGTTATATAAGGCCAAGAGCTGCTAGAAAACCACGTGTCAAATACATCCGGATCCCGCTTGTACTTTTTACCGTTAACTTCAATTATTTCTTCTTTGACTCGGGTATCAAAAATCCAATCCTCAGGATCTTCGGTGTTTTGGAAGGCAGGTATAGGAATGCCCCATGCAATTTGGCGGCTGATATTCCAGTCCTTTAGCCCATGCAGGTACTTAATTAACTGTTTCCGTTTACTATCTGGGTAGAAGGATATTTCTTTCTTCTCTAAGGCTTCAATAGCCGGTTTCTTAAGAGATTCCATGTTAACAAACCATTGTTCCAGGGCTAAAGGCTCAATGGTAGTGCCGCATTTATAACACTTTCCGACCGAGTGAGTATAAGCCTCTACGCCTCTTAAAAAACCCTTTTTAGCCAGAGTTTCAGCGACTTTTTCTCGTGCTTCCAGGATTGTTAAACCTCTAAACTGCTCTGGAACGTTATCAGACATTTTACCTTCAGTAGTAATAAGCTCGATGATAGGCAAATTGTGTTTTTGGGCCACTTCAAAATCGTTTGGATCGTGGCCCGGAGTTACTGTTACTACCCCTGTGCCAAACTCCATATCAACATATTCGTCCGCAATGATTTTTATTGGTGTATCCGGCACTAAAGGCTGTAGCACTTCCCTGCCCACCAAATTTTTATAGCGCTTATCTTCCGGATTAACCATTAAGGCGGATTGGCCAAGCTTTGTTTCCGGCCTAGTAGTCGCTATTACCACTTCCCCGCTGCCATCAGCTAAAGGATAGGCAATATTCCAAAGCTGGGTTTCTTCCTCTTCATGCACTACTTCAATATCAGAGAAGCCCGTCCCATGAAAAGTGCAGTAGTTAACTATACGTTTACCTCTGTAAACTAGACCATCATCCCATAATTGCTTAAAGGTCTTGTAGGCCTGGGCAACAACCTTGTTATCTAGGGTGTAAGTAAAACGGGTCCAATCACAACTTGCGCCAAGAGCTCTAATTTGTGACTGGAAGTTATGTTTATTAAGCTCCACAAAGTCCCAAACTTGGCTAAATAACTCCTCTCGACTAAAGTCGAAGCGGCTCTTCCCCTGCTCTTTTAGCTTTTTTTCATAGACTACCCAAGTTTCAAAACCTGCATGGTCAGCACCAGGTACAAACAGTGTAGCCTTACCTTGCATACGCTGATAACGCACCACAGTATCTTCTACAGCAATAGTCAGGCCAAATCCGATATGAAGATCAGCATTAGCATTAGGTGGAGGCATGACGATACTGAAGTAGTCATCCCCGCCCCTGTTCTGAGGTAAAAAAGCGCCTTTTTTCTCCCAAAGTGCATAGATATCTGCTTCATACTCTGATGGGTTATAGGCTTTTGGTAGCTTCATTGGTCGAATTATATAGCTTCATACCGGGAAAGCCTCTGTAATTCTCTAGGACAGGTCTTTCTCGGGCACGTCATATAATGCTCCTTAATCAGTCGCATTATATCAGACTACCACTGTTAAACGTCAGTCATATAAAATTTCACGTGAAAAAAATAGCCATATAATACTAACCTTTTCACGGGAAAGTTCCACTTTAAAAAGGCTCCCTCAAGGGCAGTGCCCAAACCAAAAACGATTTTGCTTTTTTGTGTCCATTACCAAAAGCTTCTTGGCAATAGCCCACCCATGTTTGTTTTACAGAATAAGCATATGCCTAATAAGAAGAGCAGGCAATATTGACAAATACACTTTTTAAATGTAAAAAATGGTTCATGTCTCATGACCTGAGTAAGGAGAGATTTGATCTTCTAAACTGGGCCGTACCCTCCGATTTGGATTTTAAATGGGAGCATTTTGAACATCCACCGTTTGAAGATCTATCGAATTTTGGAGTAATTAGCGATCCGGCAACGGGGGAGAGAATTGCTATCTTAAGACCGGCAAAATGCCAGGTGAAAGAACTTAGTGACCGTCTAGATGAGCTAGAACTTCTTAGGAGTTGTAATGTGAAGCTAGCTAAAAGTACACCGTTAATTTATAACGATGAAATATATCTGTGGGTAAGTTATATGCGGGGCGACACCCCATATTTTTATCGAGGGCAAAGACGAGTGCTTACTACAGAGCAGCAAAACAATATGGTAAGGCATGCTTTGGGAGTTGCTGACTATAATTCACAGGCATATATAGAGAGGCGGGCGCCCCTTTATGACATAATACATCCGGCTCAAACTCGTATCATAGATAATGATTTTGTTTTTCTTGATCTTAATTTGGCCATCGAGCCCATGGACGAAGCTCAATATAGGCGCAAGATGGCTCGTATAGAAGAGTTATATCTCCCTTTTTTGGATCAGCAAGAGGGAAGACTTCTAGAACGCAGGCTAAAGGTGTTTGCAAGAGAGGCTGCCGGTTGGAAATCCCACCCCAGATTACCCTACAGCGCCGGTAAGGTTGCGTTAGCTAGTTAGATCACATTTTTAGACTTGGATCGGGCGCGAGAGAGTAGGGGTCGTCTTCTGGCCGTTTACGGCTAGCTTGATAGTAGCCCAAAGTGGCAATCATAGCAGCGTTATCAGTACAGAGCTTGATATCTGGAAATATAACAGGGGGCAGTATGGCTTTTTGGGCTTGTTCTCTGAGCTCTAGATTGGCAGCTACACCGCCGGCAATAACTACGCTTTTAGGTTTATATTCCTCCTCTGCAGCTTTTAGGTGATCTATAAGTGTATGAACGGCAGTTTGCTGAAAACTGGCAGCAATATTGGCTTTTTGGGTTGCACGTAAGGCCTCTGGCAGCTTAGTAGAGGGGAAGGTGTAATCTTTTCCGGCCTGCTCCTGAGCAGCCCTTAAAACGGCTGTTTTGAGGCCAGAAAAGGAAAAATCATATTTGTTTATCATCTTAGATATGGGAAGTTTGACAGCCCTCGGATTACCTTCCTGAGCATTTTTATATATTGATGGCCCGCCGGGGTAGGGTAGGCCAAGCATCTTGGCGACTTTGTCAAAAGCCTCACCAACTGCGTCATCATATGTCTGCCCTAAAACTTTGTAATTTCCGTGATCTTGAAAAAGGACCAAATCTGAGTGCTTTCCAGATACAATCAAGGCTAAAAGGGGAAATCTAGGTTGATTAACCGGTACTTGATAAGAGGGCAGGGAGGACTGGGTGATAAAACTGGCGTAAACATGAGCATGGACGTGATTAATAGCGTACAGAGGTTTTTTCCTAGCAATCGCTAAGGTTCGGGCGGTTAAAACGCCTATCAAAAGACTACCAAGAAGCCCCGGCCCTTGGGTAACAGCGATGGTGTCAATGCCATCCCAATCTGTTTTGGCCTGCTTTAAGGCTTCATCAATAGTTGGCATAATCACCTCAATATGGCTGCGGGCTGCAATCTCCGGCACCACGCCACCGAATGGGGCATGTAAATCAAGACTACTAGCAACTACATTACTAAGAAGTTTTTTGCCGTTTTCCACGACAGCAGCACTCGTCTCGTCGCAGGATGTCTCTATCCCTAGGATCTTCACAAGACTATTGTAACAAAGCAGTTGATAAATATACTAATATCTGGTATAGTTATACAAATGTCAGGTCCGAGCGAAGAGTTTACAGTCAGACCACCATCAAAAGTTATAGAGCAGATTATTGATCCTCTTGAGATTGGAAATGAAGCACTTTATTCCCACGAAAAAGAGCTCCTAGAGAAACCAGTTTTAGGTAAAAATGGTCACGCAGAAGCTTTGTTTCGACGTTTTGCTGGACATATCGTTCTTAGCCAAAACCCAAGGGGGATCAACGTTTTAAAGACTGTAATCATGCCTGCCGGGCTAACTCCTAGGGAGATAAGGGATGAAGTTGAAATTACGAGAGTAGAGCTGGGACTAGGTTCAGATGTGCCTATAATTTTTAATACTCAATTTAGCGGACATATTTTGGAGCTTTATCATACTCAGGTAAATGGTGTCTATTCAATGACACTTACAGATAGACACGAATTACCCCAAAGGCAAATTGATGAACCCTTCAGTTGGGAAGATCCTTCTATCCCGATTTTAAGACAAGAGTTAGAAATTGGATCGTCAGTAAGCATCCATCGCACTGACGAAAGAGGACGAGGCATCTTTCTGCAGGGAATTATCAGCGGGCAACTGGTGCGGTCAGAGGTGACAAGGCGGGCCGAACTGGGCTTCGCAGAACTATGTGATCAGTTAAAGTGGTCTCCCGCCGTTTAATCTATTGCTACAATTAGAACTATGAAAACCAGATCGCTAGTTAAGGCGGTTATTCCGCGTGGGTTGTTCCGTAGGGTTGAGCCTTATGGCCACCTTGGTGAGGCGGTTGTCCTCAACGCTAAAAATGGTTCTCCGGCTAGGGGTATGAGATTTATTGGTGTAACGGGGACGGACGGTAAGACTACGACCTGTTTTTTAATCCACCAGATGCTTAAAAGCAGTGGCTATAAAGTAGCTATGCTGACCACGGCCGCTGTTGATTATGCCGATGGGGTAGGGAAGCACCCAAGCCCAACGCACATGACGACCCCAGATGTTAGTGCGCTCCATAAAGCGTTTAAAAAGATCAAAGCTCAAAAGCCGGATTGGGTTGTCATGGAAACTTCCAGTCATGCCCTAGCCCAACATCGCGTGTTAGGAGTGCCATACTCTGTTGCTGTCCTTACTAACATAACCCACGAACATCTGGATTATCACGGCACGATGAAGAAATATCGCCAAGCTAAGCTAAAACTCTTTAAATTAACAGATAAAAATAACCAAGGTTTGCGTACAGGCGTAATAAATGCCGATGATCCTGCTGCCAATATGTTTAAAAAATCGATAACCAACCCCATTACATACGGCGTAAATTCTGGCGATTTAAAAGCCGAGCATATTAAAACGACACCAAAAAATAACAGCTTTAAGGTCAAAATGCAGAATACGGAACTCAATTTAACAGTTAGTTTGCCTGGCAAGTTTAATATTTATAATGCTTTAGCAGCAGCAGGAGTCGGGCTGGCAATTGGCTTACATCCTCAGCAAATAGAGAAGGGCATTGCGTCATTAAAGCAAGTTCCTGGCCGCATGACACGCGTAGAGGCTGGACAGCCGTTTGAAGTATTAGTTGATTACGCAGTGACGCCTTCAGCTCTGAAAAACGTTCTGAGAGCAGCCCACGAGGTAAAAAAGGGCAAGGTGATTATAGTTTTTGGCGCAACGGGCGACAGAGATAAGACAAAACGGCCAGAAATGGGTGAAGTAGTTGCCAGAAATGCTGATAGAGTCTTTTTGACAGATGATGAAACTTACACAGAAGACCCGCAAGCAATTCGCAGGGCTGTCTATGAAGGGATCAAGAATGCTGGCGGCGAGTCTAAAACTACAGAGGTAGAAGATCGTGAACAAGCTATCATGCAGGCTATCTCAGAAGCTAGAACAGAGGACGTTATTCTAATTACTGGTCTGGGCCACCAAAAAGACCGTAATATGGGCGGTAAGCTAATGCCTTGGAGCGACATAGAGGTTGCACGTTCTTTAATCAAAAAAATAAATGAAAAAAGCTGAAGTATTGGGTACTGTAGCCGCTATAACTTCTGCGGTTGCTATCGGCAATATGGCAATTAAGAGGGCATATGACCTGTCTGAATATTTTAGAAATCGAAAAAATAATGCAAGAGTTGCTCATGGTAACCTAACCTATCCACCTCTTATTTCTGAGGTTTATATCCCCGAAACTTACGAAGGCCAGCAAATACCTGAGTATGTAATTGCCGCAGCATTACGAGATCGTAAGCCTTCCATCCATAGTTAGGACTTGATTTTTTAGCGATTTTAAGGTATACTTATACCTAAATAAACAAAAATAAAAAATGACTAAATCTACAGCCAAGAACCATCTTACTAGGAAAAATACAGCACATAATTCGTCTAAAATGAAGCACCCCCCAACCTCCCCAGATGATTTACCAGGTGGAGTATTCGAAGCTCCTCCGGTTTTTTCGTTGGCTTATTTTCCAGGTACAGAACATATTGGCAGTGCGAATGCTGAGCGAGAATGGCTAGGGTACGACCAGACAAGAGTCCCTTACCCTCATCAACCATATAGGGGGGTATTGGCGAGGCTTTTGCTTGAGCCTGATCCGGATATACAAATCGGTAACCGTTCTCTAACTTACCTTAGACTTCCCGAGAATTACGTATCTATGTCACAGGCCCTTAATGATGCGATAGGCTCACGTCCGCACGAACATGCATTAGATATAGCCAGAACCTTATTTGACCAACTGGGCGATTCATTAGTTGAATTAAAAACTGAATCGCAGGTAATACCTGAGTCCCTGCATTATAAGCAAGTAATATTTCTCCGGAATGGTGGCGGAGTTAACATACTGCCACCTCTCGAATTAGTGCCAGATACACGTTCAGCCATGCTCAAAATGGCCAAGTCTTTTACCAGCTCAACAGTTGAAGCCAGTGCTACGCCTGTCCAAGTAGATTCGTTATTCCGGGCTATACAGGGATTCCTGATTAAGCTTGGCGTTGCGGAGGCAAGTTATGGGTCGTAGTCGTCCTGATAGGCTGCCTACCGACGTGTATACCACTCGAGTTTTTGGCGATGATTTTATACCCGACCGATCTAGACTGATTGGAGCAAGTGATACTGCTCACCAAGTATCATTCGGTAAACACTACGATTCAGCCAATGGCGAATGGAGAGAGGTGGCTGCTAAGCCTTTTTTGGGCCCACGAGCAGCCGAGAAAGCAAAAAATGAGACGAGACTAACAGCTGTATTACGTGATCTTGGATTTCGTACTCTCTCACCGGTACTAGTAGCCGAAGGTGATGGGGTCGCCATACTTTTGACCAATTATGTACCTGGATTAATAGGTGCGAATGCTTTACCGCTTGAAGCACATCCCTCTACAGCTCTTGGCGAGAGCGTAGGAGAAACAGCTGCATCAATAGCTGCTACTTTAGGGCGTCTCCACGCATCCCATGTTACCCATGGAGATGCCCAGATTAAAAACTTTGGCTTAAAGACACATGGACCTGCCGGCCAAGAACCCATTGTTATGGACCTGGAAAAAGCAACTCATCATAAAAATACCAATCCTGCTCATAGGGAGAAGGCTGAATATTATTTTAATCGCGCCACACAAGGCGATTTACGCGTCTTATCAGACTCAATGGGTTTTCGTTCTTATGGGGGGCGTGGTATTCGCCGGGCTCGTAAACATTTTACTGACACAATTATTGAGCCTTACCAGGAAACAGTTAGAAGCCTGGACCAAAGCCTTCTACCGCAAAGCTATGAACAAGCCTATACGAGTTTTTACAAGGGGCGAGAAATGGCCCATTATATTGAGGCTAAAAATGGTAAAGGGGACGCACAAGCAGCGGCGTAGGAAATTGATGAAAGCACCTCTAGCAGTAGAATTTTCTTCGACAATAGTCTCGCATAGGCAAAGACGAATTATCGAACCGCTGAGACAGGCCATATATGAACAAACAAAACATGGTGAGCCCAAAAGAGCTGCTAAACTCACTCAGCTAGCTAACCTGGTGCTATTGCAATGCGATGAGGGAAGACCTCAGACACTCCTTGGGGCTTTAAATGATGCAGTAGAAGGTGGACATCAATACCTGGGCGGAAGGAGCTCTAATAACGGACGTTATAGAGCGGTTCTTGACGAAGAAGGAAACGTGGTTTCGCTGCTACCATTTCAGCCAATACCAGAAAATGGACGCATAACCTCTCAGGCCAGAAGTGATACAAGAAGAATCGGTTCAGGACGGAGGCAAAATTACTCTTCATTTCAAGCATCTCATGAGGCTTTGAGTGGTCAATACCAGCTAGAGGAATAGTCTAGTTAAGCTCAAGAGTTAGGCACTTGACGCCGCCACCGGATTTTTGGAATTCGGTTATTGGAAGGGTTAATAGGTTAAAACCAAGCTCTTTATAAGTTTTGATCAGGTTGGCTGGATGGTCAGACAAAATGATATTCTTGCCATCGCTTAAGGCATTTAAGCCGTATGACATTGCATCTTCACTGTTAGCATCGATAACTTTAGGCACAAGTTCATGTATGGTTTTTTTGCGACTGTTTACTAAAAGCCTTAGGGTAGAAAGCAACAGTTTCAGAATTGAGCACAGTTAGCGCAGTATCTAGGTGGAAGAATCGGGAGTCCACCAGTTCAAGACTTACTACTTTCTTACCAGAAAAGTTCGCAATCTCTTTATGTGACCGCATATCGGTGCGGATTCCGTAGCCGGCGAATATTACATCATTCCAAACCAGAGCATCTCCTTGGCCTTCAAAAACATATTTTGGCATATAAATGTGAGGGTATCCGGCCGATTCAAACCATGTTTTAAAATGCGGAGTTTCTGGTTGGCGTACTTTGGGAAGGAATTTTGGCAAAATTACTCTGCCATCGAGGACAAGTCCACCATTAGCTGTAAAAACCATATCAGGCAGGCCCTTGATAGGATCAATAAGCTCCACATCCCAGCCAAGCTTCTGGGTATAGGTATCATAAATTGACTTCCATTGTTTGGCAGCCTGTTTAGGATTAACCTGATTTTTTAGGTCCATCCAAGGATTAATTTCGTATTCTATGTCAAAAAAAATAGGCGGGCACATTAAGACTGTTTTGGTCTTATTCTCACTCGCCATTAAAAGTATATTTTATACGATTTTACCTAAAAACATTAGCAAAATAAGGGGGCTTGACATAAGTTTTAGCACTCATATATGATGAGTGCCAGAAAGTTAGTTTGTTTACAGACTAGCTTAATACTTAAGCATAAAGTTTAAGCGGAGGAATATACATGGCAGGAAATCTGCAGCCATTAGCTGATTGGGTCGTTGCCGAGCAAGAAGAACCAGAAACTCGTACAGCGAGTGGACTCTACTTGCCCGATAAAGCAGCCGAGAAGCCTAAAGTGGCTAAAGTTTTAAAAGTTGGGAAAGGTGTTCGAGATATTAAACCAGGTGACAGGATAGTTTATAAAAGCTACAGTACAACAGAGATAAAGCTGGGCAACACCGAATATATATTGGTTAAAGAAGAAGATATTCTAGCGACTGTTAAATAGGAGGACAAATGGCAAAGAAAGTTTTTTATGATGATGAAGCTCGCCGTCGTGTTTTAGGTGGAGCCGAAATTTTATATAACGCAGTCCGCACAACTATGGGGCCAAAAGGCCGTAATGTTGTTATAAGTAAGAGCTACGGCAACCCAACAGTTACCCACGATGGCGTAACTGTAGCTAAAGGTGTAGAGCTAGATGACGTAGACGACGAGACACTGGGCTACAAAGTTGGCGCAGAGCTTATCAAAGAAGCTGCCAATAAGATGAATGATGTTGCCGGGGATGGAACAACCACTGTTACAATCCTGACCTACCATATCCTTAACGAGGCCAACAAGTTAATTGCTGCCGGCCATAATCCAATGTTGCTCCGTAAAGGCTTAGAAAAGGCCGCAGAGGAAGTGATAGCTAAGCTAGGCAGTCTAAGCGAGAATGTTGGCAGTAAGAAGAATCGTGTAGCAGAAGTAGCGACCATTAGTGCGGGCGATTCCGCAATTGGTTCTTTGATTGCCGATGTTATGGATAAGGTTGGCAAAGACGGGGTTGTTACTGTAGAAGAAGGCCAGGGTCTAACCATGGAAAGTGAAGTTGTAGAAGGCTTTACCATGGACCGCGGATATGTAAGTCCGTATATGGTGACTGACACGGCGCGAATGGAGGCCGTCTATGAAAAGCCCGCAATTGTAATTACTGAGCAAAAGATAAGCTCGATCCAAGAATTCCTTCCAATGCTCGAAAAATTGGCGAATGCCGGGAAGAAGGACCTTGTTCTAATTGCTGATGATGTCGAAGGCGAGGCTTTAGGCACGCTGATCCTTAACCGCCTAAAAGGTGTATTTAATACTGTTGCCGTAAAAGCACCGGCATTTGGTGATCGCCGTAAAGAAGTGCTGGAAGATATTGCTATCTTAACCGGCGGCGAAGTCATATCTGAAGAACGCGGTATGAATTTTGAAAATGCTGAGTTATCAGTGGTTGGTTCGGCGCGACGAGTGATCGTTACCAAAGACGAGACCACAATAATTGAAGGCACTGGATCATCTACGGCAGTTCAAGCGCGTATTACCCAAATAGATAAGCAAATACAGGCCGCAACCAGCGAATACGACAAAGAAAACTTAGAAAAACGTCGGGCTGCACTGCAAGGTAAAGTGGCTGTCATCAAGGTTGGTGGTGCAACTGAGACTGAGATCGAAGAAAAGAAATTCCGCGTTGATGATGCCGTAGCTGCCGTTAAAGCTGCCCTTGATGATGGCGTTGTAGCTGGCGGCGGGGTAACACTAATCAATCTAATTTTCTCGGTTAAACCAATCCAGGGCGATGCCTCAGTCTTAGCCGGACAGAGCATTCTATTCAGGGCTCTAGAACAGCCATTCCGTATATTATTGGAAAATGCCGGGATTAATCCTGATGAGTGGTTGCCTCAAGTACGCAAAGCTAAGCCTGGTCACGGTGTCGATGTCAATAATCCTGATACTCTGGTTGACCTTAAGGTGGCCGGCATAATTGATCCAACTCGCGTGACTAAAGAAGCTGTCCAAAATGCTGTAAGTATTGCCGGAACAGCTATGACCATGGGCGCATTAGTAGCTGAAGTCCCCGACAAAACTCCTCCAACACCTCCTATGGGCGGTGGTGGTATGGACATGGGCATGTAGAACGCTCGCTCAGATTGGATTTGTTCGGGTTGCTATATTTTTCAAATTTGCATGTCTATGATATAATATGGTTAAGCTAAAGGGGTATTAACTATGGCTGACGACGACGTCGTGCAAAAAAGTCCAGGTGGGATAACAACTGCGCCTGAAACACCGCCGCCTATTATCACGCAGGTTGATACAGATCGAAGTAGTAACTGGGTAACTTTAATTGTGTACATACTAATCGCTTTATTAGTTGCTGTACTTGTGGTTCTTGGGGGGCGGTTTATTTACCATAAAATTCATCACAAATCTTCTAGTAACCCAACCACTACTACTAGTTCGCCGACTACCACTGCTCCGCCACAGCAACCATCAGGTTCTAATAGCTCTTCAAATCCTTCTAGTAGCAGTTCTTCAAACTCAACTAGTCCGACCGGTGGTCCAGCTCCGCAAGATGGTCAAATATCAAATACCGGTCCGGGTGACGTAATAGCATTGTTTATTGGTGTTACTTTAGTATCCGCAACACTTCATTACGCATATCAGCTGCGCCGAACTAACTAGAAATTTATTTACTTTTCTTTTGGGTAAAGTAGTTAATCTCATTAACTACATCTAAAAGGGCTTGGGCCCGGGTTTTTTCGTCGCTAATCGTGTTAGCGGCTTCGAAGGCTTTAGGCACCAGTTCAGAATTATCTGATGCCTGGATGAGCATCATAGTGGTTTTAAACTTTTCTTCCGGGGTTTGATCAAGTTTATCGACTAGCGGTGCCAATTTTTGGAGCGCCTGTTGCTTAATACCTAAGAGATCACCGCCCCCATTAAGTGGAGGCATAGCAGGAGCAGGAGGTGGAGGTAGAGGGGATGTTGGCTTGGGTTCAGGCTCTGGTGTGTCATCAGATGTTAGTGGGGGCAGAGGTTTTTCTTCAGGCGGCTGAATAGTTAAAATATTGCTATCGATTTTTTCATCTTTAACCTCTTTGGGAGGCGATTGCATTGCAATTGGCATAGATTGATCGTTGTCGTTCATTGATTCATTAAGTAATGGAGCTGTAGTGCTCATCATAGGTGACGGCTGGGGCATAGCCAGGCCACTACCAACAGGCGTGACTGTAGGCAGAGGGCTACCATCTGGAGCCGTTGGAACTGGGCCGCCTGCCTGCGTATTATTTTTCTGGTTTTTGTTACTATCGCCGAACATCCCACCCCCAACTCGCTAGAAGCGAGCAATTACCAATTTACAATTAACAATTTTCATTTAATTACCAGGTTATCAATTATCAATTTACAGATTTAGCAACAAAAACACAAGCTTTATACAGTCCGTGGTTTGGCTTTCACTGTTTACTATGTACTTACAGTTCATTATTCACTGTTCACAGAAAACGTACTATTAACGGAAAACGGAAAACGGTAAAATTATTCTGTGCTAGATGACCTTAAATATATTCACCAACGTGACGCCCAAGATGCCTTAGGCATTGCCGAAAAACAGTGGCAGCAATTAGAGCATAAATTTGATACCAGCAGCTGGAATCTGAAGGCTCAGGACATCGACAATATAGTTTACGGTGCTATGGGAGGCTCAGCCCTCGCTGCTTTAGTCAGCCAAAGTTGGCCCGGCTATGATATGCCTTTTGAAATTTCTCGTAACTACCATATTCCACGTTACGTTAATGAAAGAACTTTATTTATTGCGGCTAGCTATTCCGGGAATACTGAAGAGACGCTATCTGCTTTAGCTGAAGCTGAAGGTCATAATGCCAAGATTGTTGTCATCGCCGGTGGCGGCAAACTGGCGGAGGTAGCTAAGGATAAAGGCTACCCTTTACTTGATTTTCCTAAAGTCGTCCAGCCGCGGTACGCGGTACTGGCTAACCTCAAAGCCATTTGTGCTGTGCTTGATGCAGTAGCTCCTGGTAAAGACAATACCTATTCCAAAAGTTTGGAGAATGAAGGTGGATTTCTAAAAGAGTCGGTTAAAGATTGGATTCCAACAGTGCCAACTAATAATAATCCAGCAAAGAAGCTGGCCAATGAGTTAGCCGGTAAGTCGGTTGTGGTCTATGCTGGGCCAATGCTTTCATCGGCGGCCTATAAGTGGAAGATTAGTTGTAATGAGAACGCCAAAAATGTTGCCTGGTGGAACGAGCTACCGGAGTTTGACCATAATGAACTAATGGGTTGGAGTAGTCATCCGATTGAAAAGCCCTACGCGTTAGTTGAACTTAGGAGCAAGTTAGAACATCCACGGGTGCAAAAACGGTTTGAGGTTGGTGAACGCCTATTATCTGGCCGTAGGCCGACACCAAATGTGATAGAAGTTCAAGGGAAAACCTTGCTCGACCAACTGGTTTGGGCATTAGCCTTCGGTGATTTTGTGACGATGTATTTGGCGCTGTTAAACAACGTCAATCCGGGAACCAGCGACATAGTTGAAAAATTCAAAAAACAACTCAGCTAGTCGCCGCGCAGAGCTTGGATGGGGTCTTTGCGGGCAGCTTTTAAGGCTGGAGCTGTGCTAAAGACTACTCCAACTAGAACAGATACGCCTACAGCCAGTATCATGATTGGGACAGTAAGTACCGGATGTAGGTTTGTGTAAAGCCGCAAAAAGCCGAAGACTATCAATGATACTATTACGCCAATTAACCCGCCGCCCAGGGTTAGCGCCAGCCCCTCTACCAGGAACTGATTAAGGATCTGGTGATTTGTCGCGCCAATGGCTTTGCGGATACCTATTTCTCGGGTTCGTTCGCTAACGCTCACGAGCATTATATCCATAATGCCTATTCCACCAACCAGTAAAGAAATCGCTGCGATCCCTGAGATAAAGGCTGTCAAGCTGCTCACAACTCCGCTCACTACATTAAGCAATTCCTCCTGCTTTAAGACTGTAAAATCTTCTTGACCTTGGTGATTTGCCAATAAGGCTTTGCGGGCATCTGCAATAGTGGCGCCAGTATTTGAAGTTTTACTTTTTAGCAAAATTTGAACTAAGTTAGTATTACCATTTGTTAAACTTTTGGCTTGCTCAAATGGAATAAATACTGCCGAGTTAAAATCCGTCTCGCCGATCGATAAAAGACCACCCGTTGTTGGTTGCAAAACACCTCTGATAATAAAACTCTGGCCATCAATTATAATGCTATGGGCTACAGGATTTGATTCATCAAATAATTTATGAGCGATGTTAGAACCAATCACAGCAACCCGTTGGTCCTCATCTTCCAGTTTAAAAAAATCACCATAGGCCAGTTTGGGATGTATAAGATCGGGCAGGGCGGAGCTAGTGCCCAAAACAAAAGCATTATTAATCTCGCCCGAATCACTGGAAGTATTGCTGGTCACAAAATCAATCGGCGCAACGGCAGAGGCGGTGGGTAAGCCTTCAAGAGCTGTAACATCTTTAGAAGTTAGGGTACTTGAATTTAATAGGGCTAATATATTAAATCCGTTTTCAGAACCATCTGTAGATATTAATTTGCCGGAGCGAACTGTTAGCACATTACTGCCTAGCCCATTAATCTGGCCGACGATCTGATGCTTGAGCCCTTCACCCAGGCTCACGATAGTTACTACTGAACTGACGCCAATAATTACTCCCATCATAGTTAGCACTGTTCGCCATTTTGAGCTGCGCAAATTGGACAGCGCCGATTTAACATTACCGCTCCACATTTACTTAGCTGCCTTTCTGGAAGCCCTTTTGGTCTTGCGGCGCGGTTTAGATGATTTAGGTATGTCTGCTAGTTCCTTGCCCGGTACATCATGCATAAGAGCGGATAATCCAGCGGTTATGTCTTCTGGCGTGCGCCTGTAACGACTAAAGTAAATCCGCCGTGCACCCTTAGCCAAGTGACCGATCGCGGTTTTTTCATCACCAACTATCATACCGTCAGACATATAGATAACACGGCTGGCATAGCGGGTAAGTTCGGGGTTATGGGTGACTAATAAGATGGTGTTGCCTTGACGGTGTATATCGGCGAATAGTTCCATCACAACTTTACTGTCAAAGCTATCCAGATTACCTGTTGGTTCATCGGCAATGATAATACCGGGTTTATTAATAAGTGCTCTGGCAATAGCTGCTCTTTGCGCTTGGCCACTTGAAAGATGACGTGGCATAAAATATTCTCGCTCTCGCATGCCCACCTGCTCGAGCATATCGCTGGCTCTTTGCCATCTCTTAACGGGCAGCATTCCTTTATAGGCAAGAGGCAAAGCAACGTTATCGAGCACGTTTAATCTTGGTAATAAATTGTAAGATTGAAAAACAAAACCTATGCGGTCGCGTCGTAATTTTGCCTGTTGGCCCGGGCGAAGTCTAGAAATTGATCTGCCGTCGAGTTTATAGACACCATGTGTAGGGCGGTCTAGAAGGCCGATAACATTCAATAGAGTTGTCTTACCGCTACCGCTAGGACCCATAACAGCAATGAACTCGCCTTTTTCAATAGACAGCTCAATCTCATCAAGAGCAAGAGTTGTGGCTTCGCCAAAACCATATACTTTTGATAGTTCCTGAAGTTCAATCAGGGCCACTAATACTGTCCTTTCTTTTATTTTGGATATTAAAAAATAAGCCCACACCCCCTTATTGATGTAGAAGAACCCTCCAACTTTACGTCTCTGTCGCTAGTTTACTCTTTGGTTTCTGCTTACGCCAAAATAAAAAAGTTGCGAAATCATCAACGTATCAACTATATAATGTCTAAGATGATCATTATCGTGACGACTCTGCACAAAAAAGAGGATGCTGTCCGCATTGGTCATAAGCTGCTTAAGAGTCGTTTAATCGCTTGCTATAATCTGTGGCCTATTGAATCGGCTTTCTGGTGGAAAGGCAAAATACTAGAGGAAAATGAGACAACTATGATCATGAAGAGCCAACACAAGCATTTCAACGAAGTTAGAAAGTTTATTAAAGACGAATCTGGATACGAAGTTCCAGAGGCCATTGCGATATCTCCAAAAGACGTCGACAAATCTTATCTTAATTGGGTAAAAACCGAGACAGAATAACTGGCGGAAGGGGAGGGATTCGAACCCTCGACAGGGTTGCCCCTATACCGCCTTTCCAAGGCGGCGCACTAGACCAACTATGCGACCCTTCCTTATCAGTTATTTTATCAATTTAATTTGTTATTTATCTTACAGAACCATCTAAACCAGGGGTTATATGCTGGTGCTACAATTAATATGTAGCACGGATTGGCTATAAAACCTTAGCTTATTCTCAGCTTCGTCCATTAAGCTAAGAGCACAATAAAAACTAAAATCGAAAGGATCAAGCAATGACAGATAAAGAAATGATTAAGGAAGTTGTTACCAGTGTGGCCCAGCTCCAGGATTTAAAGCAGTGGGAAAGGCTCGAAAGTTATTTTGTAAAAAAACCATTTGTTGATAACAAAGCTATGAATGGTGAAATGCCAGCTATTGTCCCCAAAAAACGTCTAATAAATGGTTGGCGAAAAGAGATCGGCAGTTACTTTTATGCAACTCGCCATTTTATACGCCGTTTAGCAGTCAGAATGCTTAATTCACGTCGCGCCAAAGTAACTACTAATGTAGAACACGTGCATTATGTGGCCGACCGTGGGGAGCGATACGCATGGACAGTTCGGGGTACGATTGACTACATATTGGTCAAAACCACAAACGGTACATGGAAGATCAGCCAGATGATATTCCGTCTTCAAGACCAAGCTGTTCGCCCCATCGCGGCCTAGCCTTAATCTCGTTAGTTGCAAATCTCTATTAACTTTGTGATTATTTGCTCATGGCAGAGCGGGATAGATTTGATGAACGAGCATCAGAACTAGGTGATTTAGAACCAGACGACCAACTAGACAAGGATGAGTATTTTAAAAGGATTCTTGAGGAAAAACGTAGCCAATTAGAATCGCAGAAAACTCAGGCCGAAGAATACCCCGGACTGGAGTTTGAAGAAGCGACTGATGAAGACGTAAAAGAGGTTGAAGAATGGCTCGATGAAGAAAGTCAGCCAGAGCCTACTGAAGAAGAGTCAGCTTCTAAACCTGCAGAAACGCCAAAGTCACCAGAAAAACCAGACCCGACCAAGCGGATGGCAATTAAGGTTAATAACAAACCGGTAGCCTTTTTTCAACTTAAAAAACATGGTAATATTGGCCATCTTTTCTTAGCATTAGCGCCCCATATGAGAGGTCGTGGGTTAGGCAGGCCTTTCTTGGCTAAAGCCGAGAGACATGCCCAAGCCGTAGAAGTCCATGAGTTTAGAATTTGGGTGCATATTAATAACAAAGCAGGCCAAAAAGTTCTACGTGCCAGCGGCTATGAGCCCGTGCGCAAAAAAGGTGAATTTATAGAGTTTAAAAAACGCATCGTAGAACCACACGTTCCTCTTATTTAAATTCTTGTTATAGTAAAGCTAATGCTTGATAAAGCAATAGCGATCAGGGATCACTTAAAAGAAAAACCGCTCGACCCAAACTATCGACCAGAGGATGCAATCCAAGGTCGCCGGTTAATAAATCAAAAGTCTGATCGGTTGGCTGTTATATTCCCATGGTGGCATAACAAAAGCATATTTTATAGATACCTAGTCAGAAGATTGGCCAGAAAAGGTTGGGCTGTTTTAGCATATGATTTCCATGATCAAATTCTCGAACCTGACGAGGAGACTGTCCTAAGATCAATGCATTTTATACAGAAGCAGATAACCTGGGAGCTTAGTCTGTTAACGGCTAAACATCAATATAAGGAAGTACATTTTATTGGCCTCAGTCTTGGTAATGTGCCATTAACGCTTGTAGCAGACAGCTTCCAAGATTTTACAGGAGCAACGATTGTCGCAGGGGGTGATGATTTAGCTAAAGATATGTGGCATGGCTTAAGAACACTTTATTTGCGAGATGAATTCAAGAAAGAAAAGATTAATGAAACTAGACTAGATAAGGATTGGTGGGATATTGCTCCACAGAATCATGTTAGACGCTTTGCTCAAAAGAACGTGTATTTTTACATGCCCTTACACGACAGATTTATACTTACTAAGTATCAAAAACGTCTGGCTAAAGCCATAGAAGATGTTGGCGCTAAAGTATTTATAAAAAAGAGTCAATTTGGCCACGCTCTATCTATTGCTCGTTTTTGCTTGTTAGAACCTCCGTATTAAATACCGCTGATTAGCATGAGCTTTTAATGCTAAGCTAATCTAAGATGAACGTTTTGATTGTGTATGCCCACCACGAGCCAAGTTCTTTTACGGCAGCGATGAAGAATGTCGCCATAGAGGTGTTAAGTCGGCAAGGGCATAGCGTGAATGTAAGTGATTTATATGGCGAGGGCTTTAACGCCTTAGCGCAAAAATGGGACTTTGTAACTACTAGTGGCGGCCATTTTAATTACATGCTTGAGCAAAAGCATGCAGCTAGCTTAGACCTGGCATTCTCGCCAGATATTGGCGGTGAAATACAAAAAGTCAGGGCAGCTGATTTCATTCTTTTTGTTGCGCCTGTTTGGTGGTTTAGCGTTCCGGCTATTCTGAAAGGCTGGTTTGACCGTGTTTTGGCAATGGGCGTTGCTTGGGACGGAGGCCGCATTTACGAGAGAGGCTTGCTTAGAGGCAAACAGGCAATGCTGATTGTCTCAGCTGGAGGACCTGTAGAGTATTACCAGATTAACGGTAGACACAAGGCTACACCTCTGCAGATACTACATCCAATTAATCACGGTACTTTGGCATTTTGTGGCTTAAATGTGCACGAGCCATTTATAGCTCTTGGTGTTTTAGGCATGAGCGACGATGAACGCACAAAGACGTTAGGGGACCTACAGTTCCGTCTTCAGCACTTTATCGATAGCCCGCAGTGGCTAACTTACTACCACTAATTATCGGAGCCGGCTAGATTAGAAAGTAATTTTTTGATATTTGAGCTGTAGTAATCGATTCTTTTCGGGTTGCCTTCTTCATCAAATGCCTCTTCAAAATACGGAAAGTGCAGACTGCGCGGGATTTGCTGCATGCCTACCGATGCTACGACTGTCCGCAGCTGCTCGACAGCTCTTGCGCCACCAACAATTCCACCATAGCCTACTAATAAAACTGGTTTTTTATCCCAAGGCAGGCCAACCCAGTCAATCGCATTTTTTAGCACAGCTGAAAAACTATAGTTATACTCGGGAGTAATTAAAATAAATGCTTCCGCTTTATCTACCCGCTCGGCCCACGCCTTACCTTGGGGGTTAGTGTAGTCATTTAGGTTTTCATAATTTGCCGGGTTTCTAGGTTCATCAAACATTGGTAGGTTTAGTTCTTTAAGATCCACAAAATCAACTTCAAAACGGTCATCACCTTCTGCCTGTTTTTTAATCCAATTCACCACAGCGCCGCCCTTACGGCCTTGGCGGGATGATCCCCAAATCATCATCAACTTCATTAAGTTCATCTTATCACGTATCATATTTATAGATGAGAGAAGAGTTAGCCGGAGTTTTAAATCAGGCAATTAAAGAATTGTTTCACGTTGAAATAGAAGCGGAACTTACTAGACCAGAAGAACAATTTGGAGATTATAGTACAAACGTAGCGTTACAATTAGCCGGCCATACATCAAAATCGCCAAAAGAAGTAGCAGAAGCATTAGCGGATAAGTTGCAAAGTATCGAGATGATTTCAAAAACAGAGGTTGCTGGTCCGGGCTTTATAAACTTTTGGTTAAGTGATAGTGCGCTTTTGGCTAGCCTTGGGCAGGAACCGGCTAAAAAATGGGCAGGCAAATCTGTTGTAGTAGAATATTCTGACCCAAATCCATTCAAAGAACTTCATGTCGGACATCTATATGACGGAATCGTTGGTGATGTAATTGCCAACTTGTATGAGGCTATGGGGGGTAAAGTTCATAGAGTGAATTTTGGTGGGGATGTTGGCCTGCATGTTGCTAAAGCAATGTGGGCAATCCGCAGAAAACTTGATGGAGAAAATCCCGAGAAACTATCTAATGTCTCAGAAGAAGAACGTGCTAAGTGGCTAAGCGAGGCTTATGTTAATGGCGCCACTGCATATGATGAAGATGAATCCGCCAAGGTAGAAATAATTGAGCTGAATCAGAGAATATATAAAATTCATCAGGATGACGATCATGATTCACCACTAGCTAAGGTTTACTGGACGTGCCGCCAGTGGAGTTATGATTATTTTGAAGAATTTTATGCCCGTATTGGCACTCACTTTGAGAAGTATTATCCGGAAAGCACAACCGCCCCAGCTGGCTTGAGTGCGGTTAAAGAGCAGTTGACTAAAGGTGTCTTTGAAGAATCAGACGGAGCAGTCATTTATAATGGCGAGGTCCATAGCCTGCACACCCGGGTATTTATTAATTCAAAAGGGCTCCCTACATATGAGACCAAAGATATAGGTTTGGCTCTTTGCAAATGGCAAGATTATCATTTCGACCAAAACACAATCCTAACAGGCAATGAAATTGTTGAATATATGAAAGTAGTGCTGGCCGCGCTGGAAAAATTTGAACCAGAAATAGCTAAACGCACAACCCATTTAACCCATGGCATGGTCAAGATGGCTGGTGGGGGAAAGATGAGTTCGCGCAAAGGCAACGTCATCCGGGCAGTGGATGTGCTGGATATGACAAGCGAAGCTGTAAAAGCCGCGGGCGGAAAGGCCGATGAACCAGTGATGTTAGCAGCGGTAAAGTATGCATTTTTAAAGCAGCGCCTAGGTGCAGATATTATTTTTGACCCCAATGAATCAGTCAGTCTTCAGGGAAATAGCGGACCGTATTTGCAATATGCCTACGTGCGTGCAGATTCAATAATTAAAAAGTCGACTAATCCCGAGGGTGTAGAGGCATCCTCGAAAGAACTTAATCCAAGCGAGCGAAACTTGGTAAGAAAAATGAGCGAATATTCTGAAGTCGTAGAAAAAGCGACGGACGAGCTCCTCCCAAGTCATATCTGCACCTATTTATATGAGCTAGCACAGATCTTTAACCGATTTTATGAAGGTAATCGCGTAATTGGTGACGAACGTCAGGAGCTGCGTCTCAAACTAGTAGGTTCTTACGCCCGAACTCTCAAGGAAGGCTTACAACTGCTCAATATTCCGGTTCTCGATAAAATGTAGTACTTACTGGACAGACGGCATATAATTCAAATTAATTAATCTTAGGAGTTCGGCAATGATATTAGTCAAAATATTAAAGCGCAAGGACGCGTCATCTGTGCTGGTTGCAATTATTTTAGCGATGATTATTCAGCAGCCAATCGTGTCAATGACAGGTAAGCCCGCCAGTATAATTTCGGGTCTCAGTGGTCCGCAATATGGTTTTAACTACGGGCCGGGTAGCGGCTGGCAGGGCGAATATCTATTCCCAATCGTTTGGGCTTTGTTAGAGATTGTCGTCTTAGAGGTTCTGGTATGGATCTTTATCTTTCTGGCTATGCCATTTAAGAAGAGAAAGTAGTCTGTGGCCAAGAAATTATCGGACGAGGAACTCAAAAAGAAGCTAACGCCCGAGCAATACCAGGTTTTGGTAGAAAAAGGCACGGAACCTCCATTTAGCGGAAAATACCTGAATCACAACGACAAAGGCATGTATACCTGCGCAATCTGTGGAGCAGAACTTTTTAGCAGCGACACTAAGTACGATTCCGCAACACCCGGCCTTATTGGCTGGCCTAGCTTTTCCGATGTAGCCAAAAGTGATGCCGTCGAATTAAAAGAAGATAACAGCTGGGGAATGCGCAGAATAGAAGTTAATTGTAAAAATTGTGGCGGGCATCTGGGCCATGTTTTTGATGCTGAGGATTCATCGACAGGTAAGCACTACTGCATAAACTCTTGTGCCCTAGACTTTAGCCCGAAAAACAAGAAGTAGACAATGGATCACAAGACTGTCGAAGAATACTTATTAAGTATGCCGAATGCCAAATTAGATTATCCTTTCGGTAAGGAAGTAGCCGTTTACAAAGTGAAAGATAAGATGTTTGCGCTTATACGTGAGAAAAAGGAGCCTGTTCAGATAAGCCTAAAATGTGACCCGCTACTAGCAGAAACTCTTCGCCAAAAATACGAAACGGTAATGCCTGGCTATCATCTTAATAAAAAGCACTGGAACACTATTTTACTAACTGGTCAGCTGCCGTGGGAAGAGATCAAAGGTCTTATACGGCTTAGCTACGACCTGGTGCGCGGAGAAGCTAGCTCTGGGTAAATTCTGATGATTTTAGAATTGTTGCATCACTTGTAAATGCTGATTGCAGGGCTGCTCTTAGAGTTTTGGACTTGGTTGAGTCATAAACAGTTTTCATAGAGCTTTGATAGCTCGTCAAAGCATTTTTTAAATATAAGAGATAAGCAGTATCAAGATTATTATTCTGCGCCGCTGTTTGCAGCTGGGTGTCCGTATTTTTATTGAACCTCAAGACCAATTCTTTAGAACTAACTTTAACTTTAACCTTCTTGAGATAGGCTGCCAGATCTGCTTGCTGACTTTCCAGCGTGACACTTGTAGTGGCAGAGAGATTTTTTGTATCGCTGTTTTGGAATTGTAGATTTTCTAGCTGGTTAATGCGTAATATTTCTTGGCTTTGAGCCATTAGGTCAATTACTTGTTTTGAGCCAGTATTTTTATTGCCAAAAAATAGAACGAACAAAAGAACTGCAACCACTAAGGCTACTCCAAGAACTAGTATTTTGCCGGCTATTCCAGATGGCAGCGACAGACCCTGCTTAGGCTTGGGAGGCTCTTTGAGCATAAAGTCAAACTGCGAAGTTGGTTCTGTGCTTTTACCGGCCAGTGGGTCGGCCGATGAGGTCTGCTTATAATATTCGCCCATGTCAGGTGGTTTTGGCTGTCCTGGGGGCTGATCATTAACCATAAGATTTATGATAACAGGGGAGTGAGCAAGGGTCTAGAGCAGGAGATACTTAACTAGCTAAGTATTTTTTTGACATGAGCGGGACTTTTATAAAGAAAGGCAGAGATACCCTGAGATTTGGCTACTTCAATGTTCTCCGGCGAGTCGTCAAAAAAGACGATCTGACGAGGTTTTAAATCCGGCAGATGTTTTTGAAGTTCTGCCATGACTTTAATAAAGAATTCGGGCTCGATTTTTACATACCCTAACGCCGAAGAAAAAAAAGCTCCATCCAACATATCTTTAAAAACTACTTCGTTTAAATACTTGCCCCTATACTTATCTTGGTCAGATGCCAGAAACACTTTAATACCTTGCTTTTTTAGATCTTTGATGAGCTCTAGCAGTTCAGAAATTGGCTGATTCTCATAGGCGAACCACTTATCTAAGAGTTCTTCAGCAGTTTTGTCCCATTGCCATATGTCATTATTGGCTTCTATTAGAGTTTTATAATCTGTCTCGCCTTTGGCCGCGTTGCGTGCATATTTGGCAAAAAATTCGTCAAACTTATTCTTGTCTAAGCCACTTTCTTCCGCGTAATGGTGAGAAAAATACATAGGCGGCTTTAGCAACACGCCATCCACATCAAAAAGTACTACTTTGTATTTAGGCATGTTTGAGGATAAACTTTTCTATCACATCAGCTACACCATCTTCTTCTAATGATGGTGCGACGTAGTCGGCAATTTTTTTAATTTCTTCCGGAGCATTACCCATTGCAACCTTAAACCCTACAGAAGAAAGTAGGGGTAGATCGTTGTGGCTATCACCAACGCCAATAACATCTTTAGAAGCTAGATTTAATAGTTTGAGCAACTCCTCAACGGCATGTTTTTTGGTAGCTTCCTGGTGGGTTATGTGAATATCGATTACATCACCTTTAGTCCATGAAGATGCAGGGTGCGATGCTATCTCCGGTACAGCAGTAAGTTCTTCTAGTATATTTATCGCCTCTTTGTTAGGCACGCCAGCAATTAACACTTTACCAGCATCTTCAGTTATCTGGCTAATTGAAGAAAGCCTACCGTCAGCTTCCTGGTTCTGGCTTGTGTATACATCGTAGCCAAATGGTTTGGCTAAGTTATAAATTTGCTTTTGCGTACTAACAGGCAGGACTTTTTTAAAGAGAATTTCGTGGGTAAGGGGATTTATAATTTCTGAGCCGCCATCAACGACGCTTGGTTGGTCTATTTGGAGTTCTTTAGCTACTAACTCGGCCAGGTAGAATGGTCGCCCGGTGGCTATGCTAACTTTTACATAACGTTTTGCCTCAGAAACTGCCTTTTTTACCTTTTCTGAAGGCATACCATCTTTACGTGAGGGTACAGTCGTACCATCTAGATCTAAGATAATAGCTTTGTATCTGGTCACTTCTAAATCATAGCAGGGAACCAGTTTTTGACTATAACTTCGTAAAATTGTATAATATACAAGTGATTGAGAGATTAGTTTTGCAGATTGTCGGCGAAAATCGTTCCGGCAAATCTACCTCCTGCAGGCATTTGGCCGAAAAGTATGGCTTTACGGTCATTTTAGTTAGCGACATAATCCGTTCTTTTGCCGAGATGAAGGACCACGTTTTGAGTGATAGAGCTGATTATTCTCGCACCCACCATCTTATGAAGCAAGAACTGGGCAACGATATTATCGCCGCTACTATCTTAGAAGCTGATGGCGACCGTTTAGCTGTTGACGGCCTGCGGGTGCCGGCAGATGTTGCGCGTCTTAAAAGCGCGAAGGGCGTGTTATCAAAAGTTGTTGCGCTTCATTGTCCGCAAGATATCCGTTTTGGTAGGGCTCTGAGCATGGGCTCTTTATTAGACCCAGATACGTTTACGAAGTTTGCTGAAGACGATAGATTAGAAAGTCGCCACAAGGATCCGGAAAGACAAAATGTCTCACAGGTGATGCGGGAAGCCGATTATCACATTGATTCAACGCGTCCCATAGAAGAGGTATGCGGCAACCTTGATACGATAGTTGCCTCCAACCTAGAGCAGCTGGCAGAAATACTATAGCTTTCAGCTTTCGGCTTTGAGTCTTAGACTATAGGTATGGATGCCGTCACGGAGGTTAAAGCCAGGTTAAACATTGAAGATGTAGTTTCGGAGTACGTCCAGCTTAAGCGTGCCGGCCGCAATTTTAAGGGTATAAGTCCTTGGACAAATGAGAAAACTGCCAGCTTTATGGTAAGCCCAGAAAAACAAATCTGGCACGATTTTTCATCTGGCAAAGGCGGCGATGTTTTTAGTTTTGTAATGGAGATGGAGGGCCTTGATTTTAAAGGAGCTTTAGAGCATCTAGCGCGCAAAGCCGGAGTTGACCTGGATCAGTATCGGACTGGCAGCTCATCGCACAAACGTTTTAAAGACCGGGCAGTAGAAGCTCTAAATTTGGGTACAAGATTTTATCAAAAACAACTCGCGGTCAATAAGACAGCCTTAAAATACTTAATTCAAGAACGCGGTTTCAATAAAGAAACGTTACTCACATGGCAGCTGGGCTACGCGCCTAGAACATCACACGCGCTGACAGATTTTTTAACTAAGCAGGGTTTTGATACAGATGAAATGAAGCGCGCTGGTTTAAGCACCGCACGGGGTGGACGGCCAACAGATATGTTTCGTGGTAGGATAATGATTCCCCTGGCTGACAGCAGGGGATCAATAATCGGTTTTACGGCTCGGCTTTTAGTTGATGTCCCTGATGCTCCTAAATACATCAACACACCACAGACTATTGTTTATGATAAAAGTCGCCACGTTTTTGGCTTGCATCTTGCTAAAGAATCAGTTCGCAAGAATGGATTTGTGGTGATTGCCGAGGGTAATTTAGACGTAATTATGTCTCACCAGGCTGGGGTAAAAAACGTGGTAGCCACAGCCGGAACAGCTATGACAGAGAGCCACTTGCGTGAGCTTAAGCGCTTTACAGCCGATATTCGTATCTGTTTTGATACGGACACTGCTGGACTGAATGCCACCGAGCGGGCAATTACTATCGCGCAAAAGGTCGGCGTCAGCTTAAGCATTATTGGTTTGGGTGGCGTTAAAGACCCGGATGAGTTAATAAAAACAGACCCAGGTTTGTGGCAGAAAGCGGTTACGGAACCGCAGTATGCAGTTGATTGGCTAGTTGACCGCTACGCGTCTCAGCTTGACTTAAAATCCGCCACTGGCAAAAAGGCATTTACGGATGCACTATTAGCTATTATTCGCCGATTAAGTGATCCGGTTGAGCAGGATCATTACCTAAACATTCTGGCAAAAATGACAGAATCTGGGATGCAAGCCATACGCGCCAAATTTACTTCTGAGAAACCAGAGAAAATTATTCTGAGAAGGACAAAGCCTGGGCCTGCGCAAGTTAGCAGGGATATAGTGGAGCAACAAAGGTTACAGGACCATCTACTGGCAATGGCTCTAATGCAACCTAAAATCCGAAATCTGCTGCAGGATTTAAAAGAAGAATACTTTAATGAAGGGCCGCCAAGGACTATATTTAGCTTTCTACTGAAGCATCCGGAGTTTAAAGGTGAGCCCCAAGTGGCTAAGGAGTTGCAACAGATTGCAGATTATAGTAAAATATTAGTATTGCAGTTTGAGGAATTGTACCAGGACTTAGATCCGCAAGATCTAGAAGAACAAGCCCTGCAACTCAAACACCGCCTGATTGAGCGGTATGTCAAAACACAAAAGAAACAGCTTGTAGAAAAGATGCGGGAGACTGCAAGCGAAGCTGAGATACAAAAGTTAATTAGAAAAGTAGATAAGCTGAATGCTTTAATTAGGTAGGAGTTTATATGGCAAAGACTAAGGCAAAAGAAAGAAAACCACGGCAATCTAAGCGTTCTTATGAACGTGAGATAGAACAATTGGTTGAAAGAGGAAAAAAAGAAAGTAAGCTAACCCAAAAGGAAATTTTTGAACTAATACCGGATACGCCAGGCAATATTGACGTTCTTGATAATTTATATGCAGAGCTGACAGAAGCCGAAGTTGAAGTCATCCCGGAAGCGGAACCGGACGAAAAAAGCCTCAGTGATGAGTGGGCAGCAACTGATGAAGAGAACCCAGAGGAAGCACTCCGCGAAGATACCGCCTATCTTGATGATATTTCTGATGATTCTGTCAGACTCTACCTGCGTGAAATCGGTAAAATCCCTCTCCTGACACCGGAAGAGGAGTTAGCTCTCGCCAAGAGAGTAAAATCCGGTGAAAAAAAGGCTAAGGACCAAATGGCCGAAGCTAATATGCGTTTGGTGGTAAGCATTGCTAAAAGATATGTCGGGCGTGGGCTGGATCTTTTGGACCTGATTCAAGAAGGCAACACTGGCCTGCTGCGAGCAGTCGAAAAGTTTGATCCCGACAGGGGCTTTAAATTTAGTACATATGCTACCTGGTGGATCCGCCAGGCAATTACAAGAGCTATCGCTGATCAGGCGCGTACTATTCGTATTCCGGTGCACATGGTGGAAACCATTAATAAGCTTTTGCGTACCCAGCGTCGATTAACCCAAGAGCTTAACCGTGAGCCGACTAATGAAGAAATTGCCACGGCTATGGAGATGGATGTTGATAAAGTTGAGCACATCATGAAGATTAAGCAGGATATTTCCAGTTTGGATGCTAGTGTGCGAGATGACGAAGAAGACTCTGTCTTAGGTGACTTTATCGAGGACGAAGATGCCAAAACACCTACAGAATCAGCGTCGGAGCAACTTCTAAAAGAACAGGTTAAGCGAATTTTAAGCACGCTAACCGAACGTGAACAAAAAATCCTTAAATTGCGTTTCGGATTAGAAGACGGTAAAAGCCACACTCTTGAAGAAGTAGGGCAGGAGTTTAATGTTACGCGTGAGCGAATCCGCCAAATAGAAGCTAAGGCGCTTGCAAAATTGCGTAAGCATAAAGACACTCGCAAACTCCACGAATATTTGCAGTAAAAATACGCTAAAATCAAAGTAAATGACGAATGCAGCTGCCGAACTGCTTGGTGGTGAACCCTTACCGGTTGATTTAGCTGAAGCTACTCAATTTGACCGCAATAATTTTTCAGCTGACTATAGCCGACAGCTGGTGGGCGAAATCTTCCCTTTCTTAGATACTGAGCACCTTACTTCTACACAAGTTGTGGATATGTTGGAGCGATTGCCTTTGGCGGCTTGGAACTCGGAGACAATCATAAGGGGTTTGGATGTTTTTTTGGTTGACACCTACAGACTAGTTAGGGGAGAAACCAAAGAGGCAGTTGCTAGCAGCCTGGGTAAATCAGTAAAGTCGTTTGAAAGAGCACAAAAAGCAGTATTAGAAGATTTGGCTGAAGCAATCAGGGTCAACGATTTAACTCCTCTCTCAGAGCTTTCAGATTCCGAGGAGGAAAGAGAGGCTACGGATGAAGATGCTCAAATGACTGGTGCACTATCGCTTAATGGGGCAGGAGTTACGCTAGAAGACGCGGAAGCCTTAGCCGAAGACGAGCCTGAAGCAGAATCGCCGGCGTCAGATAGTGAATTACACGACCAAATGGCAGATAGAGCTGGAGAAGTCCGAGAAGACAGGGCGGACGCATCCGACTTAACTAATGATGAGCCAGCTGGTGAAATTGAACTTTCAGATCGAGCGGAAGGAGAAATTATCATTAATCATCAGCTTGAGGATGAAGTTACTGAAGATGAAGAACCGGACGATACGGTCGTTGATATATCCGGTTTGGCAGAATTTTTGGAAGATCCGGAGGTAGAAGAGTTCTTGCTGGTGGCGCAACGGACCGGCGCCGCATCGCTTGATCAAGTAGTTACGCTAATTGATAAATTGGGACTAGATAATGCAACACAGGATGATTTTTATGCTTTTCTTAGTGCCAAAAAAATTGATATCGTAGCGCCAACTGAAAGCGAAGAGAAAGATGCATCACGCACAGAATGGAGCGGTGGGACGACTGACGCACTACAACTATTCTTAAAAGATGCTGGCAAGGTTGATCTACTAACCGCAGACCAAGAGGTAGCTTTAGCCAAACGAATTGAACGGGGCGACCGCAGAGCCAAATCTGACATGATAGAAGCCAACCTTAGGCTTGTGGTATCAATAGCCA
>Ga0070741_10004228_pt1 | contig 33835 bp, 31 predicted proteins | sample Coa_R1_4_FD_66440 | JGI IMG/M metagenome (GOLD analysis project Ga0070741, IMG submission 66440) | Surface soil microbial communities from Centralia Pennsylvania, which are recovering from an underground coalmine fire - Coalmine... | ecosystem: Environmental > Terrestrial > Soil > Unclassified ... | reverse complement strand
TAGAGGAGCATGCTAAAGGTAGCATGCTCAAAGACGGAACCATGCCCGGATGACTTGAGATTATCGAAATACCGCTTTGATTGCGCATTCATAGTACGTTTGGGGCCAAAGCTCATATAGCAGAGCTGCCCGGCCACTTTGCACAACTGGGCCCCATCGGGCAGCAGCGTCGGGTCATCCAGGTAAGCGGTGAAATGGAGCGCCGGATCAAATCCGTCAAGGAATCCTGCCAGCCCCTCCAGGTTTGTCCTGGGGGATGCCAGGACAACCGTTCCTGGAGTGAGCAAGTAGGGTGTCCCTCCAGGCGAGTAATGGACAGGAGAATGAATTGTGGCCAAGCTGGAGCTTTTAGTACCATGCAATTCACAGAAGAGAGTCTGGGAGTCAATTGTAGACAAGTGTGTCTCCTTCCTACTAGACCTATGGCAACCAGTGGTCTCTAGTCCAGCAGGTCAGAGGACTTTTGGCTACTTCTCTTACTGGCTCACAGGCTGCTGTGATGGTGCCAAGAGAGCGTCCAGGGTGGCGCGTCTGATGCGGTAGGCTTGACGCGCACCTCGATGGGGCAGCGTGATTGCCTCCAGCACGCCATTTTTGATCCAGCGCCGAACGGTGGTGTCATCCACCCGCAATTGCTTTGCTACTTCGCGGACAGTGAGTAGGTCCGCATCATCGTATACCACAGGGTCCTCTTTCTGGTCTTCTACTACTGGAACTGAGACCGGGTTGATCGTATGCAGTCCTTTTTGATACTGCTACAAGTATACTTTGGACCGGCATACATATTATCTATTTGACTATAACGACGAACATCCCCTTTTTTAGTAACAGAGTTTACAGACATCCGTTGCACTGTAACTGTGGGTAAAGCCTGCTTGCTTTGAGAATGCTCCTCCCGTGAAAAGAGTGCAAGCCTGTCTACCCATACTGATATTACCCACCGATCATAGACATACTGCGATTTGCTCGCTTGAAGCGTTTGTCCCCAATATAGTGTTTGAGTTCCTTATGCCAGACAGCTTGCCGGATCGTCCTGACTAGCTCCTCGTCGTCGGCACCGGAGCGGAGAACAGCCCGCAGATCGGTCTCCTCAGTGGCGAAGAGGCAGGTGCGCAGTTGTCCATCTGCCGTGAGACGAATGCGGTCACAGGTGCCGCAGAACGGTTCACTCACAGGATTAATGAACCCAACTTCACCAATACCATCACTAAATGTATAGCGGCGAGCCGTCTCTGAAGGATCTCCAGTGGTGATCGGGACCAGTGGCCCATATTCAGCCTCGATGATCGCCTGGATCTCTCCGCCCGTCAGGATGTCTTCCTTACGCCAGACCTGGTCGGCGTCAAGCGGCATAAATTCGATCCAGCGCATCACAAAAGCCTTGCGCCGCGCCAGGCGAGCAAAATCAAGCACCTCCTCTTCGCTAAAGCCTCGTATGGCTACAGCGTTAATCTTAATAGGATGAATTGAAGGATATTTCTCTACTTCTTCCAGACCCTCCAGTACCCGGTCGAGCTGATCGCGCCGTGTGAGTTGAGCGAATTTTTCGCGGATCAGCGAGTCGAGACTGACATTAACGCGGGTCAGCCCCGCTTCGGCCAGCGCCCTGGCCTGCTGTTTCAAGAGGATGCCGTTCGTCGTCAGGCTCAGGCTATGCAGCCCCTCAATCTGGCGGAGTTGATGTATAAGATCCGGTACATCTCGGCGGACGAGCGGCTCTCCACCGGTCAGGCGAATTTGCTCAATACCAATACGTACTGCCACACGCGAAACACGGGCTATTTCCTCATAAGAGAGGATCTCGGCTTTTTTGAGCCAGGGCAGACCCTCGGCAGGCATACAGTAGGTACAGCGAAAATTGCACTTATCCGTGATAGAGATACGCATGCTCTTGATGCGCCTTCCATAACTATCTACGAGCGGCTCCATAGTTGCTTCCTCTCTATCTATATCTGTCAGGACAATGTCATCGACTATGCTCACTTACTATAACACATTTTGCCAGCAATTGCCCTTGTTTTATGCCTTAATCAAGGGACCGGCATGACATTGATCCCACACGATATAACAAGTATTATACATTAACTTGTGTATGATGTGAACATGTCAGACAAAAAGCAACGACACGTCGTCACCTTGCTTGCTGGTAACAAAAAAAGGATCTACGAGCGGCAAATGTCTTTCGTAGATCCCGTATAAGAAAGTTATATTTCAGGATTGTAATCCTTTGAACGCCTTCGCTTTCACCATGTACATACCTCCTTTATAAGATGAGACGCGCCGCAGCGCACTTTTTGAATAGAGATCCGTATCAAACGCAAAACCTCTCGTTTCGTAGCGAAAGTTACAAAACGAGAGGTTTTTTTATAAGATTTGAAGAGGTGATCCCTGATTGAGAACGCTCTCTGGGATCAGGCATCATAATAGAGCGCAAACTCTATAGGGACGGGACGCAGACGAACTTCATCCGCTTGCGCTCGCTTGATCTCAATGTATTTTTCCAGCAGATCCGTAGTGAAGACATTGCCCTCCAGAAGGAACATATGGTCGTTCTCCAGCGCCTTGAGCGATTCGGTCAAAGAACCAGGAACGGAGCAGATCTCGCGCAGTTCTTCCGTCGACATGCTGTAAAGATCTTTGTCAACCGGGCCATAGCCATAATCGCTGGGATCGATCTCGCGGCGGATACCATCCAGACCGGCCATCAGCAGCGCAGAGAAGAGCAGGTAAGGGTTGGATGTGGCATCAGGTGGGCGGAATTCGATGCGCTTCGCCTTTGGATTGTCGGTTAATGGGATGCGAACGGCGGCGCTGCGGTTGCCTTTTGAGTATACCAGGTTCACGGGAGCTTCAAAGCCCGGGACCAGGCGCTTATAACTGTTGGTCGTTGAGGCGGCAATAGCCAGCACTGCCGGAGCGTGCATCAGAATGCCACCGATATAGTAGCGCGCCATGTGTGAGAGTCCCGCGTACCCGTCGGCGTCGTAGAAGAGCGGTTTCTCGTTCTGCCAGAGACTCTGATGGGTATGCATGCCGGAACCGTTATCGCCGTAGACCGGTTTAGGCATAAATGTGACGGTTTTGCCATACTTGCGGGCGGTATTCTTCACCACGTATTTGTACAGCAGCATATTATCCGCCGTTTTCACCAGGGTGTTAAAGCGAATATCGATCTCCGCCTGTCCGGCAGCTCCGACCTCGTGATGCTGCGCTTCGACGGGGATGCCTAGTTCTTCTAGCTTGAGCACCATCTCCGTACGGAGATCTTGCAGCGTGTCATTGGGGGCAACGGGAAAGTATCCCTCTTTCACGCGCATCAGATGACCCATGTTGCGTGTGCCGTCGCGGCCACTGCCCCAGTGCGCCTCGTCCGAATCGATCTCGGCAAATTGCCGGTTGTCGGTAGAGGCGTAGCGAACGTGATCGAAGATGTAGAATTCGGCTTCGGGACCAAAGTAGCTGGTGTCGGCGATGCCGGTGCTGCGCAGATACGCCTCAGCCTTTTGTGCAATGTGACGCGGATCGCGGCTATATGGCTGTTTCTGACCGACGGGGCCAGGATGAGCGATATTGCAGATCAAGCTCAGCGTGGGAACGGCGGTGAAGGGGTCCATAAAGGCGGTCTCGGGATCAGGAATAACCAGCATATCGCTTTCATTGATGGCCTGGAAACCGCGAATGCTGGACCCATCAAATGGAAACCCTTCGACGAATGACTCTTCCTGCAGCTCATGCATAGGGACGCTAAAGTGCTGCCAGGAGCCTGGCAGGTCTGTGAACTTGAAATCTACCATCTTCGCGCCACGCTCTCGGGCGAGTCGTAGGACTGCTTCAGGGGTCATGTGTTGTCTTCTCCTCTTACATTATCCAGCAGCATTGCGGGACTGTTTGGCTTACCTTACTCACATCTTTTGGTCATTGTGCATAATTGAAAACGTCCATTGCTCAGCATAAGCTGAAACCTGTACGTCAATAGTAATCATATGACCTTCCACAACGCGACGCTACAGACAGTTTACCAGAAACTTACGCCTCTGTTTTTGTGCAAGTTGTACAAACCATGTTGTCATTGCTCCTATGCGGAATATGGTTGACTTCTTTTGACCTGGTAGCCTATACTTTGATCATTCCGAGAAATCCGACCCGGAGGCTTGAGAAGCTATTATGCGGCAAAGCTAGAAAGAGCGAGTTCTTATGAGCCTTACTGTAGAACATGTCAATAAATCATTTGCACAATTTCATGTCATCAAAGATCTATCTATGAAAGTACAGGAGGGGACGATTTTTGGCTTTCTGGGGGCAAATGGCGCGGGAAAAACGACGACAATGCGCATGATTCTGGATATCCTGCGCCCCGATAGCGGCTCTATTACCTGGAATGGCAGGGATGTCCGCGAGGAGCCGCGCCGCAACTGGGGCTATCTGCCCGAAGAGCGCGGGCTCTATCCCAAAATGCGCGTAGATGAACACATGCTTTTCCTCGCACGCCTGAATGGTTTATCGAAGTCGGCTGCCGAGAAAGCGTTGACCGATTGGCTTGAACGGTTCCAGATCAGCGCGAATCGCAAAAAGAGGATTGAAGAGCTTTCTAAAGGGAATCAGCAGAAGGTACAGTTTCTGGCAACCATCCTGCATGACCCGACCGTCCTGGTCATGGATGAGCCGTTTAGTGGCCTGGACCCGGTCAACGCGAATGTGCTGAAAGAGGCATTCTTAGAACTGCATCGCCGGGGCAAGACGATCATTTTCTCGACGCACCAGTTGGAGCAGGCCGAGGAGCTATGCCAGGACATCGTCATTATTAATAAAGGGCAGAGCGTCATCCAGGGCAGTGTGCGCGAGGTCAAACGCCAGCATGGGCGTAATGTGGCCCGGCTCAAACTTGATAACGACCCCGAGGCGCACTGGCTGGAGCAGCTTGCAGGCGTGCGGGTCACCAAACGCCGGGAGGATTATATCGAAATGCAGATTCAGGCTGACTTCAATCCCAATGTGATCGTCGAGGCCGCGCTGCAACACGGCGGGATCATCAGCCGCTTTGAACTGACTGAGCCATCGCTGACCGATATCTTCATCGAGAAAGTCGGCGCCACCTCCCTCCCAGACGCTCCATCTGCTGAGCTTCCTGCATAGAAAAAGAGGAATGATACAATGTCAAAGAAAACCGTCACACAGCCAGAAGCGGCCCGAGACCTGTCAGAACAAGGGCAAACACCCGCCGCTGTCAGCGCCGGTGGTGCTGCGGCGCAACAGAATGGGCGCAATATCCTTCTGATCATCGGGCGCGAATATAAAAATCACATTACTCAACGCAGTTTTCTTATTAGCACCATTCTTATTCTGATTTTAGTGGCCATCGGCGCGTGTGTCCCAACGATTGTGCAATTTTTTAGTGTACGCACCTCTTCGCCAACCCGTATCGCCGTGATAAATAACGCAGGTGCTATCGCGGGCCTGAGCCAGGCCGCACTGGATTCGTACATCAGGTCGGCGCTCAATGGAACAGACACCACCAGCCATGCACCCTATGCAATCACCAGCCAGACTCAGGCTTCCCCGGAGAGCTTACAAACTCAGGTCAAGAATGGCCGCCTGGACATCTTACTGGCGCTCACGCGTTCACCACAAGGGAATCTGCAATTCACGTATTATACCCATGCCGATCCCAGCAACGACGGCAACCTGTCCACGATCCAGACGTTGGCCCAGCAACTCAATTTTCTCGACTCAGCCCGGCGCCTCGGCCTCACACCATCTCAGACGAGCAGCCTGGTTGCTCCGCCGGCCTTTAGCGTGGTAGGCACCCAGCAGAATCAGAATGCCAGATCAGGGAGCCAGATCGTTGCAGGCTATGTGCTTGGCTATCTCGGCAACATCCTGATCTATATGGCGGTGACGCTTTACGGCATGAGTGTGGCAATGGGGGTTGCAGAAGAAAAAGGCAGCCGGGTAATGGAGATCCTGGTGAATGCCGCAACGCCGTTTCAATTGTTGGCAGGGAAGATCATTGGTATTGGAGCGGCAGGTTTGACGCAGATGGCCTGCATTGTCCTCGTGGGGATTGGCGCTATTCTGTTGCAAACTCCGCTGCAAGTGGCGCTCCTGGGGGCCAGCAATACTGGATTTCTGGCGATTTTTACTGGCTTGTCCATCCAGTTCCTCCTCCTGTTGCTGCTCTACTTTATCCTGGGCTTCTTGCTCTATTCCACCCTCTTCGCTGCCCTGGGGGCGCTGGTGAAACGGCAGGATGAGGTGCGGAGCGCGGTTCAAATTCCTATAATACTTCTGGTTGGTGGCTACGTTGTAAGCATCATTGGCATCACTGCCCCCGATGCAACCTGGATGAAGGTGCTTTCGTACTTCCCATTCTGGACACCCATGATCGTGCTCACGCGCATCGGTGTAGGGACAGTAGCCTGGTGGGAAGTAGCCCTCACCACCGGGCTGATGATCGTGGCCGTTGTCGTCTGCACGTTCATTTCCGCGCGTATCTACCGCCTCGGGGTCTTGATGTACGGACAGCGCCCTGGCCTGGGCCAATTGCTGAAACTGACGCGGGCGAACTAACGGAGGGGTTGGGCGGGGCATGCATACCCCTCCTCTAGAGAACGCGTTGCGCCCATTTCTACCCTCCAATTCCGTCATAATCTGGATTATGACGGAAATTTTTTATCTACAGGCAGCATGCTTAAACTTACGAACCAAGCGCTCCCCGGATGGCCAGGGAAAGAATGACCAGAAACCACCCGGCGAAGCCCAGGATAATGCCTGCAACAGCCTGCCCATAGCCTAGTCTGTTTGGGAGTTGCTTTGCCGTTTTCAATCCTATAAAACCATAGACAATAGCGAATGTTCCTGTGATGAGTCCTGCAAAGCCGACCAGTGTAAAGAGCGTGAGTAAGCTCAGTATGAGCGAGATGATACCATTGATCATGGCGCTTCTTGCCCGCACGTTGCGCTGGAGCGGAAGATATTGGGGCGGATACGGGCTTTGTTGGGGATAATAGGGGGTTGCGGCTGGCTGCTGTGGTGGATATTGATATGGGGGCGGATAGGCACCATGCTGGGTGTATGGGGGCGGGTAAGAACTCTGCTGGGAATAAGGGTCTGCTCCCGAGGGTTGCTGTGATGAATAAGGGTCTGGCTGGGAATACATCATATAACTCCTTTTGCTAAAATGTATGCAACGATAGCGGGCTACGGCAAGCGACGGGCGATGATGAAGCTGATATTTATCCCTATTAGCTGCTCAGTATTTTATACAAGGGATATAGTTATGTCAAGCAGCAGGAGTGATAGTTTGCCTGGACGAAGTGGAAGCAGCAGATGACAAAAAGACCGACTGTACTACCTCTCTCTACAGCCGGTCCAAAAGAACTCATCAGTCAACAACCTCCTTTATACCTGAACGCCACCCGTAACCAGTATTTCTTTTCGTGCCGTAACATCTCCCTGACAGCAGGGAATTTTTCCTCGGCAGTGGATCAGGAAAGCGGGAACGCGCTCAGCGTATTTTGGAAGGTAGATCTCGCACCGCTGGATATCTATGAACAGGCGAGCCATTTCTTGCAACAGCACTGGGCAAGTCTTTTCAAACAGGTCAATGATCCCTTCCGAGGTCCACCCCTCAGCGCCCCATTTCTGGTGTCCAAGCACGATTTCGTTGATATCCACAGTGTGTTCGGGATATCTGCTAGCAAGCGCCAGCAGACAAACCTGAAGCGTATCATGCAACTGCATAGTGTTCCTCCGTTTCCCTGCTAAATACATTCACAACGCCATCTCGCATCAACGACCAAAAGCTGACGCTCCACCAACTCGGAGTGTTCTTTTAGGTATCCTCTTTTTATGGATGAGCATACCTTATTCTTACTATACCCCTTTCTCCTCACAAAGAGGTTGCATTCATCATCCAGTGTATCACATTTTGCGCACAGAGTTTTCCTCTGTTTTAATGGCATCGATTAAAAATTTCTACATAGCCTTCTGTTCCATTCACGCGAATTCGTTGCCCATCTTTTATCAGTTTGGTAGCATTTTCCACTCCGACAACTGCTGGTAAACCATATTCACGGGCGATAACCGCTCCATGGGTCATCAGTCCACCAACCTCGGTGACCAGGCCTTTTATGGAGACAAACAACGGTGTCCAGCTCGGGTCAGTAAAGGGGGTAACTAATATATCTCCCTCTTCTATAGCAGCATCTTCCATGTGTAAGATGACGCGTGCTCGTCCCTCTATCACTCCAGAAGAAACAGCCAGACCTACAATAGCTTCGGCTGGGAGATGTTCCCGTTTGTACTTACCTGCAATGATTTCACCATCAGACGTGATCACACGCGGGGGAGTGAGTTTTTCATAGAATTTGTACTCGTCTTTTCGTTTGCTGATGATCTGGTAATCCAGTGTATGTGTGCGTACGACTTCGCGAAGTTCTTCAAAAGTGAGATAGTAGCTATCTTCTTTTTCAGGAAGAACGTTGGCCTGTACGAGTTGTTCGGCTTCTTTCAGTAAAGCCTGCTTATACACAAAGTAGCGATGAATCATGCCGTATTTTGGATATTCACGATACCCGATGAAATTCCGCATGAGGCTGATCATGCGTTTTGTCTCTCTGGCTTTTTGTTCACCGTCCGGTAGTTGCTGCAATCGATCTAATAACTCTTGTTCCTTCTTCAACGCTTCCTGTCGCCCTTGCTCAAATTTCCGCATGCTGGCATGAGGCTCAAAGTTTCTGATGTTACTGAGAATCATGGGGAGAAGCGTCGTTGGTTTTTCGCTCCAACGAGTTCTCGTCATATCGATTTCTCCGACACAGCGCATGCCGTATTTGTTAAGATAAGCAGAGAGAGCGTCCTGGGCTTCCTGCCCACCACGAAACGTAACCAGTTCATCCAAAAAGTTCTCATCTTTTACCTGTTGTAAGTACTCAATTACTTCTGGATAAGGGCGAATCACATCTGCGACATCTAATAGTGCCAGACCCATCTCCGAAGTAATATTGTTTGGGGCAGATTGAGAAAGCGTATCTGCTACGTTTTTTTCACCTAACCACTGCTTCATCTTTTCATTGATCCATAATGAAGCATTCATCGCAGTCATAATCACGCCAAAGCTCTGTGAATCAGCTATGCTCTTCCTTAATTGCTGGATGTCTTCCAGGATAAACGCAAATAGATCCGGTCCTGACTTTGTTTGGATGTTTTGTTTTAACTCGTCTATCGACGTTTGACTGCTCTTAATTAAATTAGAGACAATTTGGGGATCGTAGTCGTTTAGTGTTTGAAAACCCGCAGGCGACGGACCTTGATGGCCTTTACCGGAACTCTGTTCCTGCTTATCATCTGGTAACGATGGTAGAAAATCTCTCCGCTCTATGATGGTCGTCAATGCGTCTTTGATGAACGGATCGGATTTTCCCAGGACATCCACTAGAATTGCTCTTCTAACGGATGAAGCCAGCTCATGTGTAACATCAACAAACAACCTTCCACCAGCTTTATACATGGGTCGGGCGGCTGTTAGCTGGAATAAAGACAATCCCAATGGTTTCATAGGGTCAGTCATCATTTGTTGATGACCGACAGATACATAGACGTGATTTTCTTGATCATGCGCTTCAGGGATGGGGTATAAAGTAGTGATTGGCCGACTCTGGACAAGAGAAAATGTATCATCAACCAGACACCATTCGATGTCCTGAGGGCAACCGAAATGTGCTTCGATCTTTCTGCCAATGCGCTCAAGCTGCAAAATCTGCTCATCCGTCAGTGCTTGCCTATTCTGCCGCTCAGGCTCAATCTCCTGTTCTTTCGTACCGCCATCTTTTAAGGCATACATAGCCAGCTTCTTGGTGGATATCCTCTTATCGATAACCTTGCCGTTACGCACTTTATAGCTATCGGCATTCACCAGGCCGGAGACCAGAGCCTCACCAAGTCCGAAGCTGGCATCAATGGATAAAACTTTCCTATTAGAAGTGACGGGATCGGCAGTAAACAAAATTCCTGCCGCCTGCGGGAAGACCATCTTTTGAACAACCACAGACAGATGGACTTTACGATGGTCGAAGCCATTTTGAAGGCGGTATGTTACCGCCCGGTCGGTAAATAGCGATGCCCAGCACTTGCTAATATGCTTGAGGATTGCCTCTATTCCGATAATGTTCAAATACGTATCCTGCTGGCCTGCAAAGGAAGCCGCCGGTAAATCCTCCGCGGTGGCGCTGGATCGTACTGCATAGGCATGTTTTTCACCAAACACGGAGAGGAAGCGGGCGATCTCTTCATGAATGTCTTGAGGGATGGCTATCCCTTCGATCACCCTGCGAATCTCACTGCTCAGTTCACCGATTTTCTCCCGGTCTTCCACCTTGAGAAGCGATAGCTGGTCAAGTAATTCGTTGATCGACGATGTTTCCCCAATGATTCTTTGAAAGGCAGTAGTAGAAAGACAAAAGCCATCTGGTACACGTATTCCTTCAATCCTGGATAGTTCCCCCAGGTTCGCGCCTTTACCCCCGACAACCATGAGTTTTGTTTTGTCAATATCCTGAAAACCAAGCACATAGGAACTCATCTGTTTCCCTCCTCTGACAATTCCTTCTTTTAGATAATAAGGAGAGCTTTCACCGCAGGTGCGAAAGACGTGCGTCGCATCCGCCTGAGTATAGGGGAAAGAACGCAAGAAAAAATCGTCCAAAAAGGCAGTGTGCGAGTAGACAGGGGATGATATAATTAAGATGAGAACAGGTAGCCTCGTTTTTGACTCAGAGAACACCCACCATCCCCCTTTATGGTCTATTTGAGTAGAAGCGGGGATTTTGTGGAGAAAAAATGTCGCGGCTATCTGGTTCGTCGTATCTTTTCGTCAAAAATATACTGACAGGCCTGGACAGTCCAGGGGCTTTCACCCCTGGACTGTCACATATAGTAATGCAAGTTCAGAGGCTATGCCGTTCGATTCCTCAAAAACCAGTATGCGAGCCCGATGACGAGCAACGCGATGCCGGGAAACCAGAGCGAAAGGACAAAAGGAGCCAGCCGCGGACCCAGTTTCCACGCTGGATATTGGATGATCCCCACCAATAAAACAAACAATCCCGGAGTCAGTGCGCCAGCCCCGACGTATCCCTTGCGCGCCATTAAGGCGATCCCTAAGAGGGCCAAGCTGATTGCCATAATCAGCAGCGAGTTATCAAACGGGATGATTTTTCTGAAGCCAAGAAAGAAAGCGGCACCGACAAAAGTAAAGAATATCCCCGAGATGATCAGGTGCCTGGGGCTGATCAGTGCGGCAATCAGCAAGCCGAACCCAAATAAAAAGAGGCCGAGAGGATAAACCCGGGAATCTAGCCGTAAGAACAGGGCACCGAGAAGACAGATAACTCCCTGTGCAAGCAAAATATACGATTGGAGCGTGTTGCGGGTGCGCGCACTTTGATTACGCGCATTGCGATTGTATGGAGTGGACAATCGCGGGATGGTTGTTGACATAAATTCCTCCCTATAAGATGGAATGAATGAGTAAAAGTGACGCGGGAACAAGAATATGTCTGCGAAAAACCGCTTGTTGGACCGAAATCTGCTGGAAAAAGTCTTCTCTACGTTAAAAGGATACACGAAGATACAAGAATAAAAACTTCTATCCAGCCTGTACTACGTAACGGGTCATGAGTCGCAAAGTAACGACTTCCCCCATTTTCCTGTTTCATGGTGTTATTTGGATGAAAGAAAAAGAACGGGAGCGATAAATTCTCTCCAACCTTGATAGTGAAGATTGTATGAAGCTATTGCATGACAAGGGGAGAGCCAGGTGCGAAATGCTCTGACTCTCCCCTTATGCACTATGGCTACGATTCTATTTCCTAGAAAGTACCTATAAACTCCTACGCTCGTACGGTGATCGGTTTTGGTTTCACCTGCTCCGCTTTAGGGATGCCCAGTCTCAAAACCCCGTGCTCATAAAGTGCTTCGATTTTATCCGGTTCGATGGTTGTTGGCAACGTGAAAGAGCGGGTCATCTTGCCCTCAAATCGCTCACGGCGGACGTAGCTGGTCTTATCGTCCTTCTCCGCTGCTTTTCTGGCGACGTGGATCGTGATGGTATCATCCATTGCTGTGATGTGCAGGTCTTCGAGTTTGAAGCCTGGCAGCGCTGCCTCAAGGACATACTGCTGCCGATCTTCTGTCTCGTACAAATCCACCAGGAAAGTGCGTCCTGTAAACGCTTCAAAACGGGTGGGACCGACAAGGCTATCTTCGATCAGTCGGTTCATTGCCTCACGCAGCGGCACTAAGGCATCAAACGGATCTCTTGGGATGAGTGTCATATGCTTGCTCCTTTTTATACCGAGCGCCGATGCGAGCCCATCTAGCCTGTGCTCAGGCGCTCATTGCAAACTGCTTTTTCTTCATATCGCTAACGTCTTTTCATCTGTGGAACCCCTATTGTCCCTCGGATAGGATAAAACAGCAGCGTTACACATGACTTTCTTTGATAGTTAGTGGCGTTCAAAGAGCGCCCCTATATCTCTGGCTGCTCCAGTGCTAGCTGCACCGTCGTATGCGGATCGAACTGATGCTTCAGCAGATGCTGATATGTTAGTTCATAGTCGGGGCGCAGGAGCTTACCCCGTTCGGGATCATCTGGGAAACTCAAACTCCACTTATATGAGATGTGCCCTTGCAGTTCACTATGAGCGAGTTTGAAGGAGAGCGCATCAATAAAACAGTTGCCTGCCTGCATGGAAGGGACGCCTAGGGTCTTAGCTCCATGTCGTAGCAACCCGATCAGAACGGTGAATGCTGCGCTGGATGTCATTGCGCTGGTAAGCACGGTGACTCGCGGCGTCCAGGCTTTTTCCCACTCTCGGCTTTCGATTTCCCGTAAAAACGTTGGCATCAGGTCAATGTATTTTTTCATATCTTGATAGGCACGCTCTTTCTCTTGCGCGGTAATACCGTCGCGTTTCCGCTCCTTCCAACCATTCTCGTCAGTAAAGTCATAACCTCCATGCATTAACGCATTCTGGAATTCAGGATCTTCAGGCTTTTTGTTCTCATGTAAAGAAAAGAAGAGCGGGGAATAACGTGGCACTTGATAACTATCCTCTACCTCAAAGACGCTCTCAGTACCGTAGAGGAAATACTTCAAAATCTCGTTGAAAAATGAGGTACCTCCGGGGCAGGCACGTAGATCGACGAGCAAAGAAAGTGTGCGGGCCTGGCACATGGCTCCAAAAAGATCACGCAGTAGCTCGGTTGCGCTCGGAACCAGAGCGAGACGATCTTCCACACGCTCAGGCAGAGGTTTCTCCTCAGGTAATACCCTGCGTACCGTCTCATCTAGCCACTTGATTGAACTGCTAAGATATCCAATTCCATCCCAGAACTCAAACATTTCACGGTAGCGCATCAGGGTATCTACACGCAGACAGGCTACCTGCTTTTGTTCATCAAGAAAACACCATCCCATCTCTGCGGCGTTCAATGTGGGTGTCGGAGTCCGGGTTGGTGGTTCGATACGCTCACCAGGGCACACAACGCCTGATGGGATTTCAATATCCTGCTCAGAGTCATCTGGCAACCACAAGCTTAGATGCAGGCTCTGTGGCAGGTCCTCCCATTGTAAAAGCTCTAGTAAGAAAAGCGAGTCGATGATAAAGGCGAATTTCAGGTTGATGAGGTTCCAGTAAGCATTATCGTAGCCCTTTAAATGTTTCATACGCTCGACGAGTTCAGCAAATGCAATCCCTTCAACCGCTTTCAATCTCGCTCCAAGCAATGATCGATCCTCTTCTCGATAAACTGCTGCAACATAGAACTGCTCTTCTACGATTTCCCAGTCCAGCCAGAGACGAACTGCTTCTTTTTCCTCTGCATCAGACCTCGGAAAGATTGCCGTGTGTCCATCGTGAATGCCCGCGACAAATGGGCGCAGCAGTCGCAGTAATTGTGTGTCTGTTATCCCTTCTTCAGAGAGCGAGTCGAGTATGTGCGCCACTTCACGATGGAAGGCGAGCGGACCGCCCATGCCAGAGTAAGGGTCCGGGTGTGATTCAGTCAGCAATTGTACCAATTGTGCGATATCTTCCTGCGCTTCTCGCTTGCTAAGATGCATAGAGACTCCCTTCACTAGAGCTTAAACCTCCGAATTTCAACTTGTGGCGCTCGTATAGCGGCGTAAACCCGCATTCCACACCGATTGTACCACGATAATTGCTCCTGCTCCCACAATCGGTCCTGTAACGATTTGCAGCAAGTCGGTGCCGTGTATTAGCATGGAGGCGGGAATGGTGGAGATGAACGCCACCGGCAGCATGTAGGTGAGAGCAAAACGAATTGGTTGGCGATAGATGCTCACGGGATAGCGCCCGCATTGCCACAGGGCCTGATATAATACGTCCAGTTCGACTGAGGGGGCCCAGAACGCCAGACTTGCCAGCAGCATCCGCGATGCCCAGGTGATCACTATCCCTACGGCCACCATCACCAGCCATCCCAAAATTCCTGTAGCTGTGGGGACTTTTCCCACTTCGTACAAACCAATGAGAACAAGGATAGCGCCCAGCGCCACTTCACCCAGTCCTAAAGGAGCGCATGAGCCCAGGCTTGCCAGAAAGATACTGGGAACGGGCTGGAGCAGGATAGCGTCAAGTTTGCCATTTTTAACCTGGCTGGTAAACCACGTCAGGTTGGGTTCAATGAACGTCGAGAGGATGCCGCTTACAACCTGAAATGTTCCAAGCAGGGTCGTCGCCTCTCCCAGACTCCAGCCTCCCAGCATGGTTGTCTGGGTATAGACAATCCCAAGCGTTGCAATTCCCGCAATGATCGCAGTAGCGGTCAGGAGGACCTGAAAGATGAACTCGGCTCGGAATGTCAGCTCCCTCTTCAGCGAGAGCGAAAAAATGGCGCCGAATAGTCGGAGTAGTTTCATCGATCTATCCTCCCACCGCCATAAAGCGACGCAGTCCAGCACGCCAGGCAAAGATAGCAGCAAGCGCAAATACTCCTATCCAGCATACCTGGTATCCATATCCCTGGAGCACTTCGTTTAAACTGCCGCTGGCTATCTCGGCGGGAAAGCCAAGCATGTAGCGAAACGGCAGCAACTCTCCAAGTGGGCGGATACTTTGCGGGAACAACGGAATGGGAGCAGCAGAACCTCCTAAAAGAAAGGCAAGTGTCTCGCCAAAGCCCGCAACTCCATGCGCTCGCTCCGTCCAGAAAGCCGAGAGCGCCAGCAGGTACATGAACAGAAAACGTAATATCGCCGCTAACAGAACCGCAGGAATGGCTAGCAGGACCCCCACGATAAATCGGGGGGCTACAGGAGCGAACGATATGCTGGTGATCGCTCCGACAATAAGGATAATCGGCAGGCCAATCAACACATGTAAGAGGCGAGCCGCGATATTCGTACCCAGCAGCCCGATCACGACCGGCTGCGGCTTCAGCAGTTCGTGGCTCAGTGTCCCATCGTACAGCCCATTCGAGAAGGTGTGTTGCTCATACGATACGGTCATTAGCTGCACGATCAGCAGCGCCATATAGTACGTCGGGATTTGTGTGCTTCCCGGTAGCGCCACAGACCAGACGGCCAGACCAAGCAACGGAGCTACCGTTTGATTGACTACCAGAGTAATCAGGAAGGCACGCCACCCCATCCATTCGAGGAACTGGCGCTTGATAGAAACTGCTAGTAAGCGCAATAAATGCATTAGACACGCTCCCCCTTATATATCTGATCGATAACGCTTTCTAATGGTGGATCTTCTACTGACAGGTCTACGACCGGAAGTTCCGCAAGCAGGCGAGCTGTAACTGCGGGTGTCTGCTCACGATGGATGCGTAATGACACCTTATTATCTTCAAGCTCTACGACTTCTCCGTAAGAAGACCATACAGGAGATGCTTGATCGAAGACTGTTACCTTTAGCAACTTGTATGGGGAGAGCGTTGTCGAGAGTGTGATGAGCGGGCCATTATAGCGCATGGAGCCCTTATCAATGAGTATGACTTTTTTGCATAAGGTTTCTACATCCGCCATATAATGGCTGGTCAGCAGAATCGTCGCTCCTGTTTGGAGGCAGTAATTAGCAATAAAGCGGCGCATCATGCCTGTTGCGGTCACATCCAGGCCTAATGTTGGCTCATCAAGAAAGAGAACGCGGGGCCTGTAAAGCAGCGATAGAGCCAGGCCAGCCCGCATGCGCTCTCCCAGGCTGAGTGCTCTCACCTGTCGTCTGAGCAGTGGTCCCAGTTCCAGCATTTCAGTCAACTCAGAGAGGTTTTTCTGGAAGGCATCATCGGAGACCTCATAGATCAACTGCTGAAAGTGCAGCGCGTCCAGCACGGTCAATTCTACCGGACCCCCGATTGGCTGACTGCCCCTGATCATGGCGATCTCTTTTAAAAAGCTGCGCTCTCTCCGCCAGGGAACAAAACCCAGAACAGATGCTTCTCCGCCTGTTGGGTGAAGGATGCCACTTAACATCTTCAGGGTAGAGGTTTTCCCGGCTCCGTTCGGACCAATAAAGCCAACAATCTCCCCCGCATCAATCTCGAAAGAGAGTCCCTGAACGGCTTTGATTTCTCTGTACTGACGTCGGATGAGCGAGACGAACGCTGAGCTTAGACGCGCTTCGCGCACAGGCGCTTTATAGCTGATCGAAAGATCCTTGACGATAATCGTCGGCAATGTGTTTCCTCCTTCTTTTTTTGGGAATGGTTACCGCTGCTCATCCACCACCTTACAACTCAGATGCAAGAATTGAGGCTTGAAGCGCCAGAAAGATTTTATTCTCCACTGCATGCGTGATATAAGTAAGATAGATCTGATAAAGCCTCTAATTGGACTTGAAAGTTGAGGATGAGAGTTGCGCAAATATTTGAGAACCATAGATCTGGCGAAAGCGGTAGGGTTAAGCGTTCAGCAAGTACGCAATTACGAAGACTGTGGGTTTCTTCCGCTGGTAGAACGTAATGGACGGGGATATCGACTGTATACCATTGACCACCTCAAAGCACTTGAGACGGCCAGAAGCATGATTCGTGGCTATGGTTGGCAACAGGCTTTAGAGGTGATGCGGGCCGTGCAGCGAGGCGATGTACCGACAGCTTTGTCATTGGTTGATGCCCGGCATGCCGCCATTGACCACGAACGTGGGCAGGTAGCCAGAACGCTAGAAGCGCTTCAGGTTGTAGCGTCACAACCTGTTTCTCGGCCACGAGTGCGTCAATCTCAAGGACTGCGCGTAAGCGAGGCGGCCAGGTGCGTTGGGGTACGGGTATCAGCCCTGCGCTTCTGGGAAGACCAGGGACTCCTGCACCCCATACGCCAGCAGGGCAGTCGCTATCGCCTGTATGATGATCAGCAGATGCACCGGTTACAGGTGGTGGTGCTGCTGAGGCAAGTGGGGTACGGGTTCGACGTAATCCGTCAGGTGCTGGGCGAGCTGACTTCTGGACGACCCGAGAAAGCTCTGGAGGCTGTTGAGAGAAGGCGTGAAGAACTTACCAGGGCGAGTTGGGCATGTATGGAGGCCACCATAGCTTTTGGGAATTACCTCCGTGAGCTTCAAAACAACTAACGAGGAAGTTTTCTTGACATTCCTGGACTCGCGAGTTTAAAATTTGAACTGGGAAGTCTATTTTGTAATGTGACTCGGATGATGTAGAAATCAGATTGATCGCGTCCGCCTGATTGATCGCGATAAGTAGCAGTTTTGCGAAGGGGGAGGAGTAGATGTCAGCAGATATGCGCCAGCGCCCGCTCAAAGAAAGACTACGTGGGGTGCGGACAGAACTCATCCTGGACGTGGCAGAAGAAGTGCTGGTCGAAAAAGGCTACCATGACACGGCTATGGATGAAATCGCGGCCCGCGCGGGTATCGCCAAAGGCACGCTCTACCAGCACTTTCCCCACAAGGAAGACCTGGGGTTTGCCCTCTTTGAGCGGGGGCTGATGCTCTTCGAGCAGATTGTGCAGCAAGCTGCGGCCTCTTCCGAACTGACGGCGCGTGCCAGGCTGGAGCGTATTCTGCTTGCCGTCTATCAAGAGCATCAGGGGCTGCGTTCTCAGTTGCTGCACCTGCTCTATCACGATACAGATATTCGCAAGAGCTTGCTAGAGAAAAAGGGGCGATTATGCGAGCGGGTGGAACGGTGCGCTGCTCAGGTCGGCAAGATCATGGAAGAGGGTCAGGCTGCCGGAGAGTTTGATCCGGCCATCTCCGTCGAGCTGATGTTGACCATTTTTATGCATGCGCTCTGGTTCAGCCGTAGCGAACAACTGCATCTTCAGGAGCAGTTATCGCCCGCAGAGCTCAGCAGTCAGGTAGGACGCATCTTCTTTGAAGGATTTGCTATCAGGTAGAGGCAAGCCTGGGCAGGGGCTAGCCCTGCCCCTACAAGGATGTCAAGAAAGGTTTGATGTATGGAACAGCAGCAATCGCAGTCTCAGTCAACCTCGTTTATGCAACTTTTGCCACGTTCGCCCGAAGATATTCCGCGAGTTTTTTCCTGGTTTGAGCAGATGCGTACGCATCATCCAGTATTTCATGGTGAGCCGCAGCCGGTCTGGCATGTATTTCGCTATGATGATGTGAAAGAAGCTCTGACTGACTACAGCCGATTTTCCTCGCAACCCTTGCCTGGATTTAGTATTCCTGCCACGGAAGACACATTGGTCTCGAAAGATCCGCCTGATCATCGTAAGCTGCGTAACCTGGTCAATCTGGCGTTTACGCCACGGGCAGTAGCTCATCTTTCAGACCGCATCGCGCAGATTACGCAAGACCTATTGAATCAGGTACGATCACAGGGAAAAATGGACGTTGTTTCGGATATCGCTTTTCCATTGCCAGCGAAAGTGATTGCGGAGATGCTGGGAGTGCCGGATGAGGATTGGGACATTTTTCAGCGCTGGGCGCGGGTCAGTGGCGGCGATACCAGGGAAACAAGCCATGACATGGGAGATCTCCCGCAAGATATGTTTGAGGAAATGAGCGGGTACTTCTCCAGACTGCTGGCGGAACGTCGCCGCTCCCCGCGCGAAGATCTGATCAGCGCCTTGAGCGTAGCTGAGATCGATGGCGAACGCCTGAGCGAATACGAAGTGGTGCGTTTTTGCGTTTTGCTGCTGGCAGCGGGTCAGGAGACCACGAAGAACCTGATCGCCAATGCCATTCTCTGCTTTACCGATCATCCTGATGCACTGGAGCGCCTGCGTCGTGAGCCCGCATTGATGCCTGATGCGATAGAAGAGGTGCTGCGCTATCTGCCGCCGGTCTGGTTTATCGTCCGTCGGACTATGGCCGAAGTTGAACTGGGAGGGCAGCTCATTCCGGCCAATCAAGCTATCCTGACATGGCTGGCTTCCGCTGCTCGTGATCCCGCCCAGTTCGCTAACCCGGACCAGTTCATTATCGACCGCGAGCCCAATCGCCACATCACCTTCGGTCATGGCATCCACTTCTGTATTGGAGCGCCATTAGCCAGGCTTGAAGCGAAGATAGCTTTGCCTATGATGGTAGAGCAGTTGAAAGATCTTCGACGTGTAGAGGGCGTTCCGATTGGGATTAGTACCGGGATCGTCTTCGTGATTGAAAATTTGCCCGTTACTTTTCAACCATTTTAAGGAATCTCGCAGCAGAAGCTTTCTCTATGAGAGCTTCTGCTGCATCCAATCGGCCTGCTGCGGGCGGTGTTTATAAGGGATGTTATTGCAGACATGATTACCATCCTCAAACATCCACAATTCCGCTTTATTGCCAGCCTCCTGCGCTATGCGAATCCCGTGTTCCGCCGGGACCAATCTATCGTGGCGACCCGCAATTACGAGCAAGGGACGCTGCACTTTCGCCGCCACCCCTGTCAGATCGAACCGGCGCAATTCCTGAAGCGCATCCTCTTCGCTTGAGGCTTTCAGACGATGAATGAATGTTTCCTGGGTGAGCATCGGTCGCTGCCGGAAGTTCTCAAACGGGCTATAGAGACCGCCGTTGGAAATAGTGGCCGCTACTCTAGGCTCAAATGCTGCTGCTCGCACGACGTAATATCCGCCCAGGCTCACGCCCATTAACCCGACGCGCCGGGCATCGACATCTGGCCGACTTTCCAGGTAATCAATAGCATGCTTGATTGGCACCTCATAATCGTAGCGCATCGGATACGCAAACTCCATCTCCCCCTGCCCTGGACCATCGATAGCCAGCACCGCCATGCCTCGTCTGAGGAAGTCGTCGCCGTAGTTGTGCAGCTCTTCCTTCACCGAATCTAGCCCCGGCACGAGAATGACCACAGGGGCTCTGGGGATATGCCAGGGCTTGCGCAAGATGCCGTACATAGTACCACCGTTTTCATAGGGGATGGCGACGTGTTCTCCTGGGAAATCGAAATAGGGAAGGGCTTTCTGGTAGGCGCTGACTGCATGGTCATGTGCAACGCGTAGCTCCTGTGGCTTGCGCACAAATAAATACTTCCCGAAGTGGTAAGAAATGGCGGCATGAAAATAATGCGTTGCCGCCGATACGTAGTGTCTTTCCGTCTCGGCCTTTTCCCCCATCTGCCGGTGCATCGCGCCGCACTCAGACCACCGCTGGCACCAGTCATCCCAGCGTTCCACACTATTGGTCACGCGTTGAAAGTCCATTGCATCCACGCCGTTGGCAATAAAGCGGGGAGCCCAGTTGTCAATTGCACTCTGTACCAGTGCGTCTCGTGCCATGTGTGTTTCCTTTCTATCAAATGCTGACGGGAAGGTGGTGAACCGGGTCCGAGCGGGAAGGCGATAAATCGCAGACCGGACGCGCTGTACCTCCCCGATTGATCGTGGGAGTCCCTACGTGCTGGAAAGCGTTCCGCCTAAATACAGGTGGCCGATTTCAGGATTATTTAAAATTTCGGCGGGCGGTCCTTCCAGTCGCACGCGTCCGCTTTCCAGCACGATGCCGTTTGTGGCAAGGCTCAGTCCGGTGCGGGCGTTTTGCTCGACCAGGATGATGGTTCTGCCGCTTTCCTGCATCAGCTTGACCTTCTCCACAACCATTTTGAACGTTTTGGGGTCCAGGCCCATCGACGGCTCATCCAGCAAGATGAGACGCGGGTCCAGCATCAGGCAGCGCGCGAACTCGACTAAGCGCTGTTGACCGCCCGATAGGTTACCAGCTTTATCACGGGCGCGTGTTTTCACTATCGGGAACATCTCTTCGACTGCGCGCAAACGCTGCTCAACAAGGGCCGTATCACGCAGCATGTACGCGCCCAATCGCACGTTTTCTTGCACCGTGATGGCGGGGAAGAGGCTATGGCTTTGTGGCACCTGGACAATACCCAGGGCCAGAATATGGCGAGGGGCCAGCCCAACAATAGAGTGACCATCAAAAGTGATTTCACCCAGGCGTGGACGAAGCAGGCCGCTGAGCACACGCAATACTGTTGATTTTCCTGCTCCATTGGGTCCGACGATGCAGGTTGTTGTCCCCTGTGCCACTTGCAGGCTGACCCCTTTGAGCACGTCGCCTCCCTCATAGCCAGCATAGATATTGTGCATAGTCAGTAGCATATGGCTAGTCTCCCAGATAAGCTTCAAGCACCAGCGGATTTGCTCGCACTTCGGCGGGCGTTCCCTCAGCAATTTTCGTGCCGCGATGCATCACCATCACTCTATCACAAAGTTCCATCACAAATTCCATATTGTGCTCGACCACCAGGAAGGTGACGCCGCGCCGGTTGAGCGTGCGGATGCGGTCGGCCAGATAGTTGATCATCGTAGGGTTGACGCCACCGGCTGGTTCATCCAGCAAGATGACGCGCGGCTCGGCTATTAATATAAGAGCAAATTCCAGCAATTTTTTTTGTCCATAGGAGAGGTTGCCGGCGGGCATGTCTTTGAGCGCGGTAAGGTTCACGAACGCCAGGAGTTCCAGGGCGCGCTGCTGCTCGTGGGTCGCACTCCAGCGGCTGAGCAACCCTTTGAGGTCATGGCGTTGGGCGGCCACATGCATATTCTCCAGTACCGTCAGACGAGGAAAAATGCGCGTGAGTTGAAATGTGCGCCCGATACCCAGGCGAAAAACCCTGTCCGGCGGCGCATTGGTGATGATCTGATCCCCGAAGCGGATCTGGCCTGTATCCGCTCGCTCGTAGCCGGTAATGACATTGAAGAGCGTCGTTTTCCCTGAGCCATTAGGTCCGATGAGCCCTGTAATGGAGCCCTGTTCAACGCTGATCGAGCAAGTGTCCAGCGCGCGAATGCCGCCAAAAGCTTTGGAGATGTCCTGCACTTGCAACAAGCTCATAAGTTGATCCCCTCTTCCCTCGTCTGTTCCTCTTTTGGCGATGCTTGCTCAGAAGCGATGAAACCGGTCTCTCTGCGGGAAGGCGACAAATCGCCGGCGTGCGTGCTGTAGCTCCCCGATTGATCGTAAGAGGTCCCTACATCCGACGCGCTCGGGGAAGGCGATAAATCGCCTGCGGACGCGATAAATCGGGTCCCTACCAGGCGGGTCCAGCGTTCTGTCAGTGTGGGAATGACGCCACGGGGCAGCAGGAGAATGACTACCAGGAACATTGCTCCATAAATGACCAGGTAATAGTTCTGACCGAACTGCAAGGTAAAGTATTGCTGCGTTGGCTCTAAAAGCAATGCGCCCAGGATTGGACCTGCAATCGTCCCCACGCCGCCCAGGAAAGCCATCAAGGTGACAGCCACATCGAACAGCGCGTCGAAGGCAACGGGCGGGTAGATCGACTCGACGAAATAGGCCCAGACGGCTCCTACCATCCCCACAACGAGTGCTGAGATGACAAACGCTGATAGCTTGGACGCTTCGACAGGCACACCCAGCCCCAGCGCCCGGTCCTCGTCGTCGCGGATGGCAAGCAGCCCCAGTCCATATTTAGAGTTGCGCACCCACCATGAGAGGGCGATAGCAAAGAGCAGCACGACCAGAGAGACATAGTAGAATGGAGTATTGAAGAAGTCGCCGCTCCAATCGGTGGGGATCGGAAGTCCCATGCCGGTAGAGCCATTGGTGAGACCCCGCAGGTTATACGCCAGCAACTGCAAAATGAAGAACATGGCAATCGTAATCACCACGAACGTATGGCGTCGCACCCGCAGAGCGATCCCTCCTAATGGGATCGCGGCGACTGCTGCTAGCAGGCCGGCAACGGGCACCAGTAAGAATGGTATATATCCGCCCGCAATATGCCAGTCCTGGCACATAATTGCCAGCGCATAAGCTCCAATTCCAAAGTAAGCGGCGTGACCCAGCGCGATATAGCCGGTATAGCCGGCAAAAATATTCCAGCCGGTAGCGGCAGCGGCAAATAAGAGGGTAAAGACGGCGATAGCGGTTACTGCCGGGTTGGAAAAAAGCAATGGAAACGCAATCGCCATTGCCAGCAACAGTAGCAATCCTATCGTCTGGAAGAGTTTGCCGTTGCTCATTGCTTCCTCCCTTCTCGCTGACCAAACAATCCCTGGGGACGGACCAGCAGGATAATCACCAGCAGGATGAAAAAGACCGTGCTGGCCCAGACGGGTGACCAGACCACCGATGTCACGTCCTCAATCACCAGCATGCCCACAGAAGCGATCAGCGCCCCCCGCAAGCTGCTCATGCCACCGAAGATGATGATGGCGAGCAGACGCGAGATCAGATCGTATGCGCTCCCCGAGTTAAACGTCGTTGTCGCGCCAAAAACCATACCTCCGGCGGCGGCAAGGGCGATGCCAATGCCAAAGGTAATCGCCGAGACTCGTTCGACGTCAATGCCGATAAGCTCAGCCGCCGCGCGATTCTGCATTGAGGCGCGTAAGCTCAAACCGAATTGCGTGCGATAGAGTAACAGGTAGAGTCCTCCCAGGAGGGCCACTGCGAGCAGGAAACCGAAAATATAGATGTAGGAGAGATAGAATCCGCCCACCGGAAAGGATGCTGTCACATACCAGGCATGGAGCTGGACATAATCGGCGGAGAAGACGATATTGAGAATGCCTTCTATGACCAGCGCCACGCCGAACGTGATCAGGATGGAGAGCATCGTGCGGTCACGTTTGATTGGACGGATAAAGAGCCACTCAATGAGCAGGCCCAGCCCGAACATCAGCGGCATGGTGATTAGCAGGCCGATGAAGAGGTCAATGTGCAGTTGCTGCTCCAGGACATAGCTCAGGTATGCCCCCAGAATGACTATGGCTCCCTGTCCGACGTTGATGATGTCCATGACGCCAAAAATCAGCGTTAAGCCAGAGGCCATTAAGGCATAGACCCCGCCGGAAAGGATGCCAGTAATAATGGCTTCAACAATAAGTCCCACGATAGATATATCCTCTTTCCCTGCTAGATGGCGCTTCTGCCCAACCCTGTTCCAATGAATAGGTGAATAGGGCTGGGCAAAAGCACGCGAGGGCGATCAGGAAGCGTCTGGCTTCGCTTAGTCGCTCGGTAACGAGGGTCCCTACGGCCAATTCGGCTTGGGAAACTCAGGTGTATTTGTTGCCTGATTAGCAGGATACACAGACACCAATGAGCCTTTTTGCCACTGGAAAAGATATCCTGTTGCCAGAATATTTTCACCCTGATCGTTGAACTTCACAGGTCCCTGGACCGTTTGAAAGGTATCGCCCGAGTGCAGTTCCCTGATGAGCGCAGCATTATCGATGCTGTGAATTTTGGTCGCAGCCTGAGTCAACACCTGCCCCACCGAAAAGGCTTCTGCCACATCGGAACTGATATCATCAGCGGTGCCTCCATATTTCGCCAGGTAATCATGCACCATCTGCGCGTTCTGGAATGTCTTGATCTGTGGATACCAGCCGCCATTGGGCACAAAGACCCCTTCCGCCGCTGTTGCACCACCGATGGCATTCGTAAATTGCGAGCCCTGGTCCGGTCCCGCTGTGGCGATGATCGCCTGGGGATTGTAGTGTTGCTGCTTGAACGCCTGGATGAAAGCGGTAATATCGGGCAGTAGCGTACCAGTAACAATCAACTGAGCGTTCGAGGCAATCATGCGTTGTGCGATGGGCGTAAAATCGGTGGTTTCCGCCGGATAGACCTGATTGGACACGGTTTTGATGCCCCCTTGCTCAAGGAGCTGCCGCGCGGTATCAACCTGTGGCTGAGTAAAGGGATCATCCTCAGTAGCATAGGCGGCGGTTGTGGGCCGCTGCGACGGTGGTAAAGACAGGATATATTTGGCGAAGCTGATCAGCAGGTTAGCCACCGGCGGCGAAACATCGAAGAGGTTGTGCAGGCCCTGCGTAAAAACGGATGGGCCGCCGCCCGCGCCTTCGAGCATGGCATAATTATAGCGGTTGGCAAGGACCGAGGCCGGTTTTGTCAGCAGGGAGGAGAAAGGCCCGAGCACCAGTTGATCATGGTCAACCGTGATGAGCTTCTGGTAGTTGGTCACGACCTGGGTTGTGCTGCTGGCATCAGATACAATGTCCAGTTTGACCTGACGACCGAGCAGACCGCCATTCTTGTTGATGGTGTCGGCCCAGAGTTGATATCCCTGCTGAAAAGCTTTGCCATCGGCGGAGAAATCGCCTGATAACGAGAGAGAAACGCCGATGTTGATGGGGCTTTGAGGTTGAGGGGGACTGGCAGTGCCGCCACAGGCTGCGAGTAGGAGCACTGTCACCATCAACACACCAACACTCTTCAGCACTCCCACGCTGAATCGGGGAGCTACAGCGGGTAAAGGGTATCGTCCATCCATAATTTTTCTCCTTCAAAGAGACGACTTGTGACTAGTGGGTGATCGCAATGGGTACTCTCGCTTTTTAGTGATCGTTCGACTCCTTTCATCCTACAAGTCCCGCGGGCTCCTCAATAAGGGCGGCAACAGTATCCAGGAACTGGGCTCCCCGCGCGCCATCGACGGCCCGGTGGTCGCAAGAGAGCGTCAACACCATCATAGGCTGAACGGCTGGTTGCCCATTCAGCGGTACCACTCGTTCAGCTATCCGCCCTATCGCCAGGATGGCGACTTGTGGTTGATTGATAATAGCATTGAACGCATCCACATGATACATACCGAGGTTGCTGATAGTGAAGGTGCCATTACTAATGTCTTGAGGACGAAGCTTTCCTGCCTGCGCTTTTTCCACCAGTGCTGTGCGTTGCTGGGCAATCTCGTCCAATGTGGGCCTATTGGCATGGTGGATCACGGGAACGACCAATCCCGCTTCAACGGCAACGGCCAGCCCGACATGGATCTCTCGCTGTAGCGCGATACCTTGCTCGTTCCAGAGCGCATTGAGGCGAGGATGAAGTTGTAATGCCGCTGCCACTATCTTCACCAGCAAGTCGGTATATGTCACCCTGGCAGCCTGCGTTGCAACGCCACTGTTGCCTGCGTGGAGGCGCTCCCAGCTTTTTCTCCAGCTTATCAGGCGGCTGGCATTGACCTCTCGTACCAGGGAAAAATGTGGGATGGTTGTCCAGCTCTGCGTTGTGCGCTGCGCCATAATACGCCAGATATTGCTCAGGGGCAAGGTATCGACTGCGGGCAGGGCAGGGACAAGCCCTGCCCCTACAGCAGGCAGATCATCGACTGGAGGGAGGGCAGGGGCCAGCCCTGCCCCTACAGCCTCTGTCCTGGCTGTTCCCGCGAGAACATCTATCGCCAATACAGCTCCTCCTGGCCCAGAACCTTTGATCGCAGCTAGTGGTTTCCCCTGCTCGGCGGCTAATCTGCGTGCTTTGGGGGATGCGGGTACCAGGCGCGTTGACATGGCGTGGTCCTGCTTCTGAAGATGGATGAGTACGTCCGCTTTTTGAATGCGTTTGCCTGCTGATTGCAATGTATCCAGATTGAGATTGTGTTCGGCAGCTATACGCAAGGCGAGTGGAGTCGCGGTTCTACCAGTCCGTTGATCGGATGCAGGTGATTGATCTGGCGCTGCATTGGCTTGCAGGTCAGCCTCGCCAGGAGCAAGAATAGTGGCAATGACCTGTCCCACCGGGATATCATCGCCCGAGGCTGCCGTTATGCGAGTAAGCACACCGTCTGCCGGAGCTTCCACCTCGACGGTCGCCTTGTCGGTTTCGATTTCCACCAGTGGTTCGCCTTTTGCAACCTGCTCACCTTCGGTTTTCAGCCACTGCACAATCTTGCCGGTGTCTTGCGCCATTCCTAGCGCAGGCAAGATTACATCGGTCGCCATCGTTTGCCTCCTGCTGTAGGGGCTGGGCAAGGGCAAGCCATAGCCCCTACGACTACGGACGCGATCAATTGCATCCCTACGACGTTTGCGCGTTTAGATTGGACTGGGTTTCGCGCGTTGTGGGTAGTGGTCCGTTTACTGTATAATACCGCACACCAGCTACAAGGAGCTCCTCCGCCGGAAAACGGGTGATTACCTCACAGCCATCTTTCGTCACAATCAACTGTTCCTCGATACGGGCCGCAGACCAGCCATCGGAGGCGGGCCAGAACGTCTCAAGCGCGAACACCATCCCCTCTTCAATCACCTCTGGATGATCGAGCGAGACCAGACGGCTGAAAATAGGTTTTTCCCAGATCGAGAGCCCCACGCCATGACCATATTGCAAAGCGAAAGCGGCCTCTTCGTTGGGGAAGCCAAATTCTTGCGCTCTGGGCCAGAGCCTGACCACGTCAGCGGTGGTGACGCCTGGCTTAATGGCGCTGATGGCTCGGTCCAGGATATCGCGGCAATACTTATAGGCATCGACCTGGGCCTGCGATGCGCTGCCGACGGCAAAGGTGCGGTAATAGCAGGTGCGATAGCCGTTATAGCTGTGCAGGATATCGAAATATGCCGGGTCGCCTGGACGCAGGGCGCGGTCAGTATAGACGTGCGGATGCGGGCTACAGCGTTCGCCCGAGATCGCATTGACGCCTTCAACATGTTCGGAACCCAGCTCATACAGCACCTTGTTGACCAGGGCCACGCACTCGTTTTCTCGTATGCCGGGACGTAAAGCGCGATAAAGCTCGTCATAAGCGGCATCGACCATCATACAGGCGGTGGCAAGCAAGGTAATCTCATCGCGCGTTTTGATCAAACGCGCCTGCTGCATCAGTTGCTGCCCATCCACTACTTTAATGCCTTCTGCTTGCAACGCGAACAGGACCGGCAATTCAATCACATCCACGCCGAGCGGTTCGTGAAGCAGTCCACGTTCTTCCAACTCGATGCGGATCTTTTTCGCCACATCCTCAGCCCTGCCAGATTCGGGCAACATCGCGCCCCGTTGTGTAGAAATCCCGGCGCGCGAACGCTCCCCTAGCCAGGGACAGTAAAGCTGGTGATGCCGGGCGGCTGAGCCAAAATCCCACATAATCGGGTCTTCGTCTTGTGGGAGAAGAGAGAAACGAGCCAGCTTGTCCATTGCCCACGTCCCTATATGGGTCGCGGTAATGTAGCGGATATTGTTCATATCAAAGCAGAGTAACGCCCCCATCTCTGACTCTTTGAGCAATTGTTTGATGCGTGCAAGGCGTTCGGTGCGCAAGCGTTCAAAATTTACGCGCTCTTCCCAATCTACCCCCATCAAGCCATAGGTTCTGATTGCCATTATGGTGCTCCTTCCAACGCATTGGACGTGGCTAATTGGGTCCGGTTGGGAACGCGATCAATCGCGGAACCGGACGTGGTAAACCTGGTCCCTACGGAACTCCACATAACGTTTTTGCAACTTCCATGACAGTCGTAGCGGTGGGAACGGTCAAGTCCTCCAGTGCTGGCGAGAATGGTACCGGCACGTTCATTGCTCCCAGGCGTTTGACCGGAGCGTCCAGGTAGTAAAATGCTCCGTCCGCAATCACTGCCGCTATTTCGGCGGTGACGCCGTAGCGTTCGTAGCCCTCATCAACCACGATGGCGCGGCTGGTCTTTTTCGCCGATTCGATCAGGGTGTTTTTATCCAGCGGGAACGTTGTGCGTGGGTCAACGACTTCCGCGCTAATATTGAGCGCCTCTAGCTTCTCAGCCGCCTCCAGCGCGATCTGCACCATACTGCTTGTGGCTACGATGGTAATGTCGGTACCTGCTCGCTTGATATCAGCCACGCCAAAGGGGATGGTATAGTCGCCATCCGGCACTGTTCCCTTTAACTGATACATCATTTTGTCTTCGAAGAAGATCACCGGGTTGTCGTCACGGATGGCCGTTTTCAGCAGTCCTTTGGCATCGTAGGGGGTTGAAGGGAGCACAACCTTTAAGCCGGGAATATGGCTGACCCAGGCGTGGAGGCTCTGGCTATGCTGCGCTGCCGAGCGGCGAGTGGCTCCCAGCGTTGTGCGCACGACCAGCGGGACCTTGAGCTTGCCGCCTGACATGTAATGAACTTTGGCGGCCTGATTGACGATCTGGTCCAGAGCGAGGGTAATGAAGTCGCCAAACATAATGTCGATGATGGGACGCATGCCGGTCATTGCTCCCCCCACGCCCAATCCGGTGATACCCGCTTCAGAGATAGGTGAATCGATCACACGAGCGGTTCCGAACTCCTCAACCAGCCCTGAGAGCACTTTGAATGGCGTCCCAGCCTCAGCAACGTCCTCGCCCATGATAAAGATGCGCGGATCGCGCCGCATCTCTTCGGCCAGCGCCTCGCGGATAGCCTGTCCGAAAGTAAGCTCGCGCACACCCGGGCCGAGGCTTTGACTGGTGGTGATGCTAGGCATAGACATCTTGCTCTACCTCGCTTCCATCCGGGTACGGTGCGCTGAGCGCGAATTGCTCTCCTGCCTCGACCTCAGCCTGCACCCGCTGTTCGATCTGATCAAATGTGCTCCTGTCGGCCATTCCCTGCTCAATCAGCCAGTCTGCGAGCAGTTTCAACGGATCGCGTTCAGTCTTCCACTGTTCTTCTTCTTCTCGAGAACGATAATAGGAACGCTGGATGTCGCCGACGTGGTGTCCCATGTAGCGGTAGGTATCGCAGAGTATGAAGGCCGGTCCTTCGCCTTGCCGCGCCCGCGCCACCAGAGCCTGTGCTGTATCGTAGACCGCGCGGATGTCCTGACCATTGACTTCTCTGGTCAGCATGCCGAACGTGCGGGCTCTCGTGCTCATCTCGCCGGCGGTCGTCTCAGCATTGTGGGTGTATTCGTTATATTGGTTGTTCTCACAAACGTAAATCACGGGGAGCTGCCAGAGCGCGGCCATATTCATCACTTCGTACAAGACGCCCTGTCCGAGCGCGCCATCGCCGAAGAAGCAGACGGCCACCTGATCGCTGCCGCGCATTTTGCTGGAAAGAGCCGCGCCGGTAGCCATAGGCGCGCCGCCCCCCACAATGGCATTCGCGCCCAGATTGCCCGTATCCTGGTCCGCGATATGCATGGAACCACCTTTGCCGCGGCAGTAGCCAGCTTCCTTACCCAGCAGTTCGGCGAACATGCGGTCAACGGAGGCTCCCTTTGCCAGGCAATGGCCGTGCCCGCGATGCGTGCTGGTGATATAGTCATCGCGACGCAGGGCGGCGCATACTCCCACAGCTATCGCCTCCTCGCCAATGTAGAGATGAGCCAGGCCGGGCATTTTGGCGCTAAGATACAACTGGTTCACATGCTCTTCAAAAATACGGATTTTGAGCATTTGCTCGTACATCGATAGCCAGCGTCCTTGCTCTGTAGCATACTGGCTGGTGATGACCTTTTCTTCTGGACCGGATGCCTCCTTGCCGAACGACTGAGCGGAGCTAGCTGCGGTAGCAGCGTTGTCGTTCGGAATTTCAAGGCTTTCCTTAGGTTGCGACATTGCTGTTCTCCGTAGGTTGCGACATATTGTTTTCTAGTAGGGCGAGGGCAAGCCATAGCCCCTACTGTTGATCGCGACAGGTTGTTTGCTACCAGGGCGAGGGCAAGCCATAGCCCCTACCATCGCGTGCGGAGGGCAATGGCAGGCCGTAACCCTGCTAATTACTCGTCTAAACCGGACAGTTTTGCCAGCACTTTATGGGTGATGGCGAAATCTTGCTCCGCCAGCCCCATAGCCCGGGCAATCGTCAGATATTCGTTGCTGACCGCTGTCGTGGGGAGTGGCACGTCCAGTTCCCTGCCCATCTCCAGCGCCAGCAGCATATCTTTCTGCATCATATTCACATTGAACCAGGCTTCGTCTGGCATAGAGAGAATAAACGGCGTGCGATACTTCAACGAGGGAGATGCGATCACGCTGTTCAACATGACTTCAAGCGCGGTTTCCCGGGGAATGCCTCCTTTCTCAGCCAACAGCAACCCTTCACAGAAGGCCATCATCTGCACCTGGAGATTGAGGTTAAGAGCAATCTTCATCAGGGCCGCAGACCCGCTGGGACCCATATAAGTCACTTTAGGGCCGATGTCCAGCAAAATCGGCTTCACCTGTTCGAAGATGGCTTTTTCGCCTCCGACCATCAGCGAGAGATTCCCTTGTTCGAGGGTAATTACGCTGCCTGATACAGGGGAGTCGAGCATGTGTGCGCCCTTTTCGGCAACCTGAGCGGCGAGTTTCTGGGAGGCAGCCGGGCTGATCGTGCTCATGTCGATGAAAATCTTACCCTTCCCCAGGCCCGCCAGGATACCGCTATCCCCGCCGGTTACCTCGTATAAGGCGGCGGTATTGCTAACCATCGTAAAAATAATGTCAGCAGCTTCGGCAACTGCACGCGGGGTCTCTCCCCAGCGCATCCCCTGATCGAGCAGCCACTGAGCCCTCGATTTTGTGCGATTATAGCCGGTGACGGTATGACCGGCATCGAGCAGTCGCTTGACTATGCGACCGCCCATCGCTCCCAGTCCCACAAAGCCAAGATTAGGCATAAAATCTCTCCTGAAGTGGTGATAACATTTTCACCTGACGCCTTAGGGTTTGACGCGTATATTGCTCCTCAAGGAGGGCGCCGCAAGCCAATGGCTCACTCGACCCGATTGAGGGTACTGAAAGCGGCATCCTGGCGCACTTGCCGCAGATGAGCGCGCATAGCCTCACGAGCAGCTTCCGGGTCATGCCTGATAATGCTTTCGAGAATATCTTTATGATGGATCTGGCCGCGCTGCGGACCACCCTCCACCTCAAAGATTTGCTTGCGTTGTTCGCTCAGCAAGCTCACAATCGAATTGACCAGGATCAGAATAAGGGTGTTCTGCGTCCCTTTTGCCAAAGCCTCATGAAAAATATTATCGGCGACAATAAAGGTATCTGCGTCATCGAGGCTCTCGTCCATCACCTTCACGGCCTCGCGCATAATCACGATCTCTTTCTCTGTTGCGCGCGCCGCTGCCAGAGCAGCAATTTCTGTTTCGAGGATCTCGCGCACCTCGACGAGGTTATCCGAGCCGCCGACCTCGCCTAACTTGAGCTTCATTGCCAGATTGATCGAGTGCTGCATAGCCTGATGCGCGCCATCGATGACAATTGTCCCTCGACCGGGCCGCATATCCACCAGCCCTCTTTGCGCCAGAATTTTCATCGCTTCACGGACCGCTGTTCGACTGACCTGAAACTGCTCAGCCAGCTCGCGCTCGGTGGGCAAGCGGTCGCCGCTGCGTAACTCGCCGTCCAGGATACGCTTCTCGATTTGTTCGGCAATCTGCTCAAAAACTCTTACCGTCTGAATTGGTGTATACACGCTTCTCCCCACTTCGATAATTTTCTCTTGTCATACCCTCTGGCACAATGGTCAATTCACCTGATTGTCTATTGATCATACCAAATTTATATTGATGTTTCAAGCCTTAGCAAGAGAAGCGCAACGTCTTCTTCACTAGATTTGAGGAACGCCTCAACAAAGAGGTACAGCATCCCACATTTGGCTATAAAACGACCTATCGGCGCTGCATTGAACTGCAAGCCAGGCTTTTAGCCAAATATGTGACAGGCGAGATTGATGCCTATCCTCCCTTGCATATGCGATAAGAGGAGACAAGAATGAGCAAAAGAGGTGGCCGCACTCAGACCACCTGCTATGTGGTCGCCTATGATATTCTTGATGATCGCCGCCGGACGAAAGTGCATCAGATCCTCATGGGCTTCGGCAAATGGACGCAGTACTCGTTATTCGAATGTTTTCTCACGCGCAAAGACCTGCTCCTCTTGCAGGCCAGGCTGGATGCCTATCTCATCAATACGAAAGATAGCGTGCGTTTTTACCCGTTATGTGCGACCTGCGTTGAGAAAGTCGAAACCGTTGGCGATCCTCCTCCCAGAGAACAGCAGGTGTTCATCATATAGATGAGCTTAGCGCGGGTCGTCGTCACGGGCTCGCTGAGCAGGGACCCGCGCTACGCGCTACAAGTGCCCTGACGGGAATACAGGACGGATTTCTGTCCTGATTGACCTCCTGAAATTGGCCCAAAAAAAGCGACCCGCGATTCTGCTTGCATGAGACGGCTTCTCGTGCTATACTAGCAAGGTAGCCGTCTAAAAGGGGCTTTTCCTGCTTGTAGGTTTGAAACGATGCATAGGAACTGGGTTGCACCGCGCAGCACAATGTCTAAAAGGGGCTTTTCCTGCTTGTAGGTTTGAAACATTGCGTAGATCGTTTTCACGATCACGCGCTCGGCGTCGAAAAGGGGCTTTTCCTGCTTGCAGGTTTGAAACCTCCGCATAGAAGCGACCTCGTTCTGATCCGAGTACAAGGTCGAAAAGGGGCTTTTCCTGCTTGCAGGTTTGAAACAGCGACCAGCCGGCAGTTACTCCGGCCACCGGTAGAGGTCTAAAAGGGGCTTTTCTTGCTGCGAGGGGTGCAACTAACTCATATGTAGAAGTCTTGCTAAAGTGCATTGGGCCGCTTTTCTTCGCAGAAAAGATGAAATACATCCAGCAGGCGGAGAAAGACAGAGGAAAAAGGGAGGATGA
>Ga0070741_10004227_pt1 | contig 33839 bp, 38 predicted proteins | sample Coa_R1_4_FD_66440 | JGI IMG/M metagenome (GOLD analysis project Ga0070741, IMG submission 66440) | Surface soil microbial communities from Centralia Pennsylvania, which are recovering from an underground coalmine fire - Coalmine... | ecosystem: Environmental > Terrestrial > Soil > Unclassified ... | reverse complement strand
ACCGAGAATCCGACGCTGGTGCGCGCGTTCGGCATCAACGTTCCGCGCATGATCACCCTGACCTACGGCTTCGGCGTAGCGCTCGCGGCATTCGCCGGTGTCATGGCGGCGCCGATCTACAACGTGTCGCCGCAGATGGGTTCGGAATTGATCATCGTCGTGTTTGCGGTGGTCGTCATCGGCGGCATGGGATCCATTCTCGGCGCGATCGTCACCGGTTTCGGCCTGGGTGTCATCGAGGGTCTGACCAAGGTGTTCTTTCCCGAGGCCTCCAACACCGTGATCTTCGTCATCATGGCGATCGTGTTGCTGGTGCGTCCGGCCGGACTGTTCGGGCGGAGGGCGTGATGGAACGCGTTGTCGACCCGCTCCTGAAAAAACCTTCGGTCCTGCGCTCGCAAAGCGAATCGATTGCTTTCGTTGTCATGGTGGCCGTGCTGATGATCGCTCCATTCGGAATCTACCCGCTGTTCCTTATGCAGGTGATGTGCTTCGCGCTGTTTGCCTGCGCGTTCAACCTGTTGATCGGATACGTCGGCCTGCTGTCGTTCGGTCACGCGCTTTATTTCGGCTGGGCGAGCTATCTGTCGGCCTATTCGGCGAAGGCGTGGGGTTTCCCGCCCGAGTTTGCAATCCTGACCGGGACGGCGACCGCAGCCGTCTGCGGCCTTGTTGCCGGCTCCCTGGCAATTCGCCGGCAGGGGATCTATTTCGCGATGATCACGCTGGCGCTTGCCCAGATGATGTATTTCTTCGCGCTGCAGGCGAAGTTCACAGGCGGCGAGGACGGCATTCAGGCCGTGCCGCGCGGCCACCTGTTCGGGGTTCTCGATCTCAAGAACGAGATGACCATGTACGTGGTGGTGCTGGTCATCTTCATTCTCGGCTTTTCGTTCATCTACCGGATCATCCACTCGCCGTTTGGCGAGGTGCTCAAGGCGATCCGCGAGAATGAGACGCGCGCGATTTCTCTCGGCTACAAGACAGACCGCTACAAGCTGGTGGCTTTCGTGCTCTCGGCGACACTCGCCGGCGTTGCCGGTGCGACGAAGGCCATTGTGCTGCAACTTGCCTCGCTCACCGACGTGAACTGGCCGATGTCGGGGGAGGTCGTGCTCATGACGCTCGTCGGCGGATTGGGAACGATTTTTGGGCCGGTGGTCGGCGCCTTTGTCATCCTGCTGATGCAGTTCAAACTGGCTCCGATCGGCGAATGGGTGCTCGTCATTCAGGGCGCGATTTTCGTTGCCTGCGTGCTTCTGTTCCGCCGCGGCATCATCGGCGAGCTCGCCACCAAGCTGCGAATTCGCCTCTAGAGTCTCTCCGCCCTCTTTAAAAACGCCCGCGAATCATCATAGATGCGGGCTCACTCACACTGAATGCCGTTGTTTCGTGCAGCTGTCGGTGGTCGTCGATGCGTTGTGCGTCGGTCGGCTGCCGGCTTTCGCGTGCCGGAGGGCACCCAATGGCTGCTGTGCAATGCGGAGCCCGCTTTGATAGGATTGCCGAGAAATGGCACGCGCTGGCGCGGCGTCGGCTGGCCCATCTTCGCGAGCTCGAGCACAGCGGTCGATGGAAAAAGTTCTATACGCAAGAGCAATTCGACGCCTGCCGGCGCGAGGCGGAGCGTATCGCGGCGGTCTGGGCAAGGCTGGCGGCTGCCCGGGTCACAGGGGGACACGCCATTTCGACCGCCTTGCGCATGTCATCGCCTGCGCCTGCGTTGCGGCGATCATGATGCAAAGTGCGAAGGCCCAATCGATCAAGCGGGGCGAAGAGCTTGTCACGCGCAATTGTGCGGCGTGCCATTCGGTTGGCCGGACCGGCGACAGTCCGCATAAATCCGCGCCGCCATTCCGGGTGCTCGGTCAGCGCTACCCGATCGAAGCGCTGGAAGAAGCGCTCGGCGAGGGCATCATGACCGGGCATCCGGACATGCCGGAATTGCGCTTTGACGCAGGTGACGTCGGTGCCATCATTGCCTATCTGAAGTCCATCCAGCAGCGCTGATTCCGGCGCTCCCATCCACGAGCCAAAAACAGAAGCATGTCCAGTACCTTATTCACGCCTATTCGCCTGGCAGGTCTCGAGCTTGCCAATCGCATCGTCGTCTCCCCCATGTGCCAGTACTCAGCCGACGACGGTTGCGCCAACGACTGGCACCTCATGCATCTTGGCATGATGGCGCATTCCGGCGCCGCATTGGTGATCGTCGAGGCAACCCATGTCGAACGCCATGGCCGCATCACGCACGGATGTCTTGGCCTGTACTCGGATGACAACGAGGCCGCTCTCGCGCGCGTGATAGCCCAGGCACGACGTATGGGCAGCGCAAAATTCGGAATTCAGATTGCCCATTCGGGCCGGAAAGGATCGGCTCAGCGGCCATGGGAAGGCGGCGGGCCGCTGAAGCCTGAGGCGGATCCGTGGCCGACTATCGCAGCCTCGCCAATTCCATTCGGCGATGGCTGGCATACGCCGCGGGAGGCTACCGAAGCGGATATGGAGCGTGTGCGTGCGGCCTTCGTGTCGGCGGCTCGGCGCGCTCTGCGTATCGGCTTTGACGAAATCGAACTGCACATGGCGCACGGCTATCTGGCTCACGGCTTCATGTCGCCGATTTCGAACAAGCGTACCGATCAATACGGCGGCTCGCTTGAAAACCGGTTGCGGTTCCCGCTGTCGATCGCGCGCGCGGTACGGGCGGTGGTTCCGAAGTCGGTTCCGCTCGGCGCCCGCATCACCGGCAGCGATTGGCGCGAGGGCGGACTGACTCCCGATGATGCAGTTTCCATCGCAAGGGCGCTGAAAGGAGAAGGGCTCGATTTTATCTGCATCTCGTCCGGCGGAGTCGCCGCCGACATCCGCAATCCGACCGAGCCCGGGTACAACGTTCCGATAGCGGCGCGGGTAAAACGCGAGGCGGATATTCCGACCCGTACCGTCGGATTGATCGTCAGGCCGGAGCATGCCGAGCAGATCGTCGCCAAAGGCGAGGCCGACATGGTGTCGATGGGGCGGTGCTTTCTCGATGATCCGCACTGGGGCTGGCATGCGGCCAAGACACTTGGCGCGGACGTGGCGCGGCCGCCGCAATATCAGCGCGCCGGACCGAAGCTGTGGGCGCCGGCCGCGGCGAAGGTGTAGCCTTCGGCCATATGGAAGCCTTTGTTTTTTCCGCTGTTCTCTTTGCGGCCGCATGCCACGCCGGCTGGAATGCACTCATAAAGGTCGGGCTTGATCCGCTTTCGACGACAACGCTGATTTCGGTCGGCTCAGGCCTTGTCGCATTGGTGTTGACGCCATTGACGGGCATGCCCGCCTCGGCGGCCTGGCCGTGGCTGATCGCCTCCGTCCTCATCCATCTCGTTTATTTCGCGGCGCTGATCGAAAGCTATCGCACCGGGGATCTGGGGCAGGTCTATCCGATTGCCCGCGGCTCGGCTCCGCTGATGACGGCGACGGCCACGACGCTCTTTGTCGGCGAGAAACTGAGCGAGCTGGGCTGGACGGGAATTGTCGCGCTTGTTGCAGGCGTGCTGTTTCTTTCCGCCCGCGGCGGCCGGCACCTGGCCGAGATCGATCGTCGCGCGATCGGATTTGCGCTTTTTACCGCGCTGACGATCTGCGCGTATTCAGTAGTCGATGGGGTGGGAGCACGGCTTTCTGAAAGGCCGAACGCCTATTCCGTCTGGCTTTTTGTCGGCATCGCGGTGGTGATGGTGCCATACGCGATATATCGCGATGGCCGCGATGTTGTTCCGGCGATGCAAAAATTCTGGCTGCGCGGCCTTGCCGGCGGCGGGCTACAGGTCCTGTCCTACGGCGTCGCGATCTGGGCGATGACAGTGGCGCCCATTGCCATTGTTGCCACCTTGCGCGAGACAAGCGTGCTTTTCGGCGCGGTCATCGCGGTAGTGGTCCTGAAGGAACCGCTGCAGGCCGTACGCATCGTGGCCGCCTGCCTCATTGTCTGCGGTCTGGTTTTGATCCGCCTGCAGTAAACGCTACAGCTTGATTTCCGGAAACTCACGTTCCATGCGCGCGAGATCGTCTTCCGTGTCAACGTCCCAAAGTGGAGGGCGTTCGATCAGCGTCAGCCGGTGTTCGATGATCCGTGCGCGTGTCTGGGCAAGCACGGTGTTCGTTCCCCAGGCGATGTCGGAAAACACGGCCGGCTGCGCCTTGCGCATTCCGATGAGAACGTAACCGCCGTCTTCCGCGGGAATCAGAACAATGTCGGTGCCGTCAAGCAGCGCGGTTGCGGCACTGCGAAGATGCAATGCACTGAGGGCAGGGCAGTCGGTGCCTATCACCAACACCGGTCCGGCGCTTGCCGCGGCGGCGGCAAGCATGCGCACGCCCAGGTCGCCCTGCGGCTGGGGCCTGAGCGTGATCTTCATCCGCGCGACCATCTTCAGGAAGCTGTCATGAGTGGCATCGGGTGCGCAGTGGAGACTGACGGGCCCGATGCCGGCGGCGAGAGCAGTGGCCACCGCACGCTCGGTCAGGCGCTCCTGCAGCACTGCTGCGGCGTGCGCCCCGATCGCCGGGACCAGGCGCGTGTTGGCGAAGCCGGGGACCGGCGCCTTCGCCAGAATCGCAATCGATACGGGGTTACTGCTCGGCGGGGACATAGCCATAGCGTTGTGCGAGTCGTCTCGGGTCGGCGCCGAGGAAATACGCCAGGCGCAGGCGCCACATCAAGAACACAGTGCGCAGCGTCCCGTTTTCTTTCCAGCGGCGCGGCGATGTCCTGACCCGCGCGCGCAGGCACAGCGGGCGGCTCAAGCGCCTGAGACGTGTCGAGATCGCGATGTCCTCCATAAGCTCGATTGGCGGAAAGCCGCCAACGGCCTCGAAGGCGCCGCGTGTAACGAAGATAGCTTGATCTCCCGTGGCGATGCCGGTGATCCGCGAACGCAGGTTCATCATGACCGCGATCACCCCGAGCAATGGTCCTTCGCCGAAATGCACGTCGAAGCGACCCCAGCTGCGGCCGGACACGGCGAGGCCTTCGCGCAGAATGCCGTCGGCTTCCGCCGGCAGCTGCGTGTCGGCATGCAGGAACAACAGGATGTCGCCTCGCGCAACGGCGGCACCGGCGTTCATCTGCACGGCACGCCCGCGGCGGCTCGTCACAACGCGGTCCGCCAGGGGGCGGGCGATCCCGGGTGTTGCGTCGACGCTGCCGCCATCGACAACGATCACCTCCGCGCCCCGCGCGCGGAGCGGCGCGAGCGCGGCCAACGCTGCCTCGATCCTCGTTGCCTCGTTGAGGACCGGCACAATGATCGATAGCGGCGCCCCGGTCATTCTGCTGCCTCCTTGAGGGCGCCGCTGCAGCTCGACCCCTGTCCGGCAGTGCAGCCATAGCAATGCCCGGCAACACGGATCGCATTCCCCTCGATTGCACCGTCGAGCAGGTCGGCGAGATGCACGCGCGGATGTCCCGCGCGCGTCATCGGAAGCCCGAGCATTTGATTGAAGTCGCAATCATAAACGTGGCCGCGCCAGTCGACGGATATCAGGGTCCGGCACATGACGCTGTCGAGATTGGCGTCAAGATGCGCATCACGCAGCAGTTCGACGTAGCCGGAAAACTCACCTTTGCTGACGAGCGTCGAACCGAAGCGCTGAATCGGCATGTTGGCGAGAACAAACAGATTGTTGAAAACGATGCCGTAACGTCCGCCAAGGACGCGTCTGTAGTCGGCTTCAAGGGACGCCTGCGGCGGCGGGAGCGAAGGGCCTGGCGGATTGTAGACGAGGTTGAGAACAAGCTTTGGATCGCGTCCATCGCCCAGAGAATTGAGCAACTTCAGTGCACGGATTGATGCGTCAAAGACGCCCTTGCCGCGCTGGCGTTCGACGTTGTCCTGCAGGTAGCACGGCATGGACGCAACGACTTCAACGCCTTCAGCGGCCAAAAACTCGGCGAGGTCTTCCTGACCCGGCTGCTCAAGGACTGTCAGATTGCAGCGATCCATGACCTTGGTGGCGATCTTGCGTGCACCCTGCACGAGCCGGCGGAAATGCGGGTTTAGCTCCGGGGCGCCGCCGGTGATATCGAGTGTCCTGATCTCTTTGCGGCGGAGAAAGGCCAGCACCAGATCGGCGATATCGCCGCTCATCTCCTCGGTGCGATGGGGGCCGGCGTTAACGTGACAGTGGACGCACGACTGATTGCAGCGGTAGCCGACATTGACCTGCAAGGTTTCGAGCCTGCCGCGGCGAATGGCGGGAAAAGGAATTTTTTCGAGCAAAGGCAGCGTATCGTGCATCTGCGGCCTCGATTTCACGAGCAATTTGCCACGAAGACAGGAGGCGCGTCATCCTGTGAAATCGAATGTGGGACAGGTCGCGCGAATCGCCGGGCGGCCTTCAGCGGGCCAAAGCGGTTGTAACAGGTGAGCCAAGACCAATCCGCCCGAATCCCGGCAACTTGATACCCGGATGACGCAGGTCGAACCCCGCGACCAGGCCAAGCAGGTTGACCTCGACGCCTTCGACCCATCCAACCTTGATGCCGGCCAGGCCGTGCAGGTTGACTTCGATGCCCGTCGTGCTGTCGGTTTTCCCGATGTAAAGTCCACTGCGAAAGTCGCGGCCGACGGCATTTGGCGGCAGCGCCAGACCAAGTTCGGGTACCGCACGCAGGATTGCGGCAACGAAGCTGTTGCTGTTTGGTCCCGGCCAGATTTGGTAATCGCCGGCCCGTGCAAATTCGTAAGCCTTCACGGCCTGCTCGATACGCGGGATGAGCTTTTCGGCGTCCGATCCCGCAATGTCGGCAAGGATGACAGGCTTATTGCCATACCATTTTCCGTCAGCAGGCCAGTTGTTGAGCCGAACCGGCTGGCCCCAGCCGACCACATCGTAACGTCGCCACTGTCGTTCGTTCGCGCGTTTGAGTACGACCCAGCTGTGTACGGCAAAGATACCCTTCCAGGCGCCTGCCGTGCCGGTGAAAATGATGACGCGCGCAGGGGCAAATTCAGCAGCTGCAGGCAGGACACCGGTACTCGACCAGTCGGCATCGCGCCACGAGCGTGGGTCATCGCTCGCAGCGTACAGGGCCGCGCGCGCGAGGATCGGTGCAACGAAAAGAAGTGATAAGGCGAGCATTGAAACGACCAGACGGCTGTTAGCTCGGGGGGACGGCATGGTCATTGAACTATAGATGATTTTCGGCCCAAAGGTCGTAGCTGTCGTGCTTGATCGCAAGTGGCGGCGACTGACAATCGACCGTCATCATAGCACTCATGCGCATCGGCGGTGCCGTGTTGCCGCGGCAAGCGCTGCAAGGGCACGGCTCCCGGCGACGAAGAGATCATCCAAACCCGGCAAGCCTTTGGCACGTTTACGCCCTGCACCGCGCCGGACTAGCGGAACGTGGATGAAGGCTAGAAGACGCGGTTTATCACCGGACAAGGCGATTTCGGTCGCACGCCAGCACAAGTAATTGCATAGGTAGCGCCCGGCGTCGCGGGAGAGCACGGCCGGCGTCCGCGCGTCACGAAGCGAAGCAAGCAGCAAGGGCGCTGGCGTCGGCAGGCGCACTGACGCCGGCCTTCCAGGAGCAATAGCGTTCCGGTCGAGCGAAAATCCCGCCGCATCAGGCAAGGCTGTCAGCGCATTTCGTGCACGCGTTTCGACACGGATTCCGCGCGCCCGCGGCGCAAGCCCAAACATCAACAATGCATCGGGTCTGTATCTTGCGACGAGGGAAGGCAGCTCGCGATCGACCGCAGCGTAACTTGTGGGAAACACGTGGCCGATGACCGTGGTGTCGGCAAGGATCGGCCGCCGGGTGCGTGCAATCCTCCTGATCAATGGCGCGGTGGGATTGAACGGTGAACCGGGAAACGGCCCGAATCCGGTAACAAGAATCGTCAGTGTCATCTAGATGCCGAGCAGCTTTGCGATCTCTTCGACGGCAAGGGTCGGCGCAAGCTTGCCCGCGGCGACCTGGCTCTCCATCTGGCGCAATTTGGAACGTATGGCGGCATCACCACGCAAACGGGCAGTCAGCCGCTCCTCCAGCATGGACCACATCCATTTTACCTGTTGTTCACGTCGTCGCGCGGCAAGCTCTCCCGACGCCGTCATTTTTTCCCGGTGTACGATCACCTGGTCCCACAAAGCCTCAATTCCGTTTCCAGTGAGGGCTGAATATGTGATGACCGGCGGACTCCATGTTGCCGACGGCGCGGCCAGAATATTGAGTGCGGCGCGATATTCGGCCGCCGCGACCTTGGCTCGTTCGATATTGTCACCATCTGCTTTGTTGACGGCGATCATGTCGGCAAGCTCGACGATCCCTTTCTTGAGACCCTGCAACTCGTCGCCGGCGCCGGGCAGCATGATCACAAGGAAAAAATCGGTCATGTCGGAGACGGCCGTTTCCGATTGGCCGATGCCGACCGTTTCGACCATCACCACGTCGTAACCGGCGGCTTCACAAACCAGCATGGTTTCGCGCGTTTTCGCCGCAACACCGCCGAGCGTGCCGGACGACGGCGACGGGCGGACGAATGCGCGTGGATCACTCGCAAGCCGCGGCATGCGCGTCTTGTCGCCGAGAATCGAGCCGCCGGTACGGGTCGAGGACGGATCGACGGCAAGTACCGCGACCTTATGACCCTTGCCGGTCAGGTAGGTCCCCAGGACGTCGATGGTTGTCGATTTGCCAGCACCGGGCGCGCCGGTAATGCCGAGCCGCACGCCCTTGCCGGTGAGCGGCAACAGCTCTTGAACCAGGCGGTGTGCCGTCTTGCGGTGGTCGGCGCGCTTGCTCTCGATGAGGGTGATCGCGCGTGCCAGCATTGCGCGGTCGCCGGCGCGAACGCCCCTAATAAGATCGGCAGACGGCACGTTTCGGGAAGCCATCGGTATCAGACCCTGGAAATCACCATGCTAGCGCGTGGGCGCCGGAACGCCATCGGCGAGGCGAAGAACAAGGCTTCCTTCGCCTTTTTTCCGCAACGAGGTTGCGCGCGCGAATACAAACAGCTGACCACGCGTCTCGATGCGGCAGTGAGATTCACCGGCGTGCCTGCAGTAACTTGCGCGCGCTGCCCTGTCGGCATCGGCTTCGTCGATTGCGGTTACCTGATAGACGCCGTCCGTGAGCTTGCGGGCGACCGCATACTCGAAGATGCCAGGACGCTTTGTCGCTGCAGTCTGCACGATCAGATTGTTGCGACCCAGCGGATGCACCGAGAAGCCGCCGATGTCGGTCATGCCGCCGCCCGTGCGCACGTATTTCGTGCCGTCCCATTTATACGTTGCCTGCTCGGGTTCATCCGCGAGGCCCTTGCGGAGCGAGTAGAACTGGAGCCGCAATTGCTCGCCTAACAGCGGCTTCGCGTCGAGCAGCAATGGTCCTGACGAATCGACGCAGGCCGACAATGCCAGCGCAAAAAGACTTGCGCAGGCTGCCCGGGCGACCGGCCGCGTCACTCCGCAGCCTCTTCGCCGTGCCCGAGGCGCTTGTTCAGCTTTTTCAGGAGCTTCTCGGCCGCTTCGGCAATAACGGTTCCCGGTGGGAATATCGCTTCAGCGCCGGCTTTCATGAGCGCATCGTAGTCCTGAGGCGGCACAACGCCCCCGACGACGATCATAATGTCGTCTCGGCCCTGCTTGCGGAGTTCGTTTTTCAGCTCCGGAACGAGTGTCAGGTGAGCGGCAGCGAGCGAAGACACCCCGAGAATGTGCACGTCATTCTCGACCGCCTGTCTTGCGGCTTCAGCGGGCGTTGCGAACAGCGGGCCGATGTCGACATCAAATCCGAGATCGGCAAAGGCCGTTGCGATGACCTTCTGTCCGCGGTCGTGTCCGTCCTGGCCGATCTTGGCGACCAGAAGGCGGGGTCGGCGGCCTTCAGCGGTCTCGAAGGACTCCACAGCCGCGCGGACACGTTCGACGGCGCCGGTCATGCCGACCTCCCGCTTGTAGACCCCGGTAATCGCCTTGATCTCGGCACGATGGCGGCCGAACACTTTTTCCAGCGCTGCCGAGATTTCGCCGACGGTCGCTTTGGCCCGGGCAGCGTCAACGGCCAGCGCAAGCAGGTTTCCGTTCCCGCCATCTGCGGCGCGCGTCAGCGCATCAAGAGCCTCCCTCAACGCCGAGGGATCTCGCTCGGCCTTGAGGCGCTTCAGCTTGTCGATCTGGCGCGCCCGCACGGCCGAATTGTCGATCTTGAGGACATCGATCGGCGTCTCGTCGGACGGCGGGTATTTGTTGACCCCGATCACAGATTGAAGCCCTGCATCGATGCGGGCCTGCGTTTTTGCGGCCGCTTCCTCGATGCGAAGTTTGGGAATGCCCGCTTCGATGGCCTTTGCCATGCCGCCAAGCGCCTCGACTTCCTCGATGTGGCCCCAGGCCTTGCGCGCGAGCTCGTACGTCAGCCGTTCGACATAGTAAGAGCCGCCCCACGGATCGATGATGCGCTTTGCGCCGGCTTCCTGCTGCAGCACGATCTGGGTATTGCGGGCGATACGTGCGGAAAAATCGGTCGGCAGGGCGAGCGCTTCGTCAAGCGCATTGGTGTGCAGCGACTGGGTCTGCCCTTGCGTCGCCGCCATCGCCTCGATCATGGTGCGCGCAACGTTGTTGAATACGTCCTGCGCGGCAAGCGACCACCCGGAAGTCTGGCAGTGAGTGCGCAGGGAAAGCGATCGCGCGTCCTCCGGGTTGAAGGCCTTCATCAGTTTCGCCCAGAGCATGCGCGCGGCACGCAGCTTTGCGATCTCCATGAAATAGTTCATGCCGATCGCCCAGAAAAAAGAGATGCGTGGCGCGAACTGATCGACCGTGAGACCGGCTTTCAATCCGGCGCGGACATACTCGACGCCGTCGGCGAGCGTGTAAGCGAGTTCGAGATCCTGGGTCGCCCCGGCTTCCTGCATGTGATAGCCGGACACCGAGATCGAATTGAACTTCGGCATTTCCGCCGATGTATAGGCGAAGATGTCGGAGATGATGCGCAGGCTCGGCCCCGGTGGGTAGATATACGTGTTGCGCACCATGAACTCTTTGAGGATATCGTTCTGGATCGTGCCGGACAGCTTCTGATGCGGCACGCCTTGCTCTTCTGCGGCGACGATATAAAGCGCGAGCACAGGCAGAACTGCGCCGTTCATCGTCATCGACACGCTCATCTGGTCGAGCGGGATGCCCGAGAAAAGCGTGCGCATGTCGTAGATCGAGTCGATCGCCACACCTGCCATGCCGACATCGCCCGCGACCCGCGGATGATCGCTGTCGTAGCCGCGGTGCGTGGCAAGGTCGAAGGCGATCGAAAGACCCTTCTGGCCGGCCGCGAGATTGCGCCTGTAGAATGCGTTGGAATCTTCCGCCGTCGAGAAACCGGCGTATTGGCGGATCGTCCATGGCTGCGCAGCGTACATTGCAGGGTAGGGGCCGCGCAGGAACGGGGGCTTCCCCGGATATGTGTCGAGGAAGTCAAGACCGGCGAGATCGTTCTCGGCATAGGTTGCCTTTACGGCGATGCCCTCGGGCGTCAGCCACGGCGCGATCGAGCCATTGCCTGCGGGCACGGCGCTTTCGGCAAAGGCGACCTTGGCGAAGTTCGGAACCTGATTCATTTCACGCCCAGGATATCATGAGCCGCTTGCAACGTCGAAAGCGCATCACAACCGGCATAAATGAAGTTTTTTACGCCGGCCTGCCTCCAGTCTTGCTCATGCTGGTCTGATCGCCCCGCGAGGTGGACGACCGCTCCGGCGCCCGCCAGGGCCCGGGCGGCATCGGCCGCCTCGCTCTCATACACCTTGTCGGACGAGCAGAGACAGGCAAGCGCCGCGCCCGAGGCCTTAAATGCAGCGACGATCTCGGCCCGGCTCTTGAATCCGTCGTTCGTCACCGCCTCGATGCCGCCGGCCTCGTAAAAATTCTTGGCAAACGTCGCGCGTACGGTGAAATCCGACAGTTTGCCGAGATTGGCCAGAAAAACTTTGGGCCGCTTGCCGGTCTTCGCCAGCATGCTGTCTGATGCGTCGCGCAACGCCTCGAAGGGCTCGGCCAGGCGCATTGAAGGGAGCCCCTCAAACGTCACCGCGGCAGGCATGGGCGGCACGTCAACGCGCGGGACGTCGAGTACTTTCACCGGCAGCTCGCCGAGGTCCGGGTAATCGCTGGTGCCAGTGAGCGAATCCCTGCGGCTGGCGACGGCCCGCATCCGTTCCGCGCGCGTTGCCGCGACCTTTTTCTGCAACAGGCCCTGCTCGATGGCGATGGCGGCGCCTCCGGCGGCCTCGATGTCCTGAAACAGAGCCCACGCCGCCTTCGCCATCTCGGTGGTCAGCGCCTCGAGTCCGCCGGCACCCGCGGCCGGATCGGCAACACGATAGAGATTTGATTCCTCGAGAAGGATCAGCTGCGTGTTGCGTGCGACCCGGCGCGCAAAATCGTCGGGCAGGCCAAGCGCGATGGTGAAGGGGAGCGCGCTGATTGCGTCGGCGCCGCCGACGCCCGCGGCAGTCACCGCGATCGTCGTGCGCAGCATGTTCACGTATGGGTCGCGTGTGGTCATCATACGCCACGCCGTCTCGGCCGAGACAAAGGCCGGCTTTGGGACGAGCCCGCTCGCTTCCTGGACCCGCGCCCAGAGTTTGCGCAGGGCGCGGAACTTGACGATGGTCAGGAATTCGTCGGTATCGGCGGCAAGACGAAACCAGACGAACTCGCGCGCCTTTTCGAGCGGCGTACCTGCATCCACGAACAGGCGCAGGTACTCGACCGCATTCGCGACGACGAAGGCAAGCTCCTGTGCCTCACTGCCGCCAGCGGCATGCACGCTTCTGCCGTCGGCCACGGCAAAGGGACCGCGGAGGCCACGGCCCGACAGGTCGGCGACAATCGCGGCGAAAAGGCTCGCGACCTGCGGCCACGGCAAGGGCGAGGAGCCGCTGCGCGCCTTGGCGCCAAGCGGATCGTAACCGAAGCGAATTTGTATCTGTGCCGGGGAAATGCCACGGTCTTTCAGCACCGCGGCAAGGTTCTGCCCGGCATCCTTGTGCTGCGGGCTGAGATCGAGCTCAAGCGCGATGCCGGCATTGAGATAGACGCCGTCGAGCGCGCGGGCGATCGTCTCTTTCGAGCTGTCGAGGCCGTAGCCATACGCGCCGACGCTTCCCGCAAAGACGAGGTTCAGCCCCGTGGCGCCGTTCTCGAGGTCCTGCAGCGCCTGTCGGTTGGCCGCCTTTGCGTCCGGGTGATCGACGCGCTGGATCACCTGCCAGGGAATGGCCGGCCGGCCGGTAACGGCGTTGGCCGAAACCGAGCGCGCATATAGCGGCTCGATCCGCAGGCCGTCATAGGTCGTGCTCACGAGCCGTCTGTCGAACGCGGCGCCTTTAAGAGCGTCCTCGACCAATTTCCGCCAGTCCGCCATGGTGGTCGGAGCAAACTCTGCGGCAAGGGGGAGATTGTCAGTCATAAGCGCAAGTTGGCACAACTGGGTATCGCAGGGCTATCGAGGCGAAGCGCACGTCTGTCACGGCAGGCGATGAACTCCTGCAGCGTCGACAGCGCGTGCCGCCTCATCCACGCGCCTGCCGGCGATTACGCGGTTTCCGGCGATTTCGGCCAAAGGCACAAGCACGAAAGCGCGCTCGAACAACCGCGGATGCGGCAGCGTAAGATTTTCCTCGTTCAACGTGAGCTCGTCATAGGCGAGAATATCGATATCGGCCGTCCGCGGACCGTTGCGCTTTTCCTGGGTGCGATCGCGGCCCAGCCTGAGTTCGATCTCCTGCGCGCGCGCCAACAGTTGGCGCGGCCCGAGCGTCGTCTCAACCACGATCGCGATGTTGACGAAGTGCGGCTGGTATTTGAAGCCCCAGGGCGCCGTCCGGTAGTCCGAGGAACGGGCGATCAGCCGCACGTCCTTGCCGTCGCACAACAGCTGGATCGCGCGGTCAAGGATGGCCCGGCTGTTTCCGACGTTGCCGCCAAGCGCGAGAAGCGCTTCAGGCATGGCGGGTCCTCACAAGCGTGACCCCCACATCGGTGAAGGTTGCGGCAATGGGTGCGTGCGGCTTGTGGATCGTTATGCGGACGGACCGCACGCGCGGGAAGGTCGTGAGCACCGCATCCGCGGCACGCCCGGCAGCAGCCTCGATCAGGCGGAAGCGCTGGGCGCAGAATGCCTTGCTCACGCAGTCGACGATCCTGTCGTAGGAGACGGTATCGACCACCTTGTCGGACCGTGCCGCCGCTGACAGGTCGATTTCGAGGTCGAGATCGATGGTGAAGGTCTGCCCGACCTTGGCTTCGTGCGCCATCACGCCGTGATAGGCATGAAGGGTGAGGCCTTTGACGAAGATCCGATCGCTCATCGCGCGGCCTCGATTGCGGCAGCGACCCGCAGCGCCTGCACGGTTTCCGCAACGTCGTGGGCGCGGATGATCGCGGCTCCCTTTTCCGCGGCGATCACATGAGCGGAGATGGAACCGCCGATGCGCTCGTCCGGTGACGACGGCGTGACCGTGCTGATAAAGCGCTTGCGCGAGGCGCCGACGAGCAATGGCAGGCCGAAGCGTTTGAATTCCGGCAACCGGGCGATGCACGTAATGCTCTGCTCGGGCGTCTTGCCAAAGCCGATACCGGGATCGAGCACAATATGGTCGCGGGCGATGCCGGCCTGGGCGGCGATCTCGAGCGACCGGGAAAAGAACGCGATCACGTCGCCAACAATGTCGATGGTGCCGTCCGCCGACTCCCGGTTGTGCATGATGATCACGGGCACACCGCGCTTCGCGACCAGCGGTGCCATGCCGGGATCGCGCTGCAGGCCCCAGACGTCGTTGACGATCGCCGCGCCGTTATCGAGGGCCCACGCGGCAATCGGGGCCTTGATGGTGTCGATCGACACCGGCACGCCGAGCGTCGTCACCGCAGGCAGGACGGCGAGAAGCCGGGCCTTCTCGTCGTCGGCCGAGACAGGAACGGCGCCGCCATAGGGGCGGGTGGATTCCGCCCCGATATCGATGATGTCGGCGCCCTGACCGGCCATCGCGCGGGCATGGGCAATGGCCTTGTCCGGCTCGAAGAACCGGCCACCGTCCGAGAAGGAATCCGGCGTGACGTTCAGAATCCCCATGACCAGGGGGCGGCCAGACGCGAGCAGGCCGGCAAGAGCGTTCCGCCGGGAATTTTCCGCGGATCCGGGGCTTTTTTCGATGGTCTGGGCCATTCCCATGCCGGTCGCTTTGCGCGGTCGGCGGGGGGCTGTCAAGCAGCCTGCAAGAGGGTCAGTAGGTGATCTTCAAGGGCAGCACTTTGGCGTTCTCGATCCAGCGCTTCACCACTTTCTCCGATGGCAGAAGCCGCACCAGCTTGCGCTTCCGGTTGGCGTCGGCCATCGCCTTGGCGAGGTTCATCGGATTTCGGTACTTGAGCTCCTTGACGGTATCGACACCGGCCGCCTGCAGCAGCTCGGCGTACTCCTTCCGCACGCCTTTGATGCGCATGCGGTCGGCAACGTTCGCCCAGCACAGGAGCTGCTTTTCACTGAAACCGGTCTTTTCGGCCAAGGCTTTGCGTCCCTTGACCGTCCTTGCAGCCTCGAGCAGTCGGTCGGTCGACCTGATCCCCACCGACTTGAATATTGCGGCGGCGTCTTCATCGATCCCCTCAATATCGGTGATGGGATAGGACATTCCGCGTCTCCTCAGCCCCTGCTTATGTTTATCGTTGCAGTGAACGGTTCAGACAAACTGACTCAAGCCCGGGATCGCGCCGACGATTTCCCCCACGGCATCGTCGCCGATTTTTTCCCGGGCATAGGCAATGGTTTCGCGGGTCAAGCCCTGCACCTGGGCCATGCTCAGCCCCGCAGACATCATTTTCGTGCCGGCGCCCATGATTCCGCCCATAGAAAATGCACCGCCGCCGGCTTCGGAATGTTGTGCAAGTACGGCTTCTGCTCCCGGAAGCCGATCGATGAGTGCCTTTACTTTGTCAGGCGGTCCTTCCTTGCGCAGGAAGTCAAGGATTATGCCAACCGCCTTTTCGGCGGCCCCGCGATCGACGCCGACTTTGGCGACGAGACGGCCGACTAACTCGTCCATGACACCTCACCCCCCGCACTTATGGCGGATTGAAGTCCATATTGAACACCGATTTCGGTGATGACAAGCGGGGCTACGGCGCATTTGCGCGAGGTGAGACTGCGTTGCAACATCCCGAACGCGTGTCTCCTGAGTTCGCAAGCAGCGTGTGCGCCGGCGATCTCGTCCGATCGCGATGGATGGATTTTTTGCCGGATCCGGTCATAAGAGTTGATGTAATCCGATGAAGCAATACTTGGTGGTCTGCTGTTGCCGAAAACCCCCGCTGGAATAAGGATATAGACGTCGCGTGCGGATCATCCGGTTCCACCCTGCCTGACGGAGTTGTTCATGAGCACCCTCGACGCGGTTCTCAACCGCATCGATAAAGAAATCGACCAAAGTCTCGAGCGCCTGTTCGCACTGTTGCGAATTGCATCCGTGTCGACCGATCCCGCCTTTGCGGATCAGTGTCGTGCCGCCGCCGACCATGTCGCCAACGACCTGAAATCAATCGGTTTCGAGGCAGACGTGCGGCCGACTGCGGGGCATCCGGTTGTGGTTGGAAAGGCTGACGGAACTGCGGGGCCACGGGTCCTTTTTTACGGGCACTACGATGTCCAACCGGTCGATCCGCTCAATCTCTGGAAGACGCCGCCGTTCGATCCGCGCATCGAAACCCTGCCGGACGGTCGAAAAATTATCGTGGCGCGGGGCGCCTGTGACGACAAAGGGCAGGCAATGACCTTCATCGAGGCATGCCGGGCGTTCAAGGCCGTGACCGGCAAGCTGCCGCTGCCGATCACGATGATGATCGAGGGGGAGGAGGAATGCGGCTCGCGCAACCTGTTCAAATTCGTGCGCGACAACGCTGCAGAGTTCAAACTGGATCTGGCTCTCGTCTGCGACACCGCGATGTGGGACCCGGTGACGCCGGCGATAACGACGTCGCTGCGTGGCCTTGTCTACGAGGACGTCAAAATCACCTGTGCCGACCGCGACCTGCACTCCGGAGTATTTGGCGGCGCGGCGCAAAACCCCCTGCGACTCCTGTCCACCATCCTGGGCGCGATGTGGGATGACCGCGGTCGCGTCACACTTCCGGGCTTCTACGAAGGGGTGACGGAGCTGCCGGCGGACATCAAGGCAGACCTGAAGGGACTCGATCTTACGCCCGAGAAGTTTCTCGGGCCCATCGGTCTGAAGATTCCTGCAGGCGAGAAGGATCGCATGCTGATTGAAATGGTCACCACGCGTCCGACCGCGGAAATCAACGGTATTGTAGGTGGTTACACGGGGGAAGGGGCCAAGACCGTCATCCCCGGCGAGGCCAGTGCCAAAGTCTCCTTCCGGCTCGTAGGGACACAGGATCCGGAAAAGATTCGCGACTCTTTCCGCGCTTTTGTGCGCGCGCGGCTACCCGCCGATTGCCGGGTGGAATTCGGCAATTTCGGCCTCGCACCGCCGCTGCAGCTATCCTTCGACAATCCGGCGCTCAACAAAGCTCGCGACGTGCTCGCGCAGGAATGGGGACACAAGGCGGTAACGGTCGGCGCCGGCGGATCAATTCCGATCGTCGCAGATTTCAAGAGCGTGCTCGGGATGGACTCGCTCCTCGTCGGCTTCGCCCTCGACGACGACCGGGTGCACTCGCCGAACGAGAAATTCGACCTCAGATGCTACCACAAGGGTATCCGGTCCTGGGCGCGCATCCTCGACGCGCTCGCGAAATCGTAGGGTTCGGCCCTTACCTGAGCTGGTCCGCGACCTTGTCGATGCCGGCCTGCGAGCACACGTCGTCCTTTCCGGGCGAGCCCGACACGCCGACTGCGCCGACGATCTCGTTGCCCGCCTTGATGGGCAGGCCCCCGCCCAGAGCCAGCACGCGGCTGTACTGGCGGGAGCCGACAGTGTCAGGCCGGTCCACCAGCCGTTTCACGAAATCGGCTGACGGCTGGCTGAACGTGCGGGCCGTATAGGCCTTGCGCTCGGCGCCTTCGGGGGTGTGCAGTCCCGCTCCATCGCCGCGCAGCATGATAATGGGAAGCCCGCCGCGGTCCACGACGACCACCGAAACCTTGAAGCCCATGCTCTCGCACTGAGCGAGCGCGGCCTGAGCAATCGTCTGGGCCATGGCGAGCGAGATGTTCTTCTGGGTAACGAGCCCTTGTGCGGCGGCTGATGAGGACAGGGCGACGGCAGCCGCCAGGCCCAAGAACGTCTTCGGTTGTCGTGACATCGGCAAGCCTCCTCTGCGTGTGTCGTTGTAAGCCTGCAAGAACATACCCCGGGCAAGCCGGTTTGTTTCGCGGTTACGCGAACGTGAGGCGTTATTTTTTCAGCTTGTAACCCGTGCTGAACATCCACCAGACAGCGGCAAGGCACGCGAAGAGAAAGAGCAGGGTCATGCCGACACTGGTGCCGTGGCTCACGTCGGCGATCTCAAAGAAGCTCCAACGAAAGCCGCTGACAAGATAGACGACCGGATTGAACAGCGCGACTGTCTGCCAGGTCGGCGGCAACACGTCGATTGAGTAAAATGTGCCGCCGAGGAACGTCAGCGGCGTGATGATCAGCAGAGGCACGATCTGAAGCCTTTCAAAGCCCTCCGCCCATATGCCGATGATAAATCCAAGCAGACTGAATGTGGCCGCGGTCAGAAAAAGAAATGAGACCATCCAGAACGGATGCAGGATCTTCAGCGGCACAAAGAGCCAGGACGTTGCAAGGATGATCAGGCCCAGGATGATCGACTTGGTCGCCGCCGCCCCGACATAGCCCAGCACGATTTCGAGTGGAGAAACCGGTGCCGAAAGGATTTCATAGATGGTCCCCGTAAAACGCGGGAAATAGATGCCGAAGGAGGCGTTCATCGTACTTTGCGTCAGCAACGTGAGCATGATGAGCCCAGGCACGATAAACGAACCGTAGGAGACGCCGTCGATCTCGGTAATGCGTGAACCGATCGCGGCGCCGAACACCACGAAATAAAGGGAAGTTGAAAGCACCGGCGAGACGATGCTTTGCCAGATGGTGCGACCGGTTCGCGCCATCTCAAACCGATAAATTGCCCCTACGGCCCGCAGATTCATCTTCTGTCACTCACGAGTCCGACAAAAATGTCTTCCAGCGAGCTCTGGGTCGTCTGCAGGTCGCGGAATCGGATTTCTGCGCGGTTAAGATCGGTCAGCAACCCGGTAATGCCGGTGCGTTCGACCTGGCTGTCATACGTAAACACCAGCTCCATGCCGTCCGACGCCAGCTTGAGGTTGTAGGCTGAAAGCCCCGCAGGCACGGCATCGAGCTTCTTTTGCAGATGCAGGGTCAGCTGCTTTTGCCCAAGCTTGCGCATCAGCTCGTTTTTGTCTTCAACGAGGATGATTTCACCTTTGTTTATGACGCCGATGCGGTCGGCCATATCCTCGGCCTCTTCGATGTAGTGCGTGGTGAGGATGATCGTAACGCCTGAATCGCGCAGGTCGCGTACCACCTGCCACATGTCCTTGCGCAATTCGACGTCGACTCCGGCCGTGGGCTCGTCAAGGAACAGGATCTGCGGCTCGTGCGAGAGCGCCTTGGCGATCAGGACGCGCCTTTTCATGCCCCCCGACAGCGTCATGATCTTGTCGTCCTTCTTGTCCCACAGCGCGAGTGCGCGCAGAATTTTCTCGATGTAGGCCGGGTTTTTCGGCTTGTTGAACAGACCGCGGCTGAACGACACCGTGGCCCACACGCTCTCGAAAGCGTCCGTGTGCAGCTCCTGCGGCACCAACCCGATCATTGAACGCGCCGCGCGATAGTTTTTGATGATGTCGTGACCATCGACTGTGACTTTGCCCTGCGTCGGCACCAGGATGCCGCAGATAATCCCGATCAGCGTCGTCTTGCCTGCGCCGTTCGGTCCCAGCAGTGCGAAAATCTCGCCGCGGCGGATGTCGAGATTGATGTTGCGAAGCGCCTTGAAGCCGGACGCATAGCTCTTCGACAGGCCTTTGACGGAAATAATGGGCTGCATGGGCGGTGTTGGGAGGGGTGTTGCCGCCATATAGGTCATCTTGCCCGGCGGTGCCAGCCGTGGCCGATGCGACAAAAGACCTATGCGAAGTCGATCAAAGCAGTGAGATCGGTGAGGATGCGGGCCGGGGCAAAGTCGGTATATTCGTCGGGGACTTTCGATCGATTGATCCACATGGCACGGAAGCCGACCGAGACGCCCGCCATCACATCCCACCGATTCGACGACACAAAGGTGACGTCGCCATGGCCGCATTTGAAATGGTCGGTAACAAGACCGTAGACCTCCGGCCGCGGCTTGAACATTTTCAGCGTGTCCACGGACAAAACGGCGTCGAGATCGCCCCCGATACCCGCTGCGTCAACCGCGGCCTTGAGCATGCGGGGTGAGCCGTTCGACAGAATGCCGGTTCCGCAACCCTTCGCTTTCAGCGACCTGAGCGCCGTGCGCGCGTCCGGAAACGCATCGAGTCTGAAATAGGCGTCGAGGAGCTTTGGCTTGAGCGCCTTGTTGGCGCTCGGAACGGACGCCAGGGCATAATCGAGAGCGCGCTCGGTCAGCGTCCAGAAATCCGCGTAGCGTCCGGCGAGTGTCAAGGTCCAGCTGTATTCGAGCTGTTTCGTGCGCCAGATCGCGGATACCCGATCGGCATCGGGACCCATGTCCTGTCGGTGCCGCGCGATCGCCGCGTGGACGTCAAACAGCGTTCCATACGCATCGAAGATGAATATCGGCATCGCATCCTCCGAATGAGGAATCCATGGCCTTTTGTGACGGTGGTGACATAAGATTGATCCGTCGACTGCGATTGCCGGGCCTCGGTCCGGCAGGCTCGCGCAAGGCCTCCGCGAAGTGGAAGCGCATCAGGGAGGCACCGGTCAAGCCCGCATATGCGGTGCGATGGAGGCAAATAATGCCGGCACAAGGCTGGTCGAAGACCTGGACGTTCTACGAGGGCGACTGGCACGAGGGCAATATCCCGCTGATGGGCGTGCGCGACCATGCAACGTGGCTCTGTTCGTCCGTCTTCGATGGTGCCCGCGTGTTCGAAGGCGTTTCGCCGGATCTTGATCTCCACTGTGCGCGGGTGAATGCATCGGCCGAAACAATGCATCTCAAGGCCGCCGTTCCGACGGGGCAATGGCTCGAACTCGTATGTGATGGCAGCAAGCGTTTCGACAGGAACGCGGCGCTCTATGTTCGTCCAATGTATTGGGCCGAACGCAGCGGTACACTGCTGGTAGCACCTGATCCGGAATCGACCAAATGGTGCCTCGCGCTTTATGAGGCGCCGATGCGCAAGCCTGAGGGCTTCTCGGTCACTTTATCGCCTTATCGCAAACCGAGTCTTGAGTGTATGCCCGTCAATGCGAAAGCGGGCTGTCTTTACCCTAACAATGCGCGTGCGCTTCTCGAGGCGAATTCGCGCGGGTTTGGCAATTGCGTCGTGCTCGACCTGCTCGGCAACGTTGCCGAGCTTGCCACTGCCAATATCTTCATCGGGAGGGACGGCGTCGTGTTCACGCCGGCGCCGAACGGCACGTTCCTCAACGGCATCACGCGTCAACGAGTCATCAAACTTTTGCGTGACGCCGGGACCAGCGTGATCGAAACAACGCTCAGCTATCGCGATATCCAGAATGCGGACGAGATATTTTCTTCGGGCAACTACTCGAAGGTGATGCCTGTGAATCGCATTGACGACCGCTCCCTGCAGCCGGGGCCGCTCTACCGAAAGGCACGCGAACTGTACTGGGACTATGCGCACGGAAACGGCTGATGACACTACGTACGCGGCTCACCGAACGGCTCGGTATCGAACACCCGATCCTCTCCGCGCCGATGGGTTTCGTCTCGGGAGGCCGGCTCGCGGCCGCCGTGACCTCTGCAGGTGGTTTGGGACTGATAGGTGGCGGGTACGGCGATGCCAGCTGGCTCGAACGGGAATTTGCCGCTGCGGGGAATGCGCGGGTCGGCTGCGGCTTCATCACCTGGTCGCTGGCGCGGCAGCCGCAATTGCTTGCCGGCGTGCTGGCACGAGCTCCGGCGGCGATCATGCTGTCGTTCGGTACGGTGGCGCCGTTTGCGGAAGCAATAAAGGCTGCGGGCGCGCTGCTTGTTTGTCAGGTACAGAACATGACCCACGTGCGCGAGGCCGTTGCAGCCGCCGCCGACATTGTCGTCGCGCAGGGGACCGAAGCCGGTGGTCACAGTGAAACGCGGACCACGTTCACGCTCGTTCCCGAAGTCGCAGATTTTCTGGCCAAGGCCGCACCGGACACTTTGCTGGTGGCGGCAGGCGGCATCGGCGACGGACGCGGCCTTGCCGCCGCGCTCATGCTGGGTGCCGACGGTGTCCTGCTCGGATCTCGTTTACTCATGAGTGATGAAGCAATTGTTCCGCCGGGATTTCGCGAGGCCGTCATCCGGGCGGACGGTGATGCCGCAGTAAAGACCAGGGTGCTCGATGTGGTGCGTGGCCTTAATTGGCCGCCGGAAATCAAAGGCCGCGCCTTGCGCAACCGCTTCGTCTCCGACTGGCAGGACCGCGAAGCGGAGCTTTCGGAGCCGAAAACAGCGGCGAGGGAATTGAAGCGTTATATGCAGGCGCGGGATACCGGCGATGCGGACAACACGGGGATTTTCATCGGCGAAGTCGCGGGGCTCATCAGCGACGTACGGCCGGCCGGCGACATCGTGCGGGGCATTGCGATGGATGCCCACCGACTGTTGGAAGGACGCGGTCCGCAATGAGCAATCGCCCGGTCGCGATCATCGGCCTTGGCCTGATGGGTGAGGTCTACGCGCGACGTCTCCTCGCCGCAAAAATCCCGGTCATCGGCTTCGATATTGACCCCGCGCGCGGCGAACGTCTGGCCGAAATCGGCGGTGTGCCGGTCCGCTCGATTGCGGACCTTGCCGGGCCGGCTCGCTGCATCGCCATTGCGGTATTCAGCACTGATCAGGTCGAGGACGTGGTGGAAAATCATCTGCTGCCGGCCCTCGGCGATGGCTCGGGCAAGATCGTCCTGTGCATGAGCACTTGCGATCCCGATCGGGTCGCGGCACTCGCCGGGCGAGCGGCCTCGCGCGGCCTGCGCTATCTGGACGTGCCGGTGTCAGGCACCAGCGAGCAGGTCCGGCGTGGCGAGGGCGTGGCGCTTGTCGGTGGTGATCCGGCGATCGCGGACGAAGTGCAAGATGTTCTGGAGGCGCTCTTTGCGCGTCGTTTTCATGTCGGGGATGTCGGCGACGGCGGCCGCGCCAAGCTTGCGGTCAACCTGGTGCTCGGCCTCAATCGCCTGGCGCTTGCCGAGGGTCTTGTCTTCGCCGAACGACTCGGACTTGATCCGGGCGCATTCCTTGAAGTGGCTCGCGGCTCGGCATCCTATTCGCAGGTCATGGAGACGAAAGGTCCGAAAATGGTCAGTGGCAATTTCCTGCCGGAAGGCCGCATCAGGCAAACCTTGAAGGATGTGCATCTCATGCTCGATCAGGCGGCCGGTGTCGGGCAGAGGCTGTCGATGCTCGAGGTGCATGCCGACGTCCTCGAGGCTTGCGTGCGCGCCGGAGAAGCTGATTTGGACAACAGCGCAGTCATCAAGGAAGTCCGCCGCCGCCGCAAACACTAATTCCGCGTCAAAGCGACCGGCTTGCTCTCGGTGATCGAGCGAATGGTCGCTTCAAAGGCGCCGACCACATCGAGCATTTCATCGATCGGGACCGGGAAGGGCTTCCCGGTCTCGATGGTTTCGCCGAAGGCCTCAAGCAATACGCCGAGTGAGTCTTCGGGGGGAAGAACTTTGGTCTGCGGCTGGCCGCCGATCATTGCGAGTGTCAGGGAGGTCTCGTCGCGCGCCTCTGCCGAGCCGTTGGTGCCGAAGACGTGGATGCGCCAGAATATGGGTGCCGCCCTTACGGTCGCGAGCACTCCGGTTGCGCCGTTTTCGAAACGCAGCAGCGCCGCTGCTACGTCGCGCGGATCGGGCGGCGCCTTTTGTGCGTAAACGCGTGCGTCGACACTTGCGACTGGCCCTGCAAGATTCACGAAGGCATCGAGCACATGCAGGCCGGCACCTGTCATGCCGCCGCCAGGCGACTCGCGCGGGTCGTCACGCCAGCCGCCTGTGACGCGGGTCGAATGTTCGTTGCTGAAATTGCCCTCGATATGAAGAATTTCACCAAGGACACCATCGGCAACAAGCCGCTTTAATTCGCGCATGCACGGGAAGCAGCGCTTGTTATTGCCCAGCGCAAAAGGCACACCGGCTTTTTTCACTGCGGCGACGGCGCGCATGGCGTCGTGGAGGGTGAGCGCCAAAGGCTTCTCGCACCATACGGGTTTTCCGGCGGCCGCCACGGCCTCGATCTGGCCGACGTGCAGGGAGTGCGGAGTTGCAAGAAACACAGCCTGCACCCGCGGGTCGGCGACAGCATCCTCGAAGTCCGTCGACAGTTCGAAGCCCTTTGCCGCGGCAAAATCCCGAACAGACTCCGGTTCCTTGCTGACCCCGCGGATTATGCGCAGTCGCCTGCTTTTGCCCTGGACCGCCTCGACGATATTCTTTCCCCATCGGCCAAGGCCGATGACCGCTGCGTCGATCATGCACGTGCCGGTAGATTCGCGTAAACAAACGTCATGACCGGCGCATAGTAGACGCGTGCCGAGGCGGGCGGCAATGCGTCGGAGTTTTCACAGGAGCAAATTGGTCATGGACGTCCAGGAGCAAAATGAGCGCGGCTTCAGGCTGCGTGTCGACATGTTCGGCCGGGACAACGTCGAGAAACGTATGAGTGCGTTCGGGGACTTCGGCAAACCCCTGCAACACATCATCAATGCCTATGCGTATGGCGATGTGTGGCAACGCCAGGCATTGTCACCGGCGATGAAGTCTCTTGTCATGATCGCAATGATGGCGGCTGCCGGGCATGCCAATGAATTGCGTGTTCACCTCAAGGGTGCATTGAAGAACGGCTGCACCGCCGGGCAAATTCAGGACGTGTTGCTGCTGCTCACGATGTATTGCGGAATTCCCGCTGCCAATGAAGCGCATCGTGTCGCTGCCGAAGTGCTCGGCGAAGAAAAACGTTGATTCACTGCGGCGGTGGTTCGGTCAGCAGGTTCGGAACGGGCCGTCCGCGGATGTCATAAACGCGCGCGTAGTCGACGCCTTCGCGCTCTATCTCGACGAGCACCGGCGCGGTGAGGTCACGGCAGTAGAAGGTGCCGAGCATCATTGCAAAGTCGGCACGCTTGCGGTCCCAGGTCGTCTCGAAATCCGGGCCGAGCGCGACCTCGGCGGGCCGTTGCGGGCCGCAGATCTCGACGGTCCAGCGCCGGCCCGCGGGCGGTTTAAGACCCATCATGTCCAGCTTCATCCGTAGCGCCTCGCCCGCCTGCTTGAAGGCAAGGCCCCAGTAATCAAGCATGTAGTTGTCGTGTGCCATGCGTACACCACCGGATGCCCAGTTGAAGGCCGTGTACTGGTAGGGATGTAGTTGCACCATGTCAGTGATGGGCATGGCCAACCCGCCGGCCAAAGCGGCGGCGACGGCCGCCGTCGCCCATCTGCCGGCAGCTCGTGCCCGTCGAAACAACCAGGCGCCGGCAAGGCCGCCGAGAACGGCGAAGGGCGGGACAACGAACACGAAATGGCGCAAACCGTTGTAGAGAGCGGGGTGCGTCAGCATCGCAACGACAATTGGAAGAAAAGCGGAAGCTGTAACCAGCACAAGATTGGCGCGCCGGGTCGGAGGAAACTTTCCGCACCGAGCGGCAATGAGTGCGCCGACCGCGCCGGCAAATCCAAGCACGAGCATGATTTCGGGGAGCTTGAGAAGAAAAAGTCGCGGCAGATAACCCGCGGGCATATCCGTGACCGCATAAAGCCTGCCGGCATGCATCTCCCGCCAGGGCTTTTCAAAAAACGTGTCGAAATATTCGACCGCCCGTATCGGGTTGAGAGGTGCGAGCACTGACCACGGCCACAATATACCCATGATCAAATAGCCGATCACGAGCGCCGGAACGGCATACAGAATGAACGTTCTGAGCCTTACGCCCGCTTCCCGGAGGCCTTGCGCCCGGATTTCGCCGGTCATCATCACGATCAGGGCGATCAGAACGGATGGGACCGCAATTCCGGCAAGCACCCGCGAACCGAATGCGAGCCCTAGTCCGGCCGCAAGCAGCGCGACGGTCGTCATGTCGGGTTTGGGGTACTGGTCAAAGGCGCGCACAACAGCGAGGAGCAAAATCGCCATGGCGGCTGCGAACGGCGCGTCCTTGGCATTCATGAACATGTGCCCGTAGTAAAGCGGACACGCTGCAAGCAGCATGAGCGCGATCAAACCTGCGACGGGGCCGCCGAGCCGCCGGCCAGTGCGCCAGGTCGCAATCAGACCGACGATGCCGACCGCGGCGCCGACAAGGCGTCGCGTTTCAAAAAGGCCAAATGGCAGCACCTTCGCCGCGAGCGCTGCGGCCATATCGAAGCCGCCGCCGTATTTGTAGAGGTTTACGAAAGAGAGCGCGCGCTGGTCGGAAAAGCCCGAAGCGTAGAATGCGATCAGCAAGTCACCATATTCGGAGTGGGTGTAATCGTCCCATCCGAGGCCGTAATCGCGGAACGTCAGGATAGCGACGAACGCAATGACGAAAAGAACAGCAAGCGCGGCCCGATCGGCGAACAGGTCCGCCGATCGGTAGCCGGATTTTTCTGCGGACTCTCGCGAGACTTGGTCCTCTGCGCTTGAATTATTTTGTTGCCGCGACGAACAGCTGTTCGACGTAATCCCAGTTCACCAAATGATCCAGGAATGCCTTGAGATAATCGGGCCGCCGGTTGCGATAGTCGATATAATAGGAATGTTCCCAAACATCGCATCCGAGAATCGGCGTTGCCCCATGAACGAGCGGATTCTCGCCATTTGGCGTTTTGCTGACGATCAATTTCCCGTCCTTGACAGCGAGCCAGGCCCAGCCCGAGCCGAACTGCGTCACACCGGCCTGCGTAAAATCCTCCTTCATCTTGGCGACACCGCCGAGATCGCTGTCGATCTTGGCCTTCAGTTTTCCAGGAATCTTGTCGCCACCGCCATTGGGTTTCATCCATTTCCAGAAATGCATGTGGTTATAGTGCTGCCCGGCATTGTTGAAGAGGCCGGCATTCTTTCCAAATGCACCCTTCACAACCTCTTCGAGGGATTTGGTTTCCAGCCCGCTGCCTTCCAGAAGCTTGTTGCCATTGTCCACATAGGCTTTGTGGTGCTTGTCGTGATGGTACTCGAGTGTTTCGCGCGACATGTATGGCGCGAGCGCGTCATGGGCGTAGGGCAAATCAGGCAACGTGAATGGCATCAGATCCTCCTCGGTGCACAACGACAAATCTGTAGGAATAAACCGGGCCTTCGATGAAACCGGTGCGTCCCTGGATGAGTTCCTGTCTTTAGCAGCTAATTAGGCGGTGAGGCGGCTCCGGGCAACTTTGAAAACGGCGACCCCAATTTTCCTATGGGCGCGCCGCTTTTGCCCGCGGGCCGCGGACTTATGAGCTTTTGCAGCGGCCGGCACCGGAGGTAACTTTAGTGGTTGCCGCAGGCCCGTGAAAAGGCGAGAATTTACCACCGCCAGAAGAGTTTAGCAGAAAGCGGCGGCGGTACGTGGGGGTCGAGAGGGGAACGTAGAGTATGGCGGTATTGCTGTTCAGTGTTGGCACCGTTGCGCTGGTGGCAGGGCTGGTGATGGTCGGATTTGGTATTCCGATCAACGAATTCAGTTTCGGAAATACGCTGATTAGTGCAGGCACCACTGCGGCCGTCGGGGGCTTGATCATTATCGCCTTGGGCGTGACCGTCGGCCAGCTGCGTCGCATAGCCGAGTCGCTGGCGAATCCGGGGTCGGCCCGGTTCGACCAGCCTCTGGATATTTCCGAGCCGGCAGGCATGGCGCCGCAGGGCCCTTCGCCGACACGGCCGATCTTCCCGCCGCGCCCAAGGTCGGAAAAAACACTGGCTGGCATGGGACCACCGCCGGCGGGGCCCGCGAGCGCTGCAACTGAAGACGGTCATGACCAGTTCGCGCCGCCGAGATTACGCAATCCGGAAGAAGCCCCGATAGCTGTGGACGACGAGATTTCACTATCGCCATCGCAACCGACCGGGCCGGCGTCAGGTGGCCTGGATTCCTTTGCCGACCGCCTGCGGTCTGCCGGGGCGCCCGCAGCCGGTGGTGGCGAGAAAAATGCGCCGGAAAAGGGCCAGGAACCGCCTGCGAGCTGGCGTCCGACGTCGCTTCCGTCCCAGGCACCAGCATCGGTACCGCGACCGGTTCAGCCTGCGCGATTTGACGCGATGTGGCCGGCAGAGCCGAAAACGACAACGACAAGGAACAGTAGCCCGGAGGAGGCGAAGCCGCCGGTTACGCCTGCGCGCGATCAATCATCTCCTGTACAGAAACGTGCCGAACCCGAGGCGCAGAGGCCGCGCGCCGCCGCCATATTGAAATCCGGTGTCGTCGACGGCATGGGCTACACGCTTTATGTCGACGGTTCGATCGAGGCGGAACTGCCGCAGGGCACGCTCCGCTTCGCCTCGATTAACGAGTTGCGCAGCCATCTTGAAAAAAATTCGTAGTAAATCTTGCCGACACTTTTTCTTGGTATTTCTTTGTCACGATGCGGTTTGGTCGCGTATGACCAAATATTGTCGCGCCAGACAACGACCTTCTTCTTGCAACTCAAGAAAAGGGATAGTAGTTTTAAATAAAGGCGTCCATTGGTCGACGCTCCGGGGCCGCGGCAATGACAGACAGCACAACCAGTGGAAACTTCATAGAACTTACTGCAGAAATTGTATCCGCCTATGTCAGCAACAACACCGTCCCGGCGGGCGAGATTCCCGGTCTGATCAATCAAGTGCACGCCGCGCTGGCGAGGGTGTCCGGAAAGCCGGCGGAAGGTTCTGCTGAGCCCCTCAAGCCGGCGGTTTCAGTGAAGAAGTCGATTACTCCCGAGTACATAGTTTGTCTCGAGGACGGCAAGAAATTCAAATCGCTCAAGCGGCATTTGCGCACCCAATACAACATGACGCCCGAGCAATACCGCGAGAAATGGGGCCTGAGCGCCGATTATCCGATGGTTGCTCCGAATTACGCGGCGGCGCGCTCGCAGCTTGCAAAGCAGATGGGGCTTGGACAACAACGCCGCCGGCGCGCAAAGTAATCCCGGCTTTCTTGGGTCGGGGATAATTCCTGAAATAGTGAAGCAAGGGAGCAAGGCGTCCGGCGGTCGCCGGCTTTTTGCCCCCTCCATTCGGACGTTCCGGCGGACGAAAAAACTTATCCCCGGTCCTTTAACTTGAGCGATTGTGTAGGTATATAATCCTACATGGATCGCCTCATGCCATCAGTCCTCCGACCTCAAAACCGTAAACTTGCACCGGCGCGTGTCTTAGCAATCGGCCGCGAAACGATCGAAACGACGGTAGCGGCCGCCTATTCCGTACCTTTCGGAGAAATGCAGACCCGTTCACGCGGCCGGGCACCGGTCGCACTTGCGCGCCAGGTGGCGATGTATCTTGCTCACGTGGCGTTAGGCCTGAATTACAGCGCAACGGGCCGGCTGTTTGACCGGGACCGCACGACAGTCGCGCACGCGTGTCGGATCGTGGAGGATCGCCGCGACGATCCGTATACCGATGATCTTTTGTGTGCTCTTGAGTTCGCACTCGGGTGTTTCGTGCATCGGGTGCGGATATGACCGTCAAACCGCAAAAGGTTCCCGCGTCCGCTACTGATTTGCTTCAGCCTGACGTCAGCAGCTTTCGGGCGCAGCATCTTGCCCTTGGCGCGCGCGAGATCACCGGCGCGGATGGGTGTGCCAAAGTCGTCGTGGACGAAAATGAAAGCCCGTTGGCATGGCTTGCGCGGCGGCGCGGCCGTGATGGGCGCGCGATGATCGAGCCGCATCAGTTGCAGGCGGGCGAAAGATTACGGACTGATTTTACGTGCGCGCATCTTATGCCGCGCGTAAGCACCGACTGGTCGAACCTGGCTCCATCAGACCGCCGGTCAGGAGGTGCTCAAGGGGCGTTCGTGCCGGAGACCGCCATAGCGGCTCGGCAGCGCGTGCATCACGCGCTTGATGCGGTTGGCCCGGAGTTTGCCGGTCTGCTTCTCGATATCTGCTGCTTCCTCAAAGGCCTTGAGACCGTGGAGCGCGAGCATGCGTGGCCGGCACGCTCGGCGAAGGTCGCGCTGCAGCTGGCGCTGGAGCGTCTCGCCCGTCACTACGGCTTCGCTTCCCGCGCGGCGGGTCCCAGGCGCTCGCGGACGCGCATCTGGCTTGCCGAAGACGTGAACTTCACCGTGGACTAGGTTTATCAGGCCACGGCGGCCAGAGCCGCGTTGGCTTCCGCCCGGATCCGTTGCACCATGGAACGCAATCCGTTTGAGCGCTGCGGCGTGAGATTTTCCCGCAGGCCGATGCGGTCGAAGAGCGCAAGCGCGTCAACGTTGAGGATTTCACGCGCGCTCTTCCCGGAATAGAGTGCGAACAGGATGGCAATCAGTCCGCGGACGATGTGGGCGTCGCTGTCGCCTTCAAATGTCAGTATTGGTCCGGACGCGCTATTCGGCTTGACATGCGTGAGCAACCAGACCTGGCTGGCACACCCCTGCACCTTGTTTGTTTCGGTACGTGCGCTCTCGGGCAAAGGCGGCAGCGTGCGCCCGAGTTCGATCACGTAGCGGTATCGGTCGTCCCACTCGTCGAGCAGCGCGAAGTTCTCAACGATTTCGTCAATGTCTGCCATGACGACTGATATATACGTTTGCGTCAGCCGCCGCCAATGGATCGTGATGTCGGCGAAACGCGCCTAAACCGCCTGTTTACGCGGCAGGCCCGTTGCTGCGTATCTCACGCCGCGGCGGCAACGGCACAGGCGCGCGCCAGGCCGGCGCCATGTCGCCCGGCGTCAGGGTTCCAGAGCCGGCAGCAGCAGACGAGCGGCCGTCGTCCTTTCCCGCGGGAAGGGATTTGTCGCGCAGCTTCGTGAAGAACTCGTAGAGAGTCCGAGCGCCTGCCTCGGCCTTGTGACCGAGCGCGGTAGCGACCTTGCCGCCGGCGACGCAGGCATCGGGCTGGCGTTCGCAGAAACCGCGTGCGTCCGAGACGGCGGCGCTCGCCAGAGTCACCGCTTCCGACGCGTCTATTTGGGCTTCGGGCGTCGATTTCGTGCCGCTCGGCAGCAGCACGCAGACGACGCACAGCCAGAATGCCATTCGCAGAAGGAAGAACATAACCCTACCCGTCACCATGCCCCGGAGCCGATAGACCGCCTTTGAGCTAAACCCTAGCAGACAGCACTGAAACTGTTATTGGCAATGCAGGCAGCTTTTAGGACAAAATCGAAGCAAATTTTAATCGACTTTGAATTATCCGCCACCGCCAGAAATCCTGCCACATGTGTGTTTGTTCAACATTTATCGGTGTCGCACCGCTCATACACATGGTTACCGGAACGGTAAGGATGGACCAGGCCTGCCGGCCCGGCCGGGGATCGAAACCGAAATTTCACCATGACCCGCGAATGACCCGTCCACGGTGCCGGACGGCGTGCAAGCCGCGCCCGCGCAGCGGGCGTTGGCGCAATCCTTAGCCTTCGCTTAATCGCCGGTGCTCTAAGGTCCGCACGGAACAGGGACGCGTCTGTCTTGCAGGACGTGACAGGGACGGTGAGTCTTCTCACGCCGGTTTGGAACTATGTCGACGCCTTGACCCCGGTCGCGGCGCAGAAGGATGCGCTGACGATGGCGCGTCACCGCGCGTTCATTGCGCCCCGGCTGCTGGGGAGCCTGGCGGCGTTGGCGAGCCTGCCGGTCTATCTCGTACTGCGCGGGGAACCGAGTGCAATCGAACTCGGTATCTTTTCCTGGCTTGCAATCCCGATCTTCATCGTCTGCTATCTGTCGCGCACCGGTCGCTATGAAACGGCGCACATCCTCTCGGTATTCTCTCTGACAAGCCTCGTCTTTCTCGTCGCTCTTTTCACCGGCGGGATCACCTCGTTTGCCGCGATCTGGCTGGCCGTCGTGCCCCTCGAGACGGCGCTCTCGGGATCGCGTTGCGCAGTGCTGATCTCGGCAATAGGTTCAACGGCCGCGGGTTTATTGCTGCTGCTGCTGAGCGCGACGGGGCTGATCCCAAATCCTGCGAGTACCGGGATGCCCTCCGGGCTTGCCGCACTCGCGATCATTTCGGCTTCGCTCTATGCGGCCGGCCTGGCGCTTGGCATCAATGCGCTCCTGCGCGCAGGCGAGCAACTGCTCAACGCCGAAGAAGACCGTTACCGGTTTATCGCCCGGAACATGACAGATGTGATCATACGTTTTGGCCGCAACGGCTCGGTTGTTTTTGTATCGCCGGCGGCCGAGGCATTGTTTGGAGTCCCGGTCAGCGGGCTTGTCGGAACCGGACTTTTCGACCGTGTACACGTTACCGACCGGCCGGCGTTTCTCTCGGTACTGGCCGATGCGGCGGAATCGACCGACGAGCGCTCGCTGGAGTTTCGCGTTCGGCGCGATTGTGGTGCGTATCATCCCGGCCGCATGGTCTGGGTTGAAATGCATTGTCGGTCATTGGATCGAGTGGGGGAGAGGCCGGACAAGGCGGAAGTTGCTGCAGTCCTCCGCGATGTCGGCGAGCGGAAGTCGCAGGAGGCCGCGGTCGGCGCGGCGCAAGCGGAATTGGCTCACGCGAATGCGGTCAAAAATCGTTTCATCGCCTCCATGAGCCACGAGTTGCGGACGCCGCTCAATGCCATCATCGGCTTCTCGGATATGCTGATGAACGGGTCGGTCAGAATCCCGTCTTCCCAGGTAGAATACGCCAAACTGATCAACAGCGCGGGCCGACACCTTCTATCGATGGTGAATGACATCCTTGATGCCTCAAAAATCGAGTCCGGCCGTTTTGAGCTTGCCCGGGAACGATTTGCGCCGGGACCGGTGATCGAGAGCGCCACCGACCTCTTGGCACTGCAGGCGCGGGAAGCCGGACTCGAACTCAGGTTGCGCCTTGCCCGCAATCTTCCGGACATTGAGGCGGACAGGCGTGCGCTGAGTCAGGTTCTTATCAACCTCATCTCAAACGCCATCAAATTCACCCCATGTGGAGGCCATGTGACCGTTTCCGCCTCGCGAGACCGGTCAAACCTGATCCTGGCGGTCGAAGATACCGGTGTCGGCATCAAAGCAGACGACCTGCCGCGCCTGGGCGAAGCGTTTTTTCAGGTGAGCTCTTCGCCTGACCGCCGACATGACGGATCCGGGCTCGGACTGTCAATCGTCAAGGGCCTGGTGGCGTTGCATGACGGTGACGTCGATATCCGCAGCCGTTTCGGCGAAGGAACCTGCGTAACGGTTCGGCTTCCGCTGACGCATTCCGATGGCCGCATATCTGTGCAGCCCGGCGAGCTGACGGCAGAGAATGAGTACGGAAAACATGATCGCTCTGATAACCAGGTGAGGAAAAGTGCGTAGACGATCCGCTCGTAAAGGCTCGACCGGCTTTGACAGCGTCGGCAGGACGGCCGCCGCGATCGCGCAGCATCCGCGCGAGTTTGTCGCAGTCGTCATGTCGACAATTGCCGTATTCGCAATCGTAACCAATGCACTTTTTCTGCAGAAAGGCCCGCACCCCGCGCCGATTTTTGCAGCGCATCCCTTGCTGCAGCAGCAG
>Ga0070741_10004226_pt1 | contig 33848 bp, 33 predicted proteins | sample Coa_R1_4_FD_66440 | JGI IMG/M metagenome (GOLD analysis project Ga0070741, IMG submission 66440) | Surface soil microbial communities from Centralia Pennsylvania, which are recovering from an underground coalmine fire - Coalmine... | ecosystem: Environmental > Terrestrial > Soil > Unclassified ... | reverse complement strand
CGCCCCCCGAGCAGCTCGCGTTCCTCCGGCGCCGCGCGGGCGGCGGCGACGCCCGTGCGAAGCTCCTGTACGGCGTCGCGCTGCAGCGCCTGGGTCGGCAGGTCTCCGCGCTGCGCGCCTTCCAGCAGGCGGCGGTCCTTGCGCCCGCCGATCCCGAGCCCAAGGTCGCCGCCGCCGTCGCCCGCTTCGACAAGGGCGCGCCCGCGAGGACGTTCTCACGGCTCGGCCCGCTGTCGCGCCGGTACCCGAAGAGCCAGACCGTGCGGTTCCATCTCGGCCTGTGCCTGCTCTGGATGGGGAGCGTCGCCGACGCCAGGGCTCAGCTGCGCCTGGCGCGGTCGCTGGACGAGACGAGCGCCCTCGGGCGCGAGGCGCAGGCGTTCCTCAGCCGGCTGAAGTCGGTCAGGACCCGGTGAGGCGAAGATGAGCCGATGGACCCATGGCCTCCGTCCGTTGCATCTGCAACAGTGCCCCATTCCTGGCGGGCGTTTGACGGAAGGCGAGGTCGCGGCTAGCTTGTCGGCCTTGGCGGGAGGGGTGGCGCAGTGAGCGGGAGCGGAACGTCTGTCGCGAGCAGCCGGGTGGCAGTGCTCGAAACGGAGGAGGCGCGGTCGCTCCTCGAGGCGGGCCGCGAAGCAGGCTCGCTGACTGCGGACGAGATCACCCTGGCGCTCGACGATCTCGATCTCGACGCCGGGCAGATCGACGACTTCTACCAGGCGCTGGACGAGCTCCAGATCGAGGTCGTCGCGGCCGACGAGGAAGACGACGCTCCCGCGGAGGAGGTCGAGGCGCAGGAGGTCTCGACCGACGCGTTGCAACTGTTCCTGAAGGACGTCGGCAAGGTCGACCTCCTGACCGCGGCCCAGGAAGTCGAGCTGGCGAAGCGGATCGAGCGCGGGGACCACCGCGCCAAGCAGGAGATGGTCGAGGCGAACCTGCGACTCGTCGTCTCGATCGCGAAGCGCTACCGCAACCAGGGGCTGCCGTTCCTCGACCTGATCCAGGAGGGAACGATCGGCCTCGTCCGCGCCGCGGAGAAGTTCGACTATCGGAAGGGGTTCAAGTTCTCGACCTACGCCACCTGGTGGATCCGTCAGGCGGTCGCCCGCGCCCTCGCCGACAAGGCGCGCACGATCCGCATGCCGGTGCACGTGGTCGAGAAGCTGAACAAGATCGTCCGCTCGGAGCGGAAGCTGCGTGCCGAGCTGGGGCGGGAGCCGACCTCGGTCGAGATCGCCCGTGATCTCGAGCTGACGCCCGACGAGGTCGACCAGATCCGCCGGACGGCGCAGTCGCCCGTCTCGCTCGAGAAGCCGGTCGGCGACGAGGAGGAGTCCGAGTTCGGCCACTTCATCACCGACGAGACCGTGCCGCTGCCGGAGGAGGCCGCCGAGGTCACGCTCCGCAAGGAGACGCTCGAGCGAATCCTGGCGCAGCTGTCCCCGCGAGAGCGGCGCGTGCTCGAGCTCCGCTACGGCCTGAACGGCGAGCACCCGCGTACGCTGGACGAGGTCGGCCGCGCGTTCAACGTGACGCGCGAGCGGATCCGCCAGATCGAGAACCAGAGCCTGAAGAAGCTGCGCGCCCTGGCCGAGTCGCAGAAGCTCCGCGACGTCGCCTAGGTCGCCGCACCGCACAGGGCCGCTAGATTTCGCGGCCGTGGCGGCGCTCGAGACAGCCCTCCTCGAGGAGCTCTTCGAGCTCCTCCGGATCCCGAGCGTCAGCGCCGATGCGTCGCACCAGGAGGACGTGCGCCGGGCGGCCGAGTGGATCTGCTCGTTCGTGCGGGACGCGGGCGGGGCGTGCGACGTCGTCGAGCGCTCGGGCAGGCCGCTCGTGCTCGGCGAGCTGCGCGCGTCCCGCGACCCCGACTCGGCTCCCACCGTGCTGGTGTACGGGCATTTCGACGTCCAGCCGCCGGCGCCGCTCGACGCCTGGGAGAGCCCGCCGTTCGAGCCCACGATCCGCGACGAATGGCTCTACTGCCGCGGCGTCGCCGACGACAAGGGGCAGCTCTACCTCCTGCTGAAGGCGGCAACCGCGCTCGCCGCCGAGGGCAGCCTGCCCGTCAACGTGCGCATCGCGTGCGACGGGGAAGAGGAGATCGGCGGTCACACGATCGTCGACTGGATCGGCGAGGACGAGCGCGGGGCGGACGCGTGCGTGATCTTCGACGCGCACATGCCGGGGCGCGGGCAGCCCGCCTTCTACGTCGCCACGCGCGGGATCTGCTACTTCCACCTTCGCGTCCGCACCGGTGCCAGGGACCTGCACTCCGGCACCTTCGGCGGAGCGGCCCTGAACGCCACGCACGCGCTGCTGCAGACGCTGTCCGGCGTCGCCGCGCGCGACGGCCGGCTGCCGGCGCCGCTCCGCGCCGGCGTCGTGCCCCCGACCGAGCAGGAGCTCGCCGACTGGTCGTCGCAGCAGCCCGGCGCCGAGGTCCTCTCCGACCAGGGGGCGCAACCGGCGGACGCGCGGGCGGCAGAGGAGTTCTACGTCCGAACGTGGGCGGAGCCTTCGATCGACGTCAACGGCGTCGAGGGCGGCTCGCCGCAGCTGCAGAAGACCGTGATCCCGGTCCTGGCCGAGGCGAACCTGTCGCTGCGGCTCGTGGCGGGCCAGCGCGTCGACGAGGTCGCGCCCGAGGTCGAGCGGCTGCTCCGAGAGAGCGCGCCGGACGGGGCCGAGGTCGAGGTCGAGCTGTGGTCGTCGGCGCCGCCCGGGCTGATCCCGCCCGACTCGGACGCGATCAGGCTCGGCCAGGACGCGTTCGAGCGCGCCCTGGGGGCGCGGCCGCTGCTGCTCCGCTCGGGCGGGACGCTGCCGATCGTGCCGGCGCTCGCCGACCGCGGGATCCCGACGATCGTCACCGGCTTCGACCTCCCGGAGGGAAACCTGCACTCGCCGAACGAGCGCCTGCTCGTCGAGCACATCCCGCTCGGGATCGCGGCCGCCCGCGCACTCTATGCGGAGCTGGCGCGGCTCGCCTAGTGCGTGTGATCCGGGTCTTCGACCAGCCAGTCGCGGCCGAAGTGGCGCATCGCCTCGATCACGGGCAGCAGGGCGTTTCCCTTCGGGGTGAGCTCGTACTCGACCCGCGGCGGCGTCTCCGGGTAGCTCTTGCGGGAGACGACGCCTTCCTCCTCGAGCCAGCGCAGCCGCTCGGAGAGCGTGCGCGGGCTGATCCCGGGACACGCGTGCTCGAGCTCGGAGAACCGCCGCGCGCCCTCGGACAGGTCGTGCACGAGCAGCGCCGTCCACTTCGAGCCGATGATCTCGGCCGAGCACGCGACCGCGCAGGTCGCGTCGTGGACGGGCTTCATCGTCCGCGTGGCCATGTCCTGATTGTAGACCCGGATCGATGATCGACCTGCATTCGCACATCCTGCCGGGGCTCGACGACGGCGCTCGCACCGTCGAGGACGCCCTGGAGATCGCACGCGCCGCCGTCGAGGACGGGATCACGGCGATCGCGGGCACGCCGCACGTCCGCGACGACCATCCGACGACCGCCGGCTCGATGGAGCAGGCGCTCGCGCGGCTCCGCTCGGCGATCGAGGAGTCTTCGATCCCGCTCGAGATCCTTTCGGGCGGCGAGGTCGCCGTCGACCGGCTCGCGCTGCTGCCCCCCGAGGAGCTCCGCCGCTTCGGCCTGGGGGGAAACCCGCGCTACCTGCTCGTCGAGACGCCCTACTACGGGTGGCCGCTCGGGCTCGGGCGGCACCTCGAGGCGATCCTCGAGCAGGGGATCGTCCCGGTGCTCGCGCACCCGGAGCGGAACGCCGAGGTGCAGGTCGACCCCGAACGGCTGGTCCCGCTCGTGCACGCGGGCGTCCTCGTCCAGCTGACGGCCGCCTCGGTCGACGGCCGGACCGGCCGGCGTGCCCAGGCGTCCGCGTTCGACCTGATCGAGCGCGGCCTGGCGCACCTGATCGCGAGCGACGCGCACCACGCGTCGGTTCGGGCGATCGGGATGCGAGCGGCGGCCGACGACGTCGGCAACGAGGCGCTGGCCCGCTGGCTGACCCACGACGTCCCGGCGGCGATCGTCGCCGACGCGCCCTTGCCCGAGCGGCCCGCCGGGGGCCCGAGGCGGACGCTGCTGCAGAAGCTCCGCCGCGCGGCGACGCGCTGAGCCCGGAGGGCTCGACCTCACCAGGGGGGCGGGTTGTGCGTCCAGCGCCCGCCGACCATGGTCGCGACGACCTGCACCTCCGGCAGCTCGTCCACGGGCGTCGCGAGCGGGTCGCGGTCGAGCACGACCAGGTCGGCGAGGCGGCCCGGGAGCAGCGTGCCTCGTCGGTGCTCGTCGCCCGTGAGCCACGCCGGGTTGACGGTGGTGGCGCGCAGCGCCTCCTCGACCGTCACCGCCTGCTCCGGCCGCCAGTCGCGGAGCGCTCCTGCGCACACGCCGGCCCACGGGTCGAGCTCCTCGATCGGCGCGTCCGATCCGTTGGCCACGAGCGCTCCGCCGTCCCAGAGGGAGCGGTACGCGTAGGCGCCGTCGAGGCGGTCGGGCCAGAAGCGCTCGGCGAGGTCGCGGTCGGACGGCGCGTGGCTGAACTGCACGGAGGCGGCGACGCCGAGCCGTGCGAAGCGGGGGATGTCCTCCGGTGCCAGGCACTGGGCGTGCTCGATCCGGTGGCGCAGGCCGAGCGGCGCCCAGTCCTCGCGGGTCGCCTCGAAGGCGTCGAGCGCGTTCCGGTTGGCGAGGTCGCCGATCGCGTGCACCGCGACCGGCCAGCGGGCGCGGGCCGCGCGCCGGATGACGTCGGCGAGCTCGTCGCGGCTCGTGATCTCGACCCCGCCGCCGTCCAGGAGCAGCGCCGTCTGCGAGCCGAGCGTCCCGTCCATGAATGCCTTCAGGTAGCCGAGCCGCAGGCGGTCGCTTCCGAGACCCGCGGCCAGGCCGAGGTCGGCGAGCTCGTCGAGGCTGTCGTGCGGCACGGACTGCCAGACGCGGAGGCTCAGGCTCTCCTCGGCCTCGAGCTGCTGCCAGAGCCGGGGGATCGAGGGAAGCCACCCGTCCTTGTCGTGGATCGCCGTCACGCCCCGGGAGGCCGCGATCCTTAGGCCGGCGCGCATCGCCTCCAGGTACTCGTCGTCCGTTGTCTCGACGTAGCGCTCCTTGAACTGCCAGGCCGACTCCTCGCGGAGCACGCCGGTGGGGGCGCCGCTCTCGTCGCGCTCGACGACGCCGCCGGCAACCTCGAGATCGCCGTTCGCGCGCGCGAGCGCGGCCGAGTTCAGCCAGAGCGAGTGGTAGTCCTTCGCGAGCAGGGCGGTCGGGACGTCCCCGGTGACGGCGTCGAGCGCCTCCTTCGTCGGTTCCTCGCCCCAGTCGGCGCTGCGCCATCCCTGCCCCCTCAGCCAGCGCCCGGGGGCCACCCCGGCGACTGCCTCGCGCACGCGCGCGAGCGCCTCGTCGAGCGAGCTCGCCCCCTCGAGGCGCACCTGGCGCTGGGCGACCGCCCAGGTCGCGAAGTGGACGTGCGAGTCGGTGAAGCCGGGGACGACGCAGCGACCCCCGAGGTCGACGACCTCCGGCGAGGCGAGCATCGTCTCGTGCGTGCCGACCCCGCCGGCGATCCGGTCGCCGGCGATCGCGAGGGCGCGGGCGAGCGGGAGCGCAGGGTCGAGCGTCCGGATGACCCCGTTCTCGAGGATCACCGGACGGACTCTAGGTTTTCGGCTTCCGATGGTGCTGCGAGCAACCGCCGGAGCCGGGCGTTGCCCGGCGGGAGGCGATCCGCGGCCGAGCGATCGCTGCGGCGGAGGAGGGGGTCCATGGGGGAACCACGGGCTCCCCCATGGACGTCAAGGAACGATGTTGTGGTTCAGGTGGAAGACGTTCTCCGGGTCGTACCGGCGCTTCACCTCGCGGAGCCGCTCGTAGTTGGGCCCGTACGCCGCGCCGACCGCGTCGTCGGCATCGTCGTCGGCGAGGTAGTTCAGCCAGCGTCCTCCGGCCGCGTAGGGATCGAGGGCGTCGTAGGTCGAGCGGACCCAGTCGACGTTCGCCTGCGTGTCGGCCGGATCCAGCCACTCGCCCGGAATGACGACGTTGTAGCTCTCCTGCCGGTGCGGCACGGCCGTGTCGCGCAGGCCGACGCGCGTCACCTCGCCGTGGAAGTGCTCGATCACCATGCCGCCCATCGGCGAGGGGCACTCGGCGAACGCGTCGACCATCGCGTCGAGGACGCCGTCGGCGAGCGCGGCGACGAACCGCGACTTCCAGTAGTTCAGCGCTCCCTCGGGGTAGCCGGCGTCGATCAGCGTGTTCATCACCGGGTACGGCATCGGGCCGACCTCGGTCATCACCGGCGAGCCGAACTCGAGCAGCGGCGCGAGGTCGGCCTGGGCCTGCTCGGGCGTGCCCGTGTGGAACACGATGTACGCGGCGAGCTTCATCCCCGATCCGTCGGGCGCATGGACGAGCCCGGCGAAGACGGTCAGGTCGTCCGAGACGGAGGCGGTGAACTCGCGGTAGAACTCGAGCACGTCGCGCGCGGTGTCGAAGGGATGCGCAATCAGGCCGCCGGTGACCGTCGACACCGGGTGCAGCCGGTACTCGAGCCAGGTGGCGACGCCGAAGTTGCCGCCGCCGCCCCGCAGTGCCCAGAAGAGGTCGGCGTGCTCCTCCGCGCTCGGGTGGAGCACCTCGCCGTCGGCGGTGACGAGCTCGACTGAGAGGAGGTTGTCCGCCGCCAGGCCGTGCTTCGCCATCAGCCATCCGAGGCCGCCGCCGAGCGTCAGGCCCGCGATCCCGGTCGTCGAGATCGCTCCGCCGGTGGTGGCGAGCCCGTGCAGATGCGTCTCGCGGTTGAACTCGCGCCAGGTCACGCCGCCCTGGGCGCGTGCTGTCTTCGCCGCGGGGTCGACGTGGATCCCGCGCATCTGCGAGAGGTCGATCATCAGGCCGCCGTTCGTGACCGCGCGGCCGGCGACGTTGTGACCGCCACCCCGGATCGAGACCTCGAGGCCGCGGGCCCGCGCGAGCGCGAGCGCGTCGACGACGTCCGCGGTTCCCCGGCAACGCGCGATCAGGGCCGGCCGCTTGTCGATCAGCCCGTTGTGGATCCGCCGAGCCTCGTCGTAGGCAGCGTCCTCGGGGCGGATCAGGACGTCCGCCAGCGCGGTCTCGAGCCGTTCCCTCCCTGCGTCGTCGAGCGTGGCAGCCTTTGCCATTTCCGCGTCCCTCCTCGCGTCGAACGGTGAGCGCCGAGTCTACGTCCGCCCGGGGCGGGGCGGATTTCCGGAGCCGCCGAGTAGGCTGCGGCGATGCCTGACGCGGTCGTCGTCGGCTCCGGGCCGAACGGGCTGGCGGCGGCGATCGCGCTCTCCCAGGCGGGCCGGCAGGTCCTCGTCCTCGAAGCGGCGCCGTCCGTCGGCGGCGGGCTGCGAACCGCGGAGCTGACCGAGCCCGGGTTCCGGCACGACGTCTGCTCGGCGATCCATCCGCTCGGGATCGGCTCGCCGTACCTCCGCACGCTCCCGCTGGCGGAGCACGGCCTCGAGTGGATCCAGCCGCCGGCGCCGCTCGCGCACCCGTTCGACGACGGGTCGGCCGCCCGGCTCGAGCGCTCGGTCGAGGCGACTGCCGAGACGCTGGGCGTCGACGCCGGCGCGTACCGGCGGCTGATGGAGCCGATCGTGGCGGTCGCCGACCCGCTGCTCGGGCAGCTGCTCGGCCCACATCGGCTGCCGCGCAGTCCGCTCTCGCTCGCACGGTTCGCCGCCGGCGGCCTGCTGCCGGCCGCACGGCTCGCCCGCCGGCGGTTCCGCGGCGATCGCGCCCGCGGGCTCGTCGCCGGCCTCGCAGCCCACTCGAACCTGCCCCTGTCGCGGTTCCCGACCGGCGCGATCGGCCTCGCCCTCGCCCTCTGCGGGCACGTCGTCGGCTGGCCGCTGCCGCGCGGCGGGTCGCAGGCACTCGCGGACGCGCTCGCCTCGTACCTCCGCTCGCTCGGCGGCCGGATCGAGTGCGAGCGGAGGGTCGAGTCGCTCGCCGAGCTCGAGGGCGTCGAGACGGTGCTGTTGGACGTCGCTCCGCGCCAGCTCCTCGATCTCGCCGGCGGCTCGCTTCCCGGCGGGTACCGGCGGCGCCTGGGCGGGTACCGGTACGGCCCGGGGGTCTTCAAGCTCGACCTCGCGCTCGACGGCCCGATCCCGTGGCGGGCGGCCGCGTGCGGGCGCGCGGGCACGGTTCACCTCGGCGGGACGCTGGCGGAGATCGCCGCGGCCGAGGCCGAGGTCGCCCGGGGCGGACATCCCGAGCGCCCGTTCGTGCTGCTCGCCCAGCAGAGCCTGTTCGACCCGTCGCGGGCGCCGGCGGGCAAGCACACCGCGTGGGCCTACTGCCACGTGCCGAACGGCTCGACGGTCGACATGACGGAGAGGATCGAGAGGCAGATCGAGCGGTTCGCCCCCGGCTTCCGCGACCTGATCCGCGCGCGGCACGCGACCGGCCCGGCCGGGCTCGAGCGCTACAACCCGAACTACGTCGGCGGCGACATCGGGGGCGGCGTGCTGGACATCCGGCAGCTCTTCACGCGTCCGGTCGCCCGCCTCGTCCCGTACTCGACGCCGCTCGAGGGCGTCTTCCTCTGCTCGTCCTCGACCCCGCCCGGGCCGGGAGTCCACGGGATGAGCGGGTACTTCGCGGCGCGGGCGGCGCTGCGAGCCGCCGGCCGTCGAGCCGGCTGAGCGGTGATTTGCGGGAATGGCCGAGACGTCTCGCGGCCGTGATCCGCATGCCGGGGAGGTGCCGATCGGCATCTAGACTCAGGCGCGTGCCCTGGGATCCGCTGACGCCGGAACAGGCAGAGCTCCGCGACCTCGTCCGCACGCTCGCCCGCGAGCGCGTCGCACCCCGGGCGGCCGAGATCGACGCCTCGCACGAGTTCCCGTGGGACCTCGTCGAGCTCTTTCGCGAGCAGGGGGTGTTCGGGCTCCTGTTCGACGAGGAGTGGGGCGGAACGGGTACCGGCACGCTGCTCGCGCTGGTCGCGATCGAAGAGGTCGCCAAGGTCTGCGCGACGACGAGCCTGCTGCTCGCCGGCCAGGAGCTCGCCTCGCTCGGGCTGAAGCTGGCCGGGACGCAGGAGCAGAAGCGGCGCTACCTGCCGCGGTTCGCGTCCGGCGAGCTGCTCGGCGCGTACGCCCTGACCGAGGCCGGCAGCGGGTCGGACTCGGCGGCGATGCGGATGACGGCGCGCCGCGAGGGAGGCGAGTACGTCCTCGACGGCGGGAAGCGGTTCATCACGAATGCAGGCGTCGCGGGGCTGTACACCGTCTTCGCGAAGACCGACCCGGACGCGGGCCACGACGGCATCTCCGCGTTCCTGGTCGAAGCCGATGCGCCCGGCTTCGCCGTCGCGCGGCTCGAGCCGAAGATGGGGATCGCCGGCTCGACGACGGGAGAGCTCGTCTTCGACGGCTGCCGCGTCCCGGCCGAGAACCTGCTCGGCGCCGAGGGCGAGGGGTTCAGGCTCGCGATGCGCATTCTCGACCGCTCCCGCCCCGGCATCGCCGCGCAGGCGCTCGGGATCGCGCAGGGGGCGACCGACTACGCGCTCGAGTATGCGAAGCACCGCGAGACGATGGGCAAGCCGATCGGCCAGCATCAGCTGATCGCGGCGAAGCTGGCCGACATGGAGACGAAGTGCGAGGCGGCGCGCGGGCTCCTCTACCGCTTCGGCCTGATGGTCGACGCGGGCGCCCCCGACGAGGAGCTGACCAAGGCCTCCGCGATGGCGAAGCTCTACTGCAGCGACGTGGCGATGGAGGTGACGACCGAGGCGGTCCAGATCCTCGGCGGCTACGGCTACATCAAGGAGTACCCGGTCGAGCGGATGATGCGCGACGCGAAGATCACCCAGATCTACGAGGGCACGAACGAGATCCAGCGCCTCGTGATCGCCCGCGAGATGCTCCGGGAGCAGCGCGCGTTTCTGCTCGCAGCTGTCACGTGAGCGGCGACGGCGCGACCCCGACGACATCGACGAGAGCAGTGAGCTCCGCGAAGTCGGCCGGGTTTCGCGTCGAGAGGGGAAGATTCTCCCCGAGCGCGGTAGCGGCGATCGAGAGGTCGAAGGCGCGGCGACCGCGCGCCTTCCGGCCGGCCGCGACGATCGCCGCATACACGCGGCCGTAGGCACGGGCGACCGCGCCGTCCAACGGCAGCGCCTCGAATGTCGCCAGAACGGCGTCGACAAGGTTTAAGCTTGGTTAAACTCTCGGGACGATGCTGTCGGCGTCGGTCGAGGACTACGCGAAGGCGATCTACGTGCTGGAGAGCCGGCACGGCGTCGCGTCCACGAACGCGCTCGCCGAGCGGCTCGAGGTGAGCGCGCCCGCGGTCTCGGCGATGGTCAAGAAGCTCGCGTCGCTCGGCTACGTGAGCCACGTCCGCTATCGCGGCGTGCGCCTGACGGCGGACGGGCGGCGGGTCGCGCTCGAGGTGCTCCGCCACCACCGGCTGCTCGAGACGTATCTCGTCGAGGAGCTGGGCGTGCCGTGGGAGCAGGTGCACGCCGAGGCGGAGGTGCTCGAGCACGTGCTCTCCGAGGGGCTGGAGGAACGGATCGCGGCCAAGCTCGGCGACCCGACGCACGATCCGCACGGCGATCCGATCCCCGCCGCCGACGGCACCGTCGCCGAAGCGGCGACGGTCGCCCTGTCGGCGCTCGCCGTGGGCGGGCGAGGAGTCTTCGTTCGGGTATCGGACAGCGACCCGGCGGTGCTGCGCGAGCTGGCCGAGCGAGAGCTCCGCCCCGGCGACTCGGTCGAGATCGTCGACCGCACGGCCCGGGGGCGGACGGTGACGAGCGCAGGCACGACCCAGGAGCTCCCGAACCGGCTGACGCAGGCGATGCGCGTGGAGGTGCGCGGTTGAACGCGCGGCTGGAGGTCGCGCGCGACGTCGTCGGTCGCGTCCTCCCCGGCGAGGCGGCGACGCTGCGGGCCGCGCAGGAGGCGCTCGAGGGGGAGCGGCGCGGGCTGCGCGCGCTCTGGCCCTTCCTCGGGCCGGCGTTCATCGCCTCGGTCGCGTACGTCGACCCGGGCAACTTCGCCACCGACGTCGCGGGCGGGGCGAAGTACGGCTACCTGCTGCTCTGGGCGGTGCTCGCCTCGAACCTGATGGCGATGCTCGTGCAGACGCTCTCCGCCAAGCTCGGCATCGCCACCGGCCGCAACCTCGCCGAGGTCTGTCGCGACAACCTCCCGCGACGGGTCTCGATCGGGCTCTGGATCCAGGCGGAGGTGATCGCGATGGCGACCGATCTGGCGGAGGTGCTCGGCGCCGCGCTCGGCCTGAGCCTCCTCTTCGGCCTGCCTCTGGGCTGGGGCGCGGCGATCGCCGTGACCGCCGCGTTCCTGATCCTCGCGCTCCAGTCCTTCGGCTTCCGGCGCCTGGAGGCGGTGATCGCGGTCTTCGTCGGGGTGATCGTGATCGCCTTCGCGTTCGAGATGTTCAGCGTTACCCCCGATCCGGGCACGATGGCCGACCACCTCTTCTCGCCGGAGGTCCACGGCGAGGCGGTGCTGCTCGCGGTCGGCATCGTCGGCGCCACCGTGATGCCGCACGTGATCTACCTGCACTCGGCCCTGACGCAGTCGCGCGTCCGCGGGCGGACGGAGAAGGAGCTGAAGCGGATCCAGCGCTTCGAGCGGATCGACGTGCTGATAGCGATGTCGATCGCCGGACTGGTCAACCTCTCGATGCTCGCCATCTTCGCCTCGCGCTTCTTCGGCACCGACGCGGAGTCGATCGAGGACGCCTACCACGGCCTGCACGCCGATCCCGGCAAGTGGGCCGCGATCCTGCTCGGCGTCGCGCTGCTCTCGTCCGGGCTCTCGTCCTCGTCGGTCGGGACGCTGGCGGGGCAGGTCGTGATGCAGGGCTTCATCCGGCGGCAGATCCCGCTCTTCGCCCGCCGGGCGGTCACGGCCGCGCCCGCGCTGGCGGTCGCGCTCGCCGGGGTCGACCCGAGCCGGGCGCTCGTGATCAGCCAGGTGGTGCTGTCGTTCGGGATCCCGTTCGCGCTGGTACCGCTCGTGCTGTTCACGAGCAAGCGCGAGGTGATGGGCGGCCTCGTCAACAACCGCCTGACGACCTCGGCCGCCTGGGTGATCGCGACCGTGATCAGCGGCCTGAACGTCTTCCTGCTGGTCGACACCTTCAAGTGAGGTCGCGGCCGGTCCGCGTGCGGCGTCGCGCGCTTCGCGACCGGCGCTGATCCCTGTCACACTCGCCGCATGCAGGCCTGTCCGCGATGCGGCGAGCCGAACCCCGCGCACGCACGGTTCTGCCTCGGCTGCGCGGCGGCCCTGACCGCTCCGAGCAGCGAGTCGCGGCGGCGGGTGACGATTCTCTTCTGCGATCTCGTCGGCTCGACCGGGATCGGCGACCGCCTCGATCCGGAGACGTACGGGCAGATCCTTCGCCGCTTCGCGGAGACCGCCCACCATGCGATCGAACAGCACGGCGGCACGGTCGAGAAGTTCATCGGCGACGCGGTGATGGCGGTCTTCGGGGCGCCGGTGCTGCACGAGGACGACGCGTTGCGCGCGGTCCGCGCCGCAGCTGCGATCCGCGAGCGCATGGCCGCGCTGAACGAGGAGCTCGCGCGCGAGTACGCGACGCGCCTCGCGATCCGGATCGGCGTCAACACCGGCGAGGTCGTCATCGGAGCCGAGGACCGGCTCGCGACCGGCGACGCGATCAACGTCGCCGCGCGGCTCGAGCAGTCCGCCGCGCCCGACGAGATCCTGCTCGGGGCCGAGACGCTCGCGCTCGTCCGCCCGGCTGTGATCGCCGACCCGGTCGGCCCGCTCGCCCTCAAGGGCAAGAGCGACCCGCTCGAGGCGTGGCGGCTGCTGGACATCCACGACGAGAGCCGCTACGCACGCCACTTCGACGCGCCGATGGTGGGGCGCGAAGGGGAGCTGGCCGTCCTGAACGAGACCTACGCGCAGGCCCGGCGCGAGCGGCGCTGCCGGCTCGTCACGATCGTCGGGCCGGCCGGCGTCGGGAAGTCGCGGCTCGCGTACGAGTTCATCGCCGGGATCGACGGCGCGTCGGTCGTGCGCGGGCGCTGCATCCCGTACGGCGAGGGGATCACGTACCTGCCGGTCGTCGAGGTCGTCCGCCAGCTCCAGCCGCGGCTTCCGGAGCTCCGGCTCGACGAGGAGGTGGTCGCGACGCTGCACGCCCTGCTCGACGCGCATGCGGTGCGGCCGTCGACCGAGGAGACCGCCTTCGCGGTGCGGAAGCTGCTCGAGGAAGCCGCCCGCGAGCGACCGCTCGTCTGCGTGCTCGACGACATCCAGTGGGGCGAGGCTGCATTCTTGGAGCTCGTCGAGCAGGTCGCCGCTCTCGCGCACGACGCGCCGCTCGTGCTCTGCTGCGTCGCGCGCTCCGACCTGCTCGAACGAAACCCGGGTTGGGGGCATGGGCAGGCGAACGCGGTACGGCTGCTGCTCGAGCCGCTGTCCGACGACCAGACGAGCGAGCTGATCAGGAGCCTCAGCGCCGGGACGCACCTTCCGGAGCGGTTGGAGCGTCGCGTGCGCGAGGCGGCCGAGGGGAACCCGCTCTTCGTCGAGGAGCTGATCGCCCTGCTTCGGGAAGCGCCCGAGGGCGACGTCGCCCTGCCCGGGACGATCGCGACGCTGCTCGCCGCACGGCTCGACCAGCTCGAGCCGGCCGAGCGTGCGGTGCTCCAGGGCGGCGCGGTCGAGGGCCGCGTGTTCCACCGCGGTGCGCTGCAGGCACTCCGCCGCGAGGAGACCGAGATCGGGGCGCGCCTGACCTCGCTCGTGCGCAAGGAGCTGATCCGGCCGACTGCGCCTCAGCTCGCAGGCGAGGATGCGTACCGCTTCCGCCACCTCCTGATCAGGGACGCGGCCTACGACTCGCTTTCGAAGGAGGCTCGCACCCAGTTGCACGAGCGGCTCGCGGACTGGCTCGAGGAGCGTCGATCGGAGCTCGTCGAGGCGGACGAGCTCGTCGCCTACCATCTGGAGCAGGCGCATCGGTACCGCATCGAGCTCCGGCCGCCCGACGACCACGCGCGCGAGCTCGCCCGCCGGGCCGGAGACCTGCTCGCCGCCGCCGGAGGGCGGGCGCTCGGCCGCAACGACGTCGGCGCCGCCCGCAGCCTGCTCCGGCGAGCGCTGGCGTTGCGCGCCGAGGACGACCCCGCGGTCGCGCTGCGGATCGACCTGAGCGAAGCGCTGCTCTTCTCCGGCGAGCTCGCCGCCGCCGTCCAGCAGACGAGCGAGGCGGAGGCCAGGGCGGCCGCGGCCGGAGACGAGGTGGGAGCTCTGCGAGCCCGCCTGATGACGCTTCGGATCTCCACGCAGACGCACGCCTCGGGCCACGAGGACCACGTCCTCACCGACGAGCTGGTCGACGCGGCCGCCGCAGCCGTTCCCGTCTTCGAGCGCGCGGGCGACCACGCCGCGCTGACCGAGGCCTGGCTCTCGCTCGCCTGGGTCCACCTGATTCGGTGCCGGTTCGGCGCGATGCTCGAGGCCGTCGACCAGGGCCTCGCGCATGCGGCGAGGGCCGCGAACATGCGCTGGGAACGCGAGCTTCCCGCCTGGAGAGGCACGGCGCTCTTCCACGGGCCGACGTCGGTCGCCGAGGTCCTCCGTTGGTACGCCGAGCGGCCCTCGCGTCACCCGCTCGCTCTGAGGAGCCAGGCGGTGCTCCACGCGATGACCGGCTCGTTCGATGATGCTCGCCGCCTGCTGGACGCAGCGGAGGTGGTCGCGGAGGAGCTGGGTCAGGCGTTCATGACCGCCGCGGGCGGCATGGCCGAGTGGGACGTGGAGATGCTCGCCGGGAATCCGGCCGCCGCGGAGGCGGCTGCGCGGCGGAGCTGCGAGCAGCTCGAGCAGCTCGGCGACACCGGCACCCGCGCGACCGCCGCGGCCCAGCTCGCCGCCGCGCTCTACGAGCTGGACCGCCTCCAGGAGGCGAGGCTCTGGGCGGAGACGGCGAAGGAGCTCGCCGGCGACGACGACGTCCTCACCCAGATGCTCTGGCGCCAGGTGCTGGCCAAGGTGTGCGCGCGACAGGGACAGCACGGGGAGGCCGAGCAGCATGCTCAGGCGGCCGTCGCGCTGGCCGAGGGCACGGACATGATCGACTGGCAGGGCCGGGCGCTGGCCGACCTCGCCGAGGTGCTCGCGAGCGCCGGTGGGAGCGACGCTGCAGCGGTCTCTCTCGAGCGCGCGGCTGCGCTGTTCGACCGCAAGGGCAACGTCGTCGCCTCGGCCGCCGCCCGCCGCCGGCTCGCCGCGCTTCGGAGCGCTGCGCCGACCGTGTCCTGAGCGCCATGGTATTGCGCTCGCGGGGGCGCTAGCATCGAGCGACCGAGCGAAGGGAGGAGGACCCATGGAGGAGGCCGAGCGGCGGCGACCGAGCAACGTCGAGACGCTGCGCGCCGCAGGAGTCATCGCCGAAGGGTTGCCGGAGGAGTATCACGAGGTCTTCGAGCGCCTCAGCGAGCAGGAGCTCGCGGCGATCACCCTGATGAAGGCGCGTCTCGACGCGATGAAGGGCCGGCTCCCGGACGACCAGGACTACGCGTCGTTCCTGCCGATCTAGCCTCGACGGCCCGTCCCTCGAGCGCGAGCGCCCGCCTCGCGGAGAAGATCGCGCCGGTTCGCCCCCTCCTCGGGCTGCCGGGGCGGCTCCTGCTCCAGCACCCTCGCTCGCGGGAGCTGTTCCCCGACTATCTCGTCGTCAGCTACCAGCTGGCGATCGGGATCGTCCACCTGATGGTCTCGGCGTGTGAGCGCGCCCGGTCTCTGGCGGCCGGCGATCCCGTCGCTGCCGGCCTGGTCGGCTACCTCGAGCGGCATGCAGCCGAGGAGATGCACGGCGACGAGCCCGGCGCGGGCCTCGCGGCGGACCTGATCGCCCTCGGCGTCGACGAGAGCCGGCTGCGGGCCCGGCAGCCGTCGCCCAAGCTCGCGGCGCTGATCGGCGCCGAGTTCTTCTGGATCCACCACCTCCATCCGGTCGCCATCCTCGGCTCCCTCGAGCTGGAGGCGCACCAGGCGAACGCTCACCAGGTCGAACGACTCATCGCGGCGACCGGTCTGCCGCGCGACGGCTTCCGCCAGCTGCTCCTCCACGCCGAGCTCGACGTCGGCCATGCGGAGGAGCTTCACGGGCTAATCGACTCGCTGCCGCTCGAGCCGTGGCACGAGCAGCTGATCGGGCTGAGCGCGCTCCAGACGATCGCGCTCGCGACCGAGGCGCTCCTCGACGTCGTGCACGGAGAAGCTGGGTGATCAGGGCCTGAGCGAGGCCTTGTAGGCGCGCTTCGCGGCCTGGTAGCGCTCCAGCGCCTCGACCGAGTCGACGTCGCCGAGCGTCGGGTGGTCCGGCACCAGCCCCTGGGCGGCCGCGACGCCGAAGCGCTTGGCGAGCACCGAGCCGAGCGCCTTGATCTTCATCTCACCGAACCCCGGCAGCGCCGCGATCCGCCGGCGCAGGTCGTCCGTGTCGGCGGCCTCCGTCCAGAGCCGCTCCGCGTCGCCGCCGTACTGCTCGGCGACGAGCGCGCTCAGCTCCTGCACGCGGGACGCCATCGACCCGGGAAAGCGGTGGATCGCCGGCTTCTCGCGGAAGGCCTCCTCGAGCACGCCGGGATCGGTCGCGGCGATCCTCCCGGGGTCCAGCGTCCCCAGGCGCCGCTTCAGCTTCAGCGGGCCCGAGAACGCGGTCGGAACCGTGACCTGCTGGTCGAGGGCGAACCCGATCAGCAGCGCCATCGGCTCCCGGGCGAGCAGCGAGTCGGCCTCGTCGTCGCCGGTGAAATGCAACCGGTCGGGCGCCACGAGCCCGATCCTAGCGCGCGGCCTGTGGACAACACGTTGCCGAATCGTCACGTCGTAGTGCCAGGCATCACGTGCCGACGCGCACGAGATCGGACTAGTGCGAGAAGACCGAGGGGCGAAGCGCCGCGCCGTGCACGCTTCGGACCAGGGCCAGCGTGAAGCGCCGGGCCAGGACGCGGAGCAGGTAGGCGCGTTCGCCGCCCCGGCCGACGACGTCCACTGCGATCTCGTTGCGGGCGAGGCGGTCGCGGCGTCCGGCGCGGAGCCAACGCACGCGCCCGCCCGCCAGGTCGCGCTGCCGGACGATGCGCGGCGGGTCGAAACGGGAGTCGACCACGTTCACCGTCAGGGCGTCCAGGTCGCGATCGACGACGATCCCTTCGACGACCGGCGTGCCGAGGACGTCCGCGGCTCGCCAGGTGACGATCGGCGGCGGCACCGCGCGCTGGATCCAGGCCGGCGCCTGCCCGAACGCAGCAGCCGCGAGCGGGATCGCGAGCAGCTTCACGGCGCGATCTTACGGGTGCCTGAGCGAACACTTGTTCGTACCGAACGCGACCAGTACGCTAGGAGGGATGAGCGTCCTGGACGTGTTCAGCCGGCCGACGCGCGAATGGTTCACCCGGACCTTCGACGCGCCGACCCCCGCGCAGGAACAGGGCTGGCCGGCGATCGCCTCCGGCGACCACACGCTGATCCAGGCTCCGACCGGCTCCGGGAAGACGCTCGCCGCCTTCCTGTACGGGATCGACCGCCTGACCCCGACGCCGGGGGAGGGGCTGCGGCTCCTCTACGTCTCGCCGCTGAAGGCGCTGAACTACGACGTCGAGCGGAACCTGCGCGGCCCGCTGGCCGGCCTGCGGTCGGAGCTGACGGTCGGGGTTCGGACCGGCGACACCCCGGCGAAGGAGCGCGCGGCGATGCTGCGTCACCCGCCGGACATCCTGATCACGACGCCGGAGTCGCTCTTCCTGCTCATGACGTCGCAGGCGCGGGAGGTCATGAGAGGGGTGACGACCCTGATCGTCGACGAGGTCCACGCCGTCGCCGGCACCAAGCGGGGTGCCCACCTCGCGTTGAGCCTGGAGCGGCTCGACCGGCTGGCGGACGAGCCGATCCAGCGCATCGGGCTCTCTGCCACCCAGCGCCCCTTCGAGGAGATCGGCCGCTTCGTCGCCGGCTCCCGCCCGATCCGGCTGGTCGACGCCGGCCGGCGGAAGGAGCTCGACCTCCGGGTGGTCGTTCCGGTCGACGACATGCGGCAGCCGGGAGCAGGGCCCGAGACCGAGGCGGTGCCGGGCACGGGCAACGAGGGCGGGTCGACGTCGATCTGGCCGTCGATCTACCCCGAGCTGCTCCGGCTCGTCGAGGAGCACCGCTCGACGATCGTCTTCGTCAACAACCGGCGGCTGGCCGAGCGGCTGGCGCTGCGGCTGAACGAGCTGGCCGAGCGCGAGCTCGCTCGGGCCCACCACGGGTCGCTCGCCCGCGAGCAGCGGGTCGAGGTGGAGGAGCTGCTCAAGCGCGGCGCGATCCCGTGCCTCGTCGCGACGTCGTCGCTCGAGCTCGGCATCGACATGGGCGCGGTCGACCTGGTCGTCCAGGTCGAGAGCCCGAAGTCGGTGGCGCGCGGGCTCCAGCGGGTCGGCCGCGCGGGCCACGAGCTCGGCGCCGTCTCGAAGGGGCGGATCTTCCCCAAGTTCCGCGCCGACCTGCTCGAGTCGGCCGTGGTCGCCGAGCGGATGCTCGCCGGCGAGATCGAGGAGACGGCGATCCCGCGCAATCCGCTCGACGTGCTCGCGCAGCAGATCGTCGCGATCTGCGCCGACGACGAGATCGAGGTGGGCGAGCTGCACGACCTGGTTCGCGGCGCCTACCCGTTCGCCGACCTCTCGCGCGTCCAGCTCGAGAACGTGCTCGACATGCTCTCCGGCCGCTACCCCTCCGACGAGTTCGCCGAGCTCCGGCCGCGGATCGTCTGGGACCGCACCGGCGGCACCATCCGCGGCCGGCAGGGCGCGCGCCGGCTCGCCGTCACCAACGCCGGCACGATCCCGGACCGCGGGCTGTTCGGCGTCCACCTGGTCGACGGCGGCGGCCGGGTCGGCGAGCTGGACGAGGAGATGGTCTACGAGGCGCGAGCCGGGCAGACGTTCCTGCTCGGCGCGTCGACCTGGCGGATCGAGGAGATCACGCGCGACCGCGTGCTCGTCTCGCCGGCACCGGGCGTCCCGGGCGCCGTGCCGTTCTGGAAGGGCGAGGGCGTCGGGCGGCCCTACGAGCTCGGCGAGCGCATCGGGCAGTTCTCGCGGGAGCTGGTCGCACTCTCGGAGGCGAAAGCGCTGGAGGCGCTGCAACACCGGTCTCGACTCGACCAACGGGCGGCAAACAACCTTCTGGGCTTCCTGCGCGAGCAGGAAGCCGCGACCGGTGTCGTACCTTCCGACAAGACCGTCGTGGTGGAGCGGTTCCGCGACGAGATCGGCGACTGGCGGGTGTGCATCCTGACGCCGTTCGGCGCCCGCGTGCACGCGCCGTGGGCGATGGCGATCGGCGCCCGGCTGCGCGACGCGGTCGGGCTCGAGTCACAGTCGATCTGGTCGGACGACGGCGTCGCCTTCCACTTCCCCGATGCCGACGCGCCGCCGCCGACCGAGGAGCTGCTGGTCGACCCGGACGAGCTCGAGGACCTGGTCGTCCAGGAGGTGGGGGAGACCGCGCTCTTCGGCTCCAGGTTCCGCGAGAACGCCGCCCGGGCCCTGCTGATTCCGAGGCGCCGTCCGGGCGAGCGCACGCCGCTCTGGCAGCAGCGGCTCAAGGCGCAGTCGCTGCTCCAGGTCGCGCGTCGCTACCCGGCGTTTCCGATCGTGCTCGAGACGTACCGGGAGTGCCTGCAGGACGTCTTCGACCTGCCGGCGCTGAAGCGTCTCCTCCACGGCCTGCGCACGCGGCAGATCGACGTCGTCGACGTCGAGACACCGTCCGCGTCGCCGTACTCGGCGTCGCTGCTCTTCGACTACGTCGCGACCTACATGTACGAGGACGACACGCCGCCGGCCGAGCGCCGTGCTCAGGCGCTGTCGCTCGACCGCGACCTGCTGCGCGAGCTGCTCGGGCAGGAGGAGCTCCGCGACCTGCTCGACCCGGCGGCGATCGAGGAGGTGGAAGGGAGCCTGCGCGGAGACGCGCGTACTCCGGACGATCTGCATCATCTGCTTTTGCTTCGAGGAGATTTGCGATCTGACGAATACGATAGTATTCTTGCGGACGAGTTGATACGAGAGCGTCGCGCGATCCGGATTCGGATCGCGCGGGAGGAGCGGCTCGTCGCCGCGGAGGACGCGGGACGCTACCGCGACGCGCTGGGCGCGATGCCTCCCTCGGGGCTGCCGGACGCGTTCCTGGAGGGCGGCGACCAGCCGCTCCGGACGCTGGTCGCCCGCTACGCGCGCGGGCGCGGCCCCTTCACCACCGCCGATGCGAATGCGCGCTTCGGCGTCGACGTCGAGTCGGTGCTCCGCGAGCTCGAGCGCGACGAGCAGCTCGTGCGCGGGGAGCTGCGGCCGGGAGGCACGGAGCGCGAATGGTGCGACCCGGACGTCCTGCGGCGCCTGCGGCGGGCATCCCTGGCCGCGCTGCGAAAAGAGGTCGAGCCGGTCGAGCAGGCGGCGCTCGGGCGGTTCCTGCCCAGCTGGCACGGCATCGACCGGAGGGCGACGCTGCGCGAGGCGCTCGTGCCCCTGCAGGCGCTCGCGTTGCCGGTCGGCCTCTGGGAGACGGACATCCTGCCGCGGCGGGTGCCCGGCTACCGGCCGGAGCTGCTCGACCAGCTCTGCGCGACCGGGGAGGTCGTCTGGGTGGGCGCCGGCCTCGACCGGGTCGCGCTCTACTTCCGCGACGACGCGAGCGTCCTCGGCCGCGTGCCGCCCGCGCCTGCCCCCGACGGGGAGGTGCACGATCGGATCCGCCGCGCGCTGGAGCAGTCGGCGCTCTTCTGGCACGACCTGCTCGCCCGGATCGACCTCGAGCCCGAGGAGGTGCTGCCGGCGCTCTGGGACCTCGTCTGGGCAGGGGAGGCGACGAACGACGCCTGGCAGCCGTTACGGTCGCAGCGCCGCTTCGCCACGCCGCGACCCGAACGACGACCGCGGCGGTTCTCGCGGACACGAACGACCGCCTCGACCTCCACTCAGGGACGCTGGTCGGTGACGGCCCCGTTGTTCGCAGGCTCGCCCGACCGGCGCGCGCTGGCGGAGCTGCTGCTGGAGCGCCAGGGGGTCGTCACCCGCGACGGCGTGCGCGGCGAGGGGATCCAGGGCGGCTACGGCGCGGTCTACGGCGAGCTGAAGGCGCTGGAGACGCTGGGCCTCGCCCGGCGCGGCTACTTCGTCGAGGGGCTCGGAGGCGCCCAGTTCGCGCTCGGCGGAGCGGTCGAGCGGCTGCGCGAGCTGCGCCCGCACGAGGGCGACGAGCTCGAGGCCCTCGTCCTCGCCGCCGCCGATCCGGCCCAGCCGTACGGGGCGGCGCTTCCCTGGCCGCGCCGCGCCGGCGCGCGCGCGGCCCGCGTCGCCGGCGCCTACGTCGTCCTCCTCGGCGGTCGCCCGGCGCTCTTCGTCGAGCGCGGCGGGCGCACGCTCGTCGCGCTGCGAGACCCGGACGAGGCCTGGCTTCGGCCGGCGCTGGCGGCGCTCGTCGAGCACGCCCGCCGCTTCACCCGCAAGCGGCTCGCCGTCGAGCGCTTCGACGGGGAGCCGGTCGCGGAGACCGACGCGCTGCCGCTCCTGGTCGAGGCGGGCTTCGTCGCCGGGCCGCGACGCGCCGTGCTCAGGCCGTGAGGCGGCCGAGCAGCCAGCCGAAGAGCGCGTGGCGCCAGGTCGCCTGCACGAAGGCCCGCCCGGAGAAGACCTCGACGACTCCCGGCTCGCCGCGAGCGGGGTGGTGGCGGTCGACCACCGACCCGAGCGGAAACAGGGCGACGTGCTCCGCCAGCGCGAGCCCGAGGGCGAGTCGCCGTGGATCGACGGCGGTGCGGCGGCGCAGCGCCTCGTAGGCCAGGCCGAAGGCTGCGCCGTTTCCGGCGTGGACCGCAAACCCGAGCGGCCGCCAGCCGGCCCCGCGCGTGAAGAACTTCCCCAGCAGGGCGATGTCGGAGTAGTCGTGGCGGACGACCCTGCGGTCGATGCCCTCCACGAGCCCCCAGACGGTCGCGGCGGCTGCGCCGGCCGCGGCGGAGCGGGCCCAGGTGCTCATGCCACCATTGTTCCGTGCCCGAGGGAGACGCAATCCACCGAGCCGCCCGGCGGCTGCAGCCGCTGGTCGGTGAGCGCGTCGGCGTCGAGACTCCGCATCCGCGCGCGGCCGTCGGGCGGCTCGCCGAGAAGCTCGACGGCCGGCGGCTCCAGCGGGTGCAGGCGGTGGGGAAGAACCTCCTGCTCACGTTCGAGGGCGGCTACGTCCTGCGCAGCCACCTGCGGATGTCCGGCCGCTGGACCGTCGTCCCTCGGGGCACGCAGCGGCGCGGGCGGCCGTGGCTCGTCCTGCGCGGTCACGATCGCGAGGCCGTGCTGTGGAACGGCCCGGTCCTCGAGCTGCACACGCGAGCGCTGCGACGGGTCGGCCCGGACATCCTCGCGCAGCCGCCCGACCTCGCGCGGATGCTCTCGAACCTCAGGCGCGACGACCCGGGTCGGGCCGTCGGAGACGCGGTCCTCGACCAGCGGCTCGTGTCCGGGATCGGCAACAAGTGGCGCGCGGAGGCCCTGTGGGAGGCGGGGCTCTCGCCGTGGCGGCCGCTCGCGGAGACGACGGACGACGAGCTCCGCGCCGTCCTGGAGCAGGCGGCGAGGCTGATGGGCTCCTCGCTGGACGGCGGGCAGCGCCGGAACGCGGTGTACCGGCTCGCGGGCAGGCCGTGCCGGCGCTGCGGTGCGACCGTCCGCTCGCGCGGCCAGGGCGACGCGAACCGGATCGCCTACTGGTGCCCGGGGTGCCAGCGGTAGGGCGCGCGGGAACCGGCGAGACGGCTCGAGCCGCGCCCCGTGTCGGTCGTGGGGGGCGAAAACCTTGGTCCGGCGAGGGGAGTAGTCCGGGGCGCCGTCTAGAACGTGGAGGGATGGCGGTCGGCGCTCCGCATCTCCACGACGCGCTCCGAGCGTTCTGCCTCGCCTCGTTCGCGCGCCTCGCGCCCGAGGCGGAGCACGGCGGCGAGCTCCCGTTCGTGCTCGAGGAGCACGGCGCCGGCTTCTACGAGTACCGGCCGCTCGTCCGCGACCACGTCCAGGCGCGCGCCTACTGGCTCGCAGCCCTCGAGGACGCGCGGATCGCCATCGCCGAGCTGCGGCGCGAGCCGGCGGCCGCGATCTTCGCCCGCGGACGCGCGACCGCGGAGCCGTCGGAGGAGCGGGCGCTGTTCCGGGCGATCCTGCTGCCCCTGCTCACCCGAACGGCCGAGGCGTGCGGGGGCTTCGACTGGGAGGACGGCGCCTTCGAGCGGGTGTACGCCGAGCTCGAGGGGTCGCTGTTCGGCTCCGCACGCGCGTACACGGCGGTCGCGCCGCTCGTCGGTCTGTCGGTGCTGGCCGAGATCGAGCTCGGTCGCGGCCTGTCCGTACGGCGGTCTTCCCCGGAGCAGCTCGGCAGCCGCTGGCCCGAGGCGCACGACCTGGTTCCCGCGGGGTTCGGCCAGGAGCCGGAGCGAACCTGCGTGCTCGCGCTCGAGCGGGAGCTTGCCGGCGAGGAGCAGTCGCTTCCGGACGCTCCGGGCGAGCTGTCGGACGCTGTCACGGCGCTGCGCCTCGCGACCGCTGCGCCGGCCGCTGCCGGGCCGGTCGTCTTCGAGCAGCTCGACTGGCATCCGTTCGGGATCAGGCCGATGCTCGGCATTGCCGCGACCGAGCCGAGCGGCGAGCCGACCCGGCTCGACCCCTGGCGTGGACGGCTGGCGGCCGAGCTCCTCGAGCGGCTCGTCGGCGCCGAGGAGGACGCCGAGCTCGCCGAGGGGCTCGAGCGCTGGGAGCTGTCGCTGTTCGAGAGCGAGCCGCTCCGCTCGGAACGGCTCCGCGAGGCGGCAGCGGCGCTGCTCGGCGGCGGTGACGGCCTGTGGGCCGGGGTGATGCGCGCCGCGATCCTGCTGGGCGAGGCGGGCGACGACACGGCAGGGATCACCGCCGGGCTGCGTGCGCTCGCACGAGGCGAACGGGCGGGCGAGGCGGCCGGGGAGGCGCTGCGTCGTGCGGTCGTCGAGGTGCTCCTCCACGACCACCGGCCAGGGCTGATCGAGACGCTCGACGATGCGCTGCTCGGCCTTCGAGCTCGCCCGCCGGGCTATTTCTCCGCACGGGCGATGCGGCACGAATCCGGCACAGCGGCGTGACTCCGGCCCCGCGATCATGGCCGTGTGGACGAGGCCCGGCGTGTGCTCGCCCGGCTCGAGCGGATCGCGACGCTCGAGCGGCAGCACGCGCCCCCGGTGGCGTTGATCGCGGAGGTGCGGACGCTCCTGGACGAGGCGGACGCGTGGGCGAGCGCCGAGCGCGAGGCGCCGGATTCGGTTCTGGAAGCGCTGATGCGCTGCCGGGAGCTGCTCGAAAACGAGAGCAGGACTCTGCTAGCCTGAGCCGAAAGACGGCCGGGCATGGCGGCCGTACAGGACATCGAGCGCCCCGCGTTCCAGGCGCCGACCTCTAAAGGAGCGATCGTGACGAGGGTTATCGCATTCGCCAACCAGAAAGGCGGCGTTGCGAAGACCACGTCGACACTCAACCTCGCCGTCGCGTTCGCGGAGCAGGGCAAGAAGGTGCTGGCGATCGACCTCGATCCGCAGGGCAACCTGACGATGAGCCAGGGCCTCAACCCGGACACGATCGAGCGCTCGATGTACGACGTGCTCGTCCACAAGCTGCCGATCGAGCAGATCATCCACCAGGGCGAGATCGACCTCGCGGTCGCGTCGATCGACCTGGCCGGCGCCGAGCTCGCGCTCTCGAGCATGATCGGGCGCGAGCGCGCGCTGGAGAAGGCGCTGCAACCGGTCAAGCCCGGATACGACTTCGTCGTCATCGACACGCCGCCGTCGCTCGGCCTGCTGACGATCAACGCGCTGGTCGCCTCGAACGGCGTGATCGTGCCGGTGCAGTGCGAGTACCTCTCGCTGCGCGGGCTCGTGCAGCTCGAGAACACGCTGAGCATGATCCGGGAGAACCTCAACCCGCACGTCGGGATCGAGGGCATCCTGGCGACGATGTACGACAGCCGGACGCTCCACTCCCGGGAGGCGCTCGAGATCCTCCAGGAGAACTTCGGCGATCTCGTCTTCAACACCCGGATCCGGAAGACGATCCGCTACGCCGAGGCGCCCGTGAAGGGAACGTCCGTCCTCAAGTACGACCCGACCGGCAACGCAGCCGAGGCGTACCGCGAGCTGGCGAAGGAGGTGCTCAATGGCGCGCAAGCGCGCGAGCATGCGTGAGGGGCCCCTGGCCGAGCTGTTCCGTGCCACCGAGGCGGCCCAGCGCCAGGCCGAGGGACGCCCGCAGGCCGAGCCGGCTCACGACCCCGAGCCGGAGGCGCCTCCGGCCGAGAACGGCTTCGAGGTCCAGCCGAGGACGTCCGAGCACGACCTTGCCGAACCCCCGCCGGCGGTGACCGAGGCTCCGCCGGCGGCACCCGCGCCGCCGGTCGAGCGCGCCGCGCCGCCGGCACCGTCGCCGCCGCCCGTCGAGGAGCGTCCGCGGCTCGACCCGCTGCCGGAGCAGCCGGCACGCCTGCACCGCGCGCCTCGCGCCGACTCGGCCGCGTACCTGGCCGTGATCCGGATCGTCGGCGTCGGCGGCGCCGGACTCAACGCGGTCGACCGGATGATCGACGCCGGCATCACCGGCGTCGACTTCATCGCGGTCAACACCGACATCCAGCAGCTGCAGATGTGCGACGCGCCGACCAAGATCCACATCGGCCGGGAGCTGACCGAGGGCCTCGGCTCCGGCGCCGACCCGGAGATCGGCCGCCGCGCGGCCGAGGAGGCTCACGACCAGATCAAGCGCGTCCTCCGCGGGTCGGACATGGTCTTCATCGCAGCGGGGGAGGGCGGCGGAACCGGCTCCGGCGCCGCGCCGGTCGTCGCGCGGATCGCACGCGAGCTCGGTGCGCTCTCGGTGGGGATCGTGACCACGCCGTTCCGCTTCGAGGGCACCAGGCGCCGCTCCGCGGCCGACGCGGGCGTCGAGTCGCTTCGCGAGTCGTGCGACACGGTGATCGTGATCCCGAACGACCGGCTGCTCGAGGTGCTCGAGAAGGACACGTCGATGCTGGACGCGTTCAAGATCGCCGACGACGTGCTGCGCCAGGGCGTACAGGGCATCTGCGACCTGATCACGATGCCGGGGCTGATCAACCTCGACTTCGCGGACGTCCGCACGGTGATGTCCAACGGCGGAAACGCGCTGATGGGCATCGGCTTCGCGACCGGCGAGAACCGGGCGCGCGAGGCGGCCGAGCGGGCACTCCGCTCGCCGCTGATCGACACCGAGCTGACCGGAGCCCGCGGGATCCTGCTCTCGATCGCCGGCGGCGACGACCTCTCGCTCTTCGAGGTCAACGAGGCGGCAGAGGTCGTCCGCCAGGGCGCGGTCGACGACACGAACCTGATCTTCGGAGCGACGATCGACGACCGGCTCACCGGCCAGGTCTGGGTGACGGTGATCGCGACCGGGCTCGGCGGCGAGCGCCGTGCGCGCAGGCCTGTCGCCGTGCCGTCGCCGGCGCGGGAGGCGACGTCCGAGGACGTCCTCGAGCCGCCCAGCTTCCTGCGCGACTTGTAGCGTGGGGGAACCCCTGGTTCCCCCACGGACCCCCTCCTTGCGCGCGGTCGCGTCGCTCTGGCGTCGGCGGAGCCGGCTGCTCGTCGGGGCACGTCTACCGTTGCCTTTCTGTTCCTGAGCCTCTCGCCGGGCGAGCCCGGCTCCGGCGGCGCCGGTTTCGAGCCCGAGATTGCCATCCATGAAGCCCTAGGCTTCGGACTCGACTGATGCGAGGAGCAATCGCCGCCGGGCATCCGCTGACCGCCGAGGTCGGCGCCGCGGTGCTCACGGAGGGCGGGAACGCGGTCGACGCCTGCGTCGCGGCCGGATTCGCGTCCTGGGTGGTCGAGAGCCCGTTGACCGGCCCGGGCGGCGGCGGCTTCATGCTGGTGCACCGTGCGCGCGACCGAACGACGAGGCTGCTCGACTTCTTCGCTGCCGTTCCGGGACTCGGGCGCGCGCCGAAGGAGGCGGCCGAGATGGAGTCGATCGACGTCGACTTCGACCGCGAGACGGCCCAGGTCTTCCACATCGGACCGGCGTCGTGCGCGGTGCCCGGCAACGCCGCGGGCCTGGAGGCCGCGCACCGCTCGTACGGGTCGCTCCCGTGGCCGGAGCTGGTCGCGCCGGCGATCGAGCTCGCCCGGACCGGCTTCCCGCTCACGAGGCAGCAGGCGTACCTGCACGCGATCCTCGACGTCATCCTCCGGCACACGCCGGAGGGCAGGCGCGTCTACCGGCGCCGCGCGGCCGGCGAGCGGCTACGGCTGCCGGACCTCGCGGGCTCGCTCGAGCGGATCGCCGCCGGAGGCGCGCGCGAGCTCTACGAGGGCGAGCTCGGTCGCGCGCTCGTCGCTCATCTGCGCGACTCCGGCGGCGTCGTGTCCTCCGCCGACCTCCGCGCGTACCGCGTCATCCGGAGGCGGCCGCTCGCCGTCCGGTTCAGGCGCCGGGAGGTGCTGACCAACCCTCCGCCGTCCTCGGGCGGCGTGCTGATCGCCTACGGCCTCCGGCTCCTCGACCGGCTGCCGCACGAGCCCGCGGGCAGCGCGGAAGCGCTCGCGCAGCTCGCGGAGGTGATGCGCGAGCAGTCGACCGTGCGGCAGCGACGCTTCGCCGGCGACCTCTACCGCGGAGGCCTGCCGGGCCGGCTGCTGTCCGACCAGGCCGTGCGACGCGCGCTCGCCCGCGTGCAGGCGGTCTCGAGCACGACGCACGTCTCCGTGGTCGACGGCGAGGGAAACGCGGCGTCGCTCTCCGCCTCGGCGGGCTCCGGGTCCGGGGTGATCGTCCCGGGAACCGGCATTCACCTGAACAACATGCTCGGTGAATACGACCTGCGCGGGCCGGCGCGGGCAGGTGCGCGTCTGACGAGCATGATGGCGCCGTCGCTCGTCGTCGAGCGTGGGCGGCCGAGGCTGGTCGTCGGCAGCGCCGGCTCGGTGCGCCTCCGCGGTGCGATCTTGCAGGCGATCGTGAACGTCCTGGACCACGGGCTCGGGGTCGAGGAGGCGATCACCGCGCCGCGCGTCCATCTGGAGGAGCAGGAGCTGCATTGCGAAGGCGGCGCCGAGCCGGCCGAGCTCGACCGGCTCGAGGCGATGGGCTACCGGCTCGTGCGCTGGCGGCGGCGCAACCTCTACTTCGGCGGCGTGTCGGCGGTCGAGCTCCGACGGGACGGCTCGCTCGCCGCCGCAGGCGACCCTCGCCGGGGCGGGCACGGGGTCGTCGTCGGGTGAGCGCGCCCGGGGTCAGCGTCCGACGCGCGCAGCCGGGCGACGCCGCCGGGCTCGTCGCGCTGGCCGAGGCGGTCGGCGGCGAGCCGGAAGGCTGGCTGATCTCGGACAGCGGCTGGCGCCCCGTCGGCCAGGAGCGCAGGTATCTCCGTGCCGTGCGGAGGCACCCGGACGCGGCGGTCTTCGTCGCGGAGGCAGACGGCGAGATCGTGGGCAGGCTGTCGGTCGCACGCGACCCGCATCCGGCCAGCCGGCACGTCGCCGACCTCGGCTTGATGGTCGCCGCCCGCTACCGCGGCCGCGGGATCGGCCGGGCGCTGCTCGAGCACGCCGTGGTCTGGGCCCGCGGAGCCGGCGTGACCAAGCTGGAGCTGCACGTGTTCCCGCACAACGAGCCCGCGATCCGGCTGTACGAGCGCTTCGGCTTCGAGCGCGAAGGGTTTCGCAGGCACCACTACCGTCGGGGCGGCGAGTACCTCGACGCGATCCTGATGGCCTACCACCTGGATCGTCCGGACCGATGAGATACTCGCCGGTGGCGTGAGCCTCGACCCCGACCTCGCGGCTGTCCTCGGCGCCGTCGCCGTGGCCGTCCTCGGTGCCGCCGGCGGAGCGTGGCGCCGGCGCCGCGAGCTGCAACGCTCGTGCGTCCGGTGCGGTCGCCGGGCCCTCTCCGGGATCCGGACGTGCGACTGCGACCTCTGATCCGGGGGCGGGACGCCCTGCTCCCCACCAGGCGGCAGCTCGCCGTGTTCGGCGGGTATCTGGCCGCCGCGGCCGTGTACGTCGGAATCGGCGTCTACGAGGTCGACTTCCTGCTCTCGTACTGGGTGGCCGTCGCCTACGTGCTCGTCACCGTCTGGATCGTCCCGAGCGTCGTGCGGAGGCTTCGGTGAGCTGGGCGGCCCACGATCTCGAGCCGTACGCGATCCAGAAGCACACGCGCATCAAGCTCGCGTTCGTTCCGCTGCTGATCGGGTCGTACTCGCCGGACATGATGAGCAAGTGGTTCGTCTACGGGATCCATCTCGGCCCCTGGGATTTGAAGGCGCGCGACCCAGCGCAGTTCCACCGCGGCTGGCCCGGGGTCGGCTTCACGCACTCGCTGATCTTCGGCGTGGTCGTCTGCCTCTTGCTCTGGAAGGTCGTCGGCAGCAAGACGTGGGGCGTCAGCTTCCTGATCGGCCAGTGGGCGCATGCGCTCACGGACACCGGCGACACGGTCGGGACGATGCTGCTCTTCCCGTGGACGCAGCACTTCCATCTCGACGCGTGGGCGTACGCCGGCCAGGCGGGGCGGTTCACGGACGCCGCCGCCTACTTCAGCGGGCTCGGAGGGATGTGGGACGCGGTCTTCCTCGTCTATGGCCTGTTCAGCTGGCGCGTCTTGACCGCTCGCTACTTCGACGAGGTGATCTACCCCGCCGACCGCTTCTGGTCGTTCCTGAACCGGCTCGTGCCGCGCGCGGGGCTGATCGCCCTGTACCGCGCGGCGTTCTTCTACGGCAGCTCGCGCTGGGTCGCCTGGACGGTGTGGGCGCACCTGGTCAAGGGCTACCCGTACGACCTGAGCTGGGGCGGACCGCACTGGGTGCAGGCCGCGCATCCGTGAGTCAGTACGCGGGCTGCAGGCCCTCGAACATGGGAAAGTGGCGCACGTTGGTCGTCAGCAGCTCTGCGCCGAGCTCGAGGGCGGTGGCCGCGATCAGGTAGTCGGCGTCCTCGATGCCCGAGAAGCCGCCACGCAGCTCGCGGGCGAGCCCAGCGGCGAGTCGGCTGATCGGCTCGTCCACGGGAACCCACTGGAGCTGCGCGAGCAGCAGCTCGGTTGCCTCGAGCTCGTCGTCATGTGCGCCGGCCAGGACCTCGAAGCGCGTCACCTCGCTCGCGACGCGGTCGTCCGGAGCACGCAGCGCCTCCACGGCCCGCGGGTCCTGACGCAGCACGTCGATGAGGACGTTGGTGTCGAAGAGCTTCAGCGGCGTTCCAGCCTGCGAAGGTTCTCGTTCATGTCGCCGCTGCGTATCGCGCGTGTGTACTCCTCGCCCGTGAACGTGCGGTCCCTCCAGGCCCCAGCGGCAGCGAGGATCGCCGCGCGGCGCTCATCGGGCGTCTTGCCCCGTTTCGCCGGCGAGGGATACCGGGCGCGGATCGCACGGCGGATGAGCTCCGAGCGGGAGGCGCCGGTGCGCCTTGCCTCTGCATCGAGCCGCTCGATGTCGTCGTCGCTGAGGTGTATCTGCGTCCGGACCATGTGCGGATGGTAGCAGACTGTGGTGTATACATACATCGTCGTCGGCGGCCGCGGTAGAATCGGCCGGCCTAGGCGTCACCCAGCGGCAGGCTCGAGCTCACCTGGACGAACAAGCACCTGCGCCTGCTCTCGAACGAGGACGGCGGCTACACCTGGGTGCCGCCGTCGGACTACCGCGTCGCCGAGGTGCGCCTGCTCCACGACGTGCTCGAGATCGGCGAGACGCATGCCGAGCGGAGCCGGGCGAAGGACAACCTGCTGATCCGCGGCGACGCGCTGAACGCGCTGACGAGCCTGTGCGAGCTGCCCGAATTCGCCCGCGAGTACGTCGGCAAGGTCAAGCTCGCCTACCTCGACCCGCCGTTCAACACGCAGCAGGCGTTCGAGCACTACGACGACGCGCTCGAGCACTCGGTCTGGCTGACGATGATGCGCGACCGGCTGCTCCAGATCCGAAAGCTGCTAGGACCGTCGGCGTGGAGTGGCGCTATCTGCTCGTGAGCGAGGACGACGTCGAGACCGCCCAGGGCTCCTGGGCGGCGCTGAAGAAGCTCGGCTCGAGCTGACGCGGTACGGTTGCGACGGTGGAGCCGAGCGCAGACTGGCAGCGCAGGCGCGACGAGCTCTGGGACTCGTTCGACGGCCTGACCGAGGAGGAGTTCCTGGCGCGGATGGACGAGCTCGTCGCCGAGCTCCCGGCGGACAGCGCCGTCCGCGCCTACGAGCTCGGGTCGGCCCAGGACTCGACCGGGCACTCGGACCGCGCGGTTCCGCTCTACCGGCAGGCGCTCGAGCGCGGCCTGGACGAGGATCTGCGGCGCCAGGCGGTGATCCAGCTGGCGAGCTCGCTGCGGAACCTCGGCGAGGTGGAGGAGAGCGTCGAGCTCCTCGCGGCCGAGCGCGAGCGGCGGTCGGACGAGCTCGACGACGGGGTCTCGGCGTTCCTGGCGCTCGCGCTCGCGGACGCGGGGCGCGAGCGGGAAGCGCTGTCGATCGCCCTCACCGCGCTCGCCGGGCACATGACGCGGTACCAGCGCTCGGTGCGGAACTACGCACGGCTGCTCGTCGAGGACGAGTAACGGCCGAGGTCACGTCGTCCGGCCGGCCCGCTATCGTGGGCTGGGTGTTGACGAATGTGACAACAAAGGACGTGTCGGATCCGGTCGAGCTGAGCCTCGACGAGCTGGAGGACGAGCTGGCGACGCTCGCCTCGCACATCGCTGCCGGCATGTCTCGATGGCTGGAGCTGGTCGGCGAGATCGACCGACGCGGGCGCTGGGCCGAGTCGGGTCAGAGCTCCTGCGCGGCGTGGCTGGCCTGGCGCTGCGCGCTGTTGCCGCGCACGGCACGCGAGCACGTGCGGGTCGCGCGTCGGCTCGGTGCCCTGCCGCAGATCCAGGCCGCGTTCGCGCGCGGCGAGCTGTCGTTCGCCAAGGTGAGGGCGCTGACCCGGGTGGCCGATTTTCGCTCGGAGGCGGAGCTGCTCGAGCTCGGCCGGGCGTTCACGGCGGCGCAGCTCGAGCGCGCGGTGCGAGCTCTCCGGCGCGTGAGCAGCGAGGAGGCCCGCGCGCTGCACGCGAGGGAGCACGTGTCGGTGTGGTGGGAGGACGACGGCTCGCTGTCGATCCGCGGCCGGCTCGCGCCCGAGGAAGGCGCGCGGGTCGTGCAGGCACTGGAGGCTGCACGGATCGGGTTGTCCGCGCGCGCCAGGAAGGACCAGCGCGGTTCCGCGGAACCGCGGCGGCTGCCGACGACGGCGGAGGCGCTGGCGGCGGTTGCGGACGCCGCGCTGGGGCAGGACGCCGCACGACCCGGCGGCGATCGCCATCAGATCGTCGTCCACGTCGACGCGGACGCTCTCGCCGGCGACGACGCTGCGGCGTGCGTGCTCGAGGACGGTCCGGCGGTCGCGACGGAGACGGCGCGACGGCTCGCGTGTGATGCGGCGGTGGTGGTGGCGAGCGAGCGCAACGGGCGGCCGCTGCGCCTGGGGCGCAAGACGCGGACGATTCCGCCTGCGCTGCGCCGAGCGTTGACGGCGCGCGACCGCGGCTGCCGTTTCCCCGGCTGCACCAATCGGCTGTTCGTCGACGCCCACCACGTCCGGCATTGGGCGCGCGGCGGCGAGACGAGCATCGGCAACCTCGTGCTCCTGTGTCGTCGTCACCACCGGCTCGTGCACGAGGGCGGCTACGCCGTCGACGAGCGCTTGCGCTTCTTCGACCCGCGCGGCAGGCGGATTCCGCATGCCTGGCGTGCTCCGCCGGTCGACGCGGCCCGGCTGCTCGGGCGAGCCCGGGCCGCTCCACGAACGCTGGCGAGCGGTACGGGCGAGCGCATGAACCTCGTCGACGCGGTCGACGCCCTGCTGGCTGCGTAGCTCGTCCTACTCCGCCGACACCTTGCCGTTGCCGGAAGCACGCTGGCGGACGTCGCGCTCGCGGACGAGTGCCTCGACCGCCTGCTCGAGCAGCTCCGAGAGCCGTCTGAGCCGCGCCGCCTCGGAGCGGAGCTCAAGCAGCTCCTGCTTCAGGTCGTGGCCGAAGTCGACCCGGCTCGCGATCTGGAAGGAGAGCTGCGGCGAGCCCTCGTCGGGCTCCTCGATGTCCTCCGCCTCGGCGACCGCGACGAGCCGGCGGAAGATCTCGGCCGCGCGGGCGACCTCCTCCGCGCTCGGCGGATCGTCGTCGTCCTCGAGCGGCTCCACTTCGGCGGTCATGAACGACCGCCCCTCGGTCAGCTCGACGAGGCGAAACCGGTCGCGTCCCTCCACGAGCACGTTCATCCGCCCGTCCTCGAACGTGTCGATCAGCTGGACGATCGCCGTCCGCGTACCGACCTCGCGCAGCCCGTCGTCGTTCTCGAGGATCAGGCCGAACTCGCGCCCCTGGTTCAGGCATTCGCCGACCAGCTCGCGGTAGCGGTCCTCGAAGATGTGCAGCGGCACCCGCTCGCCCGGCAGGAGCACCAGCTCGAGCGGGAACAAGCCGATCTCGCCCACCCCGGAAGCCTAGATGGTCGACCGCCGGAGGCTCGCCCGCGCGATCGACCATCCCGGCTACAGTCCGCGTCGTGCCCACACCGCTCGCCGCGCTCGCCGAGACGTTCTTCCGCCCCGCCGTGCAGGGCCTCGTCCCGTACGAGCCCGGGAAGCCCGTCGAGGAGGTGCAGCGCGAGCTGGGCCTCGACCGG
>Ga0070741_10004225_pt1 | contig 33852 bp, 33 predicted proteins | sample Coa_R1_4_FD_66440 | JGI IMG/M metagenome (GOLD analysis project Ga0070741, IMG submission 66440) | Surface soil microbial communities from Centralia Pennsylvania, which are recovering from an underground coalmine fire - Coalmine... | ecosystem: Environmental > Terrestrial > Soil > Unclassified ... | reverse complement strand
CTCGTCCCCGAGATCGACACGTCATTCGAATACACCATCCCCCCGCTGAAACAACAATCCGCCGACCACGTATTCCCCTGCCCATCCGTATACGTCGCCCCACCCGCATTCACCCGGATCCCGGTCGGCGGCGGCGGCGAGCCGACGCCGAAGGCGTAGACGTAGCCGTCCTGCGAGCCCACGAAGATCCGCCCGTCCGAGACCGACGCCGGGCTGAAGATGGAGTCCCCGGTGGCGTAGCTGAAGAGGGTGTTGCCGGTCGCCGCGTCGAGCACGGTGAGGTTGGTGCCGATGCCCGCGACGACGAGACCGTTGACGGCGGTCAGGGCCGGGATCACGTAGCCCTGCTGCCCCTTGCTCCAGAGGACGGCGCCGGTGGCCGGGTCGAAGGCGGTGACCGAGCCCGGGTAGGGGGTGCCGTCGATGCTCGTCTTCGAGCCGGCGGCGTAGAGGCGCGTGCCGTCGTAGGCGTCGGAGGAGACGGAGCCGTCGCCGCAGGTGGGACAGTCGCCGCCGGTCGCGATCTGCTTCTGCCAGACCGGCCCGGCCGAGACGTTCGAGCGCTGGAAGGCGTAGACGATGCCGTTCTTGTTCGTCGCGGCGACGAGGCCGCCGCCGATCAGGGTCGGGGTGTTGCCCCAGTCGTTGTCCGAGACCTGCTGGTTCGGCGGCACCTGCCAGGAGCCCTTCGGCGCCAGGGTGTCCGCGTCGAGCGCGACCATCGCCGCCGCGTAGGTCTGCCCGGCCTGGCTTTGCGTGCCCGTCGTCACGAAGATCGTGTTCGAGGCGGAGTCGAACGCGGGCGAGGTCCAGATCCCGCCGCCGACCTGGCCGTCGGGGACCGCCTTGAACGTCGCCACCACCTGGTGGGTGGAGAGGTCGACCTTGAGCAGCTCGCCCTGGACGAGCGGGCAGTCGCCGAGGCTCGCGGTCCCGACGTAGGCGAAGTTGCCGACGAGCAGCGGGCTCGCCCAGTTGTAGTGGCCCCCCGTGGCGCTCGAGTCCCCGACGAAGACCCTCCAGAGCACGCTGCCGGTGGCGGCGTCGAGCGCGTACCAGTAGGAGTCGCCGCCGCCGACGTAGACGACGCCGTCCCGCACGGTCGCCGACGAGGTGATGCCGGCGGTCTGCGGGAAGGGGCAGGTCGGCGCCCCGGTCGTGATCCCCAGGAAGGTCTTCCACCTGAGCGCGCCGGTGGCCGCGTCGAGCGCGTACTCGTACCCGTCCCAGGAGCCGACGTAGACGACGCCGCCGGCCACGGTCGGCGACGCGGCGACGCCGCCGCCCGTCTGGAAGCGCCACAGGCGCACGAGCTGGTCGGCGTTCTGCGGCGAGATCGCGGTCTCCGGGCTCGCCGAGCTGCGGCCGGCGTCGTGGAGGTACGTCGGCCAGTCCGACGCGCCCGCCGCGGCGGCGAGGCCAACCGCGAGGAGCCACGTCGCGCAGACGACGAGCGCCAAGCGCAGACGGCGGTTCCCGAGCATCGTCTCCCCCTCCTACAGCCTCCGGTCGCGGCGGGTCCGTGGTCCGCAGGCCGGCCGCGTCGCGCCATGCTAGTTGCCCGGGCCGGGAATTGCCAGCCCGGCGCCGGTCAGCGCCGCCGGGCGAGCTCGGCCAGGGCCCGCTCGAGCGCGGGCAGCGTGGCGGCGGGGCCGAGGCGGGCCGAGCGGGCCGCCGCGGCGGCGCCGAGCCGCTCCCGCAGGGCGGGGTCGGCGATCAGCGTCCGCATCGCGCCGGCGAGGGCGCCGACGTCGCCGCGCGGGACGAGGAGCCCCGTCTCGCCGGGCACGATCATGTCCGCGTGGCCGCCGGGCTCGGTGCCGATCACGGCCCGGCCGCGGGCCATCGCCTCCATCACCGCCGTCCCGAGCGGCTCGGGCAGCCGGGAGGGCATGACGCCGAAGAGGCTGCGGTCCCACGCGGCGAGGACGGCCGCGTGGGGGACGTCCGTGAGCACGTGCACCCCGGGCGGAAACGAGGCCGGGGTGTCGGGCTCGATCGTGCCGAGCAGGACGAGCGGGGGCGGCTCGTCGAGCAGGCGGTAGGCCGCGAGCAGCTCGTCGACGCCCTTCGCCTGGCGGAGCGCGCCGACGAAGAGCACGAACGGCTCGGCCGGGAGCCGCTCGAGCCACGGGCGGACGCCGGGGTCGCCGGTGTGGTCGGCGTCGTCGGTGCGGACGAGGTCGTGGATGACGTGGACGGGGACGTCCGCGTCGTGGAGGAAGTCGCGCCGGGCCGTCTCGAGGACGTACGCGCTGATCGCCTGGAGCGCGCCGACGCGGCGGCGGAGGAAGCCCCGCGAGCCGAGCACCCCCGCCGCGGCGAGCCACCCCTTTGGCCGCCCGTAGTTGCGGCCGGCGCAGCCGAGGCACTTGAGCAGGGCGGGGCCGTCGCAGGCGCGCTGGTCGCGCAGCAGGGTGCGGTTCGCGCAGGCGTAGCCGTAGTCGCGGGCGGCGAGGAGGAGCGGGACGCCGGTGCGCGCGAGCGCGGCGGCGCACGAGTAGCTGATCCAGCCGTAGGAGTGGACGACGTCGGGCCCGAACGCCCGGACGACGCGGCGGAGGCCGAGCACGGTGACGGGGTCGGCGAACGGCGGGTGGTGGCTCTGGACGCCCTGCCGGCGGGAGTGGAAGGCGGTGCGGAGGTGCCGCAGCCGCCGCACCGGGATCCCGTCGTCCCACTCGTCCGCGGTGCGCCCGGGCTGGGCGACGGTGGCGACGAGCACCTCGTGGCCGCGGTCGCGGAGGCCCCGCGCGAGCAGGCGGCTCTGGATCTGGGCCCCGCCGATGAACGGCGGGTAGTAGTCGGTCGCGATCAGGATGCGCATCGAGGGGAGGGTCAGTAGAGCAGACGGGGAGGCTCGATCCGGCCGCTCAGGCCGCCGGGCGGAGCGTGTAGATCGCCGTGTCCTCGTCGTGGTAGACGAGGCGGACGAGCCCGGTCGCCACCACCGCCCGCCGCACGCGGGCGAGCTCGCCGGCGCGCCGCAGGTCGAGGAACTGCTCCCACGGCTCCATGCTCCGCGCGAAGACGAGGAACGCGCCGGGCCGGCGGTGGGCGCGCATCGTGCGCACGACCTCGCGCGCGACCCGGTCGACCGCCCTCGGCCCGGTGCCGGCCGACCACGAGTCGAGCTCGTCGACCATCTCGTAGTCGTAGGCGGCGTACCCCTGGCTCCGCCACGGCAGGTTCAGCGTGCCCGCGAGCAGCAGCGAGCCCGGCGGGGCGACCCGGTAGAGGTGGTCGACGGCGGCGACCTCCTGCGGCGAGAAGTAGTCGATGCGGGCGTTCCCGTAGCGGGCGAAGACGAAGAGCGAGAGCAGGACGAGCGAGAGCGAGGCGACGAGCCCGCCGCGCGCCACCGGCCCGAGGCCGTTCACGACCGCGACCGCCGCCACGAACACGAGCACGCCGGGCAGCGAGAAGAGGTAGACGCGCAGGAGGATCTCGCCGCCGTACGACTGGAGCCCGACGAGCAGGACCCCCGAGGCGGCCAGCGCGAGGAAGCTCCGGTTGCCGAGGCCGCGCCGGCGCCGCAGCCAGATCCCGACGGGCACGAGCGACCAGAGCAGGAGCGTGAACGCCACGCGCGTGTGCACGACGAAGAGGTGCTCGGGGCTGCCGGCGAGCCGCGCGCCGAGCCCGGAGTTGACGTTCTCGGAGACGGCGCCGATGTTGCGCCCCTGCTCGCGCAGGAACTGCTGGAAGAACGGCACCGCCGAGTAGGCGAACCACAGCACCGCCACCACCGCCATGAACCCCGGCAGCGCGTTGACCCGCGTCGCTCTCGTCACGACGAGCGCGAGCGACGCGACGACGAGGGCGTAGGGGGTGAGCTGGTGGCTGATCGCGATCGCGACGTAGCCGAGCGCGACGACGGCGAGCACGGCCGCCCGCTGAGCCGCTCCGAACTCCTCGCGCTTGCCGACGCGCGGACGGAAGACGGAGACGAGGAGCGCGACCGTGCACAGGTAGGCGAGGTAGCCGAACGCCTGCGGCGAGTACGCGTCCTGGCCCACCCAGTTCGCGCAGAAGAAGAGCCACACGCACAGCCACACGTACGTCGCCGACCGCCGCTCGGCGCGGATGCCGGTGCGGAAGAGGAGCACGAGCGGCGCGATGTAGAGGAGGTTGAAGACGAGCGGCCCGAAGCGCGCGACGTCGAACGCAGAGGCCGCCCCGGCGAGGCCGGTGAGCGCCGAGGTCATGACGAAGAACCCGGGCCAGTTGAAGTAGGCGTCGATCTCCCGGTCGACGTGGCCGTGGTGGCTGACGTAGTCGGCGACGCCGAGGTGGTTGTAGACGGCCGTCCCCTGCGGCACCGTGTCGAGCAGCGGCACCGTCCCGTACAGGACGAGGATCAGCACGAGGACGTGCGCGAGCAGCCCGAGCTCGCTCGGCCGCCGGCGGAGCACGGCCGAGGTGAAGCTCGCGGTGAGGAGGACGAGGGCGACGAGGAAGCCGGGCCCGAGCACCGACACGAGGCCCAGGTCGTTCATCCGGCGCAGGTCGACCCCCTGGAGCGACCAGAGCCAGAAGCCGACGGCGGCGGGCACGAGCGCGAGCGGCGCCACGGCGAGCAGGCGCTCCACGGTCAGGCTGCGGGCGACCCACTCGCGCCGCGCGAGCTCGCGGTTGCGCGCCTGGATCGTCAGCACCTTCTCGTCCAGGCGCGCGCGCGAGAACGGGCCGGGCTCGGAGCCGGCACCGGCCGGTGCGGCTCTCCCGGCAGGAGACTCGGGGCCGAGAGGCGAGGAGGAGTCCGCGCGCTCGATCCCCGAAGGATGCCTCGCGGCGCGCCGGCCCGGAGACGGGGGCGCGGTACCCTACGGCGCATGGCCGCGGCGCGATCCACGTCCGGGGGCGCCGGCAGCGCGCCGGCCGGAACGGCTTGACGGCGGCGTCCGCCCCGGCGCCGGCGAGCTGCTCCGTCGTCGTCTGCACCCACGACCCCGGGCGCTTCGGCGAGCTCGAGCGGGTGGTCGCGGCGCTCTCCCGCCAGACCCGCCCCCCCGACGAGGTGGTGGTCGTGGTCGACCACGAGCCGGCGCTGCTCGCCAGGGCGAGCGCGGAGCTCGCGGGGGTGACGGTGGTCCCGAACGACCGCGTGCCCGGGCTCGGCGGCGCGCGCAACACCGGCATCGCGCGCTCGTCCGGGGAGGTGGTCGCGTTCGTCGACGACGACGCGATCCCCGAGGACGAGTGGCTGGAGCGCCTGCTCGAAGGCTACGCCGACCCGCGCGTCGCCGGCGTGGGCGGCGCGATCGAGCCGCGCTGGGAGCCGGAGCGGCCGGCCTGGTTCCCGCGCGAGTTCGACTGGGTCGTCGGCTGCTCCTACGTCGGCCTGCCGACGGCGCCGACGTTCGTGCGGAACCTGATCGGCTGCAACATGTCGTACCGGCGCGAGCTGCTCGAGCGCACCGGCGGCTTCCACCTCGGCTACGGCTGCGACGAGACCGAGCTGTGCATCCGCGTCGCGCAGCAGGACCCCTCGGCGCGCTTCCTCTACCAGCCGGCGGCTCGCGTGCACCACCTCGTCCCCGCCGCCCGCCTGCGGCTCCGCCGCTTCTTCTCGCGCTGCTACTTCGAAGGAGGCTCGAAGGCGGTGGTCGCGCGACTCGTCGGACACGTCGACGGCCTCGCCTCCGAGCGCTCGTACACCTCCCGCGTGCTCCCGCGCGCGGTCGCCGCGGGCCTCGCGAGCGCGGTGCGCGACCGCGACCCGTACGGCGCCGCGCGCGCGGGCGTCGTCGTCGCCGGCCTCGCCAGCACGGTCGCGGGCTTCGTGGCCGGAAGCGTCCGCCCGGAGCGGGCGGCCGCCGCCCGCGGCTGGAGCGAGCCGGCGCTGCGACGGACGGGGACCCGGCCGGCCTGAGCGGACGATGCTCGCCCGCCAGGTCGTCCTGCTCCTGACCGCCGCCGTCCTCCTCCTCGAGGCGGACCTGCTCGCCCAGCGGACGCCCGAGCGGCCGGTCGGCCGCGTCTTCGCGCTCTGCGTGCTGCCGCTGCTCGCCGTCTGCGGCCTCGTCGTGTACCGGCGGTGGAAGGAGTTCCAGTGATCGCGGCCCGCGGCGGGGCGGCGCGGCGTGCGCGCGGCGCCCGGGCGCGCGCCGCGCGCAGGCAGCGGCGGCGCCCGGTCGGCGCGCGCGAGGTGGCCGCGTGCGCCGCGGCGGCGCTCGCGCTCGAGCTCGCCGCGGCCGCCCTCGACCCGCTCGTCGCCGACGTCGGCTACGCCCTGCTCGTGGTCGCGGTCGCGACCCGTGCCGCGCAGGCGCTCGCCGGCCCGGGCCGCGGGCGCCGCCGGGCGGTCGCGCTCGCCGCGCTCGCGATCCCGCCGTCGCTCCGGCTCTCGTCGCTCACCCTGGAGGCGGGCCAGGCCGACGCGCTCCGCCACTACGCGCTCGTCGGGCTCGCGGCGGCGGCCGCGACGGCGACCGCGCTCCGCGCGGTCCCCGAGCTGCGCCCCCGCCTCGGCCGGCTGGCCGGCGACCGGACGCAGCTCGCGATCGCGCTCGCCGGCCTCCCCGCCGGCCTCGCCTGCGCGCTCGCGTTCGCGCCGTCGTCGCTCGCGCCGCAGCAGGGCGTCTGGCGGAGCGCGGTCCCGCTCGCCGCCCTCCTCGCCGCTGCGGCCGTCGTCGAGGAGGTGCTCTTCCGCGGCGTCGTGCAGTCGGCGCTGCGGACGCTCGTCGGCCGCGCGGCGCCGTTCGCGGGCACCGCCGCCCTCGCCCTCGCCTACCTCGGCGCGAGCCCGCCCGGCTTCGTCGCCGCCGCGCTCGCGCTCGGCCTCGGCGCCGCGCTCGCGGTCGAGCGGACGGGCGTGCTCGCGGGCGTGCTCGCGGCCCGGCTCCTCTTCCTCGTCGGCCTCGTCGACGTCTGGCCGCGCGTCCTCCACCTCCAGCCGTGACGCGGTGACGAGCGACCTCGCCGTGGCCCTCGGGGTCGCCGCCGCCGGCGTCTTCTTCGGGCTGCTCGGCGCGAGCGTGCTCAGCTCGGTCGCGGACGTACGCCGCCGGCCGAAGGTCGTCGCGGCCGCGGTCGCCGTGGCGGCGGCCGTCGCCGGGCTCGTCGCCTGGGGACTGCTCGGCTACGGCGGCGTCGTCTGAGCGAGGATCGCCTCGACGGCGGCGGGAAGGTCCGGCGCGGTCAGGTCGGCGGCCGTCGCCGCGCCGCCGGCCCCGCCCACGAGCACGGTCCGGCAGCCGGCGGCGCGCCCGGCCTCGACGTCGGTCTCCTCGTCGCCGACGAGCACGCTGGCGCCGAGGTCGAGCGAGAGCTCGGCGGCGGCGCGCAGCAGGAGCCCCGGCGCGGGCTTGCGGCAGTCGCAGCCGTCGGCGAGGTCGTGCGGGCAGTAGTAGTAGGCGTCGATCCGGACACCCGCCTCCGCGAGGCGGCGCTCGATCGCCGCGAGCGTCTCCGGGGTGAGGAGCCCGCGCGCGAGCCCGCGCTGGTTCGAGACGACGACCGTCGCGAAGCCGGCCGCCCGGAGGGCGTCCACCGCGCCGGCGACTCCCGGCAGGAGCTCGAGCGCCTCCGCCGACCGGACGTAGTCGTGCGGGGGCGGCCGCCGGTTCAGCACCCCGTCGCGGTCGAGGAACGCCGCGGGGCGGAGCGTCACCGCAGCCCGGGCTCGTCGGCGTCGAGCCGCGCGCGGAAGTACTCGGTGAGGATGTGGTCGAGCACCATGTGCAGGTCCTCGACGACGCCGTAGTCGTGCACGGGGACGAGCACGTGCTCGTCGGCGAGCTCGAGCGCGCGGCCCCCGTCGAAGCCGAGCAGCGCGATGTTCGTCGCCGCGCGCTCGCGCGCGTACTCCATCGCGCGGATGATGTTCGGCGAGTTGCCGCTGCCGGTGATCGAGATGAGCACGTCGCCGGGACGGATCAGGTTCTTGAGCTGCTCGGAGAAGACGTGCTCGTAGCCGAGGTCGTTGGCGAGCGCGGAGAGCAGCGCCATGTTGTCGTTCAGGCTGAGGATGCGGAAGCGCGGACGGTTCGCGGCGATCGTGTTCTTGCCGAGGTCGCAGGCCATGTGCGACGCGGTCGCCGCGCTGCCCCCGTTGCCCACGACGAACACCTGCTTGCCCTGGCGGTACGCGCGGTAGAGGATCTCGCCCATCGCCTCGACGCGCTCGAGCGGGATCCGGTCGATGGCGTACTTGAGCCGCTCGACGTACCCGGAGACGAAGGATGTGACCTCGAGCGTCATTGCCCCACGTGGACGATTCGCGAGCCGGACGAGTCGAGCCTCATCGGCACCTCCCGCAGGCCCGCGAGCGCCTTGCGCACCGCGTCCTGCCGCTCGCGCGGCACGTAGAAGAGCATGAACCCGCCGGCGCCGGCGCCGAGCAGCTTGCCCCCGACCGCGCCCGCCTCGCGCGCCGCCGCGTACCAGCCGTCGAGCTTCGGGCTCGTCACCCCGCCGAGGCGGCGCTTGTGCTCCCAGCCCTTGTGCAGGTACTCGCCGAGCGCGTCGGCGTTGCCGCGCCCCATCTCCTCGTAGAGCTCGTAGGCGAGGTCGCGCAGGCGCTCGAGGCTCCGCTTCGTCTGCCTCGTCGACGAGGAGGCGTCGATGTCGCCGAGCACCTTGGCGGCCGAGCGCTGCCTGCCCGTGTAGAAGAGCATCAGGCTCCGCTCGACGTGCCGCCGCGCCTCGGGCGCGAGCACGAGCGGGTCGCGCTCGACCCCCTGCCCGGGCCCGAAGCGGAGGAGCTGCAGCCCGCCGTACGCGGTCGCGTACTGGTCCTGCCTGCCGATCGGCTTGCCGAGGATCTCGATCTCGATGTGCGACGCCTCGGCGGCCAGCTCCGCGGGCGACTTGAGGATCCCCTGGTAGGCGTAGAGGGCGTTCAGCACGCCCACGGTGACGGCGCTCGACGAGCCGAGGCCGGTCCCGTGCGAGGGCACGTCCGCGATCGTCACGATCTCGACCTTGCGGGGCAGGCCGGCGAGGCGGAGCGCCTCGCGCACGAGGTCGTGCCGGAGCTTGCCGACCGTGGGGACGATCTCGGTGCGGGAGTAGCTCACGCGGATGTCCTCCTCGAACCGCTCCGTGACGACGACGTAGACGTACTTGTCGATCGTGGTCGAGACGACGGCGCCCCCGTGCTTGCTCGAGAACGAGACGAGGTCGGACCCGCCGCCGACGAAGCTGACGCGGAGCGGTGTCCGGGAGATCACCACGCGAGCGCCCCGCGGCGGACGTCGTCCTCGACCCGGCGCAGCACCTCGGGCGACCCGACGTCGGCGACGTACGCGTCGACGCGACAGCCGTACAGCTCGCCCGCGGCGAGGAGGCGCGGCCACACGTCGTAGCCGAAGTCGCCCCGCTCGGGGACGAGGGCGAGGATCGCCGGGTCGAGCGCGTAGACGCCGGCGTTGACCGCGGCCGCCCCCCGCGGGCGCTCCGGCTTCTCGGCGAACGCGACGACGCGCTCCGTGTCGTCGAGCTCGAGCAGCCCCTTCCCCTCCGTGACGGTCGACACGTAGTACGAGAGGGTAGCCGTGCCGCGGAGAGCCCGGAGGAGCGCGCGGAGGTCCATGTCGGTCACGACGTCGCCGTAGAGGAGCACGAACGGCTCGTCGAGGAGCTGCTCGCGCATCGGCAGGAGCGCGCCGGCGGTCCCGAGCAGCTCCGGCTCGTCGTAGAGGCGCACGGGCACCGGCAGCGGCGCCGACCGCACGTACTCGTGCACGCGCTCGCGGAGGTGGTGGACGTTGAGCGCGACCTCGGTCACGCCCTGGCCGGCGAGGTAGCGGAGCTGGCGCGCGAGCAGCGGCTCGCCCGCGACCTCGACGAGGATCTTCGGCGTCGCCGCGGTGAGCGGGCCGAGCCGGGTCCCGTACCCGGCCCCGAGCACGACCGCCCTCATCGATACGTGTCGAGCGTCGCCGCGAGGCCCTCCTCGAAGCCGACCCGCGGCGCCCAGCCGAGGGCGCGCAGCCGCGACGACTCGAGCGCGCTGCGCTTGAGCTCGCCGCGGCGAAGCGGCTCGTGCTCCGGCTCGAGCGCGGTGCCGGCGGCGCGCTGCAGCACCTCGAGCAGCTCGAGCACGGTCCGCTCCCGGCCGCAGCCGACGTTGTACGTCCCGCCGCCGTGCGCGGCCGCGACCTCGAACGCGGCCGCGACGTCGGTGACGTGGATGTAGTCGCGCGTCTGGAGCCCGTCGCCGTAGACGACGGGCCGCTCGCCGCGCAGCAGCCGGTCGCTGAAGATCGCCACCACGCCGGCCTCCCCGTGCGGGGTCTGCCGCGGGCCGTAGACGTTCCCCAGGCGCAGCACGACGTTGGGGAGGTCGTGGAGGCGCCCCCACGTGCCGACGTACGCCTCCGCGGCGAGCTTCGACGCGCCGTAGGGGGCGAGCGGCTTCGGCGCGACGTCGTCCTCGCGCGTCGGCACCGGCGCCTCGTCGCCGTAGAGCGCGCCCCCGGTCGAGGCGAAGACGAGCGGCGCGCGAGCCGCCTGCGCCGCCTGGAGCAGGTTGAAGGTGCCGCGGACGTTGACGTCGAGGTCGTGCTCCGGCCTGCGGACCGAGACGGTGACGCTCGCCTGCGCCGCCAGGTGGCAGACGAGCTCCGGCTCGAACGAGGAGAAGACGCGCTCGACCGCCGCCGCGTCGGCGACGTCGGCCACCTCCAGGCGGGCGCCCGCGGGCACGTTCTCGCGCAGGCCCGTGCTGAGGTCGTCGAGGGCGACGACCTCGTGCCCGCCGGCGAGGAAGCGGTCGCACACGTGCGACCCGATGAAGCCCGCCCCGCCGGTCACGACCACCCGCACGGCCGCAGACGGTAGCGGTTCGCGGGCGCGTCGCCCCGCCCGCGGGTCGGCTACGTTGGCGGGATGCACCGCCGGCGCCCGCGCCTCCGGCCCGGCCGCCGCCCGCGCCGGTGGCTCGCGCTCATCGCCTGGTGCGTCCTCGCGGGGGCCCTCGTGGCCGCCGGCGCGCCCGCGGCCCTCGCCGCCGCGGTCGCCGTGCCGTTCGTCCTCGTCGCCCCGGGGGCCGCCCTGGTGCTGCTGCTGCGGCTGCACGACCCGGCGACGGGCGTGACGGTGGTGCTCCTGACGGGCATCGCCGTGGGGGTGCTCGTCCCCTCGATCCTGCTCTATGCGGGCGCCTGGTCGCCGCCCGCAGCCTTCGGGATCGTGGCAGGCGCCACCTTCGCCGCCTCGATTCTCGGTATGGTCCGGGAGGACGATCCCGAGGCTCCGTAGAACCACCCCCTCAGGTACCGGTGCACGCGCTCATGCCAGGTACACGTCTTCGCGCCGCTCTGCCCGCGGTGCTGACGGCGCTGGCCGCCTCGCTGCCCGCCGCCGCCGGGACGGAGGCGCACGCCCGCGCCGCCTCGCCGCCGGCCCCCGGGGCATGGCGGCTCGTCTTCGACGACGAGTTCGACGGGACGGCGCTCGACCTCCGCAAGTGGTCGCCGTACGACAGCCCCGGCAACGACGGGCACGGGCTGCGGCGGCCGTCGGCGTTCGCCCTCGACGGCGAGGGCCACCTGGTGGTGACCGCGCAGATGGTCGACGGCACCCTCGTCTCCGGCGGCATGGCCTCGACCTACAACCGCACGTACGGCTACTTCGAGGTCAGGGTGCGCACCGACCCCGACCCCACGGGCACGGTCAGCGGCGTCGTCCTCACCTGGCCGCAGTCGGGCAACTGGCCGCAGGACGGGGAGAACGACGTGTACGAGACGCAGGACGGCGGCGGCCACTACCAGTTCCGCACCTTCGTCCACTACGGCGCCGACAACCGCCAGTACGACTTCACGCACCGCGCCGACGGCGCCGAGTGGCACACGGTCGGGCTCGAGTGGCAGCCGCGGCGGCTGACCCTCTACCGGGACGGGAGCCGGGTCTGGACGCTCACGAACGCCGACGCCGTTCCCCGGGTGCCGCACCACGTCTGCGTCCAGCTCGACGCGACCTCGGACGGCCCGCTCGCCGGGCCGGTGCGGATGTACGTCGACTACGTCCGCGTCTGGCGGCGCGTCCCCGCCTCAGCCGGGCGCGGGTGAGGCGACCGCGAAGGTCGCGTCGACGATCGCGGGGCCGCGCTCCGAGCCGTCGCGGCCGAGCGGCACCACCCGCCAGCGGTACGTGCCGCGCCGGAGCTCGAACCCCGCCGGCAGCTCGAGCCGCGTGCCGGCGACGCGCCGCCGCAGCACCGTCGCCCCGTCGCGGGAGAAGGTGACGAGGTAGGCGCTCGCCCGGGGGACGGGAACCCACGCGAACGTGCGCGCGGCGGCGGGGCCGAGCGGCTCGCGCCGCGCCGGGCCGGCGGCCTCGCCCGCGACCCCGGCGGCGGTCGCCCCCTTCGTCCCGAACGTCGGGGCCGCCGCGGAGGGCGGCGGGGCGGCCCCGTCCCGGCCGCGGCTCCAGTCGAGGGCCGGCGTGGCCGCGAACCCCGCCGCGGCGGCCGCGGCGGCGAGCGTCGCGACCGCGAGCAGGACGCGCCGCCCGGGCCCGCGCGGGGGCGTCGCGGCGACGGCCGGGGCCGGGGGGGCCGGCGCGGGCTCGCGGGGCGGCCCCGGGCCCGGGAGCCGGCCGAACGACCCCGGCTCGGGCAGGAGGAGCCGCGCGAGCGCCGCCACCTCGGGCGGGGAGACGAGCACGAGCTCGGGGCTCGGCGGGAGCCCGTCCCCGGCGAGGGCGAGCGCCGCGGCCGGGTCGGGCGCCGCGCCGTCCCGGGCCGCGGACCGGCCGCTGAAGGTCGCGTCCACCGCCGCCACAGCCTGCCAGCGGCGCAGGACGTGAACCCCCGAAGAGGCCCTTTTGCAGCGGCGATCCGGCCATGCCGTCCGATCCCATCCCCTCAATACGCCCTGACAGCCGGGCCGGTCGCGCCGCCCAGAAGCGCCCCCGGCCCCGACGAAGGGGGGACACGAATGACTCACCGTGCGCTTCCGCCGACCTCGTGGCGCCGCCTACGCCCTGCGGCCGCGTTGCTCGCGTTCGCCGGCGCCGCCGCCGCCGCGGCCGGCGCCGCCGTCTCGTTCGGCAGCGCCTCCGCCTCCTCGAGCGAGTCGGTGCTGATCGGCGACGGCGACGCGGCCGGGCACACCGAGCTCGGCCAGGCGGGCGTCGCCCAGGCCTTCCGCGTGCGGGCGGCCTCGTCCGGCCGCCTCACCTCGCTCGCCGTCTACGTCGGCGCTCCGACCCAGGCCCGGTCGCTCGCCGCCGGCGTCTACGCCGACGACGGCGGCCACCCCGGCCGCCTGCTCGCCCAGGGCACCGCGGTCGCGGGCAAGGGCGACTGGAGCACGGTCGCGCTCGGCGACGGCCCGGCGCTCACGGCCGGGAGCCCCTACTGGGTCGCCGTCCTCGCGCCGAGCGGCGACCGCAGGCTCGCGCTCCGCGCCGCCGGCGGCGGCGCGAGCGAGACGAGCGCGCAGACGGCGCTGGCCGCGCTGCCGGCGACGTGGGCGACCGGGGGCTCCTCGGCCGACGGCGTTCTCGCCGCCTACGGCGTCGGCCTCGCCGCCGACGCCGGCGGGGCCGCGGCCCCGACCGAGGCAGCGACCACGACCACGACCACGACGACGGCGGCGGTGGCGGCGCCCGCCGCCACGACCACGACCACGACCCCGACCCCGACCCCGACTCCGACCCCGGCCCCGGCGACGACCACGACCGCCGCCGCCGCGACAACGACCACGACCCCGGCGCCCGCCCCGACAACAACCACGACGGCCGAGGCTCCGGCTCCGCCGCCGCCCGACCCCGCGGCCGACTCGTCGGGCGAGGCCATGCCCGTGGGCGACCTCCCGGGGTGGCGCCAGATCTTCGCCGACGACTTCGGGCACGAGAGCGTGCCGCTCGGCGCGAGCTGCGGCGACCCGAACGGGTTCCCGCACCCGCTCTCCAACTGGGACGCGTACCCGTACCCGTGGCAGGGCACGCCGACCTGGGGCACCTACTGCCCGGAGCGGACGACCTCGATCCACGACGGCCTGATGGACGTCTGGCTGCACAGCGAGCCGGTCGACGGGAGGATGCTCCACCTGATCGACGCGCCGTTCCCGCGGATCGCCGGCTACCCGCACGGGAACGGCCAGGTGTACGGCCGCTACGCGATCCGCTACCGGGTGCCGGAGCCGTTCCCGCTCTTCCACCTCTCCTTCATGCTCTGGCCGGACTCGAACATCTGGCCCGCGGAGGGGGAGATCGACTTCCCCGAGAGCGAGACCGACGGGTCGGCGTGGGCGTTCATGCACTGGAAGGGCGGCACCTCGGCCGGCCAGCAGGACGCCTACTCGGCCGGGACGCTCGCCGGCGGCTGGCACACGGCCGTGATCGAGTGGCTCCCCTCGCGCGTCACCTTCCTGCTCGACGGCAGGGTGGTCGGCAGCTCGACCGACGCGTCGAGGATCCCGTCGACGCCGATGCACTTCCTGCTCCAGCACGGCGGCAGCTTCTTCGTGCCCGAGCCGGACGCGACGACGCAGGGCCACGTCCTCGTCGACTGGGTCGCGATCTACGCCCGGTCGTGAGGGAGCGCGAAGATCGCCTGGTCGCGACCCGGGTCGCGCCAGGCGATCCTCGCGCGCGCATCCGGGTGGCGCCGGGCCCACGAGCGGTCGCTCACGACGAAGGGCGCCCGCGGCACCCCGGCGCCCCCGTAGAGCTCGAAGCGCGAGCGCGGCAGGAACCACTGGTAGACGTAGAGGCCGATCACGTCGTAGCCTCGCCGGTCGTAGGCGACCGGGCCCCCGGTCACGGCGCGCGCCGGGCTCGTCCACCCGGCCGGGTAGACGGCCGCGTCCCCCGAGAGCACAGGGTTTCGCTCGACCACCGCGGTGGTGGCGGCGAAGGCGCAGAGGACGGCCGGCGCGACGAGCCGGGGGCGCCGGCGGGCGAGCAGGCCGAGCACGGCGAGGGCGCCCGCCGCCACCGCCCCCGCGCCGGCGAGCGAGGGCACGCCGAGCCGCAGCGTGAGGAAGGGGAGCGAGGCCACGTTCCACCGGTTCGGCGGCTCGGACGGGTCCACGCCCAGCCGCAGGGCGACGACCCCCGCCGTGGCCGCGACGAGCGCGCCGGCCGCGGCCGCGACACGGCCGGGCCGCTCGAGCCACTCGCCGCGGGCGAGCGCGAGCGCGAGGAGGGGCGGCACCGCCACCTCGACGTAGCGGCCGTAGACGAGCACGTCCGGCCGCTCGACCTCCGGGAAGGAGAGCGCCGAGACGGCGAGGAGGCCGGCCGCGAGCGCGAGCAGGAGCGCGACCACGGCCGCCGGCCCGTCGGCCCCGGCGCGCAGGCGCGCCCGCAGCGCCCCCGCCCGCGAGGCGCCGAGGACGAGCAGCCCGAGGCTCGCGACGGCGAGGTACCAGGACTCGCCGGCGAGGTTCCGAGCCACCGCGAGCACGCCGCCGGCGTGGTCGAGGCTCGAGAGCCGCGCGCCGACCTCGCTCGGGCTCCGGCCGCCGTAGCTCGCGTCGACGAGGAAGCGGTCGAGCGCGAGCGCGCCCGCGTAGCCGGCGGCGGCCGCGACGATCCCGGCGAGCGCGGCCGCCGCGGCGAGCCGGCGCCGCAGGGCGAGCACGGCGAGCGCCGCCGGGCCGAGCGCGAGCGCGACCACCATGCGGCCGTGGGCGGCGTAGAGGGCGGCGCCGCAGCCGCCGAAGAGCGCGGCCGCGGCCGCTCCGCCCCGGCCCGCGGGGCGGCGGAGGACGGCGGCGAAGAGGAGGAGCCAGGCGACGGTCAGCGGCAGCAGCAGGTTCTCGGCGAGCGCGACCTGGCTGAAGATCGTCACGCTCGGGTAGGCGGCGGCGGCCAGCGCCGCCCAGGCGGCGGCGCCGCGGCCGGCGCGGAGGACGCGCGTCAGCAGCAGGTAGAGGAGCGGCGCGAGCGAGGCCGCGAGCGCGGCGTTGAGCGCGAGCACGAGCGCGTACGCCGTCCGCGGGCCCGCGCCGAGCCCGACGAGCGGCGTGACGAGCAGGGAGTAGCCGCCGTGCGAGAAGCCGGCGAGGCGGAGCTCCCCGGGCGTCCCGCCCGCGAGCGCGCGCGCGTTCACGAGGTAGTTCACCTCGTCGGCGACGAGGATCGGCCCGTGCCGGAGCTGGGCGAGCGCGAGCCGCGCGAGGAGGAGCGCCGCCGTCCCCAGCGCCACGAGGCGGCCGGGCGTCAGGGCGAGGCCCGTTCCGCGGCTGGGCGCTGCCGGGAGCACCGGCCTATGCTGCGGGCGGGATGCGAGCGGGGGCCCGGGAGACGGCGCCGCGGCGGCTCCCGTCGAGGCTCGCCGCGATCCTCGCGGAGCGCACCGCGCTCGACGCGCCCGCGCGGCGGCTCCGGCTCGCCGTGGTCGAGGAGGCGCTCGTCCGCCACGCCGGCGACGGCGCCCTGCGCGTGCTCGACGCGGGCTGCGGCGACGGCCTGCTCACGCTCGCGCTCGCGAGGCGCCACCCGCGCTGGAGCATCCTCGGCGTCGACGCGCGCGCCGACCTGCTGCGCGGCGCGGCCGCCCGAGCCGAGGCGCGGGGGCTCGCGAACGTCGCCTTCCGGCACGCGGACCTCACCGAGCCGCTCCCCGTCGGAACGCCGTTCGACGCCGTGCTCGCGGTCGAGTGCCTGAGCGAGATCGAGGAGGACGAGCGGGCCGTCCGGCTGCTGGCCGCCGCCCTCACCCCCGGCGGGCTCCTGCTGGCGCACGTGCCGGAGCGCTCATGGACGCCGATTCTCCCAGGGAGCCCCCGCACGTGGCGAGAGCAGGTCAGGCAGGGCTACGCCGCCGAGGAGCTCGCGCGCCTGCTCGGGGCGGCCGGGCTCGAGCTCGTCGAGCTGCGGCCGACCTACCGCGCGGCCGCGGCGGCGGCGCAGGAGCTCCGCGACCGCCTCAAGCGCTCCCCCGCGCTCGCCCGCGCGCTCGCGTTCCCGGTCTTCGCGGCGGCCGCCGCCCTCGAGCGCCGCGGGCTCGGCGGCGGCCGCGCCCGCGCGCTCCTCGCCGTCGCGCGCGCCCGCCGGACGCCGCGGTGAGCGCGCTCCCGACCTGCACGTGCGTCGTCCCGACCTACCGGCGCCGGGAGGCGCTCGCGCGCCTGCTCGCAGGCATCGCGGCGCAGCTCGGCGACCCGGCCGCGCGCGCCGGCTTCGACGTGCTCGTCGTCGTCGACGGCTCCACGGACGGCACCCGCGAGCTCGTCGCCGCGCTCGACTACCCGGTGCCGCTCGCGGCCGTCTGGCAGCCGAACGCCGGGCTGGCCGCCGCCCGCAACCGCGGCCTCGCCGCCGCCCGCGGCGAGATCGTGTGGTTCCTCGACGACGACATGACTCCCGCCGACGGCCTCGTCGCCCGGCACCGCGCCGCCCACGCAGGCGGCGCCGAGCGTCTCGTCGTCGGGCCGTGCCTGCCGCCCCCCGGGCGGCCGGTGCTCGCCGCCGTCCGGCACTGGGCCGAGCGCCAGTACGCCGAGCTCGCCGCGGCGGGCGCCGTGCGCGACGCGCGCTACTTCTCCGCCGCGAACACGAGCGGCCCGGCCCGACTCTGGCGGGGCGCCGGCGGCTTCGACGAGCGCCTGCGCGGCTGGGGCGGCGAGGACTACGAGCTCGGCCTGCGGCTGCTGCGCGCCGGGGTCGAGATCGCCTACGACCCGGAGGCGCTCGCCTGGCACGAGCAGGTGCGGACGGTGGCCGCGTTCTGCCGCGACTGCCGCGACCAGGGCCGGAACGCGGTCCGGATCGCCGAGCTCCACCCCGACGCCGCCGGCGACCTCTTCCCGCGCGGCTCGGCGAGCCTCGGGCTGCGCGCGCTCGGGCGGCTCTGCCGCGGGCGGCCCGGCCGCTGGCGGGCGGCCGCGGCGCTCGCCGCGGCCGCGGCGGCGGCCGAGGCCCGCCTCCCCGGCGACCGGGCCGGCGCGCTCCGGCTCGCCCGCGCCGCGAGCAGGCTCGCGGGCAGCGCCGAGCTCGACCCGGACGGGCGCCTCACCTCCCGGCTCTTCGAGCGGAGCCCGGTCGGCCCGCCGCGATGATGTGGCCGTGAGGCGTCGTCTCTCGACCCGGGGCGTGCGGCGGCGGACGGGGCGGCCCGGCACCGTCGCGCTCACCTTCGACGACGGCCCCGACCCCGTCTACACGCCCCGGGTGCTCGACGCGCTCGCCGCCGAGGGCGCCGTGGCGACGTTCTTCCTCGTCGGCCGGAACGCGGCCCGGCACCCCGAGCTCGTCCGGCGGATCGTCGCCGAGGGCCACGGCGTCGGCTCGCACACGTGGTCGCACCCCGAGCTCGCCGAGACGTCCCTGCCGGCGCTCGTCCGCGAGGTGCGGCGCGGCCGGCGCGAGCTCGAGCGCCTCGCCGGGAGCGAGGTGCGGCGCTTCCGGCCGCCGAAGGGGCACACGAGCGCCGCCGTCTTCCTCGCCGGGCGCGCCGCCGGCGTCATCACCTGGAACTGGTCGCTCGACGCCGCCGACTGGCGGCCCGGCCGCACGCGGGCGGAGATCCTGGAGGCGCTCGCGGCCGTCGCGTCCGAGGACGTCGTCCTGCTCCACGACGGGCTCGAGCAGCCCTGGGCGCCCGAGGCGCGCGACCGCTCCGCGACGGTCGGCGCCCTCCGGCCCCTGCTCGCCCTCCTCCGCGAGCGCGGCCTCGAGCCGATCCGCCTCGACGAGGCGCCGGGCACGTGAGCGCCGCCCGTCCCGCGCCGCGGACCGTGCGCCTGGAGCCGAGCCGGGGACTCGGGCGCGCGCTCTCGCCGGGCGAGCTCTGGGCCTACCGCGACGTCGCGCTCCAGCTCGCCGTCCGCGACCTGAAGGTGCGCTACCGGCAGACCGCGCTCGGGGTCGCCTGGGCGGTGCTGCAACCGCTCCTGACGATGGTCGTCTTCACGGTCTTCTTCGGCCGGCTCGCGCACGTCCCCTCCGAGGGCGGCTCGTACGCGCTGACCGCGCTCGCGGCGCTCGTGCCGTGGACCTTCTTCTCGAACGCGCTCACGGTCTCCTCGCAGAGCCTGCTCGCGAACGTCGCGCTCGTCTCGAAGATCTACTTCCCGCGCGTCTACATCCCCGCCGGCGCCGTCGCCGCCGCGCTCGCCGACCTGCTCGTCGGGATCGTCCTGCTGCTCGCGACCGTGCTCGCGTACGGTCGCACGCCGTCGGCGGGCGCGCTCGCGCTGCCGCTCCTCGCCGCCGTCGCGGCGGCGGCCGCGCTCGGCGTGGGCGCCGCGGCGGCGGCCCTGAGCGTGCGCTACCGCGACGTCCGCTTCGTCGTCCCGTTCGCGGTCCAGCTCCTGCTCTTCGTCTCGCCGGTCGCGTACCCGGCCACGATCGTCCCCGAGCCGTGGCGCACGGTGTTCGCGGCCAACCCGCTGGTCGGCGTGATCGAGGGCTTCCGCTGGGCCGCGCTCGGGACGCCGGCGCCGTGGAGCGCGATCGGGATCTCCGCCGCGGCCGCGGCGGTCCTGCTGGCGGCGGGGCTCCTCTACTTCGAGCGGGCGGAGCGCGGCTTCGCCGACGTGGTGTGACCGCCGCGATCGCGACCCGCGCGCTCGGCAAGCGCTACGTGCTCGGCGCGCGGCGGCGCGGCTACGACACGCTGCGGGAGTCGCTCGCCCGCGCCGGCCGCGCGACGCTCGCGCGGCTCGCGCGCCGGCCCGGACGGAGCGGGGACGGCGAGACGATCTGGGCGCTGCGGGAGCTCACGCTCGAGATCGGGCAGGGCGAGGCGGTCGGGCTGGTCGGCCACAACGGGGCCGGCAAGACGACGCTGCTCAAGATCCTCTCGCGCGTGACCGAGCCGACGACCGGCTGGGCGGACGTGACCGGCCGCGTCGGCTCGCTGCTCGAGGTCGGCACCGGGTTCCACCCGGAGCTCACGGGGCGCGAGAACGTCTACCTGAACGGCGCGATCCTCGGGATGCGGCGCGCCGAGGTGCGCCGGCGCTTCGACGAGATCGTCTCGTTCGCCGAGGTGGAGCGCTTCCTCGACACGCCCGTCAAGCGCTACTCGAGCGGGATGGCGGTGCGCCTCGCGTTCGCGGTCGCCGCGCACCTCGAGCCCGAGATCCTGCTCGTCGACGAGGTGCTCTCGGTCGGCGACGCGGCCTTCCAGCGCAAGTCGCTCGGGAAGATGACCGAGGTCGCGCGCGAGGGCAGGACGGTCGTCGTCGTCTCGCACAACCTCGCGGTGATCCAGGCGCTCTGCCGCCGGGGGATCGTGCTCGAGCACGGGCGCGCGATCGCCGACTGCCCGGCGACCGAGGCGGTCGACCGCTACCTGCGCACGCTCGAGCTCGCCGCCGCGGGCGACCTGCTCGAGCGCGCCGACCGCGACCCGCGCTCGTGGCACGACACGCGCATCCGCGCCGTCGAGGTGACCGCGGCCGACACCGGCCGCGCCGGGATCCTCGTCGGCGGCCGCCCGGCGGCGATCGTCGTGCACCTGACCGAGGAGCTGCCGGGGATGGACTGCCGCCTCTCGATCCTGAACAGCCTCGGCCAGCCGGTGGCGACGCTCGACAGCTCGCTCCCGTCGCCGGCCGACACGCGCGAGCGCGGCCTCGGCCCGGCCATCCGCTGCGAGCTGCCGTGGGTGCCGCTCGTGTCCGGCCGTTACCGGCTCGACGTGCTCGTGCGCGCGCGGCGCCACGTGCAGGACGGGCTGCAGGCGGCCGCGTTCTTCGACGTCGAGCCCGGCGTGGTCGACGGCCGGCCGATGCCGGACGCCGGCGCCGAGGGGACGGTCGTGCTGCCGCACGCGTGGCGCCTGCCGGAGTAGCCGGGCTCACGGCGGCCGCCCGGTCGACTCGGCGAGCGCGCCGGCGAGCCGCGCCGCGGCGGCGGCGGGCGCGAGCGCGGCGAGCGCGGCGCGGGCGCGGGCCCGCGGCGCGACGTCCGCCGAGCGCGCGACCGCGAGCAGGCGCGACCGCATCGAGGGGTCGCGGGCCGCCGCCGCCTCGCGGGCGAGCTGCTGCAGGGCCCGCCCCCGGTGCCGCCGCAGCGAGGCGGCGAGCGTGCGGCGCTCGCGCGGCGAGAGCGCCGCCCCGCCCGCGGCCGCCTTCTCGAGCACGCGCACCCGGTCGAGGAGCGTCTCGCCGCGGGCCGCGGTGAGGCTCGCGCCGCGCAGGCGGTACTCGAAGAGCGGCTCGTCGACGAGCCCCGCCGCGGAGCCGGCGAGGATCAGGCGCAGGTAGCAGTCCCAGTCCTCCGCGGTCGCGAGCGTCTCGTCGTAGCCGCCGGCGGCGAGCAGCGCGGTGCGCCTGAGCGCGGGGTTGACGAGGAAGCAGCGCTCGAGGATCGCCTCGCGCTGGCGCTCGGCGGCGAACGGCGTCACCTCCGAGAACCTGCCGGCCGCCCGGCCGCCCGAGACGAGCAGCGCGTCGGTGGCGAGGATGTCGAGGTCCGGGCGCGCGGCCGCGAGCGCGGCGAGCCGCTCGAGACGCGCCGGCGCGAGCACGTCGTCGGCGTCGAGCATCGCCACGAAGTCGGCGGTCGCGGCGCGGACGAGCGCGTTGCGCGCCGCGGCGACGCCCCGGTGCTCCTGCCGCACGAGCCGCACGGCGTCGCGGTGGGGCGCGAGCGCGGCCGCGAGCCCGTCGGTGGAGCCGTCGTCGCAGACGAGGATCTCCGCGGGCCGCAGCGTCTGCGCGCGCGCCGACTCGACCGCGGCGCCGATCGTCGCGGCCGCCTGGTAGGCGGCGATCGCGACGGCGAAGGTGGGGACGCCTCCCGGCCGCAGGCCCGCGGGCGGCGGGGGCGCGACGAAGCTGCCCATGCGCCGCGACCATAGCGGGCATCCGGCGGAGCTACCATCTCGGCGCCGGCGGCCGTCTTGCCCATGCCCTCGCCGATCGCACCGACGCTCGCCGCGGCCGCCCGCGGGCTCCTCCGGCTCGTCCTCGTCCCGGCGCTGCGGGCGCGGGCGCGCCGGCGACTCGGCCGGCTCGCGCCGGGCGCGGTCACGGTCGTCACCGTCAACTGGAACGCGGCGCCGTACCTCGAGACGCTGCTGCGGCTCGTGCGCAGCCGCTCGCCCGAGGGCGTGCGCGTGCTCGTCGTCGACAACGGCTCGCGCGACGGGTCGCGGCGGCTGCTCGCCGCGCATCCCGGCGTGCGCGTCGTGCGGCTCCCCTTCAACGCCGGGCACGACCTCGCCCTCGACATCGGCTTCCTCCTCGCCGGGACGGAGTACGTCGTCGCGCTCGACGTCGACGCGTTCCCGCTCCACGACCGCTGGCTCGGGGAGCTGCTCGAGCCGCTCGGCCGCGGCTGCGAGATCTCGGGCGCGCGCCTGAACCGGGAGTACGTGCACCCGTGCTGCCTCGCGATGCGGACGGCCCGCTTCGTCCGCGAGGGCCACAGCTTCCGCGGGCGGTACCGGCCGCGCGCCGAGGGCCGGGACGCGTCCGGCGACATCGGCGAGGAGATGTCGGGGCGCGAGCGCGGGCGGCTCCACTTCTTCGACCCCTCGAGCCGGCGCGGGCCCGGCGACGTCGGCACCGTCTTCGGCGGCCTCGTCTACCACAACTTCTACTCGACGCGCTTCCGGGCGACGCCGCTCTCCGTCCTCGACGCGCACGTCCGCGCCGGCGACGCGGCGGCCGCCTGGCGGGAGGCGCTCGAGCGCTACGGCTGACGGGCGAGCTCGGCGCGGAGGAGCCTGAGGAAGAAGCTCGTCTCGGGCGGCGCGCCGTCCGCCCGGAGGCGGCGGTACTCGGTGCCCGCGTGGACCGCGAAGCAGAGCACGCGCAGCGGGCGCAGCAGCTCCGGCGCGAGGCCGACGTGCGCGCAGTACGACTCCTCGCAGCTCCGCACGACCGCGCCCGCCGGCGTCCGCGGGTCGAGCGAGGCCGCGTACGCCTCCTCGACGCGCCCGGTCTCGAGCGCCCGCTCGAGCAGGAGCGGCGCGTAGGCGAGGAAGTAGACGAGGTCGAGCCCGGGCAGGCCGCTCGGCTCGGCCGACTCCCAGTCGGCGACGGCGACCCGCCCGGCGCCGTCCACGAGCAGGTTCCACGGGCCGCAGTCGCGCTGCTCGACGGCGAGGGGCAGGTCGGGGAGGCCGTCGAGGAGCGCGCGCGCCCGCGCCGTCTCGCCGGCGGCGAGGACGCTCCCGAAGCTCCGCTCGAGCGCGGCGAGCGGCTCGGCGACGAGCCGTCCCCACCACCGCTCGCGCGGCTGCGGCTCGCCCCGCCCGGCGAGCTCGGCGAGCCAGCCGGTGACCGCCGCCGCGAGCGCCGGGAAGCTGCGCCGGCCGAGCAGGTCCTGCAGCGGCCGCCCGGAGAGCGCGCTCTCGGCGAGGGCGAGCCGCCCGCAGCGGCGGGAGAAGCCGAGCGGCCTCGGCACCCCGGCGAGCGCCGGCCGCTCCGCCGCCACCCGCCGCAGCGCGCGCTCCTCGCGGCGGAGCGCGTCCTCCTCGCCTGCCGAGCGGGCGAACTTGACCACGCCCGCCGGCGCCTCCCCGGCGCCGCGGAAGCGCACGCCGACGACCTTGTTCGTGCTGTGGCGGCCGCCGGCGAGCAGGAGGAGCGCCTCCGGCTCCGGCTCCTCCGGAACCCCGGCGCCGCCGGGTCGCCGGGCGACGGCACAGAGCGGCGCGAGCAGCCCGAGCCCCGCGGCGGCGCGCCAGAGCAGGGCGAGCAGCCGCCGCCGCGCCCGCGGCCGCCCCCGCGAGCGCAGGAGCCAGCGGGCGGCGGCCGGCGCGCCGAGCGGCAGCCAGAGCTGCGCGCCGCGCTCGGGCGGCGGCCAGGCCCAGTGGACGCGGACGTCCGCGAGCCCCGCGGCCTCGAGCCGCCGGCGGACGGCGCGGGCGCCGCCCAGCAGCGGCCGGCGCCACTCCGCGTAGAGCTCGCCGCCCGGGCGGAGGCGCGCCGCCGCGGCCGCGAGCTCGCGGGCCCGCGGGCCGGCGAGGACGGCGAGGTCGGCCGGCTCGCCCGGCGCCGGGGCGCTCCAGAGGAGCCCCGCCGCCCGCCCGAGCCCGCCGGCGGCCGCGACGAGCGCGCGCGGCTCGCCCTCCTGCCGGAGCAGGAAGCGCCAGTCGGCCCGGCGGACGAGCGCGTTCCGCTCCCGTTCCGGGACTCGCTCCGCGTCTCTCACGCGCGCCCCCCGCCGCCGCGCCCCCCGGGCCCGAGCAGCCGCTCGTAGAGCGCCATCACGCGCCCGGCCGTCGCCGCCGCCGTGAACGCCTCGGCGCGGCGGCGGGCGGCGGCGCCGAGCCGCTCGCGCGTCTCCGGCTCGGCGAGCAGGCGGCGCAGCGCCCGCGCGAGCGCGGGCGGGTCGCGCGGCGGGACGAGGAGGCCGCTCTCGCCGTCGGCGACGAGCTCGCCGGTGCCGCCGACCGCGGTCGCGACGAGCGGGAGCCCGGCCGCCATCGCCTCGAGCACCGCGAGCGGCGAGCCCTCGTAGAGCGACGGCAGCACGAAGGCGTCGGCGGCGGCGAGGAGCTCGGGGACGTCGGCGCGGCGGCCGAGGAAGCGGACGCGGTCGCCCACGCCGAGCCGCCCGGCCTCCGCCTCGAGGCGGGCGCGCTCCGGGCCCTCGCCGGCGAGCGCGAAGCGGGCCTCGGGCAGCTCGGCGGCGGCGCGGAGGAGGTCGCCGAGACCCTTCTGGGCGTGGAGGCGCGCGACGGCGAGGACGACGAAGCCGCCGTCGCCGCCGAGCTCGCGCCGGAGGGCGGGGTCGCGCGGCCGGCGGACGCGCGCCGGGTCGACGCCGTTGTGGATCACCTCCAGCTTCGCCGGCGGCCAGCCGAGCTCGCCCGTGAGCCGGGCGCCGAGCGCGTGCGAGACGGCGACGTAGGCCGAGAGGCGGGCGGCGAGCGCGCGGAGCTGGAGCCGGCTCGACGGGCCCAGGCGGATCTCGGGGAAGAGCTGCACGGTCGCGACCGCGGCGGGCACGCGCGCGAGCAGCGCCGCCGCGAGCGGGTACTTCGCCGCGAGCGGCCAGCTCAGGTGGGCGTGGAAGAGGTCGGGCCGCGCCCGCGCGAGCGCGCGCGCGAGGCGCGGGACGCCCGCGGCGCCGCGGAGGCCGAGCGGGAGCGGCGGCACGGCGCGGACGGCGGCCCCGAGCTCGCGGGCGCGCCCGGCCAGCTCGTCGCCGGCGGGGCCCGCGTGGTAGAGGAGCGTCGGCGGGAACCGGTCGCGGTCGAGGTGCGCGAGCAGGAGCAGGAGCGCCTCCTCGGCGCCGCCGACCTCGCTGCTATCGGTGAAGTAGTAGACGGAGCGGGCCATCGCGGAGGTCGGCGCGGAGGCGCCCGAGCGGGCCGTCGCCGGGCGCCGGCGCCTCGGCGAGCGCCGTCTCGACGCCCGCCCAGTAGAGGTAGTCGACGAGGAAGAGGTAGAGGAGCGGGAAGCGCCCGGCCCCGAGCCGCTCGAGCGCGGCGACCCCGCCGACGACGGCGCGCCGCGCGCCGGGCAGGCGCCTCGTCGCCGCGAGCAGCGCGGCGCGGGCGGCGCGCCAGCGACGGGACGGCGCGGCGAAGGCCGCGAGCTGGAGCTCCGCGAACGCCTCGGCGTGCGTGCGCGCGAGCAGCACGGCCGTCTGCCCCTTCTCGAACGTGTCGCGGGCGAGCTCGCCGAGGCTCTTGGCGTAGGTCTGCCAGGCGAGCGCGTCGGGGTCGAACACGAGCTCGACCCCGGCGCGGCGGAGGCGGAGGGCGAGCTCGAGGTCCTCGTTGCCGTAGCGGGTGAAGCTCTCGTCGAACCGGCCGGCCTGCTCGAGCACGTCCCGGCGGATCGAGGCGTTGCCGGAGTAGAAGTCGCGCAGCGCGAAGACGTGCCCGGGCTCGGCGAGCCGCTCGAGGTGGCGGTTGAACTTGGCCGCGACGTAGGCGGCCGCGGGCGCCTGCGCCTCGCCGGCGCGGACGGGCGCGGCGCCCACCACGCAGACCCGCGCGGCGCCGGCGTGGTGGCGGGCGTGGTTGCGGAGGCAGGCCGGGGCCGGCTCCATGTCGTCGTCGAGGACCACGAGCACCGTCCCGCGGGCGCGGCCGACGGCGGCGTTGCAGGCCGCGGCGCGGCCGCGGCGCGGCCCCTCGACGAGCGTGAGCGCGTACGGCGTCCGGAGCGCGGCGACCGCCGCGGCGGTGCCGTCGGTGGCGCCGTCGACCGAGACGATCACCTCGAACTCGCCGGGCGGCAGGTCCTGGCGGGCGAGCGCGGCGAGCGCGCGCAGCACCGCCTCCCGCCGCTCCCTCGTGGGGATGACGACGCTGATCGCCGGCCCGGCGGGCGCGCTCAGCGGGCCGCTCCGGCGGCCGCGCCGCGCTCCGCGACCGCCTCGGCGTGGACGGCCTCGAGGCGCTCGGCGTAGGCCTCGGCGCTGTGGCGCCCGGCCGCCACGGCACGGCCGCGCCGGCCGAGGGCGAGCCGGAGGCCGGGCTCGCGGAGCACCCGCACCGTCGCGGCCGCGAGCCCGGCGGCGTCGCCCGCCTCGAGCAGCGGCGGCTCGCCGCCGTCGAGCAGGAGACCCGCGGCGCCGACCGGCGTCGTGACGACCGCCTTGCCCGCGGCGAGCGCGTGCAGCACCTTCATCCGCATCCCCCCGCCGAGCCGGAGCGGCGCGACCACCGCCGCCGCGCGCTCGAGCCACGGCCCGATCGCGGCGACCTCGCCCACGAGCGCGACGCCGGCGCCCGCCGCGGCGCGGAGCTCGGGCGGGGCGCCGGGGCCGACGAGCGCCAGGCTTGCCCCGGGGACCTCGGCGCGCACCCGCGGCATGATCTCGCGCGCGAGCCAGAGCGCGGCGTCGACGTTCGGCGCGTGGGTGTAGTTGCCGGCGAAGAGCACGAGGCCCTCCTCGGCGCGCGCGGGGTCGGCCTCCGGCGGGAGCGCGATCCCGAACGGGTTCACGCGGACCCGCGGGCGCACGTCGGGCGCGAGCTCGGCGACCCGGTCGGCGTCGCGGCCGGTGAACACCTCGACGCGGTCGAAGCGCCGCCAGACGCCCGGCTGGAAGCTCGCCCAGCGGCGGCGGTCGAGCTCCGCCAGCACGCGCGCCGGCGGCGGGCCGGCGGCGGCCGGCGGGCCGCCCGGGTCCTGCACCTCGTGCTCTGTGAGCACGCGCGGGAGGCCGGGAGGCAGCCGGAACACCCCCATCGCGCCGTCCTGCACCGCGGCGACGTCGAACCGGCGGGCGTCCGCGAGCCGGTCGATCGCCTCCTGGAGGCGCGGCTCGGCGAACCAGACGGTGCGCCACGGGCGGCCGCCGCGGAGCCAGGCGGCGGCGAGCCGCGCCCGACGCCGCTGCCGTGCGAGGCCGGCGGGGCGGCGGCGGTCGACGACGTGCACGGAGGGGTCGCCGCGCGCGAGCTCGAGCGCCGCCTCGTACTCGCCGGGCTCGTCGCCCGCGGCCGTGAGGAGCGTGACGTCGTGGCGGGCGCGCAGCCCGTGGAAGGCGGCGTGGAGGACGAGCGGGATCGCGCCCGGCGCCTCCGGGCGCGGCGGCATGGGCGTCACGAGCAGGATCCTCACGCCCGCGCGAAGTAGACGGGCCGGAGCAGGCCGGCGAGCAGCCACCCCGCGACCGCGAGCTGGCCGGCGAGCGTCGCCCAGCCCACGCCGACGATGCCCACGCGCGGCAGGAGCAGCAGCGTCAGCGCGATCGTCAGCACCGAGGCCGCCCCGGGGATGAGTAGCGCCATCCGCCCGTCGTGGTGGATCCTGGCGACGGCGATCCCGAGCATCACGACGACGCTCGGGATCGCGGCGAGCGCGAGCAGGCGCAGGCACCAGGCGCCCTCGCGCGCGTAGGCGCGGCCGAAGACGAGCAGCACGTAGTGGGCGCCGAGCGTGAGCACGGCGACGACGGGAAGGAGGAGGCGCAACGTCTGCACCGAGATGCTGCGGCAGTAGTCGCGCAGCCTCGACTCGTCGTAGGCCGCCTCGACGGTCAGCGACGTGGTCGTGTTGAGCGGGACGAGCTGCAGCGCGATCGAGATCGTCCACGGAATGTAGAAGTACGCGGTCGTCCGCGAGCCCGCCTCGGCGGCGACGATCACCGGCAGCAGCGTCGTCGACGCCATCACGAACAGCGTGCCGAGGTAGTTGCCGGCGGCGAGGCCGAGGATCGTGGCGCGCTCGAGCCTCGCCTCGGCGCCGGCGCGGAGGTGCTCGGGGACGAGGCGGGCGAAGATGAGCAGGTTCACCGGCACGAGCGCGACGAGCACCGGGACGATCCAGGCGAGGAAGACGCCCGCGCGCGCGCCGACGCCGACGAGCGCGAAGAGCATCGCGATGCGGGCCGCGGAGAAGAGCGCGTTCTCGACCGGCACCCAGCGGGCCTGGCGCAGGCCGGTGAGCACCGCGTCCTGGAGCGAGAAGATCGTCCACGCGACCGTCCCCGCCACGAACGCGAGCACCCACCAGGGGCTCTCGTGGAGGAATGCCGAGTCCGGCGCCCACACGCCGCTCCCGAGCGCCGCGCCGAGGCCGGCGAGCGCCGAGAGCGCCGCGGTGAGGCCGTAGCTGCGCACGATCAGCGCGCGCGCCGAGGCGCCGGCGGCCGGCAGGTAGCGGAACAGGACCGCGTTGAGGCCGAGCTGGCAGACGACCGAGACGATCATGATCCCCGAGATCAGCACCGAGCCGAGGCCGACCGCGTCGGCCGGGAAGCGGCGCGCGGCCAGCGTCCAGAAGACGAAGCCGAGCAGCGACCCCGAGCCTGCGCCGAGCAGGAGGAAGTACGCGTTCCGGTGCAGCGGCAAGGCGAGGTGAGCGCGGAGGCGCCCGCGCGCCGAGGCGCCGGCCGGGTCGTGCGAGGCCATCAGCCGGAGCGCAGCCGCCCGGGGGCGGGCGCCCGGCGGCCGCGCGCGTGCAGGGGCCGCAGGAGCGGCGCGGCCCACGGACGGCGCTCCGGCAGGAGCAGCCCGGCGAGCGCGCGGGCGAGCGGGCGCGGCGCCGCCGCGGCGAGCCCGAACCAGCCCGCGTAGAGGAGCTTCAGCTGCCAGGGCGAGTCGAAGCGCCGGCGGGCGGCGCGAACGCCGTCGAGGGCGAGCCGGGCGGCCCGGTCGCCGGGCACCGGGTGGAGCGCCGGCTCGAGCTTGAGCGAGACGAGCCGGTTGGCGAGGTCGGCGACCGACAGGATCGGGCCGCGCGGGCGCGCGAGGCCGAGCTCGGCCGCCAGGCCCTGGAGCGCGCCGGCCGTCGCCGCCGCGTACGCGACCGACCGGCGCACGTGGTCGAGGTCGAGCTCCCCCGCCGCGCGCTCGTACCGGTTCGCGCCGTGCACGCGGTAGGCGGCGGCGACGTCGGGCAGGGAGACCACCTCCCCGAGCAGCGGCGCCAGGTGGACGAGGTACCAGTCGGGACACTCCGCGAACTCCCGCTCGGGGATCGGCAGGATGCGCTCGAGCGCCGCGCGGCGGAAGCCGCCGGCGCTGTAGGACATCCACGCGAGGTCGAACGGGAACGCGAGCTGCTCGCGCCGCAGGTCTCCGCTCGGCGGCGCGAGGTGCGGCGCCGGCTTCACCGCCCCGGTCGGGGCGCCGCGCGCGTCGATCACCTCCATGCGGAACTGGACGCGGACGGCGGCCGGGTTCGCGGAGAGCGCCGCGGCGACGAGGGCGGCCGCGTCCGGCCTGAGCACGTCGTCGGCGTCGAGGAACATGACCGCGTCCCCGCGGGCGCGGGCGAGGCCCGCGTTCAGCGCCGCCGCCTGGCCCCCGTGCCCGGTGAAGACGAGCTCGACCCGGTCGCCGTACGGCGCGAGCCGCGCCCGCGAGTCGTCGGTCGAGCCGTCGTCGACGACGAGCACGCGGACGAGAGGGTGCGTCTGGGCGAGCGCGCTCTCGACCGCCTCGACGACGAAGCGGCCGTAGTTGAAGTTGTCGATGACGACGTCGACGTGCAGGGACGCCCCACGTTAGCGGCGTCCGGCCGGGAGCCGCAGAACGGCGAACGGGCCGGCGGTGCCGGCCCGTTCGGTCGTCTCGAGCTGTCGCCCGGATCGGCGCTCAGGCGCGCGCGTAGATCGCGACCCAGTCGATCAGGATGTGACCCTGGCTCGTGTTGTCCGGCGTCGAGACGCCGAAGCTGCCGCCGTTCTGGATCACGAAGTGCATCGGCGTCGAGGGGATCTTCGACGGGTCGGTCGAGCTCCCGACCACCCGGCCGTCGAGCAGGAAGGTGACCCGCGAGGGCAGCCACTCGATCACGGCGGTGTGCCAGGCGCCGTAGACCGACGTCCCCGCGTTGTACGCGTCCTGCTGTCCTCCCGAGGTCGCGTTCTGCCAGTGCATGAAGCCCCAGATGTTGCCGTTCGTGTCGCCCTCGGGGTAGTCGATCTCGCCGTCGCGCGGCCACGTCTCGCTGTTCGGCCAGAGCAGCCACGAGAGGTGGTACTGCGGGAACGAGGTCGGCTGCTGGAAGCGCACGACGTAGCGGCCGTAGAGCTGGCCGTTCGTGGACGGGGCGCCCGCGATCTTCGGCAGCGCGGCGTCGATCAGGTGCAGCATCGTGCCGTTGACCGACTCGCTGTGGAGCCAGATGTCCATCAGGCCGTCGTGGATCGAGGTCGTCCGCTCCGGGCAGTAGGTGCCCCAGGTCGGGGTGCCCTTCCACGGGTACGGGTAGGCCGACCAGTTGGAGAGCGTGTGCGGGAACGCGTTCGCGTCGCCGCACGTCGAGCCGAGCGGCACGTTCTCGCCGGCGAAGTTGTCGGCGAAGACCTGATGCCAGCCGGACATGTCGCCCACCGGCATCGACTCGCCGGAGGAGTCGGCGGAGGAGGGCGGCGGAGCGGTCGTCGTGGTCGTCGTCGTGGTGGTCGGCGTGGTCGTGGTCGTCGCCGGCGCGGTGTTGTCGACGCTGACCGTCTTCGAGAAGGTCGCCAGCTTCGTCCCGGCGGCGCTGAAGGCGTCGGCCTTGAGCGTGTGCTGCCCGTTGGCGAGGGTCTTCGTGTCGAGCACGCCGTCGGGGTCTCCGTTGAACACGTACGGCGCGTAGTGCTCCGTCCACTTGACGGCGCCGTCGATCGCGAAGTCGACGTGGTCGACGGCGACCGGAGAGCTGACGGTCCACTTCACCGACCCCGAGAGGGTCGAGCTCGTCGGCGAGTCGAAGCTGAGCTGCGCGAGCGGCGGCGGAGCGGGCGTCGTCGTGGTCGTCGGCGTCGTCGTCGTGGTCGGCGTCGTCGTCGTGGTCGGCGTCGTGGTGGTCGTGGGCGTCGTGGTGGTGGTCGGCGTCGTCGTGGTGGTGGTCGTCACCGGCGGCTTGCGCCGCTTGTAGCGACTCGCGACCAGGTACTTGCTCGAGCGGCTCTTCGCCGACAGGTTCTTCCTGACGTTTGTCTTCTTCCCCGCGACGGCGGCCTCCTCGCAGAGGCGGCCCCGGCAGGTGGACGAGCGGCTGGCTGACGCGCCCGCGGTGATGAAGACGGCGGTCATCACCCCGGCGCAGAACAGCAGAAAGGATGTGAATGTGGCGGTCTTGGGCACGGTTGCGGCACTCCCGGTCAGTTGGCGGTGTCCCTGTCCGTATCGGTGCCTGGCCGGCCGACTTGACCCCTCGATTCAGACCGCTCCGCCTCACCCCACGCCGGGTGCGCGCTCCCCCTTCCGGGGGATGCCGCGGCTAGCGCGCGAGGAAGGAGATCGCGAGCACGAGCGCACCGAAGGAAGCGAACGCGGCGAGCCCGAGCAGCGCGCCGAAGAGCGACTGCCAGGCCGCGTAGAGGAGCAGAGACACGAGCGTTCCCGGGCTTGTGCGCTCGGGCGCCTCGGGCAGCGCGGGGGCGTCCCAGAGCGCGGCGAGCGCCAGCGTCCGCAGCTCGGGCGCGACGAGGACGAGCTCCGGCGAGATCGGCTCTTCGAGCTGGAGGCTCATCTCAGCCTCCGTTATCGCGGGCGGCGGGCCCCCGCCTCTCCCCCGAACGGGGGAACCGTTCCGGGGGAGTCAGGCGACCACGATGAAGTAGCTCTTCGCGCCCGAGGGCGAGAAGAACCACCACTGCCCCGCCCTGAGCACGACCGAGGCGGTGCGCCTGCCGACGTAGGCGGGGGTGGTGAGCGCGAGCGGCGCCGTGCGGATCCGCTGCAGGTCGAAGCCGCGCCTCGCGGTGCGGTCGTCGACCCGGACCGTGTACCTGCCCGCCTCGAGGCGTGCCACCTTCCGCCCCTTGAAGCTGAGCGAGAGCTTCCCGGTCGCGCTCACGACAGCCGTCAGCGTCCCGCGGAAGGGCGTGATCGCCGAGCCGACGATGTCGCTCGAGACGGGCGTCTTGCCGCCGGACGAGCCGGAGCCGGAGCCGGAGCCGGCGGGCGGCGACGAGGCGCCGCCCGCGGCGCCGCCGGCCGTCGTCGCGACGATCACCTGGTGGTGGCCGACGGGGTCGAGGTCGTCCTGGATCGTGTAGGTGCCGCCCGCCTGGAAGGTGACCGTGAACGTCGTCTGCACTGCGCCCGGCGGCGGGGTGTAGTCGATGCCGGGCCCGAACAGGTGGAACTTGTGGTCGACCGCGTAGTCGTCGGCGGTGTTGTTGTTGAGGATCACCTGGTAGGTGCCGGGCGGGATCGTGCCGCCGACGTTCGAGCTGTCGACGTAGCGGAAGTTGAGGTTCCCGTCGACGTCGAACCAGGCGTAGATCGTCTGCGACACCGCCGCCTGCGCACCGCCGAGCCAGACGAGGGCAGCCGCCGAGACGACGAGGAGCGGGCTGATGAGACGGGACACGGGACTCGGCGGCCGGATGCTACAGCGCCGCGGCCAGCCGTTCCACCCCGGCCTCGATCTCGTCGGGCCGCGCGAAGCCGAACGAGAGGCGAAGCGAGCTCGACATCGACCCGAACTGGGTGCCCGCGACCGCCGTCACCCCCTCGGCCCGCTTCAGCACCTCGCGCCCGTCCGGGTGGCCCGGGAGCTCGAGCCAGACGAAGAGGCCGCCCTCCGGGCGCGACCAGGTCGCGCCGGGGAAGTGCCGCTCGAGCGCGGCCAGCATCGCGTCCCGGCGCTCCCGGAGCCCGGCTCGAAGACGCGCGACGTGGCTCTCGAAGCTGCCGCGCGTGATCAGCTCGTGCACGATCGCCTGGCCGAGCAGCACCGGGGTGATGTAGGTCGAGGCGGCCGCCTCGGCGATCTCCTCGGCGAGCGCGTCCGGCAGGACGAGGAAGCCGACGCGCAGGCCGGGCGCGATCGTCGCCGAGAACGACGAGCTGTACATCGTCCGGCCGCCGGAGAGGTCGAAGAGCGCGGGCAGCGGCTCGCCCTCGAAGCGCGTGAGCGCGTACGACTCGTCCTCGAGCAGCATGATCTGCTCGGTCTGGACGGCGCTCTGGCCGATCACGAGCTCGAGCACGCGCCGGCGCCCCGCCTCGGGGGTCGTCCAGCCGGTCGGGTTGTGGAAGCTCGGGGTCACGTAGACCATCGCCGGCTGGACGTACTGGCCGAGCGTGTTCTGGAGCTCCTCGGTCACGATCCCGTCCCGGTCGACCGGGACCGCGAGCAGCGAGGCGCCCGAGCGGAGGAACACCCGCTCGGCCCGGTCGTGGATCGGGTACTCCGCCATCACGGAGCGGCCGCGCACGGCGTGCCGCGCGATCAGGTCGAGCCCCTGCAGGCGGCCGTTCGTGAGGACGACGCGGCCCGGGTGGACGCCGAACCACTGCCCGATCAGCTCCCGCAGGGGGGCGTAGCCGGCCGCCGAGCCGTACGAGAGAATCGTCCTCCCGTCGCGGCGGAGCACGGTCTCCGCGCAGTCGGCGAGCTCCTCGAGCGGGAGCAGGTCGGGGCCGATCGAGTCGGCCGCGAGCGAGATCGTCTGCATCGCGCCCGAGTCTAGGCGCGCAACAACTCGGGGTCAGACCCCGGCTTGTTGCGCGCGGGGTCAGACCCCGGCTTGTTGCGCGCACCGGAGCGGGGTCAGGCCTCGACCGGTGCGCGCACGAGCCGAGACCCGACCCCGGGATGCTCCGTCAGGCGGTGAAGCCGGCCGCCTTCA
>Ga0070741_10004224_pt1 | contig 33855 bp, 34 predicted proteins | sample Coa_R1_4_FD_66440 | JGI IMG/M metagenome (GOLD analysis project Ga0070741, IMG submission 66440) | Surface soil microbial communities from Centralia Pennsylvania, which are recovering from an underground coalmine fire - Coalmine... | ecosystem: Environmental > Terrestrial > Soil > Unclassified ... | reverse complement strand
CAAGACCCGTTTCGCCGGCGACCGTCTGGCCGGGGCGGCGGCGGTGGCACCGCTGCGATTCGACGACGACTGCGGGGGCAACGGCACCGGGTGTTGGAAGTACTCAGGTCCGTTCAAGGACAGCCCGTTCTGACCGTTGGTTGACCGCTGGTGGGCGGTCGCCCGGCCCTTGCCTGGCCGCGGCCCGGCCGTGACTCCCGGACCGCAGGCTTCTCGGGCTGAAAACCTCCAGAGAGTGGATCTCCAGCCCGGGAACGCCGGCGTCAGCGGGCGGCGGCCCTGGTCGAACCCGCCGCTGGAGCCGACGGCGGCAGGTTCACGCCGGCGCCCACGCCCTGCCCCTGGGGCCGAGCCGCTTCGAGGGCCAGGAGCACCGCTCCCCGCACCTCGCCGTGCTCGCCCAACTCCGACGCCAGCACGCGCACGTCGTCGCCGGTGAGGGTGTGGCGCCGCAGCGCGTCGCGCAGCGGCTCGAGCAGCACATCGCCGGCGCCCGCCAGGCTGCCGCCGATCACGACGGTCTGCGGGTTGAGGATGTTCACCAGGTAGGCGATGCCCTTGCCCAGGTAGCCGGCCAGCCCGGCGAAGGCGTGGACGGCCACGTCGTCACCGGCGACGGCCGCTTCAAGGAGGGCGGGGACGGTGAGCTTGCGGCGGCGCACGAGCGATGGATGCCGGGAGGCGAGCATGGCCTCGGCGTCGCGGATCAGGGCCGCGCTCGACGCCAACGTCTCCAGGCATCCTCGGCGACCACAGCTGCACCGCGGCCCGTCCTCCAGCACCGGGCAGTGCCCGATCTCTCCGGTGAAGCCCCGGTCACCGAAGAAGACCTGCCCGTCGGTGACGATGGCCGCACCCACGCCGCTGCCCACGTCCACGCGCACGTAGGAGCGCAGGTCGCGCGCGGCGCCGAAGTGGCCCTCGGCGATGGCGCCCGCTTGTACGCCGTTGCGCACCTCCACGGGAAGCATGACGGCGCCGGCGACCAAGTCCCGCACGGGCACATCTCGCCAGCCCAGGTTGGGCGCCACCACGCATCGGCCGGACGACACGTCGACCAGACCGGGTACGGCCACGCCCACGGCCTGGATGCGGTCGGCCCGGAGGCCGCTCTGCTTGGCCAGCGCGTCGAACACGCCGGGAAGGGAACGGGCGACGGCCGCCGGCGTTCGCCGGGCGGGTGCGGCCCGGTGCACGGCCCGCACGTTGCCCCGACCATCGGCCAAGGCGATGCGGGTGGACGAGATACCGAAATGGATGCCGGCATAGGCGACCGACTCTTCGTTGAATTCCAGGAGCCGGGGCGGGCGGCCGCCCACCGGCATGGAACCGCCGAGTCCGACTTCGCGGACGGAGCCATCGTCGATGAGCTCTTCGACGATGGTGGCCACGGTGGGCTTGGCCATCTCCGTGAGGCGGGCCAGCTCGGTGCGCGACAAGCGCCCGCTGGTGCGGATGAGGTCGAGCACGAGGGCGCGGTTGACCTCCCGCATCGTCCTCGGATCGACCTTGCCGCCCATGGCCAAGAAGGTTACCAGCGATGTCTACCCAAACAGGATTGGGGCTTGCAGAGCGCAGGTTAAGGTATATACTTGAACAAACAGCAAAAGGGAGGATTGGTGGGGAGTCCTCGTATGTGGGCAGCCGCGACGGCGGTGTGCCTGGCGGCAACGGGAACGGTCGCAACCGTTCCGGCCCGGGCCGACGGTTGCACCTCGGGATCGGTGTGTGTCGCTGTGGCTGGCGCAGACACGACAGGCCCGGCCGACGGGCGGCTGCAAGGGTTCCTGCACGGGATCACCCCGGCAACGTCGCAGGCCGTGCTCGCACCGTTGGCGGCCAAGACCTGGCGGATCAACAGCTGGGACACGTACGCCCGGGTGAAGCCGGGCCTGGGTGCCCGCGTGACGTTCGTGCTGAGCGACGGATGGCGCAACGCGTACGGCCCGGTGGCGCCGTGGACGGTCTGGCCCCTGTACGAGGACTACGTCCGATCAACGGTCAGGGCGAGCATCGACAAGGGCACACCAGTCGACTACTGGGACATCGCCAACGAGCCCAACAACGGGTGGTCGGGTACCCGGGACCAGCTGCACGAGATGTTCCTGCGGGCCCACGACGCCATCCGCTCGGTCGATCCCGACGCCCGGATCGTGGCCACCAGCCAGAGCACGTTCCAAGCAGCGCCGTCCGCCGACACGATCACCGCCCTCCACGACAGCGACCTGCGCAGCTTCCTCGACTACGCCCAGCTGCACCACATGCGGATCGACGCCGTGTCGTGGCACGAGATCGGGACCCGGCCGGAGGACGTGCTGGCCCACGCCGCCACCGTGCGCTCCCTCCTGCACGACCATCCCGGGCTCGTGGTCCCCAATCCCGAGCTGCACGTCAACGAGTTCTCCGGTCCCGAGGACTACCGCATCCCCGGGTGGACGGTGGGATGGTTGGCCAAGCTGTACGAGGCCGGCATCTCCGTCGCCAACCGGGCGTGCTGGGACCGCGCCCCCGAGAGCGGGAGCGACGGTGGCCCGTACTCCGAGTGCATCGAGGGGCTGGACGGGCTCCTGCGAGCCGACGGGGCCACGCCCCAGCCGATCTACTGGGTGCACCGGGCGTACGCGTCGTTGACCGGCTCGATGGTCTCGGTGGCATCGTCCGACGTGGACACCAGCGCGCTGGCGGCCGCCGACCCGGCCACGGGTTCGCTCACGGTCATCCTCGGGCGGCACCACGAGCGAGCGCACGACGGGCGCACGGCGTCAGACGTCCAGCTCGACATCGCCTACCCGTTCACCAGTCAGTCGGCCACGCTGTCCGTCGATCGCATCCCCGACCTGGACGTCCCCGGGCCCCTGGTGGCCGTCCAGCCGGTGTCGTCGGGCCCGGTGGCCATCTCCGGCGGCGCCGTCCACGTGACCCTCGCCGGGTTCCGTGATGGCGATGCCTACATCGTGCGCGTCGTTCCCTAGACGCGTCGGGCCGCTGCCGAAACGCAGCGGGGTGACAAGCGCGGGTCATCGAACCTCTCGTTGACCTCCTGAGGCTCGCGCTCGCAGGTGTGACGAACACCCAACACACAGGAGGATGTCGTGTCATTCGGAAGCAGAAATCGGCTGACGTTGCGCGCCCGAGGGCGGATGGTCGTGATGGCGACGAGCGTGGCCGCCGCGCTGGTGGCTTTGCCCACGGCCCCGGCGCGAGCGGTGGACGCCCGTAGCGTCACCATCGATGGAACGGTCGCGTTGGGAACGGCGGCGTTCCGGGCCCAAGGGTTCCTTCACGGACTCAACACCAACACCAACACGGCCAAGGTGAGCGCGCTCACGCCGCAGAACTGGCGGGTGAGCAACAACGACAACTACGACCGGGCCAAGTCGTACGGGGCCAAGGTCACGTGGGTCGTGAGCGACTCGTGCACCAAGATCCTCGGCCCGGTTACCTACCAGAACTGCGTGGCCAACCTCGTGAGCGGGAGCATCAGCGGAAACCGGCCCGTCGACTACTGGGACGTCTGGAACGAGCCCGACCACGAGGGCGTCCTCACGAGCGCCCAGATCCTCGACTACTTCAGGATCACCATCAACCAGATCCGCGCCATCGACCCCAACGCCAAGATCGAGGGTCCCAGCCTGGCCGTGTACGACGACTCGGGGGCGTGCAACAAGATCGACCTCAAGTGCTTCCTCGACTACATCCTGAACCAGCAGCTCAAGGTCGACGTGCTGTCGTGGCACGAGATAATCGACAAGACCGGTGCGCAAGTGAAGCCGACCGACATCGGTGCCCATATCACCGCGGCCCGGGCGCTGGTGGCCGCTCGGCCCGGCCTGTTGAACACCAACCCGCTGTACCACGTGGGGGAGTACTCCGACAGCCAGAACTACGCGGCGCCCGGGTGGACCGTGGCGTGGATGCGGTACCTGGAGGAGAACGACGTCGACGCCGGCATCCGCGCCTGCTGGGACGCGACCGAGGCGGGTACGACGTACTCGACCTGTAGCGACGGCCTCGACGGTCTGCTGGCCCGGGACAACACCACGGAGCGCCCGATCTACTGGGTGCACCGTGTGTACGCGGGATTGAAGGGCAGCCGGGTGGCGACGTCGCACTCGAACACCGACACGGTGGCGTACGGGGCCAAGGACCCCACCCACTCGGAACTGGGGGGTCTCATCGGCCGGTGGAGCGTTGGCACGGTGAACCCCGCCGCCAATGTGACGGTGACCATGAAGGTGCCGTACGCCCTGTCGCAGATGCACCTGACCGTCTACCGGTTCCAGAACGGCGTGTTCACCCAGCCCTCCCCGTTGGTGATCACGAGCAACCAGCTCGTGTCCGTGACCAGCGGCCAGGTGGTGTTCACGCTGTCGAACTTCGTGGACGGTGACGCCTACTCCGTCGAACTCGTGCCGTAACAGCAGCGCAGCGGGGCGGGGCGGGGCGGGGCCGGGCCCACGTGACCCCGCCCCGCCCCCGCTGCGCCCTCGCTCTCCCGGCCGGGCGCCGCCCAGGAGGTCGCCGGCCGAGCCGACGTCACCGCAAGCGCTACGCCGCCCTGCTCGAGGGCATCCTCTCGGACGCCGTGCGGGCGGGCGAGATCCGCCCCGTCGACGTGGCCCTGGCCGCCCGGGCGGTGTTCGGCATGTGCAACTGGACGTACCGCTGGATCGGGCCGGACACGCCGTACCGGCCCCGTGAGATCGTGTACGCCTTCTGGGACATCGTGGCCAACGGCATCGCCCCGGCCGACAACGGGCGGGCGGTCCCGGCAAAGGCCAAGCCCGTGTCCTCTCGCCGGGCCTGACCCGCTGGGGGTGCGTCCGCGCCGCGGCCGATAGGGGTCGCGATGCAAGACGGACGCGTGACAGAGCCGTCGCTGGGCACCGCCGATCGCGGCGCCCTCGGGAGACGCCCTCACCACTCGGCTCGACGTGCGCCGGAGCTGACGGCGCGGCACCACGACATCGAAACGTGATGCATGGAGGAGCCGGGCCGAACGACGGCCGTCACGCCCGCGGGTCGAACCCTGATGCGACGCAGGCCCGTTCGATCTCGTCGACCGGGTAGGGGCTCCTGCGGTCTTCGAGGTGCAGGCGCCGGTAGAAGTCGTTGACGACCACCGCGATCGGTGCGTAGCGCGTGACGACCGCAGCCGCCGCCGGCGGGAGACCGGCGGGGTCGTGACCGCCGGCGCATTGACGGACGAACTCGTCGCGGTCGTTCCAGTCCGGTACGCCGGCGAGGTGTGTCACCAGCCAGTCGACCAGCCTGGTGATCGTGTGGCAGGCGTCGTGGGTCCTGTTGGCGGTGAGGAAGCTCGACTCGGCCGCGGACAGGTCGAACCGGGGCGACGTCGCCAGGCCGAAGTCGGCGAAGAACAGCCGCCGGCCGTCGGTGAGGATGTTCCCGAAGTGGGCGTCGAAGTGGAACAGCCCCGCGGCGTTCATGCACACGACGTCGTGGCGCAGGCGCTGCTCGACCATGGCGATGGCGGCGCCGACCGCGTCGTCACCCGCAGCCGCCTGCTCCTCCAGCCAGGTGGGCAGCACGGTGGGGAGGTACTCGAGGAACAGCGTCACCGTCGCCGAGGACTGGGCGATCCCTTCGATCCGCCGGCGGACGGCGGCCGAGCCGTGCCAGTACGCCACCGCCCGTTCCACGTCCGCCAGCTCGTCGCACAGGGGGCCGACGAACGCGGGTCCGGGGAGCACGCGCCAGTGGTACAGCAGCGGGAAGGTCTCGGTCCGTCCGCCGAGCACCCAGCTCGTCGTCATCACGTGGGCCGCCAACTCCCGCCACACCCCGAACGACGGCGACCCCACGCCGTACTGGCAGGACACCGGCAGGTCGAACAGGTTGGCCGTGGACATGACGTGCTCGGGGCGGCGCTCCAGGTCGGTGAGGGGGACGGACTTGACGAAGACCGGCGTGCTGTCGACGAGCAACAACCGAGACGTTCCGCCGATGCCGGACCCGATCACGGGCGCCTGCTCGAGCAGCTCGCTCAGCTGCCGGTCGCTCCGCAGTGCCAGCGATGCTGCGACGGCTCCGTAGCGGTCGAGGCGGCGGTCACGGCTCGCGCTCGGATCGTCATCAGGGAACGTCACGTCGACCGAGCCTATGGAGCGGGGCGCCGGGGCCCGAGCCGCCCGACCTGCGCTCGCCGCTTCCTGTGCAAGGCTGCGCGGCATGGACCGCGACACCCTTCGAGCTGCACAGCAACCGCTGAAGGAGTCCTACCGCGACGACCCGGCCAAGGCGGTCGTGACGCTCCGGGCGTCGGGCATGGTCGGCGCCGGCGCCACGTGCTCGGTGAACACGGGAAGGGCGATGGCCGCGGCGGGACTCCACCCGGCTACGGGCGGGGACGGGTCCTTCCTGTGCTCGGGCGACATGCTGCTCGAAGCGCTCGTGGCCTGCGCCGGGGTGACGCTCGGCGCCGTCTCCACGTCCCTCGGCATCGAACTCCGGTCGGCCACGGTGCACGCCGAGGGCGACATCGACTTTCGCGGGACCCTCGGCGTGAGCAAGGACGCACCGGTGGGGTTCCGCGCCGTCCGGGTCCGCTTCGAGCTGGACACCGACGCGGCCGACGACACCGTTGCGAAGCTGGTGGAGTTGACCGAGCGGTACTGCGTCGTGCTCCAGACCATCAGGGCGGCGACGCCCGTGGACAGCGCGTTGGAGATAGCCAGTACGTAGCGAGGGATCTGGTTGGCGCGGCCGCCAAGTCAGGAGGCTGGGGCGAGCAGGGGCAACCGAGGGTTGCCGGCCGACCCCCGCAGGGCCATCAGTGCGTCCAGGGCGACTGGTGGCATGGGTCGGGCGAAGTAGAAGCCCTGGGACGCCTCACAGCCCAGTACCGCCACTTCGTTGTGTTGCTGGACGGTCTCCACGCCTTCGGCGACGACGGTGAGCCCCAGGGTGTGAGCGAGGTTGATGACGGCGGACACGATCGCCTCGCTGGCCGTGTCCCGTCCCAGGTCAGCGACGAACACCTGGTCGATCTTGACGATGTCGACGGGCAACTGCTTGAGGTAGCTGAGTGAGGAGTAGCCCGTTCCGAAGTCGTCAAGGGCCAGCGTGAGCCCGAATTGCTTCAGGTCTTCGAGCACGACGAGTGCGCGCTCGCTGTCCCGGACGAACACGCTCTCGGTGACCTCGAGCGTGAGCAGTGCCGGGTCGGTGTGGGTACTGAGCAGCACTTCCTCGACCATGGCGACGAAGTCGGCTGCCATGAGTTGGTACGCCGACACATTGACGGCCATGGCGAAGTTGTCGGTGGGCCGACCCCCTGCCCAGCGGTGGCGATCCAGGCATGCCTGTTCGAGCACCCACCGCCCGATGTCGGTGATGAGCGAAGACTGCTCGGCGAGCGGTATGAGCGTTGTCGGAGGCACCAACCCGCGGGATGGATGCGCCCAACGCAAGAGGGCCTCGACGCCCATGATCCTCCCGTCGACGGTGCTCACGATCGGCTGGTAGTCGAGCCGCAACTGGCCGTTCCCACAGGCGTGGCGCAGGTCGCGTTGCAGGCCTATGCGGTCCTCGAGCAGGTGTTGCTCGCTGAGGTCGATGGTCTGGTGGCGGGCCCCGCCCTTGCGTTTCGCCTGGTACATGGCGACATCGGCGTTGTCGAGGAGGTCCTCCGGCATGCTCGCGGCGGGGCCGGCGAAGGCGATGCCGATGCTGGCCGTGGCTTCCATCTCGCCGACCGACAGGATGAACGGTGGAGTGAGAGCGGCGCCGATCCGAGTCGCGATCGCGTAGGCGTCTGATCCCCCGGCGAGGTCTTCGCACAAGATGATGAACTCGTCCCCGGAGAGCCGCGCCAGGGTGTCGCCTGGTCGCATCTGTGCCGTCAAGCGCTCGGCGACGGCAATCAGCAGCTCGTCGCCGACCCGGTGGCCGTGCATGTCGTTCACCATCTTGAAACGGTCCAGATCGGCGAAGAGAACGGCCACGATGTTGCCCGATCGCCGGCTGCGAAGAAGGGCATGGTCGAGGCGTTCGAGCAGGAGGACCCGGTTGGGCAACCCGGTCAGCATGTCGTGCAGGGCAGTCTTACGGGATTGCTCGGTTGACTCTTCGAGGTCGGCGCGGGCCTGAGCGTTGAGGAGGTAGGCGGCGGCCACGTCGGCCAGCGTCTGGGCCGCCGTCATCGTGCCCGCATCCAGGAGCCCGGGCGTATCGCGATACAGGTCGAGGGCGCCCAGTTGGGCATCGCCATGGCGCAGCGGGAAGGCGAACACCGCGGCCAAGCCCTCGGAGATCGCTCGGGGTCCGAATGTCGGGAACCGGCCGTCCGCTCGCAGGTCCGGCAGGGCGACCGGGCTGCCTGTGTCGTAGGCCGCCAGGCATGGCCCCTCGCCGAGCTCGGTCTGGAGCCGCTCGAAGCGCAAGGCCGAGCCGTTCGAGGCGGCGACATAGCGAGGAACAGTCCCGGGCGAGATGAGGGTCACGCCCGCGGCGGTGATCGGCAAGACGTCGACGATGCGCTGCACCAGTCGATCGAGGATGCCCTGGATAGGGAAATCCGTCACCATCGTTCGAGCGAATTCGCTCAAGACGCTCGACAGTTGCTGTTCGCTCGGCACAATCCTCCCACGCGTAGAACACTTTCCAAAACCCGCGGGGTTCGGACGGGGCGATGACTCGCAACTACCTGGCGAATTATACATTATCGATCCGCTCGCCGGGACCGGGATAAGGTGCAGAGATTCAGCGGTACTTTCCAAAAGGTGCGGTCGGTGGCGCCGCTGTCGGTCGTATTGCATCCAAACGGCGCTGCGCCCGGGCGTCGCCGACGGGCATGGGTTGGGCGGGCTTTGCACAAGAAGTCGCCGTACGCATCGCCTGACGGCGCGTTCGGTGGGCAGCTTGCGAATGGTGCGCATCACTGCACGAGAAGCGATGCGCTTGGCGTTCGGGTCAGCCGCCCGCCGGGTTCGGACCCATGTCGTCACGTCCGGCGGCGTGGCGGGGACGAACGCAGCGGCGCCCCCGGTTCTTGACACGTGACCAAATAGTCACCTATTCTCGGCCGAGTGGACGAGGTGTTCAGAGCGCTGGCCGACCCCACCCGGAGGAGCCTGCTCGACGAGCTGTTCCGGGAGGACGGGCAGACCCTGCGGTCGTTGGAGGCGCGTTTCTCGATGACCCGCTTCGGTGTGATGAAGCACTTGAAGCAACTCGAGGAAGCGGGCCTGGTGGTCACCCGGCGCCGAGGCCGGGAGAAGCTCCACTACCTGAACCCCGTTCCCATCCGGCTCGTCCATGACCGGTGGGTGAGCAAGTACGCGGAGCCATGGGCGGCTGCGCTCAGCGACATCAAGCACAGACTGGAGAGTCCGATGGAGAAGGTTTTCGAGATCTACATCCGTACGACCCCGGAACGCCTGTGGGAGGCCATCACCGACCCCGATATCAGGAGCAAGTACAACTTCGGCGCCCGGGTCAGCTCGGATTGGAAGCCCGGCTCGCGCGTGGAGATGGCACACCCGCGTGCCCCCGGGCTCCTGGGCGAAGGGGAGATCCTCGAGGTCGACCCGCCCCGCCGCCTGGTCCAGACCATGGTCGCCCTCTGGAGCGACGACGTGAAGAGCGAAGGAACGTCGAGGGTGACGTGGGACATCGAACCGATCGGTGACTCCTGCCGCCTGACGGTGACCCACGACCAGCTGCGCGAGGGCGCCAACAGCGAGCTCTACGGCGGCTGGCCGATGATCCTCTCCGGGCTGAAGACGTGGCTGGAGACGGGCGAGCTGCTCACCACGCCGGGCTCCCTGATGTACGGCGGCTAGGACCCCGCGGGCCGGAGGCGGACGAGACCACGGTCGAGTTCGCCCACCGTGCTCGCACCCAGCAGCTGCATGGTGCGCACCAGTTCGGCGCGCAGCATGCTGATGACCCGGTCGACGCCGGCCTCGCCGCCCGCCATGAGCCCGTACAGATACGCCCGCCCCACCAGGCAGGCGCGGGCGCCGAGGGCTACGGCGGCGGCGATGTCGGCGCCCGAGCGCACGCCCGAGTCGACGAGCACCTCGGACCGGTCGCCGATGGCGTCGACCACGCGGGGCAGGAGTTCGAGCGGGGTGACGGCCCGGTCGAGCTGGCGGCCACCGTGGTTGGACAGGACGACCCCGTCAGCTCCGGCGTCGACGGCGGCCCGGGCATCGTCGACCGACTGGATGCCCTTGACGACGAGCGGGCCCGGCCACGTGCTCCGCAACCAGGCGAGGTCGGTGAAGGTGGCGGCGGGATCGAACATGGCCGCCACCAGGTCGACCCGGTTGGGTGCGTGATCTCCGGTGAGGAAGTTGGCGAACTGGAGGGGCTCGGTGGTGAGCAGGTTCAACGACCAGGAGGGGTGGCGGGCGAAGTCGACGAGCGTGCTCCACCGGAGCGCGGGAGGGATGGTGAGCCCGTGGCGCACGTCCCGCAGCCGGGCCCCGGCGACGGGAACGTCGACCGTCACCACCAGGACGCGATACCCGGCAGCCGCGGCCCGAGCCAGTAGCTCCTTGCTCTTGGCCCGGTCCCGCCAGAGGTAGAGCTGGAACCAGCGCGACCCGCCAGGAACGGCGGCGGCCAGGTCTTCGGGCGACACCGTGCCCATGGTCGAGAGCGCGTACGGGATGCCGTGCCGGGCCGCGGCACGCCCGACGGCCCGCTCGCCTTCGTGGTGCATCATCCGGGTGAAGCCGGTGGGCGCCAACGCCACGGGCATGGCCGCGGGCTCGCCCAGCACCACCGTCTCGGTGCTGACCTTGCTCACGTCCCGCAGCACGCGCGGGTGGAACTCCAACGACTCGAAGGCGGCGCGGGCGCGCCGCATGCTGAGCTCCGACTCGGCCCCGCCGTCGACGTAGTCGAAGACGGCCCTGGGCACGCGGCGAGCGGCCGCGGCCCGCAGTTCCTCGACCGTGCTGGCTCGCGCCAACCGGCGGGCCGTGGGGAAGAGTTGGGGGCGCGCGGGGCGGGCGAGGGCTGCGATCTCCGGCCATCGCGGCAGGCGCCGCTTCGTTTTCGACGGTTCCATGTGCGCGTCCATGGTGGACCACCTCCCAGCGTTGGGCGGTCATCCTTGTCCACCGCCGAGCCACTGTCGACAAATGACCACTGCCGCCCGCCCGGGCATACCCTGCCCGCTGTGCGCCGCCGACTCCGAGGTCAGCCAGAGATCGGCCAACCGGCGATCGGGCCGGCAGGTGCGGTGGCGTTGGCCGTGGCCGCCCACGGCTCGGCCCTCCTGCCGCTCATCCTGCTGGGCACCCTGGCGGTCAGCGTGCGCCAGGACCTCGGGTTCGACGAGGCCGCCTTCGGCGCCATGCCTGCGGTGTGCTTCGCCGTGGCCGCGATCACGTCGCCCATCTGCGGTCGGCTGGTGGAGGCCTTCGGCGGGACGTGGGGGCTGCGCGCCGCCGCGCTGATCGCGGCGGCGTCGATGCTGGGCACCGGCCTGGTGGCCACCAGTTGGATGACGCTCCTGCCCTTCGTCGTGCTGTCGGGCCTGTGCCTGTCCGTGGCCCAGCCCGCGTCCGACCTGTGGCTGGCCCACATGCTGCCGCCCAGCCACCACGGGCGGGCGTTCGGCGCGAAGCAGGCGTCGGCCGGGCCAGGGGTCGGTCTGTTGGCGGGCCTCGCCGTCCCCCTTTCGGTGGGTACCGTCGGGTGGCGCGGCGCATTCGTGTGTGCCGGCGGGGGCGCCGTGCTGGTCCTGTTCGCCATCCGCCGGGCCGCCCCCCGCCTCGTCAGGCAGGCACCCGCCATCGGGCGGGACGAGGGAGACGTGTCCATCCGCCCGCTGCTCGTGCTGACCGCGGCCGGCGGGATGGCCGCCGTCTCCCAGGCCGCCTTCCTCACGTTCGCGGTGAGCTCGGCGGTGGCGACGGGGATGTCGGCCAGCGGGGCCGGGCTGTTGTTCGCGGCGTCCAGCGCGGTGGCGGTCGCCACCCGGCTGGTGCTAGGCCACGTGGCCGACCGGCGGGCGGGCGGCCTGCTCGTCACCATCGCGATCATGATCCTCGGGAGCGCGAGCGGCTTCGCCGTGCTGGCCACCCACCACCCGACGGCAGTGCTGGTGGGATTGCCGCTGGTGGCGGCGACGGCGTGGGGATGGCAGGGGTTGTTCTTCTTGGTGGTCGCCCGCTGCAATCCGAACGCGCCGGCGCGGGCGTCCGGCATCATCTCGAGCGGCATCCTCACCGGGTCCGTGCTCGGGCCCATGGTGTTCGGGATCCTGGCCCGGGAGGACTACACCAGGGCGTGGTGGTTGGCGGCTACGTCAGCGGTGGTGGCCGCGGCCGGCATGATCGTGGGCCGCCACTTCGTGCGCCGCGATCTGGTCGCTCGGGACAGCCCGCTGGTGGCCGCGCCCGCGCGTTAGCCCGCCCGTCAGTGCTTGGCGCGGCGCCCGCGACTCGGGCTCGGCTTGCGCTCGTCGAGCTGCAGGGCATTGGCCCACAGCCGGGTGAGTTGCTGGACGGCCCGTTCGGCGTCGAACTGCTCGCCCAGCACATGGCTGACATAGGCGAACCGGCTCACCATCCCGCCCAGGGCGTGGGCCGCGTAATAGGGGTCGATGCCGCCGTCGATGAGCCCCTCGTCCTGCCAGCGTGAGATGCGCCGGGCCACGCGGTCGACGAAGCTGTTGCGGAAGTCGGTCTGGAGCTGCTGGAGCTGCGGCGCCCGCGAGTACTCGACCGTCACCATGATGTTGGCGTAGCGCTTGAAGACCTCGAGGTACCGGCGATTGCCGGCCTCGATGCGATCGAGGAGCGAGGCGCGCCGCGCACCGGCGTGCCCATCGGTGGCGTCGCCGCCGCGTTCGCCCGCCCACTCGCTGCTCGTCCGGCCCAGCAGCTCGTCCTGAAGCTGCGCGACCAGCGCCTGGAACACCGCCTCCTTGGACGAGAAGTACTTGTAGAACGTGCCGTGGCTGGTGCCGGCGGCCTCGACGATGTCGGCCACCCGCACGTCGTCGTAGGCAGCCTCGCGGAACACCTTCTCGGCCGCAGCCAAGAGGGCGGTCCGGCGCTGTTCCCCGCGGACGGTCCTCGCCCCTCGTTTGGCCTGCCACAGCGTGGGCTCGGCCACCTGTCCTCCCGTTTCCACCCGCTCTGCGCTCTTCATCGTCCCATCTCGTGACCAACCACCTTCGCACCCAGCGCCGCCCCTTGCAGTGTACGGCCAAGTAGATGTTGACATCAATGTCGACTAGCGCGAGTCTTTCGTCAAACAGAAGGGGGAAACGTTCATGTCGAACGCCGCAGGTCGGGCCGCAGGTCGGCTCCGCTGGCTCATCGTCCCGCTCGTCGTGGTCCTCGCCGCTGGTGCGTGCGGCTCCAAGAGCAAGAGCAGCTCGTCGAACGCCACGCCAACCTCGCAAGCCCAGGCCGCCAAGAGCGAGCCGATCAAGGTCGGGGTCGTCCTCGACAAGTCGGGGAACTTCGCCAACTTCGGCATCGGCGAGGAGGTCGCCGCCAAGCTGGCCGTCGAGGAGATCAACGCCGCCGGTGGTGCCGGCGGGCGACCCATCGAGCTGGTGGTCAAGGACAGCGGCAGCGCTCCCGACCAGGCGATCAGCGTGACCCGGGAGCTGATCGAGCGCGACAAGGTCGTCGCCATCCTCGGCCCAGGCCTCACGACCACGGCCGAAGCGGGCTTCCCCATCGCCAACCAGTCGAAGATCCCCACGATCTCGCCGACGATCGTGTCGCCCACCGCGGCGCCCAACAACCGGCCGTGGACGTTCAGCATCGGCGCCCCTGCCGACTACCTGTTCGAATCCAACTTCCCGGGCATCAAGACCACGTACCCGAACGTGAAGCGGGTGGCCGTGGTCATCGACCCCGAGTGCGCGGGCTGCAAGAGCGAGGCGACCACCATCGCCAACTTCCTCGCCGCTCAGGGCTACACGGTCCTCAACAAGGACAACCCCATCGCTGTCCAGGCCGGCGCTCCTGACCTCGGTGCGCAGGCCACCGCCGTGGTCAACCTGAAGCCGGATGCCGTGGCCGGCAGCGCTGGTCCCAACGAGTGGGCCCGCCTGGCCAAGGAGCTGGAACGGCGCAACCTGAAGGTCCCGGCGTTCAGCGGCACGGGCCCGAACAACCCGGCTTTCCTGCAGCAGGCGGGCACTGCCGCTGAAGGGTGGACCGTGCTCTCGGCCTTCTGGGAGCAGAACCCGGACGCCACCGTGCAGAAGTTCGTCAGCACGATCAAGCCCCGGTTGAAGACGGCGGGCCGGCCCGAGGGTGCGCTCATCGGTGCCGACGCCCAGTACTACGACGCCGCCAAGATCCTGGCCAAGATCATCACCGACGCCAAGCTCGCGGCCAACGCCAGCCTGGACGACACCCGGGAGGCCATCCGCAAGGGGGTCTCGAGCCTGGCCGACTTCACCGGCGTGACCGGCAAGATGTCGATGCAGGCCAACGGCCGCATGAAGGTCACCGGCTACATGTTGATCGTCAAGAGTGGCGCCTTCACGAGGCTCGGGGCCTAGACCCGACGTGAAGGGTCAGGTCATCAACGGTATCATCGTCGGGACCGGCTACGCCCTCGTGGCCATGGGCTGGACGCTCGTGTTCGGCGTCCTGCGCAAGCTGAACATGGCTCATGGCGCCATGTTCATGGGATCGGCCGTCGCCGCCTGGTTCGCATGGGGCGTCGCCGGCGGCCGTGACCACATCTCCTTCGCCACGACGGTGCTCGGCGCCGTCGTGGCGGTGGGGGCCGGCGCCGGTGCCGGGTACCTCGTGTACCTCGTCGGCTTCCGCACCTTGCGGGAGGGCACCGGCGACCTGCCACCGATCGTGACGACGCTCGCCATCGCTTCCATCGCCACTGCGGTGGCCGTGATCTACCTGGGCAGCGAGCCCCGGCAGCTCACGTCCGCCGACTTCAAGGGGAGCGTCACCATCCTCGGGACGCCGGTCGCCACCATCCAGGCCGTCATCGTGGCCGTGGCCCTCGTCGTCGGGCTGCTCATCATCTTGATGGTGCAGCGCACGGCGTGGGGCCGGCGGGTGCGGGCCATCTCCGAGAGCAGCCTGGTGGCCGAGCGCGCCGGTATCCGCGTGTCGCGGGTGGTGGGCGAGGTGTTCATGGTTTCGGGCGCCATCGCCGGGATCGGGTCGTACCTCTGGATGATCCGGGTCGGCTCGGTGAGCCCGTTCCTGGGCCAGCTGTTCCTCATCAAGGGACTGGTGGTCATGGTGATCGGTGGGTTGGGCCGGGTGGGCGGCGCCATGTCGGCCGGGCTCGTCGTGGGTGTGCTCGAAGGCATCTCCATCGCCCAGTTCTCCGGCGCGTACGCCGAGTTGGTCACATGGAGCGCGCTCATCGTGCTGCTGCTGATCCGTCCCCAGGGCCTCGTTCGCAGCGTGGCCTGAGCGAAGAGGTCCGTCGTGGAGATCTTCAACATCTACCTGTCGAGCACCGACGTGATCCTCATCGCCGTCAACGCGCTCGTCGCCACGAGCCTCTTCATGACGATGGTGGCGGGGGTCTTCTCGATCGGGCAGGTGGCGTTCATGGCCATCGGCGCCTACGGCTTCGGCTACGCCAGCGCCACGCTCGACTGGCCGGCGTCGGCCGCCATCGCCGGCGGCGCCGTGGCCGCGTGCGTCGTGTCGTTCCTCGTCTCGTTGCCCCTGTTGCGGGTGTCGGGGATCTACCTCGCCATCATCACCATCGCCTTGATCCGCATCGTGCAGTTGGCGGTGGCGGCGTCGCCGTCGCTCGGAGGAGTGGGCGGCCTGTACGCCCAACTGGGCACGTCGGCCAAGCCCGCGTGGATGATCCTCGTCGTCGCCCTCCTCGGGTCGTGGGCGGCCATGCACCTCCCCATGGGCAAGGCCCTCCGGACGCTCGGCGAGGACGAGGAGCTGGCCCGCAGCCTGGGGGTGTACACGCCCGGCGTCAAGATCGTCGTCTTCGTGATCGGCGGCATGCTGGCCGGCCTGTCCGGTGCGCTCTACGCCCGCAGCACGGGCTGGATCGGGCCCGACCTGTTCAACGTCGACCGCGCCATCCAGGTCGTGCTGTTCGCGGTGGTCGGCGGCTTCGGGTCGGCCCTGAGCCCGGCGATCGGCGCCGCTTCCCTCACCGTCCTCACCATCGCCACCCGCAACCTGGGTGAGTGGCAGGCGGTCGGTTTCGGCGTCGTCCTGCTCATCGGCATCGTCCTACGGCCCCACGGCGTGCTCGACGGCTTCAACCGGCGGCTCGCCGCCGTGTACCGGGCCCTCCACAAGCCCGTACCCAAGGTCACCCCGTGAGGGGCGACCAGGCGGCGGCCCTGGAAGGCGTGCGGCGCGCATTCGGCGGCGTGGTGGCCGTCGCGGGCGTGAGCCTGGAGGTCGGCTTCGGCGAGATCGTGGGGATGATCGGACCCAATGGCTCGGGCAAGAGCACGGTGATGAACATCCTGTCCGGGCAGATCGAGGTGGACCGGGGGACGGTCCGAGTGTTGGGCCGCGACGCCACCCGCATGCGCCCCGAGCGCCGGGCCGAACTGGGCCTGGCCCGGATGTTCCAGCAGCCCCGCGTCGTCCAGGCCCTCTCACCCCTCGACAACGTGGCCCTGGGCACGTGGTCCCGCCGGCGGGGATTGTCGGCCGCGGTGTCGCCCCGGCGCTGGAAGCGGGCCCGCCAGGTGGCGCGTGACGCAGCTCGGGCCTTCGAGGTCGCCGACCTGCTCGACCGCCCGACAGAGAGCCTGAGCCACGTGGAGCGGCGCATGATCGAGCTGGCGCGCATCGTCGCCGCCGACGCCCGGCTGCTCCTGCTCGACGAGCCCATGGCCGGGCTGGACCGGGCCGAGAAGGCCCTCGTGGTCGAGCGGGTGCGGGCCCTGCGGGCGCCGGACCGGGCCATCGTCATCGTGGAGCACGACGTCGCCGTCATCTCCGGCCTCTGCGACCGGGTGTACTGCCTGGCCCGGGGCGAGCTGATCTCCAGTGGCACCCCACAACAGGTGGTCGACGACCCGCAGGTGCGCGAGCTGTACCTCGGCAAGAAGCGCGAACCCGAACCGACTCTGGAAGCGAACGGAGGGCCACGGCTGTGATGGCAACGGCGCCGACTGCACCGGTGTACAACTCGTGGCAGGAGCGTCTCACCCGTGACGAGAGCCGGGCCCTCCAGCTGCGCCTCGTCCGCAAGCTGTGCGAGTGGGCCGAGCAGCGGTCCGAGTTCTACCGCGACCACTGGCGCAAGGCCGGGTTCGCGGCGGACCAGCTGCAGTCGCTCGACGACCTCCACCGCATCCCCTACGTCACCAAGCGCGATTTCCTCGACGACCAGAACGCGGCCCCACCGTACGGCCGCCGCCTGGCCGTGCCCGAGCACGAGGTGTTCAAGTCGTTCCTCACCAGCGGCACCACCGGCATCGGCCAGGAGGTGCACTGCTTCACCCGCGGTGAATGGGTGACGGCGGGAGCGGCGCGCGAATGGCAGTTCCGGCAGGCGGGCCTGGAGCTGGGCGACGGGTTCGCGGTGACGCTGCCTCTCGCCATGCAGATCGGCGGCCCATACCTCGTCAATGCGGCCGAGAAGTACGGCCTGCGCGTGCTGGCCCTGTCGAGCTACACGACGGAGCAGAAGGTGGGCCTCCTCGAACGCTTCGACCCGCACGGCATCCAGCTCACGCCTGCGTACGCGGCGCGCATGGAGGACGAGTTGCGCAAGGCCGGGCACGCCACGTGGGACGGGCGGCTGAAGGCCATGTTCGTGGTGGGTGAGTCGTACACCGACCGGTGGATCGAAGCCCTGGAGGCGTACTGGGGCGTGCGTGCCTTCGAGTACTACGGCACCTCGCAGTCGGGCATGGGGCACGCGGCGTCGTGCCACCTGGGCGTGCTGCACAAGGGGGAGCGAGGGATCCTCCACAACCTCGACCCGTACTCGATCTGCGAGGTGCTCGATCCGGACACGGGCCGGCCGGTGGCCGACGACGGCGTGGGCGAGGTCGTGCAGACCGCGCTCTTCAAGTACGCCTCACCGGTCGTCCGCTTCAAGACGGACGACCGTGTGGTCTTCCGCCCGGCCCACTCGTGTACGTGCGGCCTGCCGTGGGACGGCATCCTCGCCGGTGAGGTCTCCCGCTACGACGACATGATCAAGGTCAAGGGCCAGAACGTGTGGCCCTCGTCCGTCCACGAGGTGATCGACGGTGCCATTCCCGGTGCCGAGTACCGGGGGCGGGTCTTCGTCGACGACACCGGTCGCGAACGGATCGCGCTGCAGGTCGAGCTGGGTGATGCCGCCCAGGCCGCGGTGCTGGCGGACACGCTGCGGGCGAGGACCAACGTCTCCATGGAGATCACCGCGGTGCCGCCCGGTTCGCTCGACCGCTTCGAGTTCAAGTCGCGGCGGTGGGAAGACACCCGCAAGGCCGACCGCGAGGTCATCGCCTACCGGGAGAAGCGCTGATGGCCCCCGATCAGGCTGCATGGGAGGACGTCGAGCGCCACCTGGAGGCGGCCATCGCCGCCTGCCGGAACGTCGGCGACGCCGCCCTCGACCGCATGGCTGCCCGGCTGGCCGCCGAACTCGTCGACCTCCGCTTCCAACGGCGCTCGCACGATGACTGACCCCGTCCTGGTGGTCGAGCACCTCGGCGTGCGCTACGGCGGCGTGAAGGCCGTGCAGGACGTGAGCTTCAGCGTCGACCAGAACGCGGTCGTGGCCCTCGTCGGCCACAACGGCGCGGGGAAGTCGAGCTGCCTGCAGGCGCTGTGCGGCTTCGTGAAGTCGAGCGGCAGCGTGGCCCTGAATGGCGCGTCGATCGGGTCCACCCCGGCGCGCAGCCGCATCGAGCACGGCCTGTCCCTCGTTCCCGAGGGCTGGGGCGTGCTGCGCGAGTTCACGGTGACGGAGAACCTCCAGCTGTTCGGTGACGCCGCGCCGCCGGCCGCGGCGGCGCGGGCGTGGTCGCTGGAACGGGTCTACGACCTGTTCCCCAACCTGGCCGAGCGCCAGAAGGTGGCCGCCGGCCAGCTGTCCGGTGGCGAGCGCCAGATGCTGTCCGTCGCCTGCTCGCTGCGGCAAGGACCGCGGTGCCTGATGTTGGACGAGCCCACCGCCGGGCTGTCGCCGGCCATGAGCGAGCGGGTGTGGGAGGTCTGCGACCACGTGCGTTCCGAGGGCATCGCCCTCGTCATCGTGGCCCAAGAGGTCGAGCGCGTCCTCGAGTTCGTCGACCACGTGCTGGTGATGCAGTCGGGAGAGCTGACGCTGTCGGCGCCCAACACCGACGGCACCCGGTCGGAGTGCCGCGAGCTGCTGGGGTTCGGCATCCAGCGATGACGGGCCCCCTCCACGGTTTGAAGGGCCTCGAACTGGCGGGCATCGGGCCGGCCCCGTTCGCGGCCATGGTGCTGGCCGACCTGGGCGCCGAGGTCGTGCGCGTCGATCGTCTGTCCAAGGAGACGACCGCATACACCGTTCCGGCGCGCATGGAGGTGCTGAGCCGGGGCCGGCGTTCGATTGCCGTGGATCTGAAGGACCCGGCCGGCCCCGACGTCGTCGCTCGCCTGGCCGACCGGGCCGACTTCCTGATCGAAGGGTTCCGCCCCGGCGTGGCCGAACGGCTGGGCCTCGGGCCTGACCGTCTCCAAGCCACCAACCCGTTGCTCGTCTACGGGCGCATGACGGGTTGGGGCCAGGACGGCCCGCTCTCGCAGGTCGCCGGCCACGATCTCAACTACTTGGCGATGACCGGCGTCCTGGCGGCCCTCGGGCGCCATGAGTCGCCCCCCGCCCCGCCACTCAACGTGATCGGCGACTTCGGCGGTGGGGGGCTGCTGCTCGCCCTCGGCATCGTCAGCGCCTTGTTGGAACGGTCGCTGTCAGGCCGCGGCCAGGTCGTGGACGCCTCCATCGTCGACGGCGTGTCACTGCTCGGCACCTTTCTCCACGGCCTGCGAGCCGCGGGGGCGTGGGTGGACGAGCGGGAGTCCAACCTCATCGACGGCGGTGCCCACATGTACGACTGCTACGAGACGGCGGACGGCCGGTACATGGCCGTGGGCGCCATCGAGGAAAAGTTCCACGCGCAACTGTGCGACGGATTGGGCTTGGCGCTCGGCGAGGCCCCGGCCCCTGACGACCGGTCGAGCTGGAGGGCCATGCACGACCGCCTGGCGGGGATCTTCAAGACGAAGACGCAACAGGCGTGGTGCGAGGTCTTCGCCGAGCTCGACGCGTGCGTCACGCCGGTGCTGACCATGCAAGAGGCGCAAGCGCATCCGCACATGGTGCAGCGCGCCGTCTTCGTGGAGGTCGACGGGGTGGTGCAACCCGCCCCCGCGCCGCGGTTCAGCCGCACGCCGGGGGTCGTCGGCCGGGGCCCGGCATCACCGGGGGAGCACACCGACGAGGTCCTGGAGGAGGCGGGCTTCAGTCCCGCCGAGGTCAAGGCCCTCAAAGACGGCGGCACGGTCGGGTGACCAACCAGCCGCCCCGATACACCGAGAGGAACCAAGCATCATGAAGTCACTGCGATCGGTCGGCGACAAGCCGTACTTCCAATCCGCCATCAGCCGGATCGAACCGGGATACATGAACGTGCGCGGCTACGACCTGCGCGATCTCATCCAGCACGCCGACTGGAGCGAGGTCATGTTCCTCACGGTGGTGGGGCGGCGGCCCTCCAAGGCCGAGGTCGCGGTGTTCGACGCCATCCTCGTGTCCGCCGTCGACGGCGGGTTCATGAGCGCCATGGCCGTGGCCGCGCGCTACGCGGCCTCTGGTGGGGCAACGGTCTCGGCCGGCGTGGCCGCGGGCATCGCCACCGCGGGCTACCACACGGCCGCCCCCCAGCGCATCGGCGAGATGCTGGTCGAGATCACCGGCGGCAAGAGCGGCCCGTCGGACATCACCATCGACGACATCGAGCCGGTCGTACGTGCGCATCTGGCGCGGGGTGAGCGCATCCCCGGGCTCGGCCATCCCGTGCACAAGACCTGGGACCCGCGCGTCGAGGGCATCCGGGCCGTGGCCGAGGCCAACGACATGGCCGGCGGCTACCTGCGGGTGATGGACCTGGTCGAGGAGGTCACCCAGAAGGTCCTCGACAAGACGTTGCCGATGAACGTGGACGGGGCCATGGGCGCCCTGCTGCTGGACATGGGTGTGCGGGGCGAGGAGATGCTCGCCATCAACATCCTGGCGTCGTGCACCGGTGTGGCCGCCCACGTGATCGAAGAGCTCCGCGACGGCGTGCCCCTGCGGATCGTGCTCGAACATGACTTGGAGTACACGCTGCCCCGTGAGACCGTGCCGTGGGACGGCGAGGCCAAGTGAGCGAGGAGGTCACCGGGCGCGAGCTGCTCGAGCAGGTCGAGGCTCACCGCCGCACCATCCTGGACGAGGGACGCCCGAAGGCGGTCGAGTCGCAGCACGCGCTGGGCAAGCTGACCGCCCGCGAGCGCCTGGCTGCCTTTGTCGACAAGGGGACGTTCGCCGAGGTCGGCGTGTTCGGCGAGCCGTCGCACGAGACGGAGTGGACCAAGGACGTCGTGGCCCCGGCCGACGGTGTCGTCACCGGAACGGCGCGCGTCGACGGCCGGCCCGTCGGGCTCATCGTCGGCGACTTCACCGTGCTGGGCGGCAGCATGGCCCTCACTGGTGGGATGAAGTGCGAGGAGATCGCCCGCGGGTGCCGGGACAACGGGTACCCGATGGTGATGTTGTTCGACGGTGGCGGCCACCGCATCCAGGAGGCGCTCGACTCGCGCCACTTCAGCTTCGGGGCCACCGTCAGCGTGCGGTACTCCACGATGGCCCAGCTGTCGGGCTGGGTGCCGATGGTGGCAGCCATCCTCGGACCCGGGTTCGCGGGGCCGGCCAACTACGCGGCCATGGCCGACTTCGTCGTCATCGTGCGCGGGATCGGGACCATGGGCATCGCCGGCCCCGCGCTGGTGAAGATTGCGTTGGGCGAAGATGTCACCAAGGAGTCGCTCGGCGGTGCCGACGTGCAGGGCAACGACTACGGGGTGGCCGATCTGGTGGTCGACACCGAGGCTGAGGCCCTGGAGGCCATCCAGCGCTTCTTGGCCTACCTCCCCAGCAACTCGGGCCAGCTGCCTCCCATCGCACCCGTGGGGCCGGAGGACGCGCCCGACCGCCGGGACGAGGAGCTGCTGGAGCTGGTGCCGCCCAACAGCCGCCGGGCCTACGACGTGCGCAAGGTCATCGGGCTCATCGGCGATCGCGACAGCGTCCTCGAGCTGAAGCCCGGCTACGCCCGCAACATCGTCACATCGTTCATGCGCCTGCACGGCCGCCCCGTCGGCGTGATCGCCAACCAGCCCCTGCATCGGGCCGGCACCATCGACAGCCCGGCTTGCGAGAAGGCCGCTCACTTCGTGTCGATGTGCGACGCGTACGGCGTGCCCCTGCTGTACCTGATCGACACGCCGGGCATCCTCGTCGGCACGGCGGCGGAGAAGTCGGGCCTCATCCGCCGCCACGCCCGGATGATGTACGAACTGGGCCACGCCACCGTGCCCCGCATGACGGTGGTGCTCCGCAAGGGCTACGGCATTGCCTACGTGATGATGAACGGCGGGCGGGAGTTCCAGCCCGACGTCAACCTCATCTGGCCCACCGCGGAGATCTGCGGCATGCAGATCGAGGGCGCCGTCGACGTGGCCCACCGTAAGGAGGTCGCCGCCGCTCCCGACCCGGCCGCCCGTCGAGCTGAGATCATCGCCGGCTACCGGGCCCAGGTCGGGCCGGTGCAGGCGGCGTCGGGCTTCGGCGTGGACGACGTCGTCGACCCGCGCGACACCCGCGCTCGTCTCATCGAGGTACTGGAGCGGGTTGCACCGCGCCGGCACGACAACCACCCGCCCAAGCGCCACGGCATCTCACCCATCTGATCGCTCTTTCGGAGGTCGCAAATGACAGACACGCTCATCACCCGGTCGCGCACGGTCACCGAGGCCGACATCGTCAACTTCGCCTGCTTCTCCGGCGATTTCGCCCCGCTCCACATGGACGAGGAGTACGCCAAGACGACGGACTTCGGCGGGCGCATCCTCCACGGCGTCGGCATCCTCACGTTCTGCAACGGCCTCATCGTGCAGGACGGGTTGCTAGACGATCACCTGGCGTTCCTCGGGTGCACGTTCAAGGTGAAGGCGCCCGCCCGCCCGGGCGACACCCTGCACGTCGAGGCGTGCACCAAGTCGGTGCGCACGACGTCGTCGGGCGATCGCGAGGTCGTCACCTACGACGTGGTCGTCGTGAACCAGAAGACAGAACGGGTGCTCGAGTCGGAGTGGACGCTGCTCCGGGCCCTGTCCGGCTAGCGGTGGGCGGACTGCGACCGTTCCGATTCGGCGTCCTCGCGTGGAAGGCGGCCGACCGGGCCGGCTGGCGATCGCTGGCCTGCCGGGTCGAGTCGCTCGGCTACTCGACGCTGCTCGTCGGGGACCACGTGTGGGATCAGTTCGCTCCGGTCCCGGCCCTGCTGGCGGCGGCCGACGCCACGTCGCAGTTGCGGATCGGCTCGCTGGTCCTGGGCAACGACTTCCGGCATCCCGTCGTGCTGGCCAAGGAACTGGCCACGCTCGACGTGCTGTCCGGCGGCCGTCTCGAGGCCGGCATCGGTGCGGGCTGGTCCACCCGTGACTACGAGAGGACAGGCATCCCCTTCGATCCGCCCGGTGTGCGCATCGACCGCCTGGAGGAGGCCGTCGCCGTCCTCGAGGGAGCGTGGTCGGGCGTGCCCTTCTCCTTCGAGGGCAGGCACTACCGGGTGACCGGCCTGACAGGTTCGCCCCCGCCCGTGCAGCAGCCACACCCTCCGCTGCTCATGGGCGGGGGCGGCCCCAAGATGCTCGCGGCCGCCGCTCGTCACGCCGACATCGTGGGCATCAACCCGTCCCTGCGGGCGGGCGTGTTCGGCGAGCGGGACGCGTCGATGGCGTCGACGGAACAGCGGGTGGCGGTCGTGCGGGAGAGCGCGGGAGATCGCATCGGCCGGATCGAGCTGTCGATGACGTGCCACGTGGCCAGCGCCGAGGACGGCGGCGAGCGCCTGGCATCGGAGTTGCGCCGGTTCGGGCTCGACCCGGGCCAGCGGCACGACTCGCCCCACGTCTGGTTGGGAACGCCCGAGCAGGTGGCCGACCGCCTGGTCGGGCTCAGGGATCGGTTGGGCGTCTCGTACTGGGTCGTCCAGCAGGAGGCGTTCGAGCACACGGCGCCGGTCGTCGCCCTCCTGGCGGGCACATGACGGCGGGCCTGACGAGAAGAGAGGTGTTGTGGAACTGCGCGCAGAGGTGACCGGGAACGTGTGGAAGGTGGTCGTGTCGGAGGGGCAGGAGGTGGGCGCCGGCGACACCGTGCTGATCATGGAGTCGATGAAGATGGAGATCCCGCTCACCGCCCCGGTGGCGGGCGTGGTCGAGGAACTGCGCGTCCAAGAGGGCGGCCAGGCCGCCGAGGGCGACGTCCTCGCCGTCCTCCGGACGTGATGCGCGACTTGTTGTGCACAAAACGGGGGGGCGCCCGGACGGGCTCGCTGCCGGGACGGGCACGGGGCACGGGGCGGGCTCGCGCCGGGACGGGCTCGCCGCCGGCAGCCACCCCCCGGCAGCCGCACCACCCCGCCCGCCCGCCGTTCCGGAGTCGTCGATATTGACATCAATGTCGACTTATGGAAACGTGCGGGCCGAGAAGGGAGCCACCCTGCGACAACCGCACCTGTGGCCGGGGACGCTCGGCCCCAGCGACACCACGCCCCCGCGCCAGCCGGGGTCGGTCCGGCGCACGAGCAGCGTCGACATGCTGCGGCCGGAGGGGCCGACCGGCCCGCTGGTGCTGCGTGGTCGGGCGCGGGACATCCGTACCCGGGCCGACGGCGGTGCCGACATCCTGGCCCGGGCCTCGACCGAGTTGCGGATCGACTACGCCGGCACCCGCACGGTCCTCGACCTCGCCACCGAACCACCCGTTCCCGGTGCGGCCGAGTTGGTCGGGGCGCGGGCGGGGTCCGGGTTCAGGGGCCGGCTCCACGGGGTGGCGTCGGCGCTGGCCGGGTCGCTGGTGTACCTGCTGCTGGACGAGGTCCCGGTGGTGACCCTCATCTCGCGGGCCGCGCTCTCCGAGAACGGCGTGCGCGAGCCCGGCGGGGGCATGTCCCTCACCGTCGTGGACGTGTGCGCGGGGTGGGTCGACGGTGGGCACCTGGCCCGGTCGCTGCACCTCGACGGCAGCCTGCCACCCATCGTGCGGCCCGGGGCACCGGACCTCTCGGTGCCCGGTGATGCGCTGGCGTGGCACGAGCAACCGGACCTGCCGCCGACCGGGATGCGCAGGCTGCGCCGTATCGACGTGGTGCCGCTGGACGCCGGCGACGGCGCCACGTGGCACATCGACAGCATGTTCCGCGACAGCCTCGTGGAACCGGTCAACGGGCACACCGTGGTGCACGAGTACTCGGTGGTCGCCGTGGTCCGGCGGACCTCCGGGCGCATCGTGGACATCGACGTCACTGCGCGCGTGCTGCCCGGGCCCGAGTGCCCGAATGCGGTGGCCAGCGCCGGCCGGGTGGTCGGCCGCCGGGCCGGCGAGCTGCGCTCCCTGGTGAGCGGCCAGTTCTCCGGGGTGACCACGTGCACCCACCTGAACGACCAACTGCGAGCGCTCGGCGACGTCGACGCACTGTTCGAGGTGGCCGGGTGACGGCGCCCTTCTTCGACTGGCTCCGCGCCCATCGGCCCGGCGCCGACGCCGACGGCTTCAACAAGGCCGACCTCCGGGAGGCGCAAGCCGAGCTCGGCCCCATGTGCCTGCTCCCGCCGGGTGCCTCGGTGGCCTACGTCTTCGCCCATCCCGGGCCCTACTTCGTGCCCTTCTCGGTCGAGGGATGGGCGTTCTTCGTGCAGCAGCACGTCGAGGCCTTCGCCGCCGCCGGTGTCACGGCCGGCTCGGTGGTCGACGTGGCCGTGTCGTTCCATCTCGTTCCGGCCGGCCTGGCCTACGAGCAGGCGCTGCGCTCGCTCGGGTGCACGGTGGTGCCGGGCGGTGCCGGCCAGCACGCCGAGCACGCCGCCCTGTTGCAACCCCTCGCCGTCGACTGGGTCATCGGCTTCACGTCCTTCCTGGAGACGGTGGTGGCGGCCGCGCCCGATGGCGTGCGCCTGCGCGGTGCCGTGGCCGTGGGAGAGCCCGTGCCCCCTGCCAGCGCCCTGCGGGTCGCCGCCGAGCGCGTGTCGCAGACGTACGGGACGGCCGAGACGGGGCCTGTCGCCGTGTCCTGCGATGCCGGCGCCTTCCATGCCTTGTCGTCGGCGGGCATCCGCTTCAGTCCCGATGGCGAGCTCATCGTCGACGTCCCCGGCCGGCCGGACGGCCCCATGGTGGGCTTCCGCACCGGCGACCACAGCGAGCCCGTCGACTGCAGTTGCGGGCGCGGCGTCGGGTTCCTGCCGCCCGTGCGACCCGACACGTCGACCCACCGTGCCCGCGGCGTGTTCTTCACCGACGACGACGTGGCCCGGGCCCTGCAGGCGGCGGGCTACGACGGTCCGTTCCGCGTGGCCGTGACCGACGTGGCCGCCCGCCCCTTTCTCGCCCTGCTGCCCGGGCCGGGCGGCCCGGTGCTCGAAGCCGAGGACGTCGTGCGCGTGCTCCAGGAGCGGCTCCGCCTGCGCTTTGTCGTGGAGGTGGCCACCCCATGACATCGACGTCGACGCTCACCGCCCTGAACCAGCAGCTCCGCTACGTGTCGGACCGTTCCCCGTTCTACCGGGACGCCCTGCGCCAGGCGGGCATGGGCGCCGAGGCGCCGTCCCTCGAGGAGTTCCTCGCCCTGCCGCCGCTCATGGACAAGGAGGTGGAGCGGGCGCTGCTCGACGAGAGCCAGCGCACGGGCGGGCACCCGTTCGGGTCGCACCTGTGTGCCCGGCCCGAGGACCTGTCCCACATACTCACCACGTCGGGCACGACCGGTCCGCCCACGTGGTACCTCTTCACCGGGGCGGACTGGCGCCGGGCCATGGTGATGGACAAGCGGGCGCTGCGCGCCGCCGGTGTCCAGCCGGGCGAGCGGGCGCTGTACGCCTTCCGGTCGAGCGGGTACATCGCCACACTGCACGTGCAGGCCATGCGGGAGTTGGGCGCGGTCGTGTTCGAGGCGGGCGCCGAGTCGTCGCCCGAACGGTTGGCCGACTTCTGCGACCGGCTCCGGCCCACGGTCGTGCTGGGCACGCCCACCACCCTCAACGCCGTGCTCGCCACCGGATGGCGGCCCGCCGCCGATGCGCCTGTGCGGACGATCATCTGCGGGGGCGAGCCTGCTGCCGGCATCCCCGGCGTTCGCGCCGCTCTGGAAGGGGGCTTCGGCGGCGCCCTCTACGACATCTTCGGTCCCGTGTCCGGGAACATGTTCATGTCGTGCTCGTCCCCGTCGTACGCGGGTCTCCACTTCCTGAGCCCGGACGCGGGCCTGGGCGGGGCCGACCTGCACGAGGTCGGAACCGGCCGTGTGCTCAGCGGTGATGGGGTCGAGGGCGAGCTGTACTACTCGGCCCTGCGGCACGAGGCGGCGCCACTGGTGAAGTACGCGTCCGGTGACATGGTGCGGGTGGCGCGGGGGCGGTGCCAGTGCGGTTCGACGCGGCCTCGCGTGTTCTTCCGCGGTCGCATCGCCGACATGGTGCCGGTGGGCGGGCGCCGGATCGGCCCGTGGGCGATCCGCGAGGCGCTGGCCGCGGTGCCCGGCGTATCCCCCAACATCCGTGTCGTCACGCCCACGCGCGACGACCGCCTCTGGGTCCTGGCCGAGACGGCACCCGGTGTGCGCCGTGAGGTCGTGGAGCACGAGCTGGCCGCCCGGCTCGGCGTGGCCGTCCGAGCCGACGTGCTGGCGGCCGGGGCGCTGCCCGTCACCGCAGCCAAGACGACGTTCGTCATCACCGACGAGGCCGCGGCCGACGTGCTGCGCGCCTAGCAACGACAAGGGAAGGAAGTCCATGTTCTCTCGAGCCCGCATACTCGGGATCGGCCGCACGCCGTTCTTCCGGGACTCACAGCGATCGGTGCTGTCGCTGGCCCTGGAGGCCACCGAGATGGCGTGCAGCGATGCGGGGATCGAGCCGACGTCGCTCGACGCCAGCGTCACCTACGCCATCGACGACAGCATCCCCGCCCTGTCGGTGCTCAACGCGCTGGGGTGCGAGCAGATCTCGTGGTTCACCGACCTGGCCGGTGGCGGCAACGTCTCCCTCACGTCCCTGTTGCAGGCAGCCATGGTGGTGGAGGCGGGACTGGCCGAGCGGGTCGTCGTGTTCCGCGCCATCAACGGCCGGTCCGAGTCGCGCCTGGGCGGCAAGGGAAAGTCCATCGCCGCCGTCGGCGGTCTCCAGTACACGGCGCCGGTCGGCTGGACGACGTACGGGCAGTTCGACGCCATGATGGCCCGCCGCCACATGGAGCTGTACGGCACCACGACCGAGCACTTCGGCAGCGTGGCTCTGGCCGCGCGCAGCTGGGCGTCGGCCAACCCGGCCGCCGTCAAGCGGGAACCGCTGACCATGGAGGAGTACGAGCGTTCGCCCCTCGTCTCCAGCCCCTTCCGGCTGCTCGACTTCTGCCAGGAGTCCGACTGCGCCTTCGCCGTCGTGATCGGCTCGGGGGGCACGTCGGCTTGGCCCTCCCGCGAGGTGCAGTTCGTGTCCGGTGTGCACGGCGGCGGGCCCCGGCCGGGCGGCGACAACTGGGGCCACATCGAGTTCCGGGAGCACGCCAGCACGTTCTCGCACTGGTTGCGCGAGCGGCTCTACGCCCGGGCCGGCATCGGCGCCGACGACATCGACGCGCTGTACCTCTACGACTGCTTCACGTTCAGCGTGATCGGCCAGTTGGAGGGCTTCGGGTTCGCCGCCGCGGGCGAGGGCGGCCCGCTGGCCGCGTCGGGTGCCATCGCTCCCGGCGGGAGGTTGCCGCTCAACTCCCACGGGGGCCTGCTCTCCGAGGGGTACGGCCACGGCATGAACCATGTCTACGAGGCGGTCGTCCAGGTCCGGGACGAAGCGGGGGAGCGGCAACTCCCGGGCGTCGAGCTGGCCCTGGTCACCGGCGGAGCCACGACCACGGGATGCGCTGTGGTCCTCGGAAAGGGTTGCATGTGACGAGCGAGGCTGGATTCCCGATCCCCGTCGCCGACCGGGACTCGGCGCCCTTCTGGGACGCCGCCGCCCGCGGCGAGCTGCGCGTGCAGGTGTGCACCGGCTGCCGCCACGGCGTCTTCCCGCCCCTGCCCGGCCGGTGCCCGGCATGCCGGTCGCCACTGGAATGGCAGGCCGCGAGCCCGGCCGCCACCGTGTACTCGTGGATCGGCGTCGAGCATCCCATCCACGAGTGGGAGGCGGCGCTGGTGCCGTACGCGGTCGTGCTCGCCCAGCTCGACGACCTGCCCGACGTGCGCATCCCATGCCTCTACCCGGGCTCGGCCACGGACCTGTCGCTGGGTGCCGCGGGTGAGGTGGTGTTCAGCCACGACTTCGGCCCGGGGACGCGCCCGCTGTTCCGGTGACGGTCCCCTTCGGGCTCGGCGTGTTCCTGCCCTACGAGGGCGAGCCCCGGACGTTCGCGCCGTTGGTCGAGGGCGCGGGCTTCGGGTGGTTGGCGTACGGCGAGCACGTGCTGTTCCGCCGCCCGATCATGAACGCGTTCGTCACCCTGGCCGCGGCGTCGGCGGTGACCGACCGCATCCGCCTGCTGTCGGCTCTCACGCTGTTGCCGCTGTACCCGGCCGCTCTGGCGGCCAAGCTGGCGTCGTCGTTGGACGTCCTGTCACGCGGCCGGTTCGACTTCGGCATCGGCGTGGGCGGTGAGGTGGCGGCCGAGTTCGACGCGTGCGGGGTCCGGTTGGCCGACCGGGGCCGGCTGGTCGACGCTGCCCTGCCGGTCATGCGTGCGTTGTTCGAGGGCGGCGACGGTGCGGGCGGCGGGGGTGCGGGCGACGACGCGGTCATGCTGCCCGGACCCGTCCAGCAGCCGGGCCCGCCCATCTGGGTCGGCGGTCGCAGCGACGCCGCCCTGCGGCGGGCGGCGCGCGCCGGTGACGTGTGGCTGCCCTACCTGGTCACGCCCGAGCAGCTCGCGGCGGGGACGGAGAAGTTGCGTGCGTTCGAAGCGGCATCGCCGCCGCGGGCCGAACCCGTGCGAGCGTCGGCCGTGTGTTTCGTGGCCGTGGACCGTGACGGGTTGGCTGCCGAGCGCCGGGGCAAGGCGTTCGTGTCCCGGCTCTACTCGATCGACGAGGCGCGCATCAGTCGCTACGTGGTCGCCGGCACGCCGGCGGCGGTGGTGGAACGGCTGGGCGAGTACCGCGACGCGGGTGCCGGCTCGGTGATGCTCAACCTCTGTGCCGAGGGGCCGGAGGCCGACACCATGGTCGAACTGGCGGGCCGCGAGGTTCGGCCCGCGTTCCAGCCCTAGCGCCTACAGGAGAAGAGGAAAGTGGACTTCGAGGTTCCCCCCGACATACAGGCCCTCCTCGAACGCATCGACGCGTTCATCGACGCCGAGATCGCGCCCCTCGAGCTGCAGGACGACAACGTTCGCTTCTTCGACCACCGCCGGGAGTTCGCCCGGACCGACGTCGACCACGGCGGCGTGCCCCGGCCCGAGTGGTACGCCCTGCTCGACGAGGCGCGGCGCCGGGCCGACGCCGCCGGCCTGTACCGGTGGGCGCTGCCGGCGTCGCTGGGCGGGTCGGACGGTTCCAACCTGGGCATGGCGATCGTGCGCGAGCACCTGGCCGCCAAGGGCCTGGGTCTGCACAACGAGCTCCAGAGCGAGTCGTCGATCGTCGGGAACCTGCCCATCGTGCTCATGGTGCTGCGGGCGGGGACGGCCGAGCAGCAGCAGTGGTGCGAGCCCATGCTCACCGGCGAGCTGCAGTTCTCCTTCGGCCTCACCGAGCCCGACCACGGCTCCGACGCCACGTGGCTGGATACGACGGCCGTGCGAGACGGTGACGAGTGGGTGATCAATGGCAAGAAGCGCTTCAATACCGGCCTCGACCGGGCCACGCACGACATGGTGTTCGCCCGCACGTCGGGCGAACAGGGCGCGGCCGACGGCATCACCTGCTTCGTGGTCCCGACCGGCACGCCGGGCTTCAATGTCGACTTCATGTGGTGGACGTTCAACATGCCGTCCGAGCACGCCGAGGTCACGCTCGACAACGTCCGGGTACCCCACGACGCCATCCTCGGGGGCGAGGGGCAGGGGCTCGAGCTGGCCAGCATGTTCGTGCACGAGAACCGCATCCGCCAGGCGGCGTCGAGCCTGGGTGCCGCCCAGTTCTGCATCGACGAGTCGGTGCGGTACGCCAAGGAGCGCGTGGTGTTCGGCCGCCCGCTGTGGCGCAACCAGGGCATCCAGTTCCCCCTGGCCGAGATGCAGACACGCGCGGAGATGGTGCGCAACCTCGTCTACAAGACGGCGTGGCACCTCGACCGGAACGACCACATCGGCGTGTCCGACAAGGTGTCCATGGCCAACTACCAGGCCAACCGCCTGGTGTGCGACGCCGCCGATCTGGCGATCCAGGTCCACGGCGGCATCGGCTACACCCGGCACAAGCCGTTCGAGCACATCTACCGCCACCACCGGCGGTACCGCATCACCGAGGGGTCGGAGGAGATCCAGATCCGGCGTGTGGCCCAACGGCTGTTCGGTGTGGACGTCAAGCGTTCGACCGCCGGCGACAAGACCAACGGGGAGGGCGCATGAGCGGGGGCATCCTGGACCGCTTCCGCCTGGACGGCAAGGTCGCCGTCGTCACCGGCGCGTCGTCGGGACTGGGTGCCGCGTTCGCCCTTGCCTTGGCCGAAGCGGGCGCCGATGTCGCGCTCGGCGCCCGGCGCGTCGAGCGACTCCAGGAGACCGTCGCCGCCGTCGAGGCGGTGGGGCGGCGGGCCGTCCTGGTGCCCACCGACGTCTCCAACCCCGAGGACTGCCAGCGGTTGGCCGAGCGGGCCATGGCTGAGCTGGGCCGGGTCGACATCCTCGTGAACAACGCGGGAACGGCCAACGCCGTGCCCTCGTCGCGAGAGACGCCCGAGGAGTTCCGCGCCGTCGTCGACGTGAACCTGTTCGGCGCCTACTGGATGGCCCAGGCGTGCGGGCGGGTGATGCGGCCGGGCAGCAGCATCGTCAACATCAGCAGCGTGCTCTCCATGACGACGGCCGGGCTGCCGCAGGCCGCCTACGCGGCCAGCAAGGCAGGTCTCAACGGCCTCACCATCGACCTGGCTGCCCAGTGGACCGGGCGCAAGGGGATCAGGGTCAACGCCCTGGCGCCCGGCTACTTCCCGACCGAGATGACGGGCAACCTGCTGGACGACCACATGGAGAAGCTGATGGAACGCCGCGTGCCGCTCAAGCGCACGGGACGGCTGGAGGAGTGCGCGGCAGCCGTCGTCTTTCTGGCCAGCGACGCGGCGTCGTACATCACCGGCGTGATACTCCCGGTGGACGGCGGCTTCCTGACCGGCTGACGGCGGCCCAGGCCGGCCGCGAGCGAGGCCGCTCAGGCGGGCGGCGGCGGGGCGGTGGACGGCGGCCGGCCGAGGGGCGCGGCCACGCCCCAGACGATGCCGAGCACCAGCAGCGCCAGCGGCAGCACCACGAGGAGGATGCTGTCGAGGGCGAGGACGCCGGCAACGAGCAGGGTGAGGCCCAGGAACAGGCCGAAGAGGAACCCGGCGATGGCGCCGAGGATGGGGTGGCCGCGTCGTTTCATCCGGGGTTCACGTCCTCGAAGGCGGGGGCGACCTTGGTGAACACGGGTCGCCCGGCGAAGAGCAGCAAGCCACCGAACAGGACCATGCCGCCGATGCCGGCGAACAGGAGCGGGTTGCTGGTGGCAGAGCCGGCGACCTTCACGAACACCGACCCCTCACACGTCACCACACCGGCGTCGCGGTGCACGCCGTGCACCTTCAGCTTCACGCCGGTGAGCACCGACGGCAGGTTGTAGGAGTGCTTGCCGGCGTTGGCCGCCCGCACGCTGGAGCCGCCCCACGAGTCGATGCTCACCCAGCCCAAGGGCTTGGGCAGCTCGAGCTCGACCTTGCCGCTGATGTCCCGCCGCGCCACCGTGTCGCCCAGCTGGTGGTTGTCGAGGGCACCCTGCCAGTCGACGGTGTCGGCCCGGGGGATCGAGATCACGTCGGACGGGTTGTGGCTCGCCGAATCCTCGTCCTGCCCGGACTTCTCCCAATGGCCGGAACCGTGGCAGTCACCCGTGGTGATGGCGTTGGCGCCGGCTGGTCCCCCTGACCCGAACACGAACAACGACCCCATCCCGGCAGCGACGAACGCCGCGGTTCTCAGTCTCATCCGGCCCCCCTCGGTCACCGCGAGGGTACGACGGCATGGCCACCGTGACAACAACCCCGTCCCCCCGGTGCCGCAGGCGGGCGGTGGGCGCTGATCAGTACAGTCACGGCCCGCCGTGCCCCAACACACCGACTCCCGACCATGCCCAGACTGACCGCGGCGCGCGTGGTGACGCCCGGAGGCGTGCTCGCGCCCGGTGCCGTCGAGGTGGAGGACGGGCGCATCGTGTCCGTCGCCGCCGGCGCCGCCGGTCCCGTTGGTGCGCCGGACGTGACGCTGGCCGCTGGTTTCGTCGACCTCCAGGTGAACGGGATCGGCCCGGTGGACGTCGCCGCCGCCGACGCCGGCTCGTGGCCGGAGCTGGACCGCCGCTTGGTGGCCTCGGGCGTGACCTCCTGGTGCCCGACGCTGGTCACGGCGCCGCTCGACGCCTACGCGGCACCACTGGCGCGCATCGCCGAAGCCGCG
>Ga0070741_10004223_pt1 | contig 33859 bp, 26 predicted proteins | sample Coa_R1_4_FD_66440 | JGI IMG/M metagenome (GOLD analysis project Ga0070741, IMG submission 66440) | Surface soil microbial communities from Centralia Pennsylvania, which are recovering from an underground coalmine fire - Coalmine... | ecosystem: Environmental > Terrestrial > Soil > Unclassified ... | reverse complement strand
CGGTCTGGTTCCTGCTGCTCGGCGGGGTGCGCCCGGTCTTCGAGCTGCAGTGGCAGCGCCGCGGCGGCCGCGCCCCGGACTCGGACGCGGACCAGCTGGGCAAGCTCACCAAGCTTCCGGCCGGGCTGTGGGTGTTCCTTTTCGTGGTGGTCGCGCTGGGCTCGGTGGTGCTCGGCGGGCACTGGCTGGTTCCGACGGCGTTCCACACGGCGACCGCCTCCGCGCACTGACCCGCCGCTTACCCTCGCTCCGCTGCCTTACCGCTGCCTTACCGCTCCCTCACCGCTGCCCGGCCGCGCTCCTGCGGCTGGGCAGTTCCGCCTGCCCACCTCAGGTCTTGCACTCATTCACGCCATCGGCGACAATTCTTACAAGATCAAGGCTTGATCAGCGTAAATTCTTCTGACGGAGCGGGCTATGACGGAGATAGGTGTGATCCTCGACCATCCGGCCGGACGGCCCGCCGAGTCGGGGGCGCAGCGGCATCCCGCCTGGCACCGGCTCGTCGCCGCGGTGGAGGAGATCCGGCCGCTGCAGGCGAAGGACGGCTCGATCGATCCCGAGGCCCACGACCTGGCGGACGCCCGGGCCGCGGTGGGCGCGCTGCTGGACGCGCTCGACGCGCTCGCGCCGCTGTTCCCGCATGACGCCGAGTACCACGCCGCCTTGCGCGCCGACTTCGCGCGATGGGCGGACGGCGGGTTCGGCGTGCCGGACTTCCTCGACTCGCTGCTCGCCTTCCGGCCCGAGCGGCAGCGGGTCGACGGTCTTGAGCACCTCGTCGTCTTTCCGATGTACACCCAGAACGGCAACCCGGACCGCAACGTCGAGGCCGTGCTGTTGCGCGTGGTCTGGCCGGATTGGCTGGCCGAGCTGGAGCACAGCCGCTACGACAACCCGATGTTCGTGCCGGTCGCGTTCACCGCCTTCACCGCCGGCTACGACACCAACTCGGCCGTGCTCTTCCCCGAGACCGTCGCCGTGCGCGAGGTGCCGGTGTACACCTGGGGCGCGATCTTCTGCGACCGCGAGTCCGCCCGCTTCCGCGTGGTGACCAAGGCTGCCGCCGAGACCGTGCGGCTCGAGCTGCCCGCAGAGGCGGCCGAGCTGATCGGCTCGCAGCAGCGCGCCCAGGACGCCTTCGTGCTCTGGGACATGGTCCACGACCGCACCCACAGCCACGGCGACCTGCCCTTCGACCCCTTCATGATCAAGCAGCGGATGCCGTACTGGTTGTACTCGCTCGAAGAGCTGCGCTGCGACCTGAACACCTTCCGCGAGGCGGTGCGGCTGGAGGCCGACGGCCTCGAGCAGGGCCGCGCCGTGCAGCACGCCATCCTGTTCGACCGGCTCTTTCGCTTCCCGATCACCGGCAACCGGATCCGCAACTACGACGGCCTCGGCGGGCAGCTGCTCTTCGCCTACCTGCACAAGAACGACGTGCTGCGCTGGACCGACAACCGGCTGACCATCGACTGGCAGCGGGTAGCCCCGGCGGTGATCGCGCTGTGCGAGCGGGTCGAGAAGCTGTACCGCGACGGCATCGACCGGCCGAAGACCGCGCACTGGATCGCCGCCTACGAGCTGGTCGCCGAGTACGTCACGCCGAACCCGGCCTCGACCTGGGCGCGCGGTCTGAGCCAGCCGTGGGCCGAGGTGCTGCCGCTGGACGGCCCGCCCAAGGAGCTGGTCAACCAGGTGCTGCCGGACGAGTTCCCGCTCAGCATGTTCTACGAGGCGCTGGAGAAGAAGCTGCGCGACGTGGTGGCCTCGACGAAGGGGATCACCGGAGGGCACGCGGCGTAGACCGCTTAGGCTCAGTGAGAACAAGCAGCGGCGAGAACAAGCAGCGGCACGGCGACGAACAGCGAGCGGATCTGATGACGGTAGAGCGACGACACGACCCGGACTCCCGCGGTTTCGCCAGCGACAACTACGCCGGCGTGCACCCGGAGATCCTCGACGCGCTCGCCGTCGCCAACGGCGGCCATCAGGTCAGCTACGGCGAGGACGCCTACACCGAGCATCTGCAGGAGGTGTTCCGGCGGCACTTCGGCGAGCAGGCCACCGCGTATCCGGTGTTCAACGGCACCGGCGCCAACGTCGTCGGGCTGCAGGCGATGACCGAGCGCTGGGAATCGGTCGTCTGCGCGGAGACCGCGCACATCAACGTGGACGAGTGCGGCGCGCCGGAGAAGGTCGCCGGTCTCAAGCTGCTGACACTGCCCACGCCGGACGGCAAGCTGACGCCGGACCTGATCGCGCGGCACGCCTGGGGTTGGGGCGATGAGCACCGGGCGCAGCCGCGCATCGTCTCGATCGCGCAGACGACCGAGCTGGGCACCTGCTACTCACCCGAGGAGATCGCAGCGATCTGCGAGCAGGCGCACGGACACGGCATGAAGGTGCACGTCGACGGGGCGCGCCTGGCCAACGCCGCGGCGACGCTGAACCTGCCGCTGCGCGCGTTCACCACGGACGTCGGCGTCGACGTGCTGTCCTTCGGCGGCACGAAGAACGGCATGCTGCTCGGTGAGGCGGTCGTCGTGCTGAACCCGGACGCGGTGCGCGGCATGCAGTTCCTGCGCAAGGCGGCAATGCAGCTGGCCTCCAAGATGCGCTTCGTGTCGGTGCAGTTCGAGGCGCTGCTCGGCGGTGACCTGTGGCTGCGCAACGCGAGCCACGCGAACGCGATGGCTCGCCGGCTGGCCGACGAGGTGCGTGACCTGCCGGGCCTGCAGATCACGCAGGAGGTGCAGGCGAACGCGGTGTTCGCGATCCTGCCGCGGGACGTGACCGAGCGGCTGCAGAAGCGGTTCCGGTTCTACACGTGGAACGAGCGCACCGGCGAGGTGCGCTGGATGGCGTCCTTCGACACGACCGAGGCGGACATCGACGCGTTCGGCGCCGCGGTAGCCGAGGAACTGTCCAGCTGAGCGGGACAACTGACGTCACCTCAACCACGCTGTCCAGTTCAGCGGGACACGCAATCCTGATGCGGCTTGCCCCTCAGCTGAACCGGCGCAGTCGCAGGCTGTTGGAGACCACGAAGACGGACGAGCCCGCCATCGCCGCGCCCGCGATCAGCGGGCCGAGCAGTCCGGCGGCGGCCAGCGGCAGCGCGGCGACGTTGTAGGCGAAGGCCCAGAACAGGTTGCCCTTGATAGTGGCCAGGGTCCGGCGGGAGAGCCGGATCGCGTCGGGCAGGCTGCGCGGATCTCCGCCCACCAGCGTCAGGTCCGCGGCCTCGATCGCCGCGTCGGCTCCGGTGCCCATCGCCAGGCCGAGGTCTGCTTGCGCGAGCGCGGCCGCGTCGTTGACTCCGTCGCCGACCATGGCGACCGTGCGGCCCTCTGCCTGCAGCCGCTTCACGTGCTCCGCCTTCTCCGCCGGCAGCACCTCAGCGATCACGTCGCCTTCGTCGATGCCGACCTGCTCGGCGATGCGGCGCGCGGCCCGCGCGTTGTCGCCGGTGAGCAGGATCGGAGTCAGGCCGAGGGCGCGCAGCCTGGCCACTGCGTCGGCCGATCCGGGCTTGACCACGTCGCCGACGACGAGGACCGCACGCGCCGCTCCGTCCCAGGCCACTGCGACGGCAGTCGCTCCTTCCGCCTCCGCGACGACCCGCGCTTCGTCCAAGTCCGCCGGAAGTTCGATGCCGCGCTCGGCCAGCAGCCGCGGGCGTCCGACCAGCACCTCGCGACCTTCGACGAGCCCTTCGACGCCGAGGCCGTCCGTGTTCGAGAACCGATCGACGCGCGGCAGCGTGCCGAGGCGGTGCGTCGCGGCCTTGGCTACGGCGCGCGCGATCGGGTGCTCCGAGGCGGATTCGACGGCGCCGGCGAACCGGAGGACCTGCGTCTCGTCGATCCTGCCGAGCCCATCGAGCCTGTCGACCCTGTCGTCGGAGGCTGACGCGGTGATGGTCCGCAGCAGTGTCATCTCGCCGGTGGTCACCGTCCCGGTCTTGTCGAGCACGATCGTGTCGACGCGCCGGGTGGATTCCAGCACCTCGGGGCCTTTGATCAGGATGCCGAGTTGCGCGCCGCGTCCGGTGCCGACGAGCAGCGCGGTGGGCGTCGCGAGGCCGAGAGCGCAAGGGCAGGCGATGATCAGCACGGCCACGGCGGAGGTGAAGGCCCGCGCGGCGCCCTCGCCCGCGAGCAGCCAGCCGGCCAGGGTCGCGAGCGAAAGCACGATCACGATCGGGACGAAGACCGCTGAGACGCGGTCGGCGAGCCGCTGGACCGCGGCCTTTCCGGTCTGCGCCTCCACCACCAGCCGCGCGATCTGGGCCAGCTGCGTCTCGGCGCCGATCCGCGTGGCGCGCACCACGATCCGCCCGCCCGCGTTGACGGTCGCGCCGGTCACCGCGTCGCCGGGGCCGACCTCGACCGGCACGGACTCGCCGGTCAGCAGGCTGGCGTCGATCGCGCAGCGTCCCTCGACGACCACGCCGTCGGTGGCGACCTTCTCCCCCGGCCGCACCACGAACCGGTCGCCGCGCGCCAGCTGCCCGATCGGGACGCGGGTCTCGCGGCCGTCCCGCAGCACGGCCACGTCCTTCGCCCCGAGGTGCAGCAGAGCTCTGAGAGCGGCCCCGGACCGGCGCTTCGCCCTCGCCTCGAAGTAGCGGCCGGCCAGGATGAAGACGATCACCGCCGAGGCCACCTCGAGGTAGATCGCGTCGGTCCCGGAGCCGCTCGCGATCAGCTCGAAGGGCATCCGCATGCCGGGTCGCCCGGCGTCGCCGAAGAAGAGCGCGTACAGCGACCAGGCGAAGGCGGCGAGCGTGCCGAGGGAGATCAGCGTGTCCATCGTCGCCGCGCCGTGACGCAGGTTCGTGAACGCGGCGCGGTGGAACGGCCAGCCGCCCCACACCACGACCGGGGCGGCGAGCGTCAGCGAGAGCCACTGCCAGTTGCGGAACTGCAGCGCCGGGATCATCGCCATCAGCAGGACCGGCAGCGCGAGAGCCGCGGACGTCGTCAGGCGCCGCAGCAGGGCAGCGGCGGCTTCGGTGGCCGAATCCGCGGAGTTCGCCGAGCCCGCGGAGTCATCAGCATCCGCCCCATCAGTGGCCTGTTCCGGCGCTGTCGTCGAGCCCTCATTCGCGGCGTCGGGGGCCGTGCGCGGGGCGGGCACGGTCGCCTGGTACCCGGCGGCTTCGACGACGGCGACGAGGTCCCGCGGACTCAGTGCCCGCGGATACTCGACGCTGGCTTGTTCGGTGGCGTAGTTCACCGTCGCCGTGACTCCGTCGAGCCGGTTGAGCTTGCGCTCGATCCGCGTCGCACAGGACGCGCAGGTCATGCCGGCGATGTCCAGCTGCACCCGCGCGTTGTCGGTCTCGGTAGTCATCGCTTCCATCGCCACTCGGTCGTTCGCCGCCCCGTCAGCCGCCCTCGGCCGGTCAGGAGACCAGCTGGTAACCGGCCTCATCCACGGCCGCCTGGACCTCGGCGACCGGCAGCGGCCGCTCGCTGGTCACCGTGACCCGGCCCGAGGCCAGGTCCACGTCCACCGCGGAGACGCCGTCGAGCGCGCCGACCTCCTCGGTCACCGACGCGACGCAGTGCCCGCAGGTCATGCCGCTGACGGTGTAGTCGGTGACGATGCTCTTGTCCGTGTTGGTGCTCATTGCTTTGCTCCACTCCTCTTTCACGAACGAACCAGCCGGGCGATGGCGTCGGCGGCCTCTTTCACCTTCGCGTCGGCGGTGTCCCCGCCCTCGGCCACGGCAGCCGCGACGCAGTGCGCGAGATGCTCCTCGAGCAGGCCGATCGCCACCGACTGCAAAGCCTTCGTAGCCGCGGAGACCTGGGTGAGGATGTCAATGCAGTAGCTGTCCTCTTCGACCATCCGCTGCAAGCCGCGGACCTGGCCTTCTATCCGGCGCAGCCGCTTCAAGTAATCCTGCTTGTGCGCGGTGTACCCGTGTCCCTCCATGACTCCAGCATACCCCTGTGGGGTATCTTCGCATACCCCTCCCCGGTATCTGATGCTTCCGGCGCGTCCCTGGAATGCCGGGCTTGACTCGCTCTGCAAAGCTGTACGGGTGACCGCACCTGTCACCACCAGGCATCTGATCGTCCTGCGACACGCGAAGGCCGCCTGGCCGGATGTCGAGGACCGGCAACGGCCGCTCGCCGAGCGCGGGCGGCGTGACGCCCCCGCCGCGGGTCGCTGGCTGCGCGAAACCGGGCAGCGGCTCGACGGCTTCGCCATCGACCGGGTCGTGTGCTCCCCCGCCCGGCGCACCCGCGAGACCTGGGACCTGGTCGCCGAGGAACTGGACGACCCACCGGCGCCGATCTTCGACGGCAGGGTGTACGCCGCGACGACGTCCACGCTGTACACCGTGCTGCGCGAGACACCGGCGCGCGTCCGCGGGCTGGTGCTCGTCGGCCACAACCCCGGCATGCAACACCTCGCGGTGACACTCGCCGACGAGGACTCCGGCGCGCCGCTGAGTCGCGCCCGCGAGAAGTACCCGACCTCGGGCATCGCGTTGTTCAGCCTGCGCGGCGAGTGGGCGGACCTGGTACCGGGCGCCGCACTGCTTACCGAGTTCGCGATCCCACGCGGAGACGACACCGACCACGGCGACTGACGAGCGCCTCCGCCTTATGGCGCCCGCGTTAGGGTGACCGCGTGAGCGAGTCCTCGACGCAGACCACCACCCGGATCACCGATACCCCGCGCCTCGAACTCAACGGCCAGGCGGTCACGGGCATGGAGCTTTATCCCGCGCTCGGCGGCTACGGGCACTTCACCGCGATGCAGGTGCGCGGCGGCAGAGTGCGCGGCCTGGACTTCCACCTGGCGCGCCTGGACGCGGCGACCAAGGAGCTGTTCGGCGTCGGATTGAGCGGCAAACGGGTCCTCGAACACCTGCGGCACGCGCTCGCGGACGGCATCCAGGACGCCTCGGTACGGATCAACGTGTTCAGTCCGGACGGCTCCGTCGAGCCCGCACCGGGTGTCGATCCCGACATCAGTGTCCTGGTGACAGTGCGGCCGCCGCACGAGATGCCGGCCGGGCCGCTGAGCCTGTCCTCCGTGCCCTATCAGCGACCGTTCGCGCACATCAAGCACGTCGGCGGCTTTGCGCAGGGCCATTACATCAAGCTGGTCGAACGCCGCGGCTTCGACGAGCCCTTACTCGTCGGCGAGGGCGGCTTGGTCGCCGAGGGCGCGATCACGAACATCGGGTTCATCGAGGACGACGCGGTCATCTGGCCGCAGGCACCCATGCTCCTGGGCATCGGCATGCAGGTCTTGCAGCGGGAACTCGCGGCGGCCGGCGTACCGCAACGGCATCGTCGCGTGCGGCTGGACGATCTGGCCTCCTTCGACGGCGCATTCGTGACGAACTCCCGAGGAGTCGCGACCGTCCGCCGCGTCGACGAACTCGACATTCCGCTCCAGGCTCCGCTGCTGTCCCGCCTGCTCGACCTCTACGCCCACGCGCCCTGGGACGCCATCTGACGGCTCCCGTCCGATAGCGAAGCGACGCTGCATATCGCTCCCGCGCTTCCGCAAGACTCCTTGGCAAGTTACGCTATATCGCGAGTTGCCGAAGGCGTACGGAGGGAGTCTGCGGTGTCCGAGGAAGTCGATCTACGGGTTTCCGACCGGGAGCGCGAGGAGATGGTCACCCGACTCCAAGTCGCTTTCGCCGAGGGGCGTCTCGACGACGAGGAGTTCGACACGCGGGTGCGTAGCGCGCTGGCCGCCAAGACGCGTAGCCAGCTTGATGCGATCGCCACTGACTTGCCGGCCGAGTCGGTACGCACGTCGGCACTCGTCCCGGCCACCTCCCTCACTCCAGCGACCTCCCTCACCCCGGCCAGCACGCACAAGCCCGGAAAGCTCTCGCTCGCGTACAAGACGTCGCTTCGGCGGGGAGGCCGGTGGCGCGTGCCGGCGAAGTTCACGGCCGTCTCGTACAAGGGCGGCGGCACTGTCATCGACCTGCGCGCCGCCGAGCTGACCAGCGCCGTGACCACGATCCGCGCCGTCGCTTACAAGTGCCGAGTGCAGGTCCTCGTCCCACCCGGAATGCGCGTCGAGTTCTCCGGCATCGGCGTGACCAACGCCGAAGACGCCGCGTCCGACGCCTGGCCCGCCGACGGGCCGGCCGTCCACGTGCGCGGCATCGCCTACAAGGGCCTGGTCGAGATCCGCACGATGCCGGCGAGCGCGAACTAGTTGGCGCACCGGTCCGGTGCGGATGTGACGAAATTCCGGTGAACAGCGTGTCCGTTTGGTGAACGGACCGTCGGCCACTGCGCTACAATGCGATCTTCTCGCAGGTCAGAGCGCAGGAAGCCGGACCAAACCGCGCGCTTCGGGCGTCCGCCCAAAAGTCCCGCACTGTATACCTGGCGTTCACCTTGCCCGGTTCATCGATTCACCTCACGTCCCTACGTTCGCAGACGTCAGCACGAAACAGGCTCATGACGGCCGGAGAGCCGCCCCCTCGGGGAGACGGATCCGGCTTCGAACGGAAGGGACTTCCCCGTGAAGCTCCAGCGGTACGTCGCCGTCGCGGGCGCCGGCCTCATCGCCACCGCCACGCTCGCCGCGTGTGGTTCCAACAACAACAGCCCGGCGGCGAGCAGCTCCTCCGCGGGTGGCGGCGCGAGCAGCTCGGCCTCGGCCTCCGGCGGCATCTCCTGCGGCAGCGGCACCCTGACCCTGGCCGGGTCCAGCGCCCAGAAGAACGCGATCGACAAGTTCACCAAGGACTACCAGGCCGCCTGCTCGGGCGCGACGATCAACTACAACCCGAGCGGCTCCGGCGCGGGCGTCACCTCCTTCGAGCAGAAGCAGGTCGACTTCGCCGGCTCCGACTTCCCGCTCTCCGGCACCGACGTGGCCAAGGCCAACGCGCGCTGCACCGGCGGCAAGGCCGTCGACCTGCCGATGGTCCCCGGCGCCATCGCGGTCATGTACAACGTCTCGGGTGTGACCGCCCCGCTGAACCTGTCGGCGCAGACCCTGGCGAAGATCTTCAACGGCAAGATCACCACCTGGAACGACCCGGCGATCGCCAAGGACAACTCCGGCGTGACGCTGCCGAGCACGAAGATCACCACCTTCCACCGCTCGGACAAGTCCGGCACCTCGTACAACTTCTCGAACTACCTGAACGGGACCGACGCGGCCGACTTCCCGGCGAAGGCCAACAAGCAGTGGCCGGGCACCGGCGGCCAGGGTGAGAACGGCTCCTCCGGCGTCGCCCAGGCCGTGAAGAGCACCTCCGGCGGCATCGGCTACGCCGAGCTCTCCTACGCCAGCGCGAACAACCTGCAGACCGCCAAGGTCGGCAACGCGCAGGGCCAGTTCGTCGAGGCGACCACCGCCAACGCGTCCGCGTTCATCGGCAAGGCCAAGGTGAACCAGAGCGGCAACGACATCCAGCTGGCGTTCGACTACACCTACTCGGACCCGAACGCCTACCCGGCCGTCCTGGTCACCTACGAGATCGCCTGCGACAAGGGCAACGACCCGGCGCAGCTGCCGCTGATCAAGGGCTTCCTGAGCTACATGGCCAGCGCCACGGCGCAGGCCGAGCTGCCGACGGCCGGTTACGTCAACCTGCCGAGCAACATCCAGGGCCTGGTCGCGACCGCGGTCGGCAACCTGGGCTAATCGCCCACCGCGCAACCGGCGTCCGGCTCGTACGGACCCCGCCCGAAGGATCCTGAGGCTGTCGCCGCGACCTGCATGCCGCGGCGGCAGCCGAGGCCCTTCCGGCCCCGCACCCGACGCCGGACCGCACCGCACCCTCACCTACCCGACCGCACCTACGCCCGCACTGCACTGTCAGGAGAACGATGAGCGGCGAGCCGCCGGCCGTGACCGACTCCGGCCCCTCACATTTGAGCGATGAACGGCTCGGCGAGGCCGAGTACGCCCCGGCCGGCCCCCCTTCCGAGCCGCGTCGTTCGCGGCGTGGTCCGGGCGCCGGGCTGACCGGCCATTCGCGCCGCGGCGACAGCCTGTTCGCGGGCGGGGCGCGGGGCAGCGCCTGGTTCCTGCTGGTGCTGATGGGCGCGATCGTGGCGTTCCTGATCACCCAGGCGATCCACGCGATCAGCGCCGACTCGGTCAACTTCCTGACCGCCTTCGAGTGGAACCCGGACGACGACCCCTCGGTGTGGGGCGTGGCCCTGGTGGCCTGGGGCACCCTGATCACCTCGCTGTTCGCGCTGGTGATCGGCGCCCCCATCGCGGTGGGCGCGGCGCTGTTCATCTCCCAGTACGCCCCGCGGCGCCTGGCGCAGGCGCTGGGCTACGTGGTCGACCTTTTGGCCGCGGTGCCCTCGGTGGTCTACGGCCTGTGGGGCATCATCTTCCTGGTCCCGCACATGGGCGGGGTCTCCCAGGTCGTCTCCGACGTACTCGGCTGGATCCCGATCTTCCACTACGACGGCGCGCCGGCGCCGCGCTCGGTGTTCGCGGCCGGCGTGGTGCTGGCCATCATGATCCTGCCGATCGTGGCGGCGATCTCCCGCGAGGTGTTCCTGCAGACCCCGCGCGAGAACATCGAGGCCGCCTACGCGCTGGGCGCGACCAAGTGGGAGATGATCCGCCTCGCCGTGCTGCCCTACGGCCGCTCCGGGGTGATCAGCGCGATCGTGCTCGGCTTCGGCCGCGCGCTGGGCGAGACCATCGCGGTGGCCATGGTGCTCTCGCAGACCGGCACCTTCTTCACCCGGTTCCTCGAGCCGGGCGGCAACACCATCGCGGCGAACATCGCGGTGCAGTTCAAGAACGCCTTCGACATCGGGCGCGGCGCGCTGATCGCCTCCGGCCTCGTGCTGTTCGTGATGACCCTGCTGGTGAACTACCTGGCCCGGTGGATCGCCCAGCGCGGCGTCATCAAGGAGGATTCCGGCGCCACTCCGACCGTGGCGCAGGCCCCCGAGGTCGCGGTCGCGGCGGCCGGCGGCGAGGCGAGCCCGGTGGAGAACTTCCGGCGCAGCACGTTCCACCGCACGATCGACCCGAACGACGCGCACCAGGACCTCGGCTTCTCGGCCACCGCGCTCAGCTCGGTGGCTGCCGGACGCCGCCTGGCGAACCTGTTCGCCAGCAGCTCGGTCGCGATCGCCTTCCTGCTCGCGGTGCTGCCGCTGGCCTCGATCCTGGTGCTGGTGATCAGCAACGGGGCCAAGTCCTTCAACGGCGCCTTCCTCTACCACTCGATGCGCAACATCGCCGAGTCCGACCCCGGCGGCGGCGCGTACCACGCGATCCTGGGCACTCTGGAGCAGGCCGGCCTGGCCGCGCTGATCGCGGTCCCGATCGGCGTGATGGTCGCGATCTACCTGGTGGAGTACGGCCGCGGCGCGCTGGCCAAGGCGGTGACCTTCATCGTGGACGTGATGATGGGCCTGCCCTCGATCGTGGCCGGTCTGTTCATCCTGTCGCTGTGGATCCTGGCCTTCGGGTTCAAGAGCTCCGGGTTCGCCGGCTCGCTGGCGCTGATGATCCTGATGCTGCCGCTGGTGATCCGCTCCAGCGAGGAGATGCTCAAGCTGGTGCCGCACTCGCTGCGGGAGGCCTCCTACGCGCTCGGGGTGCCCAAGTGGCGCACCGTGCTGCGGGTCGTGGTGCCCACCGCGCTGCCCGGCATCGTCACCGGCATCATGCTCGGTATCGCCCGTATCATGGGTGAGACCGCGCCGGTGCTGCTGGTGGTCGGCTTCACCTCCTCGATCAACCAGAACCCGTTCAGCGGCGCGCAGGGCTCCCTGCCGGCGTTCATCTTCAACGAGGCCACCCAGCCCTACCAGCCCGCGATCGACCGGGCCTGGGCCGGAGCGCTGACGCTGATCCTGATCATCATGATCCTCAACCTGGCCGCCCGGCTGCTGGCCTGGTGGAAGAAGCCGGGACGCGTCTGATGACCACGCGCTCGCACACCCAGACCGGCCTCGCCCGCCACGACGCGTACGTCGCGGTGAGCCCGCAGACCCTCGGCCGGCTACGGCTGTTGACGGTCGGCCCGGTCGAGCTGAACCTCGACGGCATGGCGGTACGGGTCGCCGGGCGCAGCGTGCACATGGCACCGAAGGAGTTCGAGCTGCTGGCCGTGCTGATGGAGAACGCCGGCCGGCTGCTCACCCGCAGGCAACTGCTGGACGCGGTCTGGGGCGAGGGCTACCCGGACCGCAACAAGACGCTCGACGTGCACATCCGGCGGCTGCGCCGGCACCTGGAGATCGACCCGGACGCCTACGCGAGGATGCGCACCGTGCGCGGCCTCGGCTATGTGTTCGACATCGGCGACTAGCGGACTGACAACCGGAACGAGAAGGAAGAAACTCACGATGGCAAAGCGGATCGATGTCTCCGGGATGTCCGCGTACTACGGCGGCTTCAAGGCGATCGACGAGATCAGCCTCACGGTCGAGCCCCGCACGGTGACCGCGTTCATCGGCCCGTCCGGCTGCGGCAAGTCCACCGTGCTGCGCACGCTCAACCGCATGCACGAGGTGATCCCGGGCGCGCGGGTCGAGGGCAAGGTGCTGCTCGACGACGTGGACCTCTACGGCCCCTCCATCGACCCGGTCGCGGTGCGCCGCACCGTCGGCATGGTCTTCCAGCGGCCCAACCCCTTCCCCACCATGTCGATCTACGACAACGTGGCCGCCGGGCTGCGCCTGAACGGCCTCAAGAGCAAGGGCGACCTGAACGACCTGGTCGAGCACTCGCTGCGCGGCGCGAACCTGTGGGAAGAGGTCAAGGACAGGCTCGGCAAGCCGGGCGCGGGCCTGTCCGGCGGACAGCAGCAGCGCCTGTGCATCGCCCGCGCCATCGCGGTCTCGCCCGACGTGCTGCTGATGGACGAGCCCTGCTCGGCGCTGGACCCGATCTCCACGCTCGCCATCGAGGACCTGATCGCACAGCTCAAGTCCGAGTACACGATCGTGATCGTCACGCACAACATGCAGCAGGCGGCGCGCGTCTCGGACCGCACGGCCTTCTTCAACATCGCCGGCACCGGCCAGCCCGGCAAGCTGATCGAGATCGACGACACCGCCCGGATCTTCGCCAACCCGGCCCAGCGGGCCACCGAGGACTACATCACCGGCCGCTTCGGGTGAGTCCGCAGTTCGATCGCCTACACGGATCGAACGACAGTACCGGTACAGTGTCTGCGTGACCGGGAGTGGCGCGGCGAGGGCCGAGGAAGCGAACGCCACGCCACCCGTGGCCGTTTCCGACGCGGTATCCCATGCGAACCTCGCGTCCCATGCGAACCCCGCGTCCGATTCGAAGTCCGCGCCGTCATATCCCGCCAGCGCGTACACACTCACCGACGTGGTCGCGCGACTGCGTCGGGTGCTGCGCGCGAGCATCCGGGCCGACTACCCGTGGGAGTCGCTGCCCATGGCGCAGGTCGAACTGCTCCAGTCGCTCGCCGACGCGGCTCCGGCGCGGGTCGGCGACCTGGCTACCAGGCTGCGGCTCGCCCCCTCCACCGTCAGCGGCCTGATCAGCCAGATGATGACCGCCGGCCTGGTGGAGCGCGGCACCGATCCGGCCGACCGGCGGGTCGCGGTGGTGGAGCTGAGCGAGCACGGCCGCCGCCAGTTGGCCGACTGGCACGCCGCGCACCGCGAGCGGATCGCCGCCGCGCTCGGCGAACTCGGGCCGCAGGAACAGGCCGCGATCGACGCCGCGCTGCCGGCCCTCTCGCTGTTGGTGGACCGGCTCGCCGAGCAGCGTCGCGAGGCTCCCAGCAGCCGATAACCGGTTGCGGGCCTGCTTAGGCTCCATCGTGTGACTGATACCGCCGCGCTGCTCGCCGCGTACGACGAGAACACCCGTGCCGTCATCCACGAACCCCGTCCCGCGGGGATCAGCTACGAGTGGGACGGCGCGCTGCTGCGCACGGTCGGCATGCATCGGGGCTTTGTCGAGACGCCGCGGGATCCGGGAGTGCGCGGCGCCGAACTCGACGCCCTGATCGCCCGCCAGCGCGACTACTTCGCGGCGCGGGGCGAGGCCGTGGAATGGAAGACGCGCGGGCACGACCTGCCGGCGGACCTGACCGAACGGCTGCTGGCCGCCGGGTTCGAGCCGGAGGACCGGGAGACCGTGGTGATCGGCGAGGCCGCCGACCTCGCGTTCGAGCCGGTCATGCCGGAGGGCGTGACGTTGCGTCAGGTCACCGAGGGCGAGGGACTGAGCGACGATCTGCGCCGGATCGCGCAGATGCACGGCCGCGTGTGGGGCGCGGATCACAGCTACCTCGTGGACGACCTGGCCGGCCGGATCGCCACCGGGGGCGAGGATTTCGCGGTGTTCGTCGCCGAGGCGCAGACCCCGTCCGGCCCCGAGGTGGTCTGCGCGGCGTGGCTGGCGCTGCGGGAAGGCGAGGGCTTTGCAGGGCTTTGGGGTGGCTCGACGCTCGCCGAGTGGCGTGGGCGCGGTATCTACAAGGCGATGGTGGCCCGCCGCGCGCAGCTGGCGGCGGCGCGCGGAGTGAAGTACCTCCAAGTGGACGCCTCCGAGAACAGCAGGCCGATTCTGCAGCGGCTCGGCCTGCACGCGGTGACCACGACGACTCCCTACGTGTGGACGCCAGAGCACTGATAGGCCGGTCGTCTCGACCGTGAAGCGCGCGCCCGTGGGCTACGTGCCGTAATCTCCCGCGCACAGAAGGGATCTGACGCCGCCTCAGTTCGCGGCTACCGACGGTGAGGCAGGCGACACATCTGCGCCCAATATGCGACATAGAGCCACCAAACCATGGCACATAGCGAGCGATTGGGTGGCGACAAGTAGCGAATTTCACAAACTTGCCCGAAGAGGGTGACACGGCGCGGGGCGACCTCGTAGGGTCGAGCGCGTGCGCAGGCTAGCGCTGTCGAAGACGGCACCCGCGCACCCGCCGAGTCCACGTGTGGCACGGCGGACCGCGTGCCCCCACGGCAGCCTTCGAGGCGTTCGAGGCCTTCGAGCTACCGGGCCGGCCTGCTCGCGGTCCGGCGCGCCGTGGAGCCGGGGACCCACCTTCGTCGTACGACGGCGTCCCTGGGGTGAATCGGTGCGCAGTGCCGTGTTGCCGCCGCGAGTATCGCCGCTGCAGCCGCGCACCGCGCCGTAGGGCGACAAGACTCCCCCCGCCCGAACCCGTCAGCTAACCCGGTAGGCGGCCGGAGGAGAGGCACGACACGACCCCTATGGGCGCACATCTAGAACCCACGGCACCAGCATCGGCTTCGGCTCCGATAGCCGTCACCGCGGCCGTCTCCGTGACGAGTCCGGCCACCGGCCCGAACGCACCCTCGTGCCGGGCCGAGCGCGAGCGCATACGCGAAACTCGCTGACCAACCCCGGCGACAGCCTGCGCTGACGATCGGTTCGGCCGGTCCTGACCGTGGCTGTCGACGTCTCAGGGCTCGGGCGCGACTCACTGAGTCGGCAAAACGCCGCAACAACATCCCGGCCGCTTGGCTTTCGCGCGCCCGTAATCAACCTGACTCCCCGTCACCCGCCTCGGCACTGCGCTGCCGCGGCGGATTTCCCCTGGCTGTCTCGCGCCGCCCTGCCGGCCTGACCGCCGCCCTTTGAAGGACAAGTTTGTGAAGAAAGCCGCTCTACTCTCCGTTCCCTTTGCCTTGGCCGTCGCGCTGCTTGGCTTCTTCCTCAGCTGGAACGCCTCCGCAGCGCCGAGCGTGCAGAGCCTCTGGTCCACCAGCACCGTCCCGGCCCACGCGGACGCGTCGGACCCCAACAGCGTCAATGTCGGCCTGAGGTTCCATTCCTCGGTGCCGGGCCAGATCCTCGGTATCCGCTTCTACAAGGGCCCCGGCAACACCGGAACCCACGTCGGATCGCTGTGGACGTCCGCGGGCAAGCAGCTGGGGAACGTCACCTTCTCGAACGAGACGACGACGGGTTGGCAGGTCGCGCACTTCGCGACGCCGATCAACATCGCGGCGTTCACCACGTATGACGCGTCCTACCTCGCTCCGCGCGGTCACTATGCCTACGACTACAACTACTTCGGCGCCGCTCGGCAGAGCGGAAACCTGGTGGCGGAGCAGGCGACTTCGCTGTCTGGCAACGGCGTCTACACGTACTCCGGCGCGACGGCCTTCCCGGCTACCAGCTCGAAGAGCCTGACCAACTACTGGGTCGACGTGCTGTTCCAGCCCTCGACCACGACGGCTTCCTCTCCGGTGCCGACCTCGACCTCGGCCTCAAGCAGCCCGTCGCCGTCGCAGAGCCAAACCGCCTCGACCGCGCCTTCGGCGACCTCCTCGCCTTCCTCCGTCGCTAGCTCGACGCCCGCCTCGGTCACCACCACGGCCGCATCGACCAGCGGCTACGTCCAGCCCGGCACCGTGGGCTACCTGGGCAGCACCTCAGCCCTGACGGTCTACGAGCCCGGCGGTGCGGCTCCGAGCGGTTGTTCCTGGCAGTCCTACGGCCTTCGGTGCGACCAGACGGACCTGACCCTCGACCACGTGTGGATCAAGGGCAGCTTCTACTGGACGGGCACCGGCAATCTGACGATCTCTCAGTCGATCGTCCAGGGCGGAACCGGTACCTCCTGGTACGCGATCCTCGGGCACCCTTCGACCTCCGGGGCGATCAACTCGACGATCAAGGTGACCGACTCGACCGTGGGCTGGCTGCCCGGAAAGACGATGCCCGCCGGCGAGGACGTGGCGCCGATCTGGACCGCTTATGGCAACCAGGCGCAGATCGCCATCCGCGACGACCTGTCCGGCATGTCGCAGGGCATTGACCCCACCGCCAACTCGGTCATCCAGGACAACTGGATCCACGGCCTGGTGCAGAACGGCACCGCGAGCAGCCCGACGCACCTGGACGGCATCTTCAGCCAGGGCGGCGGCAACATCAAGATCGAGGGCAACTACGTGGACGTTCCCGTCCGCAGCGACACCACGGCCGCGATCTTCATCCAGGACCGCGGATCCACGGACACCGGCATCTCGATCATCGGCAACTACCTCAACGGCGGCGCGTTCAACCTGCGCAACCAGACCGGCATCAACGTCGCCGTCGAAAACAACACGTTCGCGAACAGCGTGTGGGGAGCGGTCGGCGACCTCTCCGGGTACCCCGGCACCTACGGAACCTGGACGGGCAACGTCACCCTCAATCAAGCAGCTGTCGTCAAGCCGTAGCTGAACCTAAGGCTGCGCTGAACCCGAATCCCTCTGCGGATTCCGATTCCCATGGACCTTGGAGGCCGGCGCGTTCCCACGCCGGCCTCCAGGGTCAGCGGATGTTCAGTCTCGGCGCGCCGATCGCGCCAACGTCCGGTCCCTGCACCGAAGCAGCGCTCAGGAAACCCGCGACCGGAAGCGTGGCCGCCCCGCGGGCCACGGCGTCCGGACCCAGCTGGCACAGGCTCAGATCCACCGTCGCGAACGCGTGCCGAAGCGCGTACTCACCGGCGATCTCCCGCACCCGGGGCAGCAGGCGCGCCCCGAGCAGCAGCCCGGCCCACCCGCCCAGAGCGATCCGCTCCGGGTTGAACAGGTTGATCAGGTTCGCGACGCCGACGCCCAAGTACACGGCGGTCTCCTCGAGCACGGCGCGCGCCGCCTCGTCGCCGCGTTCATCGGCCGCCAGGATCGCCGCCAGCGCGCTCTCCTCGCTTTCCGGCTGCGGTCGAGCGCCCTCTGACGTCGCATCAGCCGCCGCCTCGCGATACCGCTCTATCACCGCCTCGGCGCCCACGTACGCCTCCAGGCAGCCGCGCGCCCCGCACCGGCACGCCCGCCCGCCGACCTGGACCGTCGTGTGGCCCCACTCCCCCGCGCTGCGTCCCGTGCCGCGATACGGAGATCCGTCGGTGACGACGCAGGCGCCGACTCCGGACCCGATCAGCGCGATGACCGCGTCCCGGGCGCCCGCTCCGGCTCCGAACCACATCTCCGCTTGGCCGAGGGTGTTCGCGCCGTTGTCGATGAAGAGCGGCATGTCGGCGCGCACGCTTCCGGCCTCGCGCAGCAGCCGCTCGAGCGGAACCGCGTCCCAGCCGATCGTCTGGCCGTGCACCACCACGCCGTCCCGGCCGCTGTTCTCCCCGCCGCGCTCGACGACACCGGGGACCCCGACCCCGACACCGGCCACGCTCGCCTGATCGATCCCGCTCTCCTTGAGCACGCCGCGCAGCCCGGCGTCGATGCGTTCGACCACCGCTGTCACATCGCCGCAGCCGCCCGGCAGCGGATACTCGGCGCGCGCCAGCACGGCGAGGTCCAGCGTGAAGAGCTCGACCAGGACCCGGGTCTCCCCGACGTCCACGCCGATGGCGTGCCAGCGTGAGCCGTCGACCTGTAGCAGGATGCGGGGCCGGCCGCCGTCCGATCCGACCGAGCCGACCTCGGCGACCAGGCCGTCGTTGATCAGGTCGCCGATGACGTTGCTGACCGAGGCGGCGCTCAGCGTGGTGGTGTCGATCAGGTCCTGGCGGCTGAGCGGGCCGTCGAAGTAGAGGCGCCGCAACAGCAGCGACCGGTTCGACCGCCGTAGGTCGCGCACGGTCCGCATGACGCGCTCGCCCATCCGTTCCTTCCCGCCTTTCTCCAGCATCCCTGCACAGGCTGCCGCATCCCTTGACGAAAGTATGGCGTACGAGTTAAATCACAGCGCGAATTAAGGGCGGCGCCCGGTCATCGCGACGCCGTTCGATCACAACTTCACCCACCGACACCCGCACCTGCGGGCCGCCTGGCGCAGCGGCCGGAAGGCGAGAGCTCATGGCCCCACCGAACCTACCGCTCGGCCGCGCTGCCGGGCTGCGCACCCTGATCATCGCCGGCGCCGCCGGCACGCTCGCGGCCGGCGGACTGCTGCTGGCCACCCCGGCGCATGCCGCCGGCGAGACCGTCAACATCTGGCTGACCACGACCAACGACTCCGGCGGCCGCAACGTCACGCGCGGCCTCCAGCAGCAGTCCCCGATCTCGTTCGGCTCCGGAAACGCCAGCGGAGCGGTCACCGTCACGGTCAACGAGAACACCAAGTACCAGCAGTTCGTCGGCGCCGGCGCGTCGATGACCGACACCGCCGGCTACCTGCTCGGCAGCAGCGGCGCGCTGACCTCCGCCACGCGCAGCGCCGTGATGACGAAGCTGTTCGACCCGAACAACGGCATCGGCCTGGACTTCCTGCGCAACCCGATGGGCGCCTCCGACCTGGCCCGCTACAACTATTCGTACGATGACATGCCAGCCGGTCAGACCGACTCGAACCTGAACAACTTCTCCATCAGCCACGACCTGACGGACATCCTGCCGCTGACGAAGCAGGCCGAGCAGCTGAACCCGAACCTCAAGCTGATGATGGTGCCGTGGAGCGCCCCGGCCTGGATGAAGTCGGATGACAACTTCACCAGCCACAGCTACCTGCAGTCGCAGTACTACGCGGCCTACGCGCAGTACTTCGTCAAGACCATCCAGGCGTATCAGGCCCAGGGCGTGCACGTGGACTACGTGTCCGCGCAGAACGAGCCGGGCTGCTGCGACGGCTCGACGTACCCGACCATGAACTGGAACGGCAACGGCCTGGACTACTTCACCGCCACCGACCTGCTCCCCGCGCTTCACCAGGCCGGCATCACCGGCACCAAGGACCTGGCACTGGACTGGAACTGGAGCAATTACGGCAGCTACGCGCAGCAGGAGGTCGACGACGCGACCGTCCGCAACGACTCGCTGTTCGGCGGGGTCGCCTGGCACGGCTACGACGAGGGCAGCGCCGGCGAGCAGACCACGGTGCACAACCAGTACCCGAACATCGGTCAGTTCGACACCGAGCACTCCGGCGGCACCTGGATCTCCAACCAGCAGAACGAGGACATGAACAACATCATCGACTACACCCGCAACTGGGGTCAGTCGGTGGTCAAGTGGAGCCTGGCGGTGGACCAGAACATGGGTCCGCACAACGGCGGCTGCGGAACGTGCACCGGCCTGATCACGGTCCACAACGGCGACAGCCTCAGCGGGCAGGTCGACTACACGGTCGAGTACTACGACATGGGTCAGCTCACGAAGTTCGTGAAGCCCGGCGCGTACCGGATCGACTCCACGGCCAGCTCGACGGTGCCCAACGTGGCGTGGATCAACCCGGACGGCTCGAAGGCGCTGGTCGCGTACAACGGGAGCGGCAGCACCCAGCAGCTGGTGGTCAACTGGGGCAACGAGTCCTTCAGCTACTCGCTGCCGAGCGCGACCTCCGCGACGTTCACGTGGAGCGGCACGCAGGGCAGCGGCAACGGTGGTGGCGGGGGCGGCGGTACCGGCCCCGGCCCGGTGACGGGATATCAGGGGCTTTGCCTGGATGTGCGCAGCGCGAACAACGCGGACGGCACCCCGGTCCAGGTCTACACCTGCAACGGGACCAGCGCGCAGTCGTGGACGCTGACTTCCGGCAACCAGCTGCAGTCGCTGGGTAAGTGCCTTGATGTCTCCGGTGGCGGGACAGCCAACGGAACGCTCGTGCAGCTCTACACGTGCAATGGCACCGGAGCGCAGGTCTGGCAGCATCAGTCGAATGGCGAGTACGTGAACCCGCAATCCGGCAAGTGTCTCGACGACACCGGCTGGGGCGGGTCGGGTACGCAGGTGCAAATCTGGTCCTGCGCCGGCGGTGCCAACCAACAGTGGAGCCTGCCGTAAGGACCCTGATCCGCGCACAATCTTGATGGCGCAGTAAGCGCAGAGCGATTACTGCGCCATCCCGAACGGCACCAAGCGCACCGCGAGTACAAGCCGCGCGCAACACAAGCCGTACACGCACGAGGCGCGCACACACGAGACGCGCCGCCTGGCCGAAGCCAACCCAACCTCGGCCCAGCCCGGCGGCGCGCCCCACACGCCCACTCGAGGCACCGAAGAATCAGGGCTCGATGGTAACCGAACGTGCCCGCGGGCCACCTGAATAGCCTATTGTCGCCCCTCATGGCGTTGACAAGACTGCGTGCTGTCCACCCGCCAACGACCCTTGCGGTGTTGGCGAGGTTTCGTCGGCACTCTGCCGGCAGGGTGCCGCATTCCCCTCAGGAGGCGCCATGTTCGTGCGCACTGTCTATGCGGTGGGCGATCCGCAGAAGATCGACGCGGCCATCGAAGCGCTCAAGGACGAGGGCCGCATGTTGCTGGCCGCGCAACCCGGCTACCGAGGCATGGGGCTATTCGCGGACCGGGAGCTCGGCAAGCTCTCCATCGGCACGTGGTGGGACAGCGAGAAGGCCAGGCAGGACAGCGACGACGCGCTGCGGACCCGGCGCGCGGAGATCCTGCACGCATTCGCCACGGCGATGACGATCGACAACTGGGAGGTGATCGCCGCCCAGCGGCCGGAACAGCTGCCCTCCGGTGCATGCATGCGGATGAGCCGCATGGAGTTCGACCCGATGGACGCCGACCTGGCGGCCGAGACCATGCGCGGCATGGTCATGGACCGGTTGAAGGCGATCCCCGGGGTGATCGGCGTGGCGATGTTCATGAACCGCTCGGCGGGCCGCTCCTCGATCGGTGTGATCTACCAGGACCGCACTGCCCTCGCGCAGTCGCGCGGCCCGGTGGCCCAACTGCGCGACGAGGCGGTCGGCAAGGCGCACTCGACGGTCCGCAGCGTCGAGGAGTTCGAGGTGATCGTCACGGAGTCCATCAGCGACAGCTGATTCGGCGTAGTCGATCGGCCGCAGCTGACCGTCACGAATACGGTCGGCGACAGCTGACCGCCCCGGAGTCGGTCGGCGACAGCTGACCGTCACGAAGTCAATCGGCAAGAGCTGATTCGGCTGGCGGGCCGCCAGAACCCCAACACATTCGGCTGCGGCCTCCTCGAATTCGAGGAGGCCGCAGCCGATCCGTGCGCCGCCCCGGCTCGGCGCCGGAGTCGGATTCGCTTCTGTCAGCGGACGTCTGTCAGCGAACGTCCGCGACCGCGAGTCCGCTCTTGTCAGTCGACCTCCGCCACGGCCTGCGCGAACTGTGCCGCGTAGAGCCGCGCGTACGCGCCGTCTATGGCCAGCAATTCGTCGTGGGTGCCGTGCTCAACGATCTGGCCCGCCTCCATGACGAGGATCAGGTCGGCGTCACGGATAGTGGAGAGGCGGTGCGCGATGACGAAGCTGGTGCGGCCCGCGCGCAGCTTGTTCATCGCTCGCTGGATCAGCACCTCGGTGCGGGTGTCGACCGAGCTGGTCGCCTCGTCGAGGATCAGGATCGCCGGCTCGGCGAGGAAGGCCCGCGCGATCGTGATCAGCTGCTTCTCGCCCGCGCTGACGTTGCCGCCCTCGTCGTCGAGGACCGTGTCGTAGCCGTCCGGCAGGGTCCTGACGAAGCGGTCCACGTGCGTCGCCTTTGCCGCATCGATGATCCGCTCCATCGACGGGTCGTCCGCGCCGTAGGCGATGTTCTCCGCGATCGTGCCGCCGAACAGCCAGGCGTCCTGCAGGACCATGCCGGTCTTCGAGCGCAGGTCCTCCCGCGAGACCTCCGCGATGTCGATCCCGTCGAGGGTGATCCTGCCGCCGGTCACCTCGTAGAACCGCATCAGTAGGTTGACCAGCGTGGTCTTGCCCGCTCCGGTCGGGCCGACGATGGCGACCGTGTGGCCGGGCTCGACGCTCAGCGACAGGTCCTCGATCAGCGGCTTGTCCGGCTCGTAGCGGAACGAGACGTGCTCGAAGCTCACCCGGCCGGTCACCTGCGCGGGCAGGCGCAGCGCGGTCGGCTCCGGGCTCTGCTCCTCGGCGTCGAGCAGCGCGAAGATCCGCTCGGCCGAGGCCACCCCGGACTGCATCAGGTTCGCCATGCTGGCCACCTGGGTCAGTGGCTGGGTGAACTGGCGCGAGTATTGGATGAACGCCTGCACGTCGCCGATCGACAGCGCCCCGGAGGCCACGCGCAGCGCGCCGACCACCGCGACCAGCACGTAGTTGATGTTCCCGATGAAGAACATCGCAGGCTGGATCAACCCGGAGACGAACTGCGCGCGGTAGCTGGACTGGAACAGTTCCTCATTGTGCTCGCGGAAGCGCTCCTCGGCCTCGGCGCGACGGCCGAAGACCTTGACCAGCGAGTGCCCGGTGTACATCTCCTCGATGTGGCCGTTGAGCTTGCCGGTGGTCGCCCACTGCTTGATGAACTGCGGCTGCGCCCGCTTGCCGAGCCGGGCCGCGATGAACACCGAGATCGGCACCGTGACCAGCGCGATCAGCGCGAGCAGCCAGGAGATCGAGAACATCATGCTCAGCACGCCCACGATGGTCAGCAGCGAGATGATCACCTGGCTGAGCGTCTGCTGCATGCTCTGCGCGATGTTGTCGATGTCGTTGGTGACCCGGCTGAGCACCTCGCCGCGCGGCTGGCGGTCGAAGTAGCTCAGCGGCAGCCGGGCCAGCTTCGCCTCGGCCTGCTCACGCAGCCGGTAGATCGCGCGCTGCACGATCGTGGTGGTCAGCCGGCCCTGCAACCACATCAGCAGCGAGGCCCCGACGTAGATCAGCGCGACGACGCCGAGCACCTGCCCCACGTGCGTGAAGTCGATGCCCCTGCCAGGGGTCAGGCTCAGCGAGTTGATCAGGTCGGCCAGGTTGTTCTGGCCCTCCGCGCGCAGCCGGGCGACCGTCTGCGCCTGGGTGACGCCGGGCGGAATCTGCTTGCTGATGACGCCCGCGAAGATCAGGTCGGTCGCGTGGCCGAGCACCTTCGGGCCGAGCACGCTGAGCCCGACCGAGAAAACCCCGATCAGCAGGCCGAGCACGATCAGCGCCCGTTCGGGCCGCATGGTGCGCAGCAGGCGCAGGCTCGAGTTCTTGAAGTCGAGCGACTTCTCGGTGGACCGGCCGCCCATGAACGCCGCGGGTCCGCCGCGGAATCCGCCGGGAGCGGGGCCGGGGCCGCGCTTAGGTACGGCGCGTTCGCCGGTGCCCGCGGCCGCGCCGGAGCCGTTGGCGCCGCCGGAACCGTTGGCGCCGATTGAGCCGTTGACTGGCCCCGGCGCGCCGGAGGCGGTCACCGGACGAGCGTCGGTGATGCCGGAACTCTCGGAACCCGCTGGCGCACTTGAGCCGTTGGCCGAAGCCGAACCCACCGTGTCGCCGGGCCCGCCCGGACTGCCCGGACCTCCAGGGCCGGTCCCGTTCCCGCCGCCCCCGGAGGCGCGGCGCTCATTCTCGCCGCCTCCTGCGGTGTTCCCCGCTTGGCCGCTCACGCCGCCGCCTCCTGCTCGGTCAGCTGGGAGAGCACGATCTCCCGGTACGTTCCGTCCACGTCCTGCATCAATTCCTGGTGGGTGCCGACGCCGACCACGCGGCCGTCGTCGAGCACGATGATCCGGTCCGCGTGCCGGATGGTGTTGACCCGCTGCGCCACGATCACCACGGTCGCGTCCGCGGTCTCCCGGGCCAGCGCTCTGCGCAGCGCCGCGTCCGTGGCGTAGTCGAGCGCTGAGAACGAGTCGTCGAACAGGTAGATGTCCGGGCGGCGCACCAGCGCGCGGGCGATCGCGAGGCGCTGGCGCTGGCCGCCGGATACGTTCGTACCGCCCTGAGCGATCGGCGCGTCCAGGCCCTCCGGCATCGCCTCGACGAAGTCCCGGGCCTGTGCGACCTCCAGCGCGTGCCAGAGCTCTTCGTCGGTCGCCTCCGGCTTTCCGTAGCGCAGGTTCGAGGCCACCGTTCCGCTGAACAAGTACGGCTTCTGCGGTACGAGCGCGACCGCCTCCGACAGCGCGGTGGCGTCCAGATCCCGAACGTCGATCCCGTCGACGCGGACCGTGCCCCCGGTCGCGTCGAACAGCCGCGGGATGAGGTTGAGCAGTGTCGTCTTCCCGCTTCCGGTACCGCCGATGACCGCGGTGATCTCGCCGGGCCTGGCCGCCAGGTCGATGCCCTTGAGCACCGGTTCCTCGGCACCCGGGTAGCGGAACTCGACATCGCGCAGTTCCAGATAGCCGCGCCGGTCGCCGATCGGGACCGGGCTGCCGGCCAGCACCACGCTGCTGTCGGTACCCAAGACTTCGTTGATGCGCTCCGCGGAGACCTCGGCGCGCGGCACCATCATGAACATGAAGGTGGCCATCATCACCGACATGAGGATCTGCATCAGGTAGCTGAGGAACGCGGTCAGCGCGCCGATCTGCATGCCGCCGCTGGCGATCCGGTGTCCGCCGAACCACATCACGGCCACGCTGGAGAGGTTCATCACCAGCATCACGGTCGGGAACATCATCGACATCAGCCGGCCGACGCCGAGCGAGACGTCGCGCAGCTCGGTGTTGGCTCCGTCGAAGCGGTTGCGCTCGGCGGTGTCGCGGACGAAGGCGCGCACCACGCGGATGCCGCTGATCTGCTCGCGCAGGATGCGGTTCACGCTGTCGATCCGGGTCTGCATGGACCGGAACAGCGGCCGCATCCGGGAGATGATCAGTGAGACTGCGATGGCCAGCACCGGGACGATGACCAGCAACAACGCGGACAGCGGGACGTCCTGATTCAGCGCCATGATGATCCCGCCGACACACATGATCGGCGCGGTGACCATCAGCGTGAACGACATCAGCGTGAGCATCTGGACCTGCTGCACGTCGTTGGTGGTGCGGGTGATCAGCGACGGCGCGCCGAACCTGCCCACCTCGCGGGCGGAGAAGTCCTGCACCCGGGTGAACACGGCGGCGCGCAGGTCGCGGCCGACGGCCATCGAGGTGCGGGCGCTGAAATACACCGCGCCGATCGAGCAGCAGATCTGGCCGAGGGAGATGGCGAGCATGACGCCACCCGCGGTCATGATGTAGCCGGTGTCCCCCTTGACCACGCCGTTGTCGATGATGTCGGCGTTCAAGGTGGGCAGGTAGAGCGTCGCGATCGTCGACGCGAGCTGAAGCACGACGATCAGCGCCAGTGGCCTTCCGTACGGGCGCAGGAAGGCGCGCAGAATTTTGATCAGCACGCGGACACTCTCAGTTCGTGGCGGGCACGGCGGCGGCCGCTCCCGGTGGGATGGTCAGGCTGCTCGGCCACTCATGGTGGCCTGCTCCGCTGACGCGCCGCTGACAGGACTGACAGCGTTCGGCTCAGGTCCCGAGGCGGGGTCGGCGGGGGAAGTCTCGACGGGAGCAGCACGCTCCGAGGCAGAAGCCTGCGGCGGAGTGGACAGCACGCGCAACTGATTAAGCGCGTCGGACAGCAGGAGGTGGTACGGCGGCGACTGCTCGTTGCGCAGCCACTGCTGGAGGGCGGCGCGCAGAGCGCCGAACACTGCCGCGGCGGCGACCTGGGGCAACAGGTGCCCCGGTTCCGTTCCGGTGCGTTCGGCGATCGCCTCGATCAGGGGCGACTCGGTCTCGGCGACGGTGCGCAGAAACTCTGCGCGCAATGATGGATTGCAATGGATCATCAGGAACTCGGCGCGGTTCGGTTCGCGCGGGTTCTCGCTCACCGTGTTGATGATCGCGTCGAGCAGGGCCTCCTCGGCCGGTCGGGCACGCACTGCGGCGGCGAGCCGCTGCATGTGACCGACGCGGGCGGCGCAGATCGCCGCCTCCCGGCTGGGGAAGTAGTTGTTGAAGGTGCGCGGCGACACACCCGCGGCCTCGGCGATGTCCTCGACACGAAGGTTGTCGAAGCCGCGTTCGAGTGCCAGCCGCATGGCGGCGGCCGTCAGCGCCTCTCGGGTCGCCAGCTTCTTGCGCTCGCGCAACCCCGGTTTCGCATCCCCGTGCCACCGTGGCGACTCGGCTTCGGGCCGATCCGGCGGACCGACGCCCGAGCCCCCCTCTTGTTCGTTCATGTATTCGACGATATCCAAAACTTGCGTGTCGCGCAATAATTCCTGCCGCGCAAGTTCAGCGCGAGCTTGCCGAGCCAGCCCGACGAGTGGCGGCGAGCACCGCCGGAATGACCGCGACCAGCAGCAGGATGAGCAAGAGCGGCAGGTGGCGGCGCATGTGACGTGCCATCAACGGCAACAGTGCACGAGACTTCTCGGTGGCGGCAGGGGCAGACGCGGGCGGAGGAATCGGGGCGATGGCAGCGGAGGGGGTCGTGGCGGGTGGGGAGGCGGAGAAGGGCTCGACGCGACCGACTGGGATGGCGGGGAGAACGGTCAGTGGGGAGATGTGGGGGGTGGAAGCCGGGGAGGTCGGGCTGGCCGGAGTGGGTGCGGTGCGGCTTGGCGAGGCGCTCGGAGACGAGGGTGGTGTGCTCAGCATGGGCAGAGGGCTGGCGACGCAGGCGAAACTTCCGCCGCCGCCTCGGCCACCACTTCCAATATCGAAACTGCCTGCACGACCTGTACTGCGTGCACTGTCTGCACTGCGGAGCTGATTCTCGGCCAGCAGCGTGGCTTCAGCGGCTCCGGACGCGACAAACACCGCACGAAGCGTGCCCGAATATTCGGTCCCGGCAGCAGCCGGGCCGGCCGCGAGGATCCCCGGGATGATGCTCGCCGCGCAGGTTGCTCCCGCCCTGACCACGAAGCTTTTGCTCACGGTCACTTCAACCGGGGGGACACGCGCGAGGGGACTGAACCCGCCGCCGACTTCACCCGTTCGGGTCAGTGACAGGGGACTCACCAGAGGTCGACACTCGCTCCCTCACGCATCCAGGTTGAGCTGAATCATCCGATATGTCAGTCTCAGAATCACATCGCACTGTGCTGTGTCTCGATGACCCAGGAGGGCCGGCCGTGCAGGTCGCGCAGCCGACAGAGGGCCCGGTGCTCAGCCACGACCGGGCGCGCGAGCTGGTCAACGGTTTGCTGGCCGGCGGGATCGGCGCGGCGGCGCTGCTGCCGTCCGTCCTCGACGACTACCGGGTCACGCGCGCCATCCTCGACGGCTCGGGGGCCGGGATCGGCGTCCTCGATCCGAACCTGCGCTACCTCTATGTCAACGAGGCGCTAGCCACGCTCAACGGCGTTCCGGCCGCCGAACACCTCGGCAAGCGTGTGCCCGAAGTGCTGCCCGACCTGGACTACGAGCCGATGGAGAAGGTGCTGCGGCACGTGCTGGCCAGCGGCCGGCCGCAGTTCGCCACCGCCACCGGCCGCACTCCCGCCGATCCGGCCGGCGAGACCCGCTGGTGGATCAACGCCTACCACCGGCTCGAGGATTCGGCGGGCGCCGTGCTCGGCCTGGTCGCCGTCGTCATCGAGGTGACCGAGACCTACCGGGTGCGACAACTGCTCGACACGGCCCGCACCCGCCTCGCGCTGCTCGACGAGGCGGCCACCCGGATCGGCACCACCCTCGACGTCGAGCACACCTGCAAGGAGCTGGCCAGGCTGTTCGTGCCCAGGCTGGCCGACATCGCAGCGGTCGACGTGCTCGACGTGGACGGCGCTCCGGGAGTGCTGCCCGCCCGCGGCGCGCTGCGGCTGCGCAGGGTCGCGATGACCACGACGCCCCGGCTCGGAAAGGCGGCGAAGTACTTCGGCGCGGCCGGGACCGTGATCGCGCCGCAGGCCTCGTCCGCGGTCGCACGCTGTCTTACCGAGCAACGCCCGGTGATCTCCAACGTGCCGAGCGATACCGAGCTGGCGGCTGACGCGCCTGATGCAGACCGCGTCGCGTTGTACCGCAAGCTCGACATGCATTCCGCCATCTGCGTACCGCTAACCGCACGCCGCGACCTGGTCGGTGCGGTGATCCTCATCCGCGCCGGCGAGTCATCAGAGTTCTCGCAGGAAGACGTGGACTTGGTCTCCGATCTGGCCCGCCGCGCGGCAACCAGCATCAACCACGCCAAGCGTTACGCCCACGAACACCAGACCGCGCTGGTCATGCAGCAAGCCCTGCTCGCCCGGCCGCGTACCCCGCACCCGGATGTGCAGTGCGCCAGCCGCTATCTACCGACCGGTGCGGACATCGAGATCGGCGGCGACTGGTACGACACCGTCGCGCTTCCCGATGGGAAAACGCTGCTGGTCGTCGGCGACGTCATGGGCCACGGATTCGAGGCGGCGGCCGCGATGAGCGAGTTCCGCTCGCTGCTGCGCACCCTGGCCCTGCAGAGCGACGCGCCCGAGCGCATCCTGACCGAGGCAGAGCGGATAGCCGACGCGCTCTCCTTCGACCGGGCCGCGACCTGCGTCGTCGCCGTCGTCGATCCGGCGCGGCGCACGTGCAGCTTCGCGAACGCCGGGCATATGCCGCCGCTGCTGATCCAGCCGGACGGAAGCAGCAGGCTGGTCGAGTTGCCGGTCGATCCGCCGCTCGGCGTCGGCACCGTTCTCGGCGGACGCACCGACTACCGCTGCTCGACCATCGACTTCCAGCCCGGCGCGACCCTGCTGTTCTACACGGACGGGCTGGTCGAGCGGCGCGGCAAGGACATCTACGAGTGCATCAGCGCGCTGACCAGTCTCGACCTCGATCCGCAGCGTCCGCTGGAGATGTTGCTCGACACGGTGCTCAGCCGCTTCCTCCCGCACGGCGCGGAGGACGACGTCGCAGTACTCGCCGCCCGGCTGCTGCCCTCCGCCGAGCAGGAAGCCGCCGCGACGCCGCAGCTCGCTACCCGGAACTGAGCCGCGCCGCGATCCGTTCGGCGATCATCAAGGTCGTGAGATGGATGTTCGCCGCGGGGATCACCGGCATGATCGAGGCATCCGCGACGGTAAGGGCGTCCATGCCGTGTACCGCACCATTCGCGTCCACGACCGCGCCAGCTGTCGGACTTGGCCCCATCGCGCAGGTGCCGACCGCGTGGTGATACGTCCAGACCGCTGCCTTAACGGCGTTCGCGAGTTCGGCATCGTCTTCGATGCCTGCTCCCGCCCACTGTTCGGGGCCTGATGCGAGGGCGGCGAGCGGCTTGTGCGTACCGATGCGGCGCGCCGAGCGCACGCCCTCGATCATGCGCGCTAGATCCAGCGGGTCTTTCAGCAGATTGAGCCGGATGCGCGGAGCCGCCGTCGGATCGGCCGACGCGAGCTTGACGGTGCCGCGTGAGCGCGGCGTCATCACCGCGGCGGAGACCCAGAACAGCTGCGGTGTGCCGGCCGGGACGTGCTGCATGTCGTGGTCGGCCTCCTCGTCGCTGCCGCTGCGCCATGTCGCCACGACCTGGAAACGCGGGCCGTCCGGCTGCGTTCGAGCGAGCGGCCAGCTGACCGAGACGCCAGGGTGCTCCTGAAGGTTCGCGCCCACTCCCGGCAGATCGACGCGCACGTCGACGCCCAGCGCGCGCAATTCGTCCGCGGGACCGACTCCGGAGCGCAGTAGCACCGCCGGAGAGCCGTACGTCCCAGCGGCCAGCACCACGTGATCCGCACGCACGATCCGGCCGTCCGCAAGCAGTACGCCGACGGCCCGGCCTTCGTGTATGAGGACTCTGTCGACAAGCGCGTCGGCCAGCAGCACCAGGTTTGGCCGATCCCGTGCCTGCGCGAGGTACGTCATCGCCGCGCTCATCCGCACGCCGCCGATCGCGTTGACGGGAGCGTGTCCGAGTCCGGTGGTTCCCGGCCGGTTGTGGTCGGTGACCTCGGGGAATCCTGCCTGCATCGCCGCTTCGTACGCCGCCGCGTTGACTGTAGTCAGCTCCTTGGTGCGGTAACGGCGAATCGGTAAGGGACCACCCTGTCCGTGCCAGCGGCCGGCGAAGTCGCGGTCATCCTCAAGCTTGCGGAATGCAGGCAGCACTTCGGCATACGACCAGCCCGGATTGCCGCGCGCCGCCCAGCTGTCGAAATCCCGCACGGTGCCGCGCAACGCGATGGTCCCGTTAGTGGCCGAACAGCCGCCGACGACACGCGCACGGGCGACCGACGCGCCGGTGGCCTCGTCGAGGTACGACCAGTCGTGACTGCCCGCTGAGCGCCATCCGTCGCGCAGATCGTCGGGAAGGTGTTCGAGCGTCGGGTAATCCGGCCCGGCCTCTAACAGCACCACCCGGCGCGCAGGGTCTTCACTCAGCCGCGCGGCCATCACGCATCCCGCCGCTCCGGCCCCGATGACTGCGATGTCCGTTTCGTGTACGACGTCGTACATTCTCGGCCCTCCTGTGCTCAGGAGAGCAAAGGAGCGCGGGAGCACACAAGGGCGCTTGGATGCCCTGCAACTAGCCCCGCACAAACTCATCTTCCTGCCGCCGAGTCCGAAAGCCGACATGAAGCGTCTTCTTAGGCAACGGGCGGCGCATTCTTCACACAAGACTGCGAGACTCCCGCTCTGACAGGCCATAACGCGACGTGACAGCCTTCCGGGAGGGGCCCGGGCGCCGCGTCCGTGATGACGACGAGCTGGCCAAGCCGGCGGCACAAGTGGAGGGGGCCCGATGACGGCCGACACTCAGGCGGCGGCAGTCACGCCGATGAGCAAGGAACAGCGCGCGCAGTTCGAGGAGGAGGGCTACCTGGTCGTCCGGGGAGCGCTCAGCGAATCCGAGGTCGCCTACTACGAGCAGGCCATCGATCGCGTGTACGTGGCGGAGCGGGAGGCCGGCCGGCTTTCCGCCGAGGGCTCGATGCACAAGCTGAGCGCCGTGGCCAGCTGCCCGGAGGCGGTCGGGCTGATCGACCACCCGAACACCTTTCCGCTGGTCTGGTCGGTGCTCGGCTGGAATGTGCACATCTACCACTCGCACCTGGACGTGCATCCGCCGATCCGGATCGAGAAGCCCTACCGCTTCGAGTGGCACCAGGACGGCGGCCGGCAGAACCGGGAGCTTGAGACCGATCCGCGGCCCCGGCTCTCGGTGAAGATCGCCTACTGGCTCTCCGACGTCTCCGAGACCGGGCGCGGCAATTTCAAGGTGGTGCCGGGCAGCCACGCGCGCAACTGGATCGACGGCCCGCCGCGCCGCGACATCGAGTGGCCGGAGCCCGCGGGCGCGGTCGAGGTGTGCGCGGATCCGGGCGACGCGGTGTTCTTCGACCGGCGGCTGTGGCACACCCGCACGAACAACTTCTCGGAGATCACCCGCAAGGGCGTGTTCTTCGCCTACTCGCACCGCTGGTCGTACGGTCGGGACGAGAACGACGCGCTGCACGCGTCGCCCGAGTTCGCGACCTTCAGCCCGATCCAGCGTCAGCTGCTGTGCGCCGACCTGGCCGCTCCGGACCAGGTGCCGGGCGACCATCAGTGGGGGCACTACCCGGAGACCACTCCGCTGCACGGGTTCCTGAAGAGCAACGACCTGCTCGACCCCACCTACCCACCGCTTAAGCCCTGAGGTGATTCAGGGAACGCCGCGACTCCGGGCTGCCCCACGCTGCCCGGAGTCGCCTTGTGCGTTACGGTCTGCCGCTGCGTTACGGTCCGCCGCGCCGAGCCTCAGCCGGTGAAGGCGTGGAAGATCGAGGTGAACTGGAACGGGGACTGCGAGATGCCGCTGCAGGTCGGTGAGACGCCACCGGAGCAGCCGCCGTTGTCGCGGCCCTCGGACCAGAACGCGAGCCGGCCGATGTGGTGGGACTGCGCCCAGGACAGCAGCTGCTGCGCGTCGGCGATGGTGAAGACCGGACCGGTGTCGTTGTCGCCGATCATCGGCGTCACCCCGAGCATCGCGTAGAGCTGCGACGAGCTGAGGCTCGGCCAGATCTGCGCCATCTGACCCTCCGTCGACTGCGCGGCCTCGATGACCGAGGTGCCCCAGTCGCCATCGGGCGCGAAGTCCATGGTCATCGGGTTGACGATGCCCACGTTCCCGCCGTTTGAGACCGCGTTCTGCAACACCTGGACGCCGAGGATCGGGGTGAGGCCGTAGGTCGCCGCCTGCACTTCGAGGGTGTAGCTGACCACGGTGCCCGGCCGGTCGCGCTGGGCCTGCGCGATGGCGGTGTTGACCATGTCGGTGTTGGTGGCGGCCTCGACGTCGAAGTCGATGTGCGTGACCTTCAGCGTGTCGATGACCTTCTCGTACGCGGCGGCCAGCTGCGTAGCGCTGGTGCAGGTGGTCTCCAGGTACGGGCCCTGGGCTCCGCCGAAGGACACCGCGACGTCGCCGCCGAGCGCCCGCAGGTCGTTGATCTCGCCGAGGATCCGCGAGTCGGTCAGCGGGATCGTGCCGCCCCAGGACGGGTCACAGGCCGAGCTGTCGCCGAGGACGAAGGCAAGGGTGAACGTCTTCTGGCCGGTGGCCTGCTCGATCTGGGCGAGGGTCGGGGTGGCCATGGTGATGTCGATGTACGGCGCCACGTGCCAGTTCTCGTTGGGCGGCGGGGAGACCGTCCCGGTCGGGCTCGCGGACGGGCTGCTCGACGGCGAGGAGGAGGGCGACTTGGACGGTGACGGCGACGGGCTCGGGCTGTGCGACGGACTGGCCGAGGGGGACGAGGACGGCGTCGGTCCGGCGGGTCCGGTCAGCGCGACGTCATCTGCGTAGTAGGTGGGCTGTGCGTACCAGCCGTGCACGAACACCTGCACCGATGTCTGCGAGGCGCCGGTGATGAAGGACACCGACAGATTCGTGTAGCTCGATGCGGAAGGCGTCCACGTGCTCGCACCGCCGGTAACGCCGATGTAAACGTACGAACCCTGCACGTAACCCGAGAGGGTGTACGCGGTATTCGGCTGGACAGAGACGGTCTGCGTACATTGCGCGTCGGCGGAACTGCTCGGGGTGCCGGCTAAGGCATGCGAACCGGAATGCACAGGGCTGCCGACGACCGCGGCGGTGCCGGAATCACAGGTCCATCCCGACAGATCGCCGGTCTCGAAGCCGGCGTTGGTCAGCAGATTGGTGGCGGCGGCGGTCGCGGGGGTGGCGAGGGCGACGGCAGTGGCGAGACCGGTGCTCATCAGCGCTGTGATGCCGATGGCGGTCACAAGTCGTTTGCGGCGCGGCGTCATGGACTCTCCAGGCAGGCAGCCGCGACGACGCCGCTTC
>Ga0070741_10004222_pt1 | contig 33865 bp, 30 predicted proteins | sample Coa_R1_4_FD_66440 | JGI IMG/M metagenome (GOLD analysis project Ga0070741, IMG submission 66440) | Surface soil microbial communities from Centralia Pennsylvania, which are recovering from an underground coalmine fire - Coalmine... | ecosystem: Environmental > Terrestrial > Soil > Unclassified ... | reverse complement strand
CTCGTCGTCGCCGGCCCGCAGCAGGCCGTCCTGGTGCTCGGCCCGCCGCGCTCGGGAAAGACCAGCGCGCTCGTCGTCCCCAACGTCCTGGCTGCGTGGGGCGCCGTCGTGTCGACCTCGACGAAGCCCGACGTGCTCGCCGCCACCGCCCCCGCCCGTGCGCAACGCGGCCGGTGCTGGCTGTACGACCCGAGCGGGACGGTGCCGCTCGGGCCCGGCCTCGCGGAGCTGCGGTGGTCGCCGGTCACCGCTGCGGGGACGTGGGACGGCGCCCTCCTCCTGGCCCGGGCGATCGTCGGCGCCGCCCACCCGGCCTGGGGCGTGGCCGAGGCCTCCCACTGGACCGAGCGGGCCGAGGCCCTCATCGCCCCGCTGCTGCACGCCGCGGCGATCGCCGACCGTGACCTGGCGACGGTGGTCGGGTGGGTCAACCGCCACGACGGCCGCACGGCGGCGCGCCTGCTCGGTGCCGGGACGGCCGCCGACCTGCTCGAGGGCATCCTCGCCACGGACAAGCGCGAGCAGTCGAGCATCTGGTCGACCGCGTCCGGCGCGCTCGCCGCCTACCGCTCCGACGCCGCCCTGGCGTCGGCGTCAGCGCCGAACTTCGACCCCCGGGCGTTCGTGGCATCGGGCGACACCGTCTACGTGTGCGCCGCCGGCCGCCACCAGGGCCTCGTGGCGCCGCTCGTGGCCGGCCTGCTCGAAGACGTGCGGTCGGCGGCATTCGACCGCTCCGCGGCGCGCCTGACCGGCGACGTGCGGCGGGTCGCCCCGTCGGCGTGGTCGGGGCCGGAGCCGCCGCTGCTGCTCGCGCTAGACGAGGTCGCCAACATCGCCCCCTTGCCGGATCTGCCGGCGCTGGTGTCCGAGGGCGGCGGGCAGGGCGTGCTGACCCTCGCCTGCTTCCAGGACCTGTCGCAGGCACGGCGGCGGTGGGGGCCGGCGGCCGACGGGTTCGGCTCGCTGTTCGGCGCCACGGTCGTGCTCCCGGGCATCGGGGACGTGCGGACGCTGGAGGCGCTGTCGGTGCTGTGCGGGTCCCAGGACGTGTGGGTGCGCTCGGAGAGCACGGGCAGGCAGCGCAGCCAGACCTGGTCGACCCGGCGCCAGCGCCGCCTCGACCCGGACGAGGTGGCCCGGGGGCAGGCGGGCCACGGGCTGCTGCTCGGCGGGGGGCGGGCGCCGACGTGGACGCCCCTCACCCCGTGGTGGGCCGTGCCGGGGTGGGGGCCGGCGCGCCAGGCGCCAGTGCTGCCCGGGCCGCCTGGGATGCCCGGGATGCCCGGGCCGCCTGGGATGCCCGGGATGCCCGGGATGGAGCCGCCGGGCCGTCAGGGGCCGTCGGTAGGCTGGGGTGGGCGATGACGGTGCAGCACCTCGACCCCCCGGGGCCAACGGACGGTCCGGAGGGCGCTGGCGCCCCGGAGGCCGTGGGCGGGCAGCAGGTGCTGGACGGGTGGGGCGAGGTCCTGGACGCGCCCGAGGTGGTCGACGCGCCCACGGTGGTGGTCGATATGGGGCCCGAGGTCGTGGACGGTCCCGAGGTCGTGGACGGGCCCGAGGTCGTCGACGGCGGCGGCGAGTCCGCAGAGGACCAGCCGCCGCGATGGCACCGGCCGTCGCCCGACGACCTGCTCGAGGGCCTCAACCCGGTCCAGCGCGAGGCCGTGGCCCACGAGGGCGGCCCGCTGCTCATCGTGGCCGGGGCCGGCTCGGGCAAGACCCGGGTCCTCACCCGCCGGATCGCGTGGCTGATCGCCGCCCAGGGCGTGAGCCCGTTCGAGATCCTCGCCATCACGTTCACCAACAAGGCGGCGGACGAGATGAAGAGCCGGGTGGCGGCGCTCGTCGGCCCGGTCGCCAACCGCATGTGGGTGTCGACGTTCCACTCGGCGTGCGTGCGCATCCTGCGGCGCGACGCGGCGCGCCTCGGCTTCCGGCCCAGCTTCACGATCTACGACGAGGCCGATGCCGTGCGGCTGACCGGGTACGTCGTGCGCGACCTCAACCTCGATGCCAAGAAGTTCGCGCCACGGTCGGTGCACGGCGCCATCTCGTCGGCCAAGAACGAGCTCGTCGGCCCCCTCGAGTACCGCGAGCGCGCCTCCAACCTGTACGAGCGGCGCGTCGCCGACGTGTACGCGGAGTACGACCGGCGCCTCCTGTCGGCGAGCGCCATGGACTTCGACGACCTGCTGACGAACACGGTCAAGCTGTTCCAACAGCACCCTGACGTCCTCGAGGGATATCAGCACCGCTTCAAGCACGTGCTCGTCGACGAGTACCAGGACACCAACCGCGCCCAGAACGAACTGGTGCTGATGCTGGGCGGCGCCCACCACAACGTCGCCGTGGTGGGCGACTCCGACCAGTCGGTCTACCGGTTCAGAGGCGCGGACATGCGAAACATCCTCGAGTTCGAGGACGCCTTCCCCGACTCGACGATCGTCGTGCTCGAGCAGAACTACCGCTCGACCCAGACGATCCTCGACGCCGCCAACGCGGTCATCGCCAACAACGCCCGGCGCAAGCCGAAGGCGCTGTGGACGGAGGCCGGCCCGGGCGCACCCATCGTGCGGTACATGGCCGAGAGCGAGCACGACGAGGCGTCGTTCGTCGCCCACGAGATGGGCCGCCTCCACGACACCGACGGGCTCGCCTGGTCCGACATGGCCGTCTTCTACCGGACCAACGCGCAGAGCCGCGTGATCGAGGAGGAGCTGGTCCGGCGGTCCATCCCGTACAAGGTGATCGGGGGCACGCGCTTCTACGACCGCAAGGAGGTCAAGGACGCGCTCGCCTACCTGCGGGCCGTGACCAACCCCGCCGACGAGGTGTCGCTCAAGCGCGTTGTCAACGTGCCCAAGCGGGGCGTCGGGGACACCAGCATCGGGCGCCTTGACGCGTGGGCGGCCGCGCACGGGGTCGCGTTCTCCGACGCGCTCGCCCAGGCGGAGGTCGCGGGCGTCAGCGGCAAGGCGCTCACGGGGGTGCGGGCGTTCAACGAGTTGCTCGACGCGTTGCGCGCGAGGGTCGCCGACGGCGCCGGACCGGGTGAGGTGCTCGACGCCATCCTCGACGGCAGCGGCTACCGGGCCGAGCTCGAGGCAGAGCACTCTGTCGAATCAGCCGGCCGGCTCGAGAACCTCGACGAGCTCGTCGGGACCGCCCGCGAGTACTCCGACATCGACGCCTTCCTCGAGGACGTGAGCCTGGTGGCGGACGCCGACGAGGTCGACGAGACCGCCGGCCAGGCCGTGCTGATGACGATGCACACGGCGAAGGGGCTCGAGTTCCCGGCCGTGTTCCTCGTCGGGCTGGAGGAGGGCGTGTTCCCCCACCTGCGCGCCCTGTCGGACCCCGACGAGCTCGAGGAGGAACGGCGCCTCGCGTATGTCGGCATCACGCGCGCCCAGCACCGCCTGTACCTCACGAGCGCGTGGAGCCGCACGCTGTGGGGGTCGACGCAGTACAACCCGCCGAGCCGGTTCGTGCGCGAGATCCCCGACGAGCTGGTGTCGGAGCACCAGCCGACGCGGCGCCGCCCGCTCGGAGGCTCGACGTGGGGCGGGCGCGTGTGGGAGGGGGGAGGTGCCGGCGGGCGCGTGGGCGACGACGAAGGCCGGGTGTTCGGGCGCGGCGGCCACCGCGACCGCGTCGTCGATGCCGCCATCCACACCGCCGCACCGGCGAAGACGACCGGCGCCGAGCAGCTCGGCCTGCGGATCGGTGAGGACGTCGTGCACAGCAAGTGGGGCGAGGGGATCGTCATCGACCTGAGCGGCGAGGGCGACAAGGCCGAGGTGACGGTTCGCTTCCCGGGCGTCGGCGAGAAGCGGCTGCTCCTCGCCTGGTCGCCGCTGAAGCGGGCGCACTGACGGCGACGTCGCCTCAGCCGGGTGGCGCCGTGCCTGTGGTGACGGTCGTGCCCGCGGGCAGCGGCACCCGAAGGTCCACCTGGACGCGGTCGCTCGGGAGGACGACGGCGGGGTAGCGGACCAGGCCCGCCCCGTCCTCGGGGAACGTGGCGCCGGTGCAGGGGTCGCGGAACCGGCGAGCCGCCGCATCCCATCGCAGCACGCACTTGCCGGCCTCGCCGGGGACGAGGGCCTGGACGGCCACCCAGCCCTTCCGCTCGTCGGGGCCGAGGTGCTGGAGGTAGATCGGCCGGGTGTTGCCGAGGAGCGCCGGGAGCCCGATCGGCCCGCCCTTGGCCACCTGTGGGGCGAGGTCCCGGGCGCGGCCGGCAAGGAACACGGTGGAGCCGAGGTGGGACTTGACGGTGCCGCTATTGGCCAGCTCGACGAGGGTGACGCCGACGGCGATGGCGATCAGGACGGCGAGGATGGCGGCGAGGAGCAGGCTCGTGCCGCCGCGACGCCGGGGCGGGCGGTAGGGCGCCGGGGCGTTCATTCGGGCGCGCGGCGGGGGCGGGGTGGGCGCTGGCAGCCGGGGGCGCGCATCGCGAGCGGTGCGTCGTGTGCGGCGGCCGCGGCCGGGGCCACCGCCGGGGCCACCGCCGGGGCCACCGCCGGGTGGGGGCGATGTGGCGCGAAATTCGCGCCACGCGGCATATTTTTCGCGCTTTCGGCCCCGTTTTCGCGAATTTTCGGCCGGGTGGCGCGAAATTCGCGCCACCCCCTGGCCCTGGGGGGCGCCGTGGCGGGAGCACGGGGATACGTCGCGTGCGACGCGGTGGCACCGATTCGGTGCCGGTTCGGTGCCAACGCGCTCAGCGCGCCCATCGGGAGGTGGCGGCGTCGAGGCGGCGGAGGCGGTCGCCGAGCTGGGCCGTGGCCAGGGCGTGGGCGATGGCCGAGCTCACGGAGTCGTCGTCCTCGGGCACGACCGCGTCGGCGACGCCCAGCGCCACCACGTCGGCCGCGGTGAGGCGCAGACGCGCCGCGTAGCGCGGCGCCTGCGACGGGTCGCGGGCGAGGATGGCTGCGGCCCCTTCCGGCGGGATGACGCTGAACACGGCGTGCTCGAGCATGAGCAGCCGGTCGGCGGCGGCCAGGGCGAGGGCGCCCCCGCTGCCCCCTTCGCCCACGCACACAGCGACGGTCGGCCCCTGTGCCTCGGCCATGGCGGCGAACGTCTCGGCGATCTCGCCGGCCACGCCGTCGGCCTCCGCCCGGTCCCCCGGCTCCGCCCCCGGCATGTCGACAAGGGCGAGGAGGGGCAGCCGTAGGCGCGAGGCCAGCCCGATGGCGCGGCGGGCCAGGCGGTAGGCGGCCGGGCCGGGGCGGCCGGTGCCGGCCCGGCGGTCGTTGGCCATGACGACGAGGCGTTCAGGCCCGATCCGGGCGAGGCCGGCGCGCAGCGTGGGGTCGGTGCCGCGCAGCTCCACCCACGAGTCGCACAGCCGGGCGGCGTGATCGACGCCCGTCGGCCTCGCCCTGGCGCGGGCGCGCTGTACCTCGAGCCACGCGCCATCTCCTGTGGAGATGGGCCCGCCGTCGGGGGGGGTGGGGCGCACCGTGAGGCGCTGGTCGCGCACGCCGAGGGCGGCTTCGACCCAGGCAGACTGCCCGTCGGGGGGGACGAGGGCGTCCACGAGCCCGGCCGCGTACGCCGACTCGCCCGTGTGGCTCGATGCCGAGAGCGGCGCGCCGGTCACCACCTCGACGACGCGCGGCCCGGCGAACCCGATGGTCGCGCCGGGCTCGGCGGCGCGCAGGTCGGTCAGCGACGCATAGCTGGCGAGGACGCCGCCCGTCGTCGGCGCGCGCAAAACGGCGATGGAGAGCAGCCCGGCGCGCGCGTGGGCGCGCGCCGCCGCGGCCGTGCGCGCCATCTGGGCCAACGCGACCATCCCCTCTTGCAGGCGCGCCCCACCGGAGGACGCGAGCACGACCACCGGGAGCCGCTCGAGCGCGGCGCGCCGGTAGGCCCGCACGACGCGCTCGCCGTGCACGGCGCCCATCGAGCCGCCCACCACATCGAACCGCCCGGCGATGACGACGTACCTCGCTCCCGCGGCGACGGCGCGGCCGGTCACGACCGAGTCGCCGGGTGGCAGGTGCGACAACGACTCCGCGTACCCGGGCCAGCCGAGCGGGTCGCCGCCGCGCAGGTCGGGGTCCCATTCGATCTCGAGGGGGTGCAGCAATCGGGCGGCGAGGTGGCGGGTGCCCGGGGAAGGCCGGTTCACCGGGTCGTCGACCTGCGGCGGCGGCCGGGCACGCTCCTAGTATTCCTTCTCGTGCAACGGCCGTACCGAGTCGTGGTCGCCAAGCCGGGCCTCGACGGGCACGACCGCGGGGCGAAGGTGATCGCCCGGGCGCTGCGCGACCACGGCTTCGAAGTGATCTACACCGGCCTGCACCAGACGCCCGAGCAGGTCGTCGAAGCGGTCCTCCAGGAGGACGCCGACGCCCTCGGGCTGTCGATGCTCTCGGGTGCCCACATGACACTGGTGCCCCGCATCCTGGAGCTGTTGCGGGCACGCGGTGCCGAGGACGTGCTGGTGGTCGCCGGCGGCATCATCCCCGATGCCGACATCGGCCCGTTGAAGGGGGCGGGCGTCGCCGAGGTGTTCACGCCGGGGACCTCGCTCGATGCCATCGCGAAGTGGCTCGAACACGCGCTCGACGCGCGCGAGCCAGCCGCCTGAGGGGCCGGGCCGCCTGAGCGGCTGACTTGCTGGCGGCGCGGCCGACCGGCAACGCTGCGGCGCAATGGACCTTTTCGAGTACCAGGGCAAGCAGTACTTCGCCCGGTTCGGCATCGCGGTGTCCCCCGGTGGGGTCGCCGACACCGTCGACGAGGCGGTGGCGCAGGCCGAGCGGGCCGGCTACCCGGTCGTGGTGAAGGCGCAGGTGCAGGTCGGTGGCCGGGGCAAGGCGGGAGGGGTCAAGCTGGCCGCCGACGCCGACGAGGTGCGCCTGCACGCCGGCAACATCCTCGGCCTCGACATCAAGGGCCACGTCGTGCGCCGCCTGTGGGTCGAGCACGCGAGCGACATCGCCGAGGAGTACTACGCCAGCTTCACGCTCGACCGCTCCGCCAAGCAGCACCTCGGCATGCTCTCTGCGAAAGGCGGTGTCGAGATCGAACAGGTGGCGGCCACCGACCCCGACGCCATCGCCCGCATCCACGTCGACCCCGTCGACGGGCTGTCGAGGGAGCGGGCGCTCGAGTGGGTGGACGCGGCCAACCTCAACCCGAAGGCGCGCGAGGGCGCGGCGGACATCTTGACGAAGCTCTACCGCTGCTACGTCGATGGCGACGCCGACCTCGTCGAGATCAACCCGCTGATCCTCACGCCGGAGGGCAAGGTGCACGCCCTCGACGCCAAGGTGACGCTCGACGACAACGCCGCGTTCCGCCACCCCGAGTGGGACGAGTTCCGGGGCTTCGAGGTGCTCGACCCCCGCGATGCCATGGCGCGCGAGCGCGGTCTGCAGTACGTCGGCCTCGACGGCACGGTGGGCATCATCGCCAACGGCGCCGGCCTGGCCATGAGCACGGTCGACGTCGTGAGCCAGGTTGGCGGGAGCCCGGCCAACTTCCTCGACGTTGGTGGAGGGGCGAACGCGGATGTGATGGCCGCGGCACTCGACGTCATCAACCACGACGAGAAGGTGAAGGCGATCCTGATCAACATCTTCGGCGGCATCACGCGAGGGGAAGAGGTGGCCAACGGCATCGTGCAGGCGCTCGGGCGGGTGCGGCTGAACTCACCGATCGTGATCCGGCTGGACGGCACGAACGCAGAGGAGGGCCGGGCGATCCTCGCCCCGCACCTGAGCGACCAGCTCATCAGCCGCCCCACGATGCTGGACGCGGCGCGTACGGCGGTCGAGCTGGCGGGGAGGCGCTGAGATGGCGATCTTCGTCGACGAGCGGACGACCGTCCTGATCCAGGGGCTGTCGCCGACCAGCCAGGGCAAGTACCACGGGCTGCGGAACAAGGCGTACGGGACCAAGGTCGTCGGCGGCACGAACCCCAACCGCGCCGGTGAGGAGATCGAGGGCATCCCGGTGTTCGGCTCGGTGAAGGAGGCGGTGGACCGTACCGGCGCGAACGCCAGCTTCATCTCCGTCCCTCCGAAGGGTGCACCGTCGGCGATCGAGGAGGCGGCGGCCGCTGGCATCGCGTTCATCGTGTGCATCACCGAGGGCATCCCCGCGCAGGACGAGGCGCTGACGTTCAACCGGCTGCGGCGCGAGTTCCCCGGCGTGCGCCTGCTCGGGCCCAACTGCCCGGGCGTCATCAGCCCCGGCAAGTGCAACATCGGCATCACTGCCGGCGAGATCGCCCTCGCGCCCCAGCCCGGCAAGCCGGCGGTGGGCATCGTGTCGCGGTCGGGGACGCTGACCTACCAGGCCCTGTACGAGCTGAAGCTGAAGGGCATCGGTGTGACCACGTGCGTGGGCATCGGGGGCGACCCGGTGCCGGGGACGTCGTTCATCGACTGCCTCGAGGCGTTCGAGGCCGACCCCGAGACCCGCGCCGTCATGATGATCGGGGAGATCGGCGGCTCGGCCGAGGAGGAGGCCGCCGCCTTCATCAAGGCGAGCATGTCGAAGCCCGTCTCGGCCTACATCGCCGGGGTCACCGCGCCTCCCGGGCGCAAGATGGGCCACGCCGGCGCGATCGTCTCGGGCGGCAAGGGCACGGCCCAAGCGAAGATCGAGGCGCTGACCGATGCCGGGGCCCGGGTGGGGGCGAACCCGACGGAGGCGGGCGAGCTCATGGCGGAGATCGTGGCGGGCCTGCGCTGACCGGGGCGTGCCCCAAGGCAGCACCCTCACCCCCCTACCATCGGTCCCACGATGTACGACACGAGGCTGGTCGTCGCCGCCCAGGAGGGCGACGACGCCGCGTTCGCGGCGTTGTACGACCGCAACGCCGAAGCGGTCTACGACTTCTGCTGGGCGCTCGCCGGCGACCAGCATGAGGCGAGCCGGATGGTCGAGGACGCCTTCGTCCTCGCCGCCCGCCACATCGACGACGTCACCGACGCCTCGCAGGTCCGTCCGTGGCTGCTCGCCATTGCCAGGGACCGGGCGCTCGCCGACGACGAGGCGGGCGAACTGCAGACGGCGTGGGGCACGCGGCCGGCGGTCGGGGCTGGGCAGGAGACCCTCGGCACCGGCGACCTGAGGCGCTGGGCGCGCGAGGCGGGCGCCACGCTCGCCCTCGCCGACCAGGCCGTCCTCGAGCTCTCCGCCCGCCACGACCTCGACCCCGACCAGCTGGCCTGCGCCATCGGCTGCGACCCAGCGCAGCTCGACGCCGTCGTCAACCAGGTGGGTGCCGAGGCCGACGAGGTGCTGGGGGCGCTGGTCGTCGCCCGCCAGAGCCGCAAGGACTGCCCGGAGCTCGCCGCCCTCCTCGAGGACTGGGACGGCGCGCCCGCGGTCGAGGTCGCCGAGCAGGCGGCGGCCCATATCCGCGACTGCGAGCGGTGCACCCGGCGCCGGGCGCTGGTCGAGCCCCGGCGGCTCGTCACCACGGCGCCCCGTGCCACGTTGCCGACCGCCCTCCGCGGGGCGGTCCTCGATGCCGCTGCCCCTGAGCTGGCCGCCGCCGCCGCCCGCCGAGCGGCAGGGGAGGCGAGCCCGGCGGCGCTCGCCCTGGCGGAGATGGCCGCCGGGGGCGGAGGGGCCGAGGCGCTGGCCGGTGGGCAGGCGAGCGGCGCCGGAGGACCCGCGACCGCAGGGGCGGCAGGAGGATGGGGCGCAGGGGGAGGCGCCGGCGGGAGCGCTACCGGAGGAGGGACCGGCGGGAGCGCTGCGGGAGGAGGGAGCGGCGGGAGCGCTGCCGGAGGAGGGAGCGGCGGGAGCGCTGCGGGGGGAGCCGCAGCGGGAGGAGCGGCAGCGGTGGCTGCCGGCGCGATGGCAGGGGTCGCCGTGGCCGCAGCCCGCGCCGGTGACGGCCGCGACATCGGCGCCACGCCCGCGGGCGGCGGCGCCCCGGCCGCCGGTGGGCCGCCCCCGCCCGGTGGGCCGCCGGGCGACAAGGACGGGCCACCCTGGATGGTCATCGTGGCGGCCGCGCTCGCCGTCGCCGTGCTGATCGCCATCGTGGCGCTCGCCGTGCGGGGCTCGCCGAAGACAAGCCTCTCGACGGTGTCGGCGACCACCGTGCCACCGGCCACAACCTCGTCCCCGCCGAGCACGGTGGCGACCGTGGAGACGCTCGCACCGCTGCCGACCACGACGACAGGGGTGTCGACGACCACGATCCCCGCGGGCGGGCACCTGCAACTCGACTCGACCACCGTCGAGCTCGGCTCGGCCTCGGACACCGCCTCCGTCCTGTTGAGCAACAGCGGCCCCGGCCCGGTGGCGTGGAAGGCGTCGCCGGGCGCGTCGTGGCTGTCGGTGTCACCGGCCAGCGGCACGCTGAAGGCCGGCTCGTCGGTCACCGTCACCGTGGCCGTCGACCGGACGAAGGCGCCGGCGGGGACGTTCTCGGTCCAGGTGGGGTTCGTGGCCACGGCGAACGGCAGCGTCGGTGCGGTCCTCACCGTCAGCGGCTCGCAGACCGCACCGACGACGACGAGCGCGGCGGTCACGACTACCACCGCGGCGTCGGGCCCGACGTCGACGAGCACGGCGCCGACGTCCACAACGACCGCGCACTGAGGCGCTGAACTGGCACGCCGCGGCATGGCGAGCCGGTAGGGTCGCCCCCGGTGCGGCTGGCGGTCCTGGCGTCGGGGGAAGGGACGATCCTCGAGGCGCTGGTCGCCGCCGGGCTCGACATCGCCCTCGTCGTCGTCGACCGTCAGTGCCGCGCCACCGACGTCGCGGAGCGGGCCGGCCTGCCCGTCGCCGTCCTCGCCCGCGCCTCGTTCGGCGCCGACTTCGACCGCGCCGCCTACTCCAAGCAGGTGGCCCTCGCCCTCCACGACCGCGGGTGCGACCTGGCGGCAATCGCCGGGTTCGGGACCGTGCTCGACCCCGTCTTCTTCGACGAGTTCGCCCACCCGGTGCTCAACACCCACCCGTCGCTGCTCCCTGCGTTCAAGGGGTGGCACGCGGTGGACGAGGCGCTGGCGGCGGGCGTGAAGGTGACCGGGTGCACGGTGCACATCGCCACCGCCGAGGTGGACGCCGGCCCGATCCTCGCCCAGGAAGCGGTGCCCGTGCTGGCGGGCGACGACGCGGCGTCGCTCCACGAGCGCATCAAGGCGGTGGAACGCCGCCTGTACCCAGACACCATCGCCCGCGTCGCCCGAGGAGAGCTCCCCTGATGCCGACCGCCCTGCTGAGCGTCTACGACAAGACCGGCCTCGAGCACCTGGCCCGCTCGTTGCGGTCGCTCGGGTGGTCGCTGGTGTCGAGCGGCGGCACGTCGAAGGCGCTCGCCGAGTCAGGCATCGAGCACACCAAGGTCGAGGACGTCACGGGCTCGCCCGAGATGCTCGGCGGCCGGGTGAAGACGCTCCACCCGCGCATCCACGGCGGGATCCTCGCCGACCGCTCGCAGGCGTCGCATCGGTCCGACCTCGAAACCCACGGCATCGCCCCGATCGACCTCGTCGTGTGCAACCTGTACCCGTTCCGTTCGGAGCCCTCAGTCGAGATGATCGACATCGGCGGCCCGACTATGGTGAGGGCCGCCGCCAAGAACTTCGCCCACGTCGGCGTCATCGTCGACCCCTCCGACTACGGCCCCGTGCTCGACGAGCTACGGCGCGAGGGCGCACTGTCCGACAAGACGCGCCGGCGCCTGGCGCGCGCCGCCTTCGCCCACACCGCTGCGTACGACGCGGCCATCGTCGGGTGGTTCGACGCCGCCAACGACGAAGTCCTGCCACCGACCGTGCACCTGGCGCTCGAGCGCGCGCAGCACCTGCGCTACGGCGAGAACCCCCACCAGCAGGGCGCCCGCTACCGCACCATCGGCGAACAGAGCTGGCTCGACGGGGTGGTGCAGCACAGCGGCATCGAGCTGTCCTACCTCAACCTCTACGACGTCGAAGCGGCGTGGCGGCTGGTGCACGACCTCGGGACGCGCCCGGCGGCGGCCATCATCAAGCACGCCAACCCGTGCGGGGCCGCGGTGTCGCACGACCTGGCCACCGCCTACCGCCTGGCCTTCGAGTGCGACGAACGGTCGGCGTTCGGCGGCATCGTCGCGGTCAACGGCCCCGTCGACGACGCGACATGCGACGCCATCGTCGCCGCCGCGCAGGCCGACGTGATCATCGCCCCCGGCTACGGGCCGGGCACGATCGACCGGCTGCGGGCCAAGCGCAAGAACACGCGCCTGCTCGAAGCCACGCCCCCGGGCGCGCTCGGGCTGGACATGCGCCAGATCAGCGGCGGGTTCCTCGTGCAGGAGCCGCACCGGTTCGCGGCGGCGCGGTCGGACTGGAGAGTGGTCACCAAGGTGGCGCCGACCGAGGAGCAGTGGGACGACGTGGAGCTGGCGTGGCGCCTCGTCGGCCACGTGAAGTCCAACGCCATCGTGCTCGTGAAGGGCGGCCAGGCGGTCGGGATCGGCGCCGGCCAGCAGAACCGGGTGGAGTCGGGCCAGATCGCGGCGTCGAAGGCCGCCGGCCGGGCCGCGGGCGGGGCGTGCGCGAGCGACGCGTTCTACCCGTTCCCCGACGGCGTGGAGGCCGCGGCGGCCGCCGGTGCTGCCGTCGTGATCCAGCCCGGCGGGAGCCTCCGCGACGACGAGGTGATCGCGGCTGCGGACCGCTTGGGCCTGGCCATGGTGTTCACGGGGGAACGGCATTTCCTGCACTGATCACGGGAGGCGCGAATGACGGCGACGGTCCTCGACGGGGCGGCCCTGGCCGCGAAGATCCGCAGCGAGCTGCGCGACGAGGTCGACAAGCTCGCGGCCGCCGGCCGCCGGCCGGGGCTCGGCACGATCCTCGTCGGTGACGACCCGGCGAGCGCCCGCTATGTCGCGCTGAAGCACGAGGACTCCGCGGAGATCGGCATCGTGTCCAAGGGCGTGCACCTCCCGGCGAGCGCGACGCAGGAACAGGTGGAGGACGCCATCGCCGGGTTCAACGCCGATCCCGAGATCGACGCGTACCTCGTGCAGCTGCCGTTGCCGAAGGGGCTCGACGAGGAGGCGGCGCTGCTGGCCGTCGACCCCGACAAAGACGTCGACGGCCTGCATCCGGTCAACCTCGGTCGCCTCGTCATGGGCGCAGACGGTCCCGTGCCGTGCACGCCCGCGGGCATCCAGCGGCTGCTCGTCGAGTACGGCGTACCGATCGAGGGCCGCCACGTGGTGATCGTCGGGCGCGGGCTCACCATCGGGCGCCCGCTGGCGCTGCTGCTGAGCCTGAAGCGCCGCAACGCCAACGCGGCCGTCACCGTGGTGCACACCGGCGTCGGCGACCTGGCGCCCTACACGCGCCAGGGCGACATCCTCGTGGCCGCGGCGGGGAGCCCGGGCATCATCACGCGCGACCACGTGAAGCCGGGCGCCGCGGTGGTGGGCGGCGGCGTGACCATGGACGGCAAGCGGATCGTCTCGGACGTGGCCGACGACGTGGCCGAGGTGGCCGGCTGGATGACACCACGAGTCGGCGGCGTCGGGCCGATGACGCGCGCCATGCTGCTCGTCAACGCGGTAGAGGCGGCGCGGCGTCGATAGGCCGCAAGGTCAGGTTCCCCAAGTCGGTAGCGTGGAGCGCGTGGCGCGCATCGACGAGCTCCTTGCCGCCGGGCCGACATTCTCCTTCGAGTTCTTCCCGCCGAAGACGCCGGCCGCGCGGCTGACCCTCGCGCGCACGCTGCGCGAGCTCGAGCCGCTCGAGCCGTCGTTCGTGTCGGTGACCTACGGCGCGGGCGGGTCGACCCGCGAGTGGACGCACGACCTCGTCGCCGGGATGTTGCACACGACGACGCTCAACCCGATGGCCCACCTCACGTGCGTGGGCCACAGCCGCCTCGACCTGGCCGAGATCCTCGTGCGCTACCGCCGGGCCGGCATCGACAACGTGCTGTGCCTCGGTGGGGACCCACCGGCGGGCGTCGAGCTGCCGCCGAGCGAACTCGCGTACGCGACCGAGCTGGTCGAGCTGGCGCGGGCGGTCGGGGGCTTCGCCATCGGCGTCGCCGCCCACCCCATCGGCCACCCGCGTGCGCCCGACCTCGAGTCCGACCGGCGCTTCCAGGCGGCGAAGCTGGCGGCCGCCGACTTCGCCATCACCCAGTTCTTCTTCCGGCTGGAGGACTACCTGCGCCTGGTCGACGACCTGGCCGCGATCGGGTGCACGAAGCCGGTGATCCCGGGGATCATGCCGATCACGAACCTCCGTTCCGTGGCGCGGATGGGCGCGCTCGCCGGCCACCCCGTCCCTGACGAGGTCGTGTCACGGTTCGAGCGCCACGAGGACGACCCTGACGCGGTGCGGCGTATCGGCGTCGAGGTCGCCGTCGAGCTGTGCGAAGCGCTGCTCGCGAACGGCGTCCCCGGGCTGCACTTCTACACGCTCAACCAGTCGCTGGCGACGCGCCAGATCTACGCCGACCTCGGGCTCCCCAAGGGGCGGGACGCCGCCTGAGGCCGGTATTGTCGGCTGCATGGCCGACAAGATCACCATGGGCAGCGACGGCGTACTCGCCGTGTCCGACAACCCCGTCATCCCGTTCATCGAGGGCGATGGGACCGGCGTCGACATCTGGCCCGCCGCGCAGCTCGTGATGGACGCCGCCGCCAAGAAGCACGGCAAGAAGATCGAGTGGAAGGAAGTCCTCGCCGGCGAGAAGGCGTTCAACGCGACGGGGAACTGGCTGCCCGACGAGACGGTGCAGACGTTCAACGAGTACCTCATCGGCATCAAGGGCCCGCTGACGACGCCGGTCGGCGGCGGCATCCGGTCGCTCAACGTCGCACTGCGCCAGTTGCTCGACCTCTACGTGTGCCTGCGCCCGGTCAAGTGGTACGCCGGCGTGCCGTCACCGGTGAAGCACCCGGAGAAGGTCGACATGGTGATCTTCCGGGAGAACACCGAGGACATCTACGCCGGCCTCGAGTTCGAGGAGGGGACGCCCGAGGCGCTCCGGTTGCTCGACATGCTGGCCGAGTTCGGCGGCAAGTGGGCGCAGATCAGGCGTGACTCGGGTCTCGGCCTCAAGCCGATTTCGGTCACCGGGTCGAAGCGCCTCATCCGTGCCGCGATCAACTACGCCGTCGAGCACGAGCGCAAGAGCGTCACGCTCGTGCACAAGGGGAACATCCAGAAGTTCACCGAGGGCGCGTTCACGAAGTGGGGCTACGACCTCGTGCGCGAGGAGTTCAGCGACACGGCCGTCGGGTGGGACGACTGTGGTGGCAAGCCTGGCGACAAGGTGCTCGTGAAGGACAACATCGCCGACATCACGCTGCAGCAGGTGCTCACCCGGCCCGAGGACTTCGACGTCATCGCCACGACCAACCTCAACGGTGACTACCTGAGCGACGCGCTGGCCGCGCAGGTCGGCGGGATCGGGATCGCGCCAGGGGCGAACATCAACTACGTCACGGGCCACGGGATCTTCGAGGCGACGCACGGGACCGCGCCCAAGTACGCCGGCCAGGACAAGGTCAACCCGGGGTCGGTGCTGCTGTCGGGCGTGATGATGTTCCGCCATCTCGGCTGGGTGAAGGAAGCCGACGACATCGAGCGGGCGATGGGCGCGACGATCGCCGACAAGATCGTGACCTACGACTTCGCCCGCCTGATGGAAGGCGCCACCGAGGTCAAGACGTCGGAGTTCGCCTCAGCGATCGTCGACCGGCTCTAACCGGCCCATGCAGGAGCGCCTGCGGGCCCTGTTGATCGCGCCCCCAGGTGCCGGGAAGGGCACGCAGGCCAAGGCCATCTCGGAGGAGTTCGGGGTGGAGACGATTTCGACGGGGGACATGTTCCGCGCCGAGGTGGCTGCGGGGTCAGCCTTGGGGCGCGAGGTGGCCGGGTACCTCGAGCGCGGCGACCTGGTGCCGGACGGGCTGGTGCACGAGCTCGTGCGCGCCAAGGTCCTCGACGCCGTGGAGCGCACGGGGGGGTACCTCGTCGACGGGTTCCCGCGCACGTTGGCACAGGCCGAGCGCGCCCACGACGAGGCGGTGCAGCTCGGGGTCTCGGCGCATGCGGTCGTCACCTTCGAGGTGCCGCGCGACGTGCTCGTGCAGCGCATGCTCGAACGGGCACGGCGTGAGGGGCGCTCCGACGACGATCTGAAGACGATCCTGCACCGGCTGGACGTCTACGACCGGGAGACTGCGCCGGTCGTCGGGTTCTATGACGAGCTCGGCGTGCTGGTGCGCATCGACGCCAATCGCGGCGTCGAGGAGGTGACGGCAGCGACGCTCGCCGCCCTCGGCGAGGCACTGCACGCGAGGTCGCGCTCGTGACGGGAGCGGACGAGCCCACCGTCGAGGCCACCGCGGAGGCGGAGGCGCCGATCGCGGAGAGCTCGCCCGCGGGTGGGCAGGAGGCGACGGCAGCGGGCGCACCCACCGGCCCGGCGGCGCCAGCGGCCAAGCGGGCCAGGGCCGCCAAGGCCGCCGCGGCCCCGGCGAAGCGGACGCCGGCGGGCACGGCGCGCACCACATCGCCGCGCCCCGCGGCGAAGCGCCAGGGCACCACGGCGCCGGCCGCCGGACGGGCGACGGGCCCGCCGCCGGAGCCCGCCGCCGAGCCGCCCGTCCCCGCCGCAGCCGCTCCACCAACGACGGCGCTGCCGCCCGAGCCTGCCGTTGCCGACGCGCCCACGGTCGAGGACGGCGGCCGCGCCCGCCGGCTCGCCGCATGGCCCGATCGCGTCGTCGCTGCCGCGGCCGCGCTGGCGGCGACCGACGTCCTCGTCGCCATCGGCGTGGTCGTGACCGCCCTCGTGGCCAACGCCAAGCAGGGCCCGGTCGCCCCCCGTCTCGGGGCGGCGTTCGTCGACGCCGTCGGTACCGCCCACGGACTGGTCCTGGTCGTGGCCGCCGGCCTCCTCGCCTGGGCGTCGCGCGCGGGCGCGGGGCCGATGGCGACGACGATGGCGAAGGTGGTGGCCGCGCTGGCGGTCATGTTCTTCATCGCGGCACCGCTCGCCGCCTGGGGCCATGTGGCGTACCTGCACCACTCCCGCCAGGCCGTCGACGGCGTGGTGCGTGCCCAGCTCGCCACCTGGATGGCCGGCACCCTCGTGCCGACGGGCGTGGCCGCCATGCTCGCCTGGTGGGTTGCGTCCCAGCCCGCTTAGGGTTGGTGAGCGTGCCCCACGCCCCCGTACGGGTCGCCATCACCGGCGCGGCCGGCCAGATCGGATACAGCCTGGTCTTCCGCGTCGCCAGCGGCTCATTGCTCGGCCCCGACCAGCCCGTCATCCTGCACCTGCTCGAGATCCCGCCCGCCATGGGCGCGCTGTCCGGCGTGGTGATGGAGCTCCAGGACTGCGCCTTCCCGCTCCTCGACGGGGTGGTGGCCACCGACAGCCCCGACACCGCGTTCGGCGACGTCAACTACGCGCTGCTCGTCGGCAGCCGCCCGCGGACTAAGGGCATGGAGCGCAAGGACCTGCTCGAGGCCAACGGCGGCATCTTCACCGTGCAGGGCAAGTCGCTGTCGGACAACGCGGCGCGCGACGTGCGCGTGCTCGTCGTCGGCAACCCGGCGAACGACAACTGCCTGATCGCCCTCAACAACGCGCCGTCGATCGACCCAGGCAGGTTCACGGCGATGACGCGCCTCGACCACAACCGGGCCAAGGCGCAGCTGGCGGCCCGCTGCAACGCGCACGTCAACGACGTGCAGCGCATGACCATCTGGGGCAACCACTCGGCCACCCAGTACCCCGACGTGTTCCATGCGACGGTGAAGGGCTCGCCCGCGTTCGACGCGGCGGGGTCGGACATGGGCTGGTTGGAGAAGGAGTTCATCCCGACCGTGCAGCAGCGCGGTGCGGCGGTCATCGAGGCACGTGGCGCGTCGTCGGCGGCGAGCGCGGCCAACGCGGCGTGCGACCACGTGCGCACGTGGGCCCTCGGGACGGCGGAGGGCGACTGGGTGTCGATGGCGATCGTGTCGGACGGTTCGTACGGCGTGCCTGAGGGGATCGTGTCGTCGTTCCCCGTCACGTGCGCGAACGGCGAGTACCGGATCGTGCAGGGCCTCGATATCGACGAGTTCAGCCAGAAGCGCATCGACGCGACCGTCGGCGAGCTGCTCGAAACGCGTGACGCCGTCCGGGAGCTCGGGCTCATCAAGTAGCAGCTGGCGCGCCCTCGTCGTCGGCGTCGGCGCCATCGGGGGCTGGCTGCTCGCCCGCCTGACCGAGGGCGGCGCCGACGTGACCGGGTGGGCGCGCGGGGAGGCCTACGCGCGCCTTTCGCGCGAGCCGTTCGTGCTGCGCTCGAAAGATGGCGACTGGTCGGGCCCTGTGCGCGTCGTGGAACGGCCGGACGGCCCGTACGACGTCACGTTCGTGTGCACCAAGTCGGCGGCGACGGCCGACGCGGTGGGCCAACTCCTGCGCGGCGGCGTGGCGGTGAGCGTGCAGAACGGGCTCGACAACCCCGACGCCATCGCCGCGGCCGGTGGGTGGGAGCGCGTGGTGCCGACCGTCGTCTACTGCGGGTGCGCGCGCGTCGACGCGGTGACGGTGCGGCACACGTCGAACGGCTACCTCGTGCTCGACGACGCCGAGGTCGCGGCGTGGTTGTCGGGGCACGGCATGCGCGCCGACGTGGTCGCGGACGTGGCGGTGCCGCAGTGGTCCAAGCTCGCCAGCAACGTCGTGCAGAACTCGCTCACCGCCATCCTCGACACCCTCCAAGGCCCGATGCGCGACCACCCCGCGCTGCAACGCGTCCAACGCGACCTGTGCGACGAAGTGCGCGAGGTCGGGGTGGCGTGCGGGGTCGCGCTGGGGGAGGGGTTCACGGACGCGGTGCTGGCCGGGCTGCGGCGGCTCCCGGACCACAACGGGACGTCGATGCTGTGGGACCGGCGCGCCGGTCGAGCGCTCGAGGTCGACGCGCTCACGGGAGCGGTGCTGCGGCGTGCCGACGCGCACGGCATCGACGTGCCGGTCGTGCGCACGGTGGACGCGCTGGTGCGCTTCGTGTCCGACAGCGCCACCGGTGCGGTGCGCCAGCCCGAGTAGGCGGCGCTCGGCGGGCGCGCATGGATCACGCCTTGGCGCCCGCCCGGGTGGGGCCTAGGTCAAGGAGGTCGCGCCTAGGTCACGACGACCGGGAACTCGACGCTGCACCTGGCGAGGTAGGCGAGGCGCTTCTCTGCGGCGCACCTCCATGCCCGCAGATCGGCATCCCAGTGCGCACGATCGCCATCCTCGTAGCAGTGCGCGAGCTCATCGAACGCCGAGTCTTCGGCGTCCAGCAGCGCACGGTACCGAGCGAGGAAGTGCTCGTCGATCACCTCGGCCAAGGCCACGTGACCACCCCCTTGGGTGTCCGGCTATTTCGGGACAGCCTAGCGCGGGAGAATCTGCGCGATGGCCCCAGAGCCCAAGCCCGACGATGTGCTCGACCCGGCCCAGGTCGTGGGGCTGCTGGCCGAGCCCGCCCGGCTGCGCGCCGTCGCCGCCCTGGCCCTCGGGGCCGCGTCGTTCGCCGACATCACGGCGGCCGCCGGGCTCGAGCCCCCCGCCGCCCTGCGGGCGCTCGACCGCCTGGTGGCCGGCGGGCTGGTCGACGGGAGCGCCGAGGCCGGCTACCGGCTGCGGTCCGAGCGGCTGGTCGCCACCGCCAGCGCATCGGCCCGGTCCCGGTCGGGGCCGGGCGCCCAGGACGACTCGCTCGACGCTGTGGTGCGCAACTTCGTCGTGGACGGCCGCCTGGCCACGGTCCCTGCCGCCCGGGCCAAGCGGCTGGCGGTGCTCGACTGGGTGGCGGCCCGGTTCGAGCCGGGCCGGGTGTACCCCGAGCCCGAGGTGAACTTCCTGCTCGGGTCGCTCCACCCGGACTACGCGGCGCTGCGGAGATACCTGGTGGACGAGGGGTTCTTGGAGCGGCGGGACGGGTTCTACTGGCGGGCGGGGGGGACGTTCGAGGTCGACCCGCCGGCCTGACCGGCGACCTCGGCGAGGGTGGCGACTTCGGCGAGGGTGGCGACTTCGGCGAGGGTGGCGACTTCGGCGAGGGCGTCGACCAGCCCGGGGTTGGGTGTGCACGGCCCCCGGTCCTCCCACCGCCACGTGGCACCCCGCACCGCCGGCGGCAGCTCGATCTGGACCCCGCGGCGGCGGCACAGGTTGACGGGGTTGAACGGGTGGACGCCCCGCATCTCGGCCGGGATGCCGTCGAGGTCGTCGACGACCGTCTCGTCGGGGAGGCGGGGGCGTAGGGCGTCCGCCACTCGGGCCGCCAGCTCGCGGTTGGTGCCGCCGACGAGGATGTCGCGGGGCCGCTCCCGGCGCCCGTAGCCGTGGACGGCGATGGTGACGTCGACGTGAGCGAGGAAGGCGGCGAGGGCGGGGGACGCGCCTCGGCCGACGACGTGCGAGGGCAGGTGCCAGCGCAGCGTCGGGGGCTGGACGATGGCATAGAACGACGCCCCGCTGGCCCGGGCGGCCTGCTCGGCGACCACCTCGGTGCCGCCCTCGAGGCCGCCGTGGAACGCCAGGAACCCGAACCGCCCGGCCAGCTCGGCCCGCTCCTCCACGCCGGGCGAGGCGAGGAGGGCGGCGACCTGGTCGCCGGGGCTCACGGGTAGGTCGTCCCCGGGACGGCCTCAGCCAGGGCTTCGGCCGCCGCGGCCAGGGCGGCACGGGCGTCCTGTAGGCGGCCGAGGCGCCCGTTGAAGCGGACCAGTCCCTCCTCGAACGCGTCGGACCCCGTCAGGCGCCCGGTCGCCAGGCCGACCGCGGTCGCGTAGGAGAGCGTGACGACGACGTCGGGGGGCGCGTCGGAGGCGGGCGCACCGGAGGCGGGCGCGTCGGAGGCGGGCGCACGGGAGGCGGGCGCACCGGAGGCGGGCGCACCGGAGGCGGGCGCGGCCGCAGCCCCAGGCTCTTCCGGCCGGGCCCGCAGCCGACCATTGCGGAGGGTCAGCCGGTAGCGGACGTCGCCGTAGGGCGACCCGGTCACGACCTGCTCCAGCTCGAACTCGACGTCGGGGTCGACGGCGACGCCTGCGGCGTCGAGCTGCTCGATCCACTCGCGCGAGACAAAGGCGGCCACCGGCGCTGCACACTACGGTGCGCGCCATGCCCAAAGTCGCTGTCGTGGCCAAGCTCACCGCTGCACCCGGGAAGCGCGACGACGTCGTCGCCGTGCTGCGCGATGTGGTCGCGGCGACCGACAACGAGCCGGGGACGATCGTCTACGCCATGAACGTGGAGAAGGACGGCGACGTCATCTGGTTCTACGAGCTGTACACCGACGAGGCCGCGCTGGCGGCGCACGGTGGCTCGGAGGCGATGAAGGCGGCGGGGCCCAAGCTGGCCGACAAGCTCGGCGGCCGCCCCGAGATCATCCAGGTCGTGCCCGTGGCGGCCAAGGGCCTGCCGCTCTAGCACGCGGTCGCACGCTGGAGCAGCCGCCGTGCGGCGCTACGCCGTCGCGATCGCCTGGAGGATGTCGAGGCGGGCGGCACGCCGCGCCGGCCACACCGCGGCGACGACCCCGATGAGCGCGGCGATCACGAGCACCACGATGATCGTCGGCACCGGGATGGTGATGATCGAGATCCCCGAGCTCGACGCCGCGTGCACGATGGCCGCGCCGAGGCCGACGCCGATGACCAGGCCGAGCACGGCCCCGAGCAGCGACACGATCACCGCTTCGCCCCGCACCATGGCGCGCACCTGTTTGCGGAGCATGCCGATGGACCGCAGCAGCCCGATCTCGCGCGTTCGCTCGATGACCGACAGCGCCATGGTGTTCACGACCGAGAATGAGGCGATGAGGATGCTCAGCGCCAGCAGCACGTAGACGAAGTTCAGGAGGGCGCCGAACTGCTTCTTCTGGTCGGCCTTGAACTGGGACGCCGTCTGCACCTTCAGGTTGGGGTAGCTGTGCAGCGACGCGAGCAGCGCGGCCTGCTCCTGGGGCGTCTGCGCCGACGTGCGCACGAAGATCGCCTGATTGACGAGCTGGTTGACGTGGGCGGCGAGGAACGTGTCCGACACCACGTAGTTCCCGAGGAACTGGTTGGTCTTGAACGTCCCGCCGATCGGCACCTGGGTCACGCCGGAGTCGACGAACCCCATCGGGATGAGCTGGCCGAGGTGGAAGTGGTCGTCGTGGAACACCTTGTCGTCGACGAGCAGCTGGCCCTTGGCGAGGGTGTCGTAGGACCCGGCGAGCATCTTGATGCTGAACACCTGCGGCCCCGCCGCTGGGTCGATGGCGATGACCTGCTTGCCGGTGCGCACCTGGTGCCAGTCCGCCTGGATCCACGGGCTGGAGGCGACCACACCCGGTGCGGAGCGCACGACCGGCTCGGCGGCGCGCGTGAACCCGTCGCCACTGTTGCCTGACGGGGAGATCACGTAGGACGCCGTGATCGAGCGGTCGATGATGGCGCTGAACGACGAGTTGATCGACGCGCCCAAGGTGGCGATGGCGGCGACGAGGGCGAGGCCGACCATGAGGGCCGACGCGGTGGCCGCAGTCCGCCGCGGGTTGCGCGCCGCGTTCTCCTCGGCGAGGCGGCCGGTGACCCCGCGCAACCGGGGCAGCGGGGCGCCGATGGTGCGCGCCATCCCGCCGGCGACGAAGGGCGCGAGGGTGGCCACCCCGATGAACGTCAGCGCCGCACCGGCGCCGACGAGCGGAAGCGGTGACTTCACGTGGGCGAAGAGGCCGGCGACGAGGAGCACCAGCCCCACGACGGCGAAGGCGCCGCCGACGATGGCCCGGCGCCGCATTGAGGTTTCGGCCACCAGCGCGTCCTCGCGCATGGCGGCGACCGGCGGGATCCGCGACGCGCGCAGCGCCGGCCCGACCGACGACACGAGGGTGATGACGATGCCGACCGCCATCGACACGATGACCGTACGGGGGAGGAACTGGATCCCGTTGGCGGGCGGCCCGAACCCGAAGGCGCGCAGCAGCCCCTCGAGGCCGATGGCGAGCGGGACGCCGAGGCCGAGGCCGATTGCCGACCCGACGACGCCGACGGCGAAGGCCTCCCCGATCATCGACTGCATCACCTGCGCCCGGCTGGCACCGACGGCGCGCAGCAGCGCCAGCTCACGGGTGCGCTGCCCGATCAGGATGCTGAACGTGTTGGCAATCAGGAACGCGCCGACGAACAGCGCGATCCCGGCGAATACCAGCAGGAACGTGTTGAAGATGTTGACGAAGCTGTTGACGGCGGACGCCTGCTGCTGGGCCGCCGTCGCACCGGTGACGGCTTCCATGTTGGCCGGGAGCACCTTGGAGATGTTGTTCAGCACGGTGTCGACGTTGGTCCCAGGCTGGACGGCGACGCTGATCTGCTGGACTTGACCGGCCTTGCCGAACAGCTGCTGCGACGCGTGCAGCGTGAAGGACACCAACGTGGCGCCGAGCAGCGTGTTCTGGGACCCGAACGTGCTGATCCCCACGACGGTGAACTGCGCCGGCCCCTTGTCCGTGATGATCGTCGCCCGCTGGCCGACCGACCAGTGCTGTTTGTTCATCGTCGACCGGTCGATGACGACCTGGTCGTCCGCCTGGGGCGGGTGGCCAGCCACGAGCCGGAGAGACGACAGCTTGGCGTTGGGGTTCCAGTTGAACGCGAGCGTCGGCGGACCGTGCTTGGTGATGGCCTTGCCGTTGGCGCCGATCAGGGTGACCAACCCCTGCACCGCCGGCTGGGCGTCGGCGACGCCGGGGACGCTGCGCAGGGTGGGCACGAGCGACTCGGGCACAGGGACCCGTTGCCCGCCGAACGCCCCCCGCCCGCCGGTCCCGTAGGGCGCCACGCCCTGGACGACGACGTCCTTGCCGGCGTTGACCTGCTGGAACAGCGAATCGAAGCTGTGCTTGACGGTGTCGGTCAGCACGAACGTGCCGGCCATGAACGCGACGCCGAGGACGATCGCCAGGGCGGTGAGCGCCAGGCGGACCTTGTGCGCCGCCAGGCTCTTGAGCGTGGCGCGCAGCATCTCAGTCCCCGATGCGCTTCATGTGGTCGATCACGCGCTCGGTCGACGGATCGGTCATCTCGTCGACGATGCGCCCGTCGGCGAGGAACACGATGCGGTCCGAGTACGACGCGGCCACGGGGTCATGGGTCACCATCACCACCGTCTGGTGCCACATCCGCACCGAGTCCTTGAGGAACGTCAGCACCTCCGCGCCGGAGCGCGAGTCGAGGTTGCCGGTGGGCTCGTCGGCGAAGATGATCTCGGGCCGCGTGGCGAGGGCGCGCGCCACCGCCACACGCTGCTGCTGGCCGCCGGACAGCTCGCTCGGCTTATGGCCGAGCCGGTCCTGCAGCCCGAGCGTCTTGATCACCGTGTCGAGCCATTCCCTGTCCGGCTTGCGCCCGGCGAGGTCGATGGGGAGCGTGATGTTCTCCGCGGCGGTGAGCGTCGGCACCAGGTTGAACTGCTGGAACACGAAACCGACCTTGTCGCGCCGCAGGATGGTCAGGGCGCGGTCGTCGAGCGTGCTCAGGTCGGTGTCGCCGATCAGGACGCGCCCTGCGGTGAGGCGGTCGAGGCCGGCCAGGCAGTGCATGAGCGTGGACTTGCCCGACCCTGACGGTCCCATGATGGCGGTGAAGTGGGCTGTGTCGAACGCGACGCTGATGCCGTCGAGGGCGCGCACCGCCGTCTCGCCCCGCCCGTACACCTTCTCGGCGTCGACGGTCTGGGCTGCTGCGGCCGCCGTGGCGGCCGGGTGGGCGCGCTCGCTCTGGGGGGTGAGCGGTTGCATGGCCCCAGTCTGGCCCGCCCGCGGCCCCGGCGTCGTCCACCGCCGGCCCGATCCCGGCCTCAGCCCGTGGTATGAGCCGTACGCTCGATGAGGCTGAGCAGCTCGTCCTGCGAGGCGCCGAAGGCAGGCAGGGCGACGAGGCGGTGAACGCCGAGTGAACGGAAGGCGTCGACACGCTCGCTCGTGACGGGTCCACGGGGGGCGACGGTGATCTCGAGGTCGCCGAACCCCGAGGGCCGCTCCACGTCCCGCTTGGCCCGGGCGATGCCCTCGAGGCACTCCTCGGCCCGCGCCCGGTCGAGGGCGAACCCGAACCACCCGTGCGCCCGGGCGACCGCCCTCCGGAAGGCGGCCGGCGAGTGGCCGCCGATCACGACGGGGACGGGCTGCTGCACGGGGCGGGGGTGGGCGTCGACCCCGGAGAACGAGACGAAGCGCCCGTCGTAGGCCGGGTTCGCCGAGTACCAGAGCACGGCGATGGCGTCGAGGAACTCGTCGGTGACGGCGCCCCGCTCCGGGAAGTTGGCGCCGATGGCGCGGAACTCGGGTTCGAGGTAGCCCACCCCCGCGCCGAACACCAGCCGCCCCGCCGACAGCACGTCGAGGCTGGCCAGCTCTTTGGCGAGCACGAGCGGGTTGCGCTGGGGGAGGATGATGATCCCCGTCGCCAGGCGCAGGCGCGACGTGGCCGCGGCGGCGTACGTGAGGGCCACGATCGGGTCGAGGACCGCCGCCTGCGGCGGGAGCGGCGACGGCGGCGCCTGCGGGTCGGGCAACACGACGTGCTCGCCCATCCACAGCGACTCGAAGCCGGCGTCCTCGGCGGCGCGGGCGACCGCGGCGACGTCGGCGTGCGGGGCCATGTTCGCCCCGAAGAGGCCCAGTTTCACGAGGCCGCCACGTTCACGAGGCCTCGGCCGGGCCGACGTGGGTGTCGAGCCAGTCCCGCAGGGGCGCCGAGTCGCGCAGGAAGGCCACGATGCGGTCCTCGGCCTTGGCCGTGCCCATCCACGCCGCCGGCGCCCACTCCCGCCACGCCACCAGCCCCTTGAGCCGCAGCAGCTCGATGCGGTCGTGGTCCTTGGGGTAGCCGCGCGGCGCCGTCTTCAGCGTCTCGTGGGCGGTGACGGTGTTGCCGGCCTTGCGCAGGGCGGCGATCACGTCGTCGAGGCGGCCGCCGCTGCGCGTATCGACGACGGCGCGGCGGTAACGGTCGAGCTGGTCGTTGCTCATCATGTAGTAGCCGGACCCCACGCCGATGCCGCTGGCCGAGAACGACACATAGCCGACCTCGCCGATCATCGCCGCGATGTTGGTCTTGTACGGCGACTTGTCCGCGCTGAAGCGCACGTCGCGGTAGGGCCGGAAGATGTTGCCCTCTCCGAACTCGCCGGCCAGGTCCGCCAGCAGGTCCTGCATGGGCTTCAGGACGAGCGACTCGTAGTCAGCCTTGTGGGCCTGCCAGTACGCCTTCGAGTTGTCGGCCTCGAGGCCTTCGAAGAAGTCGACCGCTTCCGCCTTCCAGCCTTTGAACGCCATGCGGCGTCAGGCTAGTGACACCAGTTCGAGGAGGTCGTCGCTCATGTAGTCGAGCGTCCCGTCCGGCATGAGCAGCACGCGGTCGGGCGCCAGCTCGGTGACGAACGACGTGTCGTGGCTCACGAGCACCATCGTTCCCGGCCACCCACGGAGCGCGGCGGCGACGGCCGAGCGCGACGGAGGGTCGAGGTTGTTGGTGGGCTCGTCGAGGAGCAGCAGGTTGTGCCGCCCGCTCACCAACTGGGCCAGCGCCAGCTTGGTCTTCTCGCCCCCCGACAGCGTGCCTGCGTCCTGGAACGCCATATCGCCGGGCAGGCCGAACATGCCGAGCAGGTTGCGCAGCTCCTGCTCGGTGTCGAGCGCACCCCCGCGGAGGTGGTCGATCACCGGCATGCCGGCCATGACGCTCTCGTGCTCCTGAGCGAAGTACCCGATCGACACGCCGTGGCCGAGCTGCACCGACCCCTCGGACGGGGCGAGCACGCCGGCCATGATCCGCAGCAGCGTGGTCTTGCCCGCGCCGTTGAGCCCGAGCACGAGCAGGCGCTCGCCCCGCCCGACGTCGAAGTTGACATCGGAGAACACGACCGGGCCCGCATACCGCTTGGCGAGCGACTGCACCTCGACCGAGGTCCGGCCCGATGGCGGGGGCGGAGGGAGATGGATGGCCGCATGCCGCCGGCGCTTGGGCGCGGCGACCGCCGCGTCCGCCAGGCGCTCGACGCGCTTGTCGAGGGACTTGGCGATACGCGCCCGCTTGGCGGTCTGGTGGCGCATCGAGTCGGCGAGCGAGCTCAGGCGGTTGATCTCCGCGGCCTGGCGCTCGGCCAGCTTGGCCAGCCGTTCCTCGTCGGCGGCGCGCGCCGTGAGGTACTGGCTGTAGGTGCCCTTGTACTCGTGGAGGACGGCCTCGTCGAGGTGCAGGACGCGCGTGATGGCCTCGTCGAGGAGGTCGAGGTCGTGGCTCACGACGAGCAGGGCGCCGCGGTAGCCGCGGAGAAAGCCCATCAGCCACGCCTTGGCGTCGACGTCGAGGTGGTTGGTGGGCTCGTCGAGGAGGAGCACGTCGGAGCCGGCGAAAAGGATCCGCGCCAGCTCGACCCGCCGGCGCTCACCGCCGGACAGCACGTGCAGCGGGAGGTCGACGCGGTCGGCCCGCAGCCCGAGGCCGGCGCACGTGCGCCGCACCTCTGCCTCCGCGGCGTAGCCGCCCTTGGCCGTGAACCGCTCCTCGGCCCGGGCGAAGCGGTGGACGTTGCGTTCGCTCGGGTCCTCCTCGACCGCGAGGCGGAGCTTCTCGAGGCGGTCGGCGTCCTCGTCGAGGCCGCGGCCGGACAGCACGTGGGCGAGGGCGGTGCCGTCGCCCTGCGGCCGGGGGTCCTGGGGGAGGTAGCCGAGCCCGCCCTGGACGTGGACGACGCCGGCGGCGGGCTCCGCCGCACCGCCGAGGACCTTGAGCAGGCTGGTCTTGCCCGCGCCGTTGCGGCCGACGAGGCCGACCTTGTCGCCGGCGCGCACGGTGAAGGAGGCCGCCTCGAGGGTGAGGCGCCCGCCGACCTCCACCGAGAGGTTGCGCGCAGACAGCACCCGTCCATGATGGGGCCCTGTGGCCTCCCCCCGCGACGATTACCGCCACCAGGGGGCGCCGGCGGAGGTGTGGGCGTTCGACGCCACCGACGCGGCGACGGGGTTCGGGGTGGTCCTGCGGCTGTCGTTCTTCGCCGCGGAGCGGGTGGCGTGGTGGTGGGCGGGGGCGGTCGGGATCGGCCCGCCGCTGGTCGCCTTGCGGGTGGCCGACGCCCCGCTGCCCCGCCGGGGGACGACCGTGCGCACCGATGGGCTGTGGGTCGCGGTCGAGCCGTGGGCGGTGTCGATGGAGTGCTTCGGCGTGGCCTACGACGACCCGTGGGAGGCGGCGCGGTCGGAACGGGGGGACGTCGTGCCGTTCGGGCTCGAGCTGTCGTTCGTCGACGCGGGGGAGCCGGAGGGGTTGGAGGAGGGGTTCGGGCAGTGGTGCACCGTCCACGGGGAGGTGCTGCTCGGCGACGCGCGGGTCGAGGTGGACTGCGAGGGGTACCGGGCGCACGCGTGGGGGCCGGGCGGGCTGCCGTCACCGTTCGTGCGGGTGCGCAGCGCCCCCGCGTCGCCGGTCTCGCCGGGCAACCCCGTGGCCGTGTGCCCCTTCCGCCTCGACAGCGGCGGCATCTGGGTCGAGACGCTCTATCCCGGCGGCTGGGTGGGCCGCCTGGCCTGACGGCGCGGCAGAAGCGCGCACTTCGGCACGTGATTCTTACCTCCGCAGGCCAAAATCACGTGCCAAGTCGTGCAACGCGTCCGGCCGGCGGTGCCGAGCGGGTGTCGGAGTCGGGTGCCGGCTTGCTCCCGCGCGGCCGGGGCGGACGAAGCGCGCACTTTGGCGGGTGATTCGTGGCTGCGGAGGCCAAAATCACCCGCCAAGTCATGCAATCCGTCCAGGGGAGTCCGGCGGGAGAGGGGCGGGGAGTGCGGAGGGGCCGCAAAGGGCGGCCGCCCCCGGGTCAGACGCGGTCGTAGAGGATGGCGCGCTTGACCTCTTCGATGGCCTGCGTGACCTTGATCCCGCGCGGGCAGCACTCGGAGCAGTTGAAGGCGGTGCGGCAGCGCCAGACGCCTGAGCGCTGGTTGAGGATGTCGAGGCGCTGCTCGGCTGCCTGGTCGCGGCTGTCGAAGATGAACCGGTGGGCGTTGACGATGGCCGCCGGCCCCACGTACTCCGAGTTGCCCCAGTACACCGGGCACGACGTGGTGCAGCAGGCGCACAGGATGCACTTGGTGGTGTCGTCGAACCGTTCCCGGTCCTCGGGCGACTGGTAGCGCTCCTTGTAGCCCGGGTCGTCGCTGTTGATCAGGTAGGGCAGGACCGACCGGTACTGGGCGAAGAACGGCTCCATATCCACGACCAGGTCCTTGATCACGGGCAGGCCGCGGATGGGCTCGAGCGAGATCGACGTCCCCACGTCCTGGATCAGCATCGTGCACGCCAGGCCGTTGGCGCCGTTGATCACCATGGCGTCGGACCCGCAGACGCCGTGGGCGCACGACCGTCGGAACGTGAGCGTCCCGTCGATCGTCCACTTCGCCGTGTGGAGGGCGTCGAGCACGCGGTCGGTCGGCTCCGCCGTGACCTCGAACTCCTGCCAGTGCGGCCGCTTGTCGGTCTCGGGGTTGTAGCGCTTCACCCGCAGGTGGACCGTGAGCAGCTGGACCGGCGAACCGGTGGGGGCGTCGAGGACGGCGGTCATCAGTACTTGCGCTCCATGGGTTGGTAGGCCCCGCCGATGACGGGCTTGTACGACAGGGTCACCTCGCCGTCGGGCCCGCGGTAGGCGAGGGTGTGCTTCATCCAGTTGGCGTCGTCGCGCTCGGGGAAGTCGTCGCGCGAGTGGGCGCCCCGGCTCTCGGTACGGGCCTCGCCGCTGACCACCAGCGCCTCGGCCAGGTCGAGCAGGTAGCCGAGCTCCATGGCCTCGGACAGGTCGTAGTTGAAGACCGACCCCTTGTCGTCGATGGCGATCTTCTCGTAGGCCTGGCGCAGGTCGCGCACGGTGGCCAGGCATGACCGCAGGCTGTCCCCGGTCCGGAACACGGACGCCTTGGCCTGCATCTCCTCCTGCAGCCGAGACCGGATATCGCCGACCTTCTCCCCGCCCGACGCCGACAGCAGGCGTGACACCTGTTCACGCACGGGCTCCTCGACACCCCGAACCGTCTCCGGCGGCGGCATGTCGGCGGTGGCGACGTACTGCGCCATCGCCGCCCCGCCCCGCTTGCCGAACACCACGATGTCGAGCAACGAGTTGGTCCCCAGGCGGTTGGCGCCGTGCACACTGACGCACGCGCACTCGCCGGCCGCGTACAGCCCGAGCACTTTGCGGGTGCCCGTGTCGTCGACGACCACCTCGCCGTCGGTGTTGGTCGGGATGCCGCCCATGGCGTAGTGGGCCGTGGGCTGGATGAGCGACGGCTCCTTCTTGGGCTCGACGCCCTGGTAGGTGCGGATGAACTCGGTGACGTCCGGGAGCTTGGCGTCGATCTGCTCGGGGGGCAGGTGGGTGAGGTCGAGCCACACCGCGTCCTTGTTGGGCCCGGCGCCCCGGCCTTCGTTGATCTCGGTCTGGATGGCGCGGCTCACCATGTCGCGCGGGGCCAGGTCCTTGACCGTCGGCGCGTAGCGCTCCATGAACCGCTCCATGCCGGCGTTGCGCAGGATCCCGCCCTCGCCGCGCGCCGCCTCGGAGATGAGGATGCCCAGCTTGTAGATCCCCGTCGGGTGGAACTGGAACATCTCCATGTCCTGCAGCGGGACGCCCCGCCGGTACAGCAGGCCGGGGCCGTCACCGGTCAGCGTGTGGGCGTTCGAGGAGACCTTGAACATCTTCCCGAACCCGCCCGTGGCGAACAGGCATGCCTTGGTCTGGAACACGTGGATGTCGCCGGTCGCCAGCTCATAGGCCACGACGGCCGCGACCCGCTTCTCGCCCAGCGCGCCCTCCTCGAAGGCGATGTCGAGCACCTGGTACTCGTTGAAGAAGGTCACGCCCCGCGCCACGCACTGCTGGAACAGCGTCTGCAGGATCATGTGGCCGGTGCGGTCGGCCGAGTAGCAGGCCCGGCGCACGGGCGCCTCACCGTGGTTGCGGGTGTGCCCACCGAACCGCCGCTGGTCGATCTTGCCGTCGGGCGTGCGGTTGAACGGCAGCCCGTAGTGCTCGAGCTCGATCACGGCGTCGATCGCCCCGCGGCACATGATCTCGGCCGCCGGCTGGTCGACCAGGTAGTCGCCGCCTTTGATCGTGTCGAACAGGTGCCACTCCCACGAGTCGTCCTCGACGTTGGCGAGCGCTGCGCACATGCCGCCCTGCGCCGCGCCGGTGTGGGACCGCGTCGGGTACAGCTTGGTGATCACTGCGGTGCGGCACTTCCCGGCCACCTCGATGGCCGCCCGCAACCCGGCGCCGCCGGCGCCGATGATGACGGCGTCGTAGCTGTGGCTGTGCACGTTCACGGCACGATCCTCCCACCGCCGCGCCTCAGGTGACCACCTCGGTCGTGTAGGTGTTGTGGGCGCTGACCTGGCCGTCATCGGCGGTGAGCGACAGCTCGAGCTCGACGGGGCCGGCGGTCACGGGGAGCACCGCCCGCACCGTCCCCACCCGGGCGCACGAGTCGGCGGCGATGTCGCCCTCCCAGCCGAAGCGGTCGCGCCCGAGGCGGGCCGTGACCCGGAGGGCAGCCAGGGGCCGGCGCAGGTCGCTCACCACGTGGACGTCCCACTCCACCGCCGCGCCGGGCGGGTAGGACGCGGCCGGGCGGTCGGCGATCACGACGACGGGCGCGCACGCCGCCGCCAAGGCGGCGTAGGCCTGCTTCGGGCGGCGCTCATGGTCGAGCACCGACCACGTCACCGCCGGGTCGCCGTCGGCGAAGCTGAACTGGCAGAACCCCCCCGTCGGCCGGTACTTCAACCTCCGCAGCGCCTCGACGTGGAAGCGCACGACCGTTGCCTGGTACGCCTGCGACGCGGCCGCCCACTCCTCGAACGTCCCCGCCCGGGGGACCCGCCGGTCCATCGCCGCCAGCTGGAGCGAGTGGTGGGCGGCCAGCGCCTCCCAGTCGAGGTCGGGCCACTGCTCCGGGTGCATCCACCCCGCCGTCGGCGGGACCGCCTGGGCGCCGAACTCGGTCACGAACCGGGCCAGCCTGGGCACGGCGCGCAGGATGGCCGGGAAGTCGCGCTCGTCGCCGTGGTACCAGCCGCAGTACAGGTGGGTGTCGGTGCCCGACGAGAGCGGCCCGGGGAGCACGCCCGAGTGGGCGACCACGGGCCGGCTCGGGTCCGCACGTTCGAGGGCCCGGCTGATCGAGGCGTCGAGGACGGTCTTGTTCCACGTCGGCAGGGCCTGCAGGACGGCGAAGCGCGCCGCCACCCGCGCCCCCGGCGCGCCGTCGTCGCCCGGTGACACGGCGAGGGGCTCGTTGTGCCCGCACCACACGGCGACCGACGGGTGGTGCCCGAGCAGGTTGACCGCCTGGCGCGCTTGGCGGACCGCCTCCTTGCGGACGCTGCGGGCGTAGGCCCACTGCAGCGGGAGGTCCTGCCACAGCAAGAGCCCGTGGCGGTCGGCGGCCTCGTACAGCTCCGGGCGGCTCACGTGGCCGTGCATGCGCAGCAGGTCGAGCCCCGCGTCGCGCGCGAGCACGACGTCGCGCTCGAGCTCGGCGGGGGTCGCGTCAGCGAGCGCCATGCGCGTCGGGCCCTGGTTGCTGCCCTTCAGGAACAGCCGCTCACCGTTGACCGACATGATGAAGTCGCGCATGCGCACCTGGCGCAGGCCCGTCCGCAGCCGTCGCGAGTCGGACACGGCGCCGTCGGCGCCCATCACGCTGACCGAGACGTCCGACAGCGGCTGGTCGCCGAGGGCGTGCGGCCACCACAGGCGGGGCTGGTCGACGGCGAGGCGCACGACGATGCGGTTGCGCCCCGCGGCGAGCGTGTGGTGCGACACCGTCTCGGCGCCCTCCGTCGCCATGCGGAGGGCGACGTCCACCGGCTCGGGCGCATCGAGGACGGCGCGCGCCTCGAGGGTGGCGCGCTCGGCGGTGGCGTCCGTGCACACCAGGCGCACGCGGGCGATGCGCACGGGCCCAGACGAGGACAGGTGGACCGGGCGCCACAGGCCGCCGGGGTTCCAGTCCGGGTCGGCGCAGTCCCAGTGCTGGAACACGCCGGTCAGGTTGCGCTTGGCCTTGCGGTCGTCCTGGCGGCTGCACCCGACCTCGATGGCGAGCACGTGCTCGCGCCGGGCGGCCAGGGCGTCGGTCACCTCGAAGGTGTGCGGGAAGAAGTAGCCCTCGGTGGCGCCCACGTAGGAGCCGTCGAGCCACACGTCGCCGTCGTAGAAGACACCCTCGAGGGTCAGCCACGCCCGGTCGCCGGCGCCCGGTGGGGGCGACTCGAACCGCCGCCGGTACAGGAGGGGGCCGTCAGAGGCCGCGAACGCCGGCGTCGAGCGCCAGTGCCCGGGCACGGGGAGCGCCTCCCAGCCGGCGTCGTCGAACTCGGGCAGGGCGAAGGACCGGCGCAGCGCTTCGTCGGCGGGTGCGGCCCGCCACGTCCCGCCAAGCTCCATGGGCGCCCGAGGCTAGGGCTGCGCCCGCACTCGAGGGCGCGGTCGGGCGCCCCGGGAGGGGGGCGTAGGCTCGCCCCATGAGCTCACGTCCGGCAACGCTGGGGCAACTGCGCGAGTCCGGCTGGGAGTCCCGCCCGGTCAAGGAAGAGGTCCGGCGCAACGCCGCGGCCCGCATCCGCACCGGCGCCCCGCTCGTCGACGGCGTCCTCGGCTACGAGGACACCGTCCTGCCGCAGCTGGAGAACGCCCTCCTCGCGGGCCACGACATCATCTTCCTGGGCGAGCGCGGCCAGGCCAAGACCCGCATGATCCGGTCGCTGACCGAGCTGCTCGACGAGTGGCTGCCGATCGTCGCCGG
>Ga0070741_10004221_pt1 | contig 33875 bp, 20 predicted proteins | sample Coa_R1_4_FD_66440 | JGI IMG/M metagenome (GOLD analysis project Ga0070741, IMG submission 66440) | Surface soil microbial communities from Centralia Pennsylvania, which are recovering from an underground coalmine fire - Coalmine... | ecosystem: Environmental > Terrestrial > Soil > Unclassified ... | reverse complement strand
ATCCGAACTGGCTGACCGACCCGACGAGCCCCAACTACGTCGCGCCGGCGCTGCGCGATCCGAACGCGGTCAAGTTTCTGCAGGCGTGGCCGGCGCCCAACAGCGGTGCAAGCCGCTATTTGACGACGGCGCCGAACATCAACAACACGCGGCAGGAAGTCGTCCGCGTTGATTACGACGTCAACCCGAACACGCGCATCACGGGCCGCTACACGCACGACAACAGCTTCACGCACGAACCGGGCGGACTGTTTTTCAACACGGCCGTTCCCGGCGTGGCGACGACCGACACGAACGTGCCCGGCCAGATCGCGTCGGGCATTCTTCGCAGCGTGCTCGGCCCGAACAAACTGAACGAAGCGCAGTTTCAGTTCTCGAGCAACACGATCTCAGATACGAACCCGGACGGCACGAAAGCGTTCCTCAGCAGCTACGGCGTGTCGTTTCCCGATATCTTTCCCGGCAACGCCGGCGGCTACATGCCGATCCTGGCGGTGACGGGGATGTCGACCGTCGGCGCGAATCAGCTCTACAACATCGAGTACCGCAACTACACGGTGACCGACAACTTCAGCTGGCAGCACGGCGCCCACGCGATGAAGTTCGGCGGGCTGATGACGTTCGAGCAGAAGAACGAAAACGCCGCGAACGCCACGCAAGGCAGCTTCGCGTTCAGCGCAGGCGGCGGCCGGACGGCGTTCCAGAACTTCCTCACCGGCAACGCGGACGGACTCTGCGGCAATTCGTGCACGTACAGCGAAGCGCAAACCGATGTGACCGAGCATCTCCGCTGGAACCGCTACGAGATGTATGCCCAGGACACATGGAAGCCGCGCGGCAACGTGACGGTCGACGTCGGCCTGCGGTACTCGCTGTATCCGCCGATCACCGATCGCGACAACGTGCTGACCAACTTCATGCCGTCGTTGTACAACCCGGCGAACGCGCCGAAGTGCGCGAACGCGGCGTGCACGCTGATTCAGCTCGGCACCGGCGATCCGCTCAACGGCATCATCGTGGCCGGCAAGAATTCGCCGTTCGGCAACGCGGTGTACGCGTTCGACAAGAGCGATCTGCAGCCGCGCATTGGTGTGACGTACGATCCGGCGTCAAACGGCCGGACGATTTACCGCTCGTCGTACGGCATCTACTACGACCAGCCGCTGGTCGGCATCTTCGAACAGAACTCGTTCACCAATCCGCCGTTCGTCAGCACCGTCAGCATTCTGAACGCGCGGCTGTCGAATCCGGGCCTGGGGACGACGTCGACGACCGGCGGCGTGCCGGCACTCATCGGCAACGGCGACGACTTCAAGACGCCGCGGACGCAGCAGTGGAACGTCGGCGTGCAGCGTCAGTTGTACGCGCGTGGCGCGATCGATGTCAGCTACGTCGGCTCGCACGGCGACCACCTGATTCGTCCGATCGACATCAATCAGCCGCAACCGCAGGACGTCCTGCGCCTCGGCAGCGTCAACCTCGCGCGACCATACCTTGGCTACGGCGCGATCACGCTGCGAACGACGACGGCCCGCAGCAACTACTGGGGCATCCTCACCAGCTTCCGGCACGACGCCGGCGCCGCCGGTCTCGTCACCCTGAACTACACGTTGAGCAGAAACCGCACCGATTCGACCAACGATCGCGATTCGATCGACCTTCCGCAAAATCCGCTCGACCTCGCAGCGGAGTACGCGGACGCCCGCACCGACCGCCGGCATATCTTTACGGCCAACTACGTCTACATGCTGCCGTTCTTCAAAGACTCGTCGAACGCCGCTTTGAAAGCGGTCCTCGGCGGCTGGCAGATCGCGGGCCTGACAACGCTGGAATCAGGACAGCCGGTGCCGCGCATCAGCGTGAGCACGAACGGATTCCTGCGCGGCAATCGGGCGAACTTGGTCGGCGATCCTGGTGCCGGCGATCAAAGCGGTCTCTTCTGGTTCAATCCGAATGCGTATGCGCCGCCCGCTGACGGCACCTACGGCAATTCGGGACGTCAGGAGTTCCGCCAGCCCGGGTTGAGCCGGACCGATCTGTCGCTCTCGAAGAACTTCATGTTCAACGGGACGCAGCGGATCCAGCTGCGCGCCGATTTCATCAACGCGTTCAACCAGACGGAGTGGTTTGCCGATCCGTCGGCGAACGGCCTCGACAACACGTGCACGACGAGCCTGACGACGTGCAACACGCCGCTCGACACGTTCGGGCAAATCCTGTCCACGCACAATCCGCGTGAAATTCAGCTAGGATTGAAGCTCTATTGGTAAATGGCTGACACCATCGACTGGCCGCCGCGTCGCCCCCCGCGGCGACGCGGCCGGATCGTCCTCCTGCTCGCGATCGTTGCCGTCATCTTCGGCGGCAGCACCGCGCTCTCCTATTACGTCGATGCCCTCTGGTTCGATTCCCTCGGATACGGCGACGTCTTCTGGAAAACACTCGATCTGCAAGGCGTAGTTTTCTCGGTCTTCCTGCTCGCCACGTTCGTCGTCATCTACGGCACCTTCAACCTCTTGAAGCCGGAACGCCTCGGCGAGTTGACGAATTTCCCGTTGCTCATCAACGGGCAGCCGATCAAGCTTCCGGTCGAACCGGTCCTGAAAATCATCGCAGTCGTCGCATCATTGTTGATTGCGTTCGCAACCGGCGCCGGCTTCATGGCCGAGTGGCCGACCCTCGCGTTGTGGTGGTACGCCCCCGCGCCAACGGGCGCGTCGGATCCCATCTTCGCGAAGCCGCTGACGTTCTATCTGTTCACGCTGCCGGCGTGGCAACTGATCTCCGGCTGGCTGGTGACGCTCGCGGTGATCGTCGGCGCGATCGCTGTGTTCTTCATGGTCGTGAGCGGCGGATCGCGCATGCTCGGCGGCGCGCGAAACGAGAGGAAGGGCGACCCGCTGCGCGGACTGTCGGTCGCGTTCGGTTTGCTGCTGCTCGCCTTCGCGTGGCGTGCGTACCTCAGTCGATTCGATCGCCTGTTCGAAGACCACACGGTCTACGCCGGCGTCGGATACACCGACGCGCACGTCGCGCTGACAGGGCTTCTCGTCGTGTCGATCGCCCTCGCCGTCGGCGCGCTGATCGCATTCGCCAACGCCGTCTCGCGTCCGCGCGCGACGCTGTTGGCCGCCTCGGTAGCTCCCGCCGCGGTGTGTTACTTCGCCTTCGGGATCTTCACGTGGTACGTCTCGAGCTTCATCGTCAAACCGAACGAGCTCGTCCGCGAGAAGCCGTACATCGCGAACAACATCGAGATGACTCGGCAGGCGTTCGGGTTGAACCGGATCGAACAGCATGCCTTCCCGGCCGAGACCGGCGTCGAGGCGGCGGATGCGGCGAACAATCAGGCGACGATTCAGAACATCCGCCTGTGGGACTGGCGCGCGCTGCAGGACACGCTGCGGCAGATTCAGGAAATCCGCACCTATTACGACTTCCCCGACATCGATATCGATCGGTACGAGATCGACGGCTCGGTGCGCCAGATGATGCTCGCGACGCGCGAGCTCAACGTCGACAAGCTGCCGGAAAGCAGCCGCAACTGGATCAACGAGAAGTTGATCTACACGCACGGCTACGGCGTCACGATGAACTCGGTCAACGGCTTCACGCCGGAAGGACTGCCGACGCTGACGCTCGGCAACATGCCGGTGCAGAGCACGGTGCCGTCGCTCGCCGTGACGCGGCCCGAGGTCTACTTCGGCGAGCTGACGAACACCGACGTCTACGTCAACACGCGGCAGAAGGAATTCAACTACCCGCAGGGCGAAACGAACGCGTTCGCGTCGTACGAAGGCAAAGGCGGCATCCTCCTCGGCGGTTTCTTCCGTCGGCTGTTGATCGCACTCGACCGCGGCGACCTCACGAAGCTGCCGTTCAGCGACGACGTCACCGCCGACAGCCGCCTGTTGATGCGGCGCACGGTTCGCGAACGGGTCGAAACGCTCGCGCCATTCCTCACGTTCGACGAGGACCCGTACATCGTCATCAGCAAAGACGGACGATTGTTCTGGATCGCGGACGCCTACACGACGTCGGATTCCTTTCCGTACTCGCGGCACTACGTCCTGAACCGCGACCGCGTGAACTACGTCCGCAACAGCGTGAAAGTCGTCGTCGACGCGTACGACGGGACGACGACCTTCTACGTGTTCGACCCGCAGGATCCGATCGTCGCCGCGTATCGCGCGATTTTTCCGGTGCTGTTCAAAGACGCGAGCGCGATGCCGCAGGATCTGCGCAAGCACGTGCGCTATCCGGAACTGCTGTTGAAGCTGCAGGCGGCGGTCTACGGGCTGTACCACATGACCGATCCCGAGGTGTTCTACAACCGCGAGGATCTGTGGAGCGTTGCGACCGAAGTGGGCATGGACGAGCGGCGGCAGCAGGCGTCGCAGCCGATGGAACCGAACTTCGTGCTGATGACGCTGCCGGGCGAGAAGAACACCGAGTTCGTCGAAATCCTGCCGTTCACGCCCGCCAATCGCAACAACTTGATCGGGTGGATCGCCGGGCGCAGCGACGACCCGCACTACGGCAGCGCCGTCGTCTACGACTTCCCGAAGACGAAACTGATCGATGGTCCGCTGCAAGTCGAAGCGCGCATCGATCAGAACCCGCAGATGTCGGCGCAGCTGTCGCTGTGGAACCAGCAGGGATCGCGCGTGCGGCGCGGCGGATTGATCGTCATCCCGATCGGCAAGGCGCTGCTGTACGCCGAACCGATCTATCTACAAGCCGAGCGCAGTCCGATGCCGGAACTTCGGCTCGTCGTCCTCGCGATGCAAGATCGGCTGGCGTTCGGACCGACGTTCGAAGCCGCGGTCACGGGATTGTTCGGGAACACCGTCAGTGCCGTAGCGCCGTCGGCGGCTGCACCTCAGGCACCAAACGCACCTCAGGCACCTCAGGCACCGCGGGCACCCCAGGCACCCCAGGTACCCGTAGATCCACTCATTGACGAAGCGGCGCGCGCCTTCGCCGACTACCAGCGCCTGACCGCCGAAGGCAAGCTCGGCGAAGCGGGTCAAAAGCTGGATCAGCTCAAGCGCGCGCTCGAACAGCTGTCTAAGCGTCAGCGTTAACGCGCTGCGCGAACGTGATCACGTAGCCGTCCGGATCCGTGATCGCGAACTCGCGCATGCCGTACCACTGCGTGTGGATCGGCATGACGATCGTCGCGCGCGACGCGACGGCGTCATGCAAGGCGTCGACGTTCTCCACTTCGATGAACATCGTGTTGCCGCCGCCGAAGGCGAGTCCCGCCATCTGCGGACTTTCCTTCGCCGTGGTCGATTTGTCGTTGAGGAAGATTTCCACCGGCCCGCTGGTCACCGATGCGAACACGAACGGCGACGCGTCAGGTACGGTCATGCCGCGCGCGAAGCCGAGCACCTCGGTGTAAAACGCAAGGCTCCGCTCCACATTCGAAACGATCAAATTCGGCGTGATCTTTGTAGCCGTCAGGGTCATCTGCACACCTCATGTGTGCTCGCTGATCCGACGTCCACGATCCGGCGAGTGCGGAATCGCAGGTAGGAGCTTGGCAGCCCCGCTCGGTACGGGGCGAAACATATCACATAATGCGGTATGCGCATTTTCGCTACGCTCGCCCTTGTCCTGGCCGCCGCAACCGCGTCGGCCCAGAATCAGATTCCCGCACCGCCCGACGTCGCGTCGCCGCCGGCGGACGCCACGAAAACGGCGTCGGGCCTCGCGACGAAAGTCCTGAAGGCCGGCACCGGCAAGGATCATCCGACGCACGATGATCTCGTCCAGGTCCACTACTCCGGTTGGACGACCGACGGAAAAATGTTCGACAGTTCGGTCGCGCGCGGAACGCCGTCGACATTCCCGGTCGCGCGCGTCATCCCCGGATTCGGCGAAGGGATGCAGTTGATGGTCGTCGGCGAGAAACGGCGCCTGTGGATCCCCGAAGCGCTGGCGTACAAAGGTCAGGAGGGACGGCCGAAAGGGATGCTGGTGTTCGACGTCGAGCTGATTGACATCCCCGGACGCCCGCCCGCCGATGTCAAAGCGCCGCCGGCGGACGCCAAGAAAACCGCGACCGGACTCGCGTACAAAGTGATCAAAGAAGGCACCGGCGGCCGCCATCCGAAGTCGAGCGATCAAGTCACGGTGCACTACACGGGTTGGACGACAGATGGAAAAATGTTCGACAGCTCGGTGACGCGCGGCCAGCCTACGACATTCCCGCTCGACGGCGTCATCCCGGGATGGACCGAAGGCGTGCAGCTGATGGTCGAAGGCGAGAAGGCGCGTTTCTGGATCCCCGAGAAGCTCGCGTACAAAGGCGCGCAGGCGCCTTACGGCATGCTCGTCTTCGACATCGAGCTGATCAAGATCGACCGCTAGCCCGCTGCTTGTCGGAGATGCGGCGAATCGCGCGCTGGAACCGGTCCGCCAGCGCGCGACGCGTCTCGTCCGGTACGGGACCGATACGCGACCAGTTCGCCTGCGCCTGACGCACATCTTCGGCGGCCGCGCGCAGACGGCTCGAGTCGTCGACTTTGCCGCCGATCGTGTTGGCCGCCAGCGCTTCCTTCAACATTTCCGCAAGCCGTGTGGTCGGCGACATGTTCGCGTCCGCCGCGGCGGACGCCGCCGAACCGGCGACCGAGTTCGCCAGATCCTCGATGCGCTTGACCAGCGTCTCCATCCGCTTGCGGTTCGCGTCGGGATCGAGATCCGTCCCCGCAAACGCCGTCGGATGCTTCGCGATCACCTGATTGAACGCCGTCGCAAACCGTTCGTCGAGCTGCTGCGCGCGCACGCGGTCGACGCCGCGCTGTGCCAGCTCGCGCTGCCACCGCGAGCGGATGTCGCGAACGGTCGCGACGACATCGGCGGCTGGCTGCTCGCTGCCGGCTGCGGGATCACCGGCCGCCAACGTCTCGAGCTCTGCGACGATCGCCTCTCGGGCGGCGACGCGTTCGGCGCGCGCGGTGTCGTGACGCTGCGCATAGCGCGAGAAGAACGTATCGCACGCGGCGCGGAAGCGCTGCCAGATCGCCTCTGACCGGTTCTTGCGGACCGGGCCGATTGCCTTCCAGTCGTTCTGCAGCTTCTTGATTTCGGCGGCGGCGGCATCCCAGTCAGTCGACTGCGCGAGTGCTTCGGCGCGCGCGATGAGCGCCTCTTTCTTCGCGAGGTTCTCGGACCAGACCTTCTTGCGCTCGGCCAGATCGGCGTGGCGCCGCGTGAAGAACGTGTCGCATGCCGCGCGGAAGCGCTCCCAGATGGCTTTCTCCTGCCCGCGCGTCACCGGACCGATCGTCTTCCATTCGGCCTGCAGCTTTTTGATTTCGTCGGCGGTCTGGATCCAGTTCGTCGAATCGGCGAGCGCTTCGGCGCGTTCCGCAAGCGCCACTTTCTTCGCGAAGTTCTCGCCGCGCGCTTCGGACTGCGCCGCGAAGTGCGCTTCGCATTTCGTCCACACCTCGTCGTGCGCCGCCTTGAATCGCTTCCAGAGGATTTCGCCTTGCGCGCGCGGGACGTCCGCCGCGAGCTTCCATTGCTGCTGGAGATCGCGGACCTGCTTGACGATCTCGTCGGGATCCTCGACCGCTTTCAGCGCCTCCATTTTCTCGATCAGCTGTTCCTGGATGCCGACGTTCGCCCAGCGCTGCCAGTCGGCGACGTTGCGCAGCTCCTGCACCTTCGGCGTGATGGCGGCTTGCGCCGCCTTCAGGCGCTTGCTGATCTCTTCGTAGTCCTTGCGCGACGGCAGCGGCGGAATGGCGCCGAGCGTCTGGCGCAGATCGCGCAGCGCGCGGTCGCCCGCTTTCAGCGTCAAGTCCTCGCGCGCGGCGAGCGCCTCGACCCGCGACGCCAGCTGCTGCAGCTTGGTCAGCGTCTCGCGCCGTGTGCGCTGGTCTTCTTCCTGTGCCGTCGACTGCCGGTTGGTGAGGGTGGTATCCGCCGCGGCGTATTTCGCCGCGACATCCGGATCGACGTCCATTCCGTTGCTCATGTCAGTCCATTCACGTCGCAGCACGCCGAACTGGCGGCGTGCCGACCCGATGTCTTCGACGCCGGCAATGCGCGCAGCTTCGTCGGCCAACTCGGCCAGCCGCGTCCGGCGTCGTTCGTGTTCTTTGCGCGCCGCTTCTTCGGCGACCTCGCGTCGCGCGCGGTCGGCGGCTTCGTCCTCGGCGCGTTTCAACGCCTCGGCCTCGGCAGCCGCGCGGTCGCGCTCGAGCTGTTCGGCATTTTGACGCGACAAGACCGCCTGGCGTTCCGCTTCGCTCGCGGCGCGCGCTTCCTCGGCGCGGGCTGCCGCGGCATCCGCTTCGGCGGCGGCACGGGCGGCCTCGGCAGCCGCGCGTTCCTGCGCGACACGCTCGTCCATCTCGCGAACGATCGCGCGCGCCCGCTTCGACGCCGACTTGTTTTTCGCGCGGTTGGCAATCTGGTCGAGCGCGGCGCGATCGGTCACGCGTTCGACCGCGACCGTCGCCGGCTCGCGGAATTCGCTGTTCACCGCGACGCCCAGAATCTCGTCGGCGTCGTGCAACGCCTCGAACGCCGCGCGCCGCACCGACTCGTGTTCGGCGTGACGCGCGATCGATCCGAGCGCGTGCTGATCGTGCTGATCGATCAATCGCGCGAGCGCGCGGACCGCCGTCGCTTCGCGCGGAGCGCTCTTCGCGACCGCCGCCAGCGTCCGCACGTCCTTCAGCGCGTCGACGGCGCTGAGGCTTTCCGCTTCGCCGATCCCCTCGAACGCTTCGAGGGCGACGTCGCGCAGCATCGACGCCGCTTCGGCGCGGACGCTCTCGTCCGCATCCGCGGCCGCAATGGACGCGAGCACCGACGGATCCAGAATCTTCGCGACCGCCGCGCGCCGCACGCGCGGCTCGCCATCCTCGCGCGCAATCTCGCCAAGCAACTCGTGCTCGGCGATCGGCAGCTCCTGCACGAACGCCAGGCGGACGGCCGGATCTGGATGCTTCTGGCGTGGTTGCGTTCTAAAGCGGTCGAGGATCGCCATGCGCCATTCCTAGTCGGTTGAGCGTAGCGACGACATCGTCGCCATGCGTTCGAGCACTGACGGTTCGGTCGATCTCCAGAATCTTTCCGTCAGCCCCGATGTAGAACGTCGTTCTCGATGCAAATCCCGTCGCGCCGAGCACGCCGTACGCGCGCGCGGTGTCTTTCGTCGGATCGCTCAAGATCGGAAAGTCGAGCTCGAGCGACGCCGCGAACTTCGTGTTCTTCTCGACGCTGTCGGTGCTCGCCGCAAAATACGCGACGTCGAACGTCCGCAGCGCATCGCCGCTCGCCCGGAGCGACTGGCATTCCGCCGTTCAGCCGCCTGTGAAAGCCTTCGGAAACCATGCCACGACGACGGGCCGGACGCCAGTAAACTCGCGGAGACGGTATGTACGGCCGTCGGACGCCGCGAGCTCGAAGTCGGGTGCGGCGTCGCCGGGCGACAATTCAGGTTTGCGTCGAAACAGCGACAAGTGGTCTCTCGATTTCATGCCATTCTAGGGATGCGGTTCAAGCTCGAGTGGCTTCTGCACTGCACCTTTTTTTTCGTTGACGCGAGATTCTCCAATTCTGCGGATCTCGGCTGACTCGTTGTGATTTTCAGCGACGCCATCGACGTCCTCCAGCGACGGTTACGCGAGACGCTGCCGGGTCCCGACGCACACGCGCATCTCGCGCCGATTCCGCGACGCCAGTGGCCCGCGTCGTTCAACCCCGCCCGCATTCGCAACGCTGCGGGATTGCTCCTCCTGTTTCCTGTGGACGATCGGCCACGCGTCGTGCTCACCGAGCGCGCGCACACGCTCGAACGTCATCGCGGTCAGATTTCATTGCCCGGCGGCGTCGTCGATCCCGGCGAGACATTCGAGCGCGCGGCCTTACGCGAAGCGAACGAAGAAATTGGTCTCGCGACCGACGCCGTGCGCGTGCTCGGCGCGTTGACGCCAATCGATATTCCGGTCAGCGGATTTCGATTGCATCCAATCGTCGCGATGACCCACGATCGCCCCGCGCTGACGCCGCACGACGGCGAGGTCGCGCGAATCGTCGAGGTGGCGTTGGATGAGCTCTTGCATCCCTCCACGCTCGCCTGGACACGCCGCGAACGCGATGGCGTCGCGATCGCCGTGCCGACCTTCCGGGTGAACGGGGTCGACATCTGGGGCGCAACAGCGATGGTATTGGCGGAATTCCTCGCTCTGTTCGGGTGGGCGCCTATTTCTGCCAAATCTGCACGAAATGAATGACAGTTCGTACGCAAAGCCGCTCATGTCACGAATCTGTCTTCCTGATATTGCACAAACTGCACAGTTCAATACATAATTGGGGTTTCAAAGGGGGCGCGTCATGGGTTCTGCAGTACTCGGCGAAGCGATCACCGCGATTCGCGACTGGTCGGTGAACGACACCAGCGACAAACGGGCGGCCAAAACGAAGGACGGATTCGGCAGCCTCGTATTCAACGATGAAGTGCAGCAGGCGCGCTTGCCCAAGGCGGTGTATCACGCGCTGCGCCGGACGATGACGCACGGCGAAGCGCTCGATCTGTCGGCGGCGGACGCGATCGCCAAGGCAATGAAGGAGTGGGCCGTCGAGCACGGTGCGACGCACTACACGCACTGGTTCCAGCCGCTCACCGGCATCACCGCGGAAAAACACGATTCGTTTCTGCAGCTGACGCCGGATGGTAAAGCCGTCGCGGAGTTCTCCGGCAAAGAACTGATCAAAGGCGAGCCGGACGCGTCCAGTTTCCCGTCCGGCGGCATGCGATCAACGTTCGAAGCACGCGGATACACGGCGTGGGACCCGACGAGCCCGCCCTGGCTGCTCTACAGCGGCGGCGCGGTCACCCTCGTGATCCCGACGGCGTTCGTGAGTTGGACGGGCGAGGCGCTCGACAAGAAAACACCGCTCCTGCGGTCGATGGAAGCGTTGTCGAAACAGGCAGTGCGTGTCTTGAAACTGTTCGGATCCACCGCCGAGCGCGTCGTGACGACCTGCGGCCCCGAGCAGGAGTACTTCCTGATCGATCGATATTTTTATCTCTCGCGGCCCGACCTGATTAACGCCGGCCGGACGCTCTTCGGCGCCAAGCCGCCGAAGGGGCAGGAACTCGAAGATCAGTACTTCGGCGCGATTCCCGATCGCGTGATGGCGTTCATGTCGGAAGTCGAGGGCGAACTGTACCGCGTCGGCGTGCCGGTGAAGACGCGGCACAACGAGGTCGCGCCGAGCCAGTACGAGATCGCGCCGATCTTCGAGAACGCAAACGTCGCCACCGATCACCAGATGATCATGATGGAGACGTTGAAGCGCACCGCGCCGAAATTCGGGCTCGCGTGCCTGCTCCACGAGAAGCCGTTCGCCGGCGTCAACGGATCGGGCAAGCACTTGAATTGGTCGATGAGCGACGACGAGGGGCACAACCTCTTGTCGCCGGGCGCGAACACGCACGAGAACATGCAGTTCCTGGTGTTCTGCGCGGCGGTGATTCGCGCGGTCAACAAGTGGCAGGGATTGCTGCGCGCCAGCATCGCCAGCGCCGGCAACGATCATCGTCTAGGCGCGAACGAAGCGCCGCCAGCGATCATCTCGATCTTCCTCGGCGACATGCTGACCGACATCTTCGAGCAGATCGAAAAGGGCGCGGCGAAGTCGACCAAGCACGGCGGCGAGCTCGACACCGGCGTCATGGTGCTGCCGAAACTGCCGCGCGACGCGGGCGATCGCAATCGCACGAGCCCGTTTGCGTTCACCGGCAACAAGTTCGAGTTCCGCGCCGTGTCGTCGAACCAGAGCATCGCGCTGCCGAACATCTCGCTGAACCTCGCGGTCACCGAGTCGCTCGATTACATCGCCACCGAACTCGAACAGGCGACCAAGGGCGGGAAGTCGATCGAGAAAGCGGTCGCGGAGCTCCTGCCGAAGATGATCAAGGAGAACAAGCGCATCATCTTCAACGGCAACGGCTACTCGAAGGAGTGGGAGCAGGAAGCCAAGAAGCGGGGCCTGCTGAACCTGAAGAACACCGTCGACGCGTTGCCGCAGCTGGTCGCGAAGGACGTCATCGGCGCGTTCGAGAAATACAAGGTGCTGAACGAACGCGAGGTCCGCGCGCGCTACGACATCATGGTCGAGCAGTACATCAAGACCGTGAACGTCGAGGGGCAGTTGATGGTGCTCATGGCCAACCGGTACATCTTGCCGGCGGCGCTGAACTATCAGAAGCAGATCGCCGAGAGCGTCGCCGCAGTGAAGGCGGCCGGCGGCAAGTCGACGCAGGGGAAGAAGCTGCTCGATTGGTTCGTCAAGAAAACCGACGGCTTCAAGGCCGCAGCCGACAAGCTCGAACACGCGCTCGCGCACGAAGGGAACGGCAACGCGGAAAAGCATGCGAAGCACTTCCGCGACGTCGTCATCCCGTCGATGCTCGCGCTGCGCGAGCTCGGCGACGAACTCGAGCTCGCCATCCCGCACGAGACGTGGCCGCTCGCGACCTACCGGGAGATGTTATTTATCAAGTAATGGGCAGGAGAGGCAGGAAGGGCGGGACGGGCAGGAAAAACCATCCTGCCGTCCCTCCAGCCTTTCCAGCCTTTCCCGCCTATCCAGCCCTGAAGAGATTCCCCGCCAAATACTTCAAACCCGAGTCGACGACGACGGTCGCGACCGTTTTGCCTGGCCCGATCTCCTTCGCGATCTTCACGGCGGCCGCGATGTTGAGGCCGCTCGACGTGCCGACGAGGATGCCTTCTTCGCGCGCGAGCCGGCGCGCCATCGTACGGCCTTCGGCTTCGTCGATCGCGCGCGCCTCGTCGTAGGGACGATCGGTCATGTGCGGCGGAATGCGTCCGGTCGCGATCCCCTCGACGCTGTGCGCGCCGCCGCGGCCTTCCGTCATCGCCGGCGATTGGGTCGGCTCGAGCGCAACGATCCGCGCGCGGCTTCCGCCTTCGCGCAGCGCGCGGATCACACCGCTCAACATCCCGCCGGTTCCCACCGCGCCGCAGAAGACGTCGATCCGTCCGCCGGTCTGTTCGAGCAGTTCGCGGCCGATGGCTTTGTAGCCGTCGATCGCATCCTCGTTGTGAAATTGATCGGTCCAGAACGTGTTCGGCTCCGCCGCAAGCGTCGCGATCTCCTCGCGGAAACGATCGAACAACGCCGGCGTCACTTTCCCGCCGTCGCTCGGCACGAGCCGCAGTTCCGCGCCAAACGCCTCCATCGTCAATAACTTCTCCTGCGAAAACGCATCCGACGACAGGACCACGAATTTGTAGCCCTTCGCAGCGCAGACCATCGCCAGCGACGACCCGGTGCTGCCGCCTGTGAACTCAATCACGCGCATGCCGGGCTTGAGGGCGCCGCGTTTTTCGGCGCCTTCGATCATTGCGAGCGCCATGCGGTCTTTGTAGGACGCGGTCGGGTTGAGCGACTCGAGCTTGATGACGACATCAGCGGACTGTGGCGCGACGACGCGGTGGAGTCGGACGATGGGGGTGTGGCCGATCGCCTGAAGAATCGAAGTGGTGATCACGAAACGGATTGTACTGGACCCTCGTCTAAGCCCTCATGCTTGCAACCCTGCTCCTGTTTGCCGCGACCGCCGTCGACCCGATCGTGTCAGCCGACTGGCTGCAACAGCACCTGAAAGATGCGAACGTCCGCGTCATTTACGTCGGTGCGGACGGAGACTACAGGGAAGGCCACGTTCCGGGCGCCCGGTTCATGGATCACATGGACAGCGTTCAGATGGGCGCAAACGGACACCGTCTCGCATCGAACGATGTGCTCCTGCGCGTCTTCACGAAACTCGGCGTCAGCGACGATAGTCACGTCGTTTTGTACGGCGATTCGCCGATGGCGAACGGCTGGATTTATTCGGCGCTCGTCGCGATCGGCCATGGCGATCAGGTCTCGATGCTCGACGGCGGCATCGCGACCTGGAAAGCCGAAAAGCGCCCGATCGAAACGACGACGCCCCCGGTTGCGACGGGAACGCTGACGCTCAAGCCGGCACCGGATCTGTTCGTCGACGCCGCCTACGTCCGCTCGCATCTCGAATCGCCGAAGACGAAGATTCTGGACGTGCGGACGCAAGGCGAATGGAACAGCGGTCACGTGCCGAACGCGACATTGATCCTCTGGCAGGATCTTTTCGCCGACGTCAAGGCGCAGAAATTCAAGTCACAGGACGAGATCAAAGCGCTGCTCGCGAAGACGGGTCTCAAACCGGATCAGGAAGCCGTCACGTACTGCGCCGTTGGAATGCGCGCGAGCCTGATGGGTTGGGCCGCGCGATCGGTGGCGGGCGTGCCGACGAAGATCTACATCGGATCGTGGCAGGATTGGTCGAAGGATTCACAGAATCCGATCGTGAAACCATAGCGGTACAATGACGCCGCGATGGCAAAGCGGAAGAAGCCTGGCGACGTCTCCCTCTTCGACAACATCGATTCAGCGGCCGGCGACCACGCCGGCCGCGATGCGACGATTCGATCCTCCCTGCTCTCGGGTGGCGGCGGGAATTCTCCGGAAGCGGTGTCGCTGCACGAAGCGGCGCAATCGCGCTACCTCAATTACGCGCTGTCGGTCATCACGTCGCGCGCGCTGCCCGATGTCCGCGACGGACTGAAACCGGTCCAGCGCCGCATCCTGTACACGATGTGGCAGCAGAACCTGACGGCTGACGTCAAGCACCGCAAGTGCGCGAAGGTCGTCGGCGACGTCATGGGCAGCTACCACCCGCACGGCGACGCCGCGTTGTACGAAACGCTCGTCCGTATGGCGCAGCCGTTCTCGTTGCGCTACCCGCTCGTCGACGGTTCGGGGAATTTTGGATCCCTCGACGGCGACAGCGCCGCGGCCATGCGCTACACCGAATGCCGTCTCGCGCGGCTCAGCGACGAGATGCTGACCGAGATCGAGCAGTCGACGGTGCACTTCCGTCCGAACTACGACGGCACGAAGACCGAGCCGGTCGTGTTGCCCGCACGGATTCCGAATCTGCTCGTCAACGGGACGACGGGGATCGCGGTCGGCATGGCGACGAACATCCCGCCGCACAATCTCGGCGAGGTGTGCGCGGCGCTGATCAAACTGCTCGACAACGAGGACATCGGCAACGCGCAGCTCAATCGCTACATCAAGGGGCCCGACTTCCCCACCGGCGGTCAGATCCTCAATTCGCAAGAGGAGATCAAAGCCATTTACAAAACCGGCTCGGGAACGATCCGGTTGCGCGGCACGTGGGACATCGGTCCGGAAACGCGCTCGACGAAAACCATTTACGTCGACAGCATTCCGTACACGGTCAACAAAGCGCAGCTCGTCGAGCGCATCGGCGAGATCGTGCTGCAGCGCAAACTGCCGCAGCTGCTCGACGTGAAGGATCTCTCGACCGAGGACGTGCGGATCGCGATCGAGATGAAGAAGGACGCCGACGAAAAGATGATCATGGCGTATCTCTTCAAGCACACGCCGCTGCAGATCAACTTCGCCGTCAACCTGACGTGCCTGATCCCGACCGAGAATCCCGAAGTCGGCCGGCCCGAACGCCTGGATCTGAAACAGATCCTCTGGCACTTCCTGCACTTCCGGCTCGAAGTCGTGACGAAGCGGCTCGAGCACGAGCTCGCAGCGCTGAGAAAGCGCATTCACATCCTCGAAGGATTCGAAACCGTCTTCGACGCGCTCGACGAGATCATCAAGATGATCCGGAAGTCGGACGGAAAAGCGGACGCCGCCGAAAAAATCATGGCGCGCTTCAAGCTCGACGCCGAACAGACCGATGCGATCCTCGAGCTCAAGATCTACCGCCTGGCCCGGCTCGAAATCCTGATCATCCAGCAGGAGCTCGAGGAGAAGCGCAAGCGCGCGCGCCAGATCAACGCGCTGTTGAAGGACGAAGACAGCCGCTGGAAACTGGTGCGCACCGAGCTCGACGAGATCAGCGACAAGTACGGCGACAAACGTCGCACGACGATCGACAGCGACGAAGGCGAAGTCGAATACAAAGCCGACGACTTCATCGTCGAAGAAGACAACGTGGTGATCGTGTCGCGCGACGGCTGGGTGAAGCGGCAGAAGGAAGTGAAGGACTTGTCGACGACCCGCTTGCGCGAGGGCGACTCGGTGCTGGCGGCATTTGCCGGCAGCACACGCGCGACGTGCGTGTTCTTCTCGAATTTCGGCGTGGCGTACACGTCGCGGTTCATCGACGTGCCGGCGTCCACCGGCTACGGCGAGCCGATTCAGAAGCAGTTCAAGCTGAAGGACGGCGAGAAGATCGTCGCGGCGATGAGCCTCGACCCGCGGGTCAGCGGCAACATCCGGCCGAAGAAGGAGGGCGACGAGGCGCCGGTGCATGCGGTCGCCGTATCGAGCGACGGGTATGCGCTGCGATTCAACCTCGATCCGTTCATCGAGCCGAGCACGCGCGCCGGACGACGGTTCGCGCGGCCGTCGAAGGGAGCGGAGATTCTGGGCGTCGGCCGCTACACCGGCGACGAGATCCTCATTGCCGCGACGGCCGAGGCGCGCGGCATCCTCGCCAGAGCCGAAGAGGTCAATTTCCTGTCCGGTCCCGGCAAGGGTGTGCTCCTCATCAAACTCGGGAAGGAGGATCGCGTCCTCGGCTTCATCGCCTCGACCGGCGAACGCGACCTGCTGACGGTCGAAACGAGCCGCGGCGCCGAACAGACGATCAGCACCGCGAAGTACGAGGTGACCGGGCGTGGCGGCAAGGGCCGGGAGCTGCTCCAGCGCGGGCAGTTCACCCGCGTCCTCTGGCCGACTCCCGAGGTGCCTGCGCCGCTAAACGCGGATAGCTAAATGACTCGAGGCTGATGGATAATGGACGTGCGCCCGCCCCGGCGAGACCGGGCCGAGCGAACGCGGTGGCTTACATTCATGAGCCATCAGCCTTTTAGCCATCAGCCAGTGAAGGACCAGTTTTGCCACACCCAGATCGTTTGAACATCGCTGTCTTTGTCGATTTCGACAACATCGAAATCGGCGTCAAATCCACCCTCAACGAACACTTCGACGTCGGACCGATCCTCGAAGCCATCAAGGAACGCGGCGAGATCGTCAGCAAGATCGCCTACGCCGACTGGACGCGCGCCGGCGACTACAGCCGTCACCTGACGCAGCACGCGATCCGGCTCGTTCAGCGCAACCTGACGCCGGGCGGCGACAAAAACGGCGCCGACATCAACATGGCCCTCGATGCGCTCGAGATGGCGTTCACCCATCCGCACATCAACGCGTATGTGATCGTCGGCGGCGACAGCGACTTCTTGTCGCTGGTCGAGAAACTCAAGCAGTACGACAAGAAAGTCTTCATCGTCGGCGGCCGCGCGTTTACGAGCGTGATTTTGCAGCGGAACTGCCACGAGTTCATCGCGTACGAGAACCTGACGCGATCGCGGCGCTCCGAATCGAAGGGCGGACGCCCGACGCCGGCGCCCTCGGGCGGCAACGCACCGGTCGCGCAGGCGTTCAGCCTGGTGCGGCGCGCGCTCAAGATTCTCGCGGACCGCGAGGTGTCACCGCAGACCGGTCTCCTCAAGAGCACGCTGCTGCAGCTCGATTCGACGTTCTCCGAGCGCAACTACGGCGCCTCCTCGTTCCTCGACTTCGTCGAAAAGCTGTCCCAAGCGGGTCTCGTCACGTTGAAGCACGCGGGCCGCAGCGTGATGGTCGAACTGAACGAAGGGTTCACCGAAAGCGACGAATCCGCTCCGGCGCAGGAAGGCGTCGCGACAACGGCCGCGCCTGTCGCGCAGGCGTCGACCCCTGCCGCGTCGGCCGCCCCGTCCGAAGTCGTGGGGAACCAGGCCGATGGCGTCGCGCGCGCGAAGTCGATCATCTCCGCCGCGACCGGCGCGCGCTGGCCGATGTATTTGCGCAACGTCAAGCAGATCCTCCGCCAGGCCGAAGGCGGATTCGACGAGCGGAAGTACGGATTCGGTGGGTTGATGGATTTATTGCGCGCACTGCAAAAGGAGAACTTCGTGCGCGTCGAACGCGATCGGCGCGGCGGACTCCGGGTGTTCCAGGGATCCGCGATGCCGTCGCATGCGCCGCAGCAGACGCGACCCGTCGCCAGCAACCTGCCGCAACCTGACGTCGAAGACGAATTGATGCAAGGCGAGTCGTACGAGGCGCAGCCCATGCAGCCTGCGCCGGCGCCAGAGCCCGGCGATTCTGACATCGAGCCAACCGACGTGCAGCCGGTCGTGATCGACACGACGGCCGAAATGCTCGGCCGAGCGACGGCGAGACCGAAACGGGCTCGCGCCGCGACCCCGCGCGCCGCAAAATCGGCGGCGCCGAAGGGCACGAAGAAGACGCCGGCGAAACGTTCGTCGCGTTCGAAGAAAACCTCGGCCGCCGACTCAGGAGAGAACGCATGATGACTCGAAGATTCGTCGTCGCCATCAGCGCAATCGCGATCACCATCGCCACGGCCCGGGCGCAATCGAAACGGCCGCTGACCTCCGACGACATCTTCGAGATCAAAACCGTCAGCGATCCACGCATCAGCCCTGATGGCGCGTGGGTCGCCTACACCGTGTCGCAGATGGACCGCAAGGACGACAGCTCCGACACCGACATCTACATGATCGCGACGACCGGCGGTACGCCGATCCGATTGACGACGAGCAGGAAGCCGGAAACGTCGCCGCGCTGGAGTCCGGACGGCCGCTATCTTGCGTTCCTCTCGTCGCGCGACGGCAAGAAAACGCAGGTGTATCTCCTCGATCGCCGCGGCGGCGAGGCGGCCGCGATCACCGACATCAAAACGGGCGTCTCGTCGCTGGCGTGGTCGCCCGACGGCAGGAAGCTCGCGTTCCTCGTCAACGATCCCGATCCGAACGATCCCGATCCGGACGCCAAAGAGAAAAAACCGCGGCCGCATGTCATCACGCGCCTGCAGTTCATGCGCGACGGCGATGGCTACCTGACCGACATCAAACAGCACCTGCACGTCTTCGACATCGCCACGAAAACCGACACGCAGTTGACGAACGACAAGTTCGACGACGGCGCACCGGTGTGGTCGCCGGATGGAAAGTTGATCGCCTTCAGCGCGAACCGGACGGACAATCCCGACGCGAACGACAACAGCGACATCTACGTCGTCGAGCCGGTGGCGGGCGCGCGCCCGCGTGCCGTCGTGTCGACGCCGAACTCGGACTCCTCGCCGGTGTTCAGTCCGGACGGAACCGCGATCGCGTTTCTGCAGGGCGGCGACGCGAAGGATATCTGGTACTCGACGAACAACCTCGCCATCGTGCCTCTCGGCGGCAGCACGCCGAAGGTCCTGACGGCGAACCTCGATCGCAACGTCCGCTCGCCGCGCTTTTCGCCGGATGGATCGCACATTACCTTCCTGCTCGAGGAGGGAGGCAACGTGCACCTCGCGCGCGTGCTGGCGTCTGGCGGGCCGATCGAGCGTGTCATCGACGGCGAACACGAGATCACGGCGTATGACATCGCGAAAAATGGCGCGATCGCATATCTCGACAGCCATCCGCAGATGCCGACCGAAGTGTTCCTCGGCACTACCCAACTGACGCACGTCAACGATGACTTCGTAGCGAAGGTCGCGCTCGGACCTGTGGAACGCTACAAAGCCAAGAGCGCCGACGGCACGACGATCGACTGTTTCCTGACCCGTCCGCCGGTCGACTCCGCTCAAAGCAACCGCGCCGCGGGAAAACTGCCGACGATCCTGCGCATCCACGGCGGCCCGGTGTCGCAGTACTCGAGCGGCTTCAACCTCGAGTGGCAGATGCTCGCGGCGCGCGGATTCGCCGTCGTGTCGGCCAATCCGCGTGGGTCGTCCGGCTACGGCCGCGATTTCAGCCGCGCGATCTGGGCCGACTGGGGCAACAAGGATTTCGATGACGTGATGGCGGCCGTGGACACGGCGATCTCGATGGGCGTCGCGGACCCCGATCGACTCGGTGTCGGCGGGTGGAGCTACGGCGGCATCCTGACCGACCACGTCATCTCGAAAACGAACCGCTTCAAGGCGGCGATCGCGGGGGCGAGCGAATTCAACTACCTCGCGAACTACGGCACCGATCACTACCAGCGTCAGTGGGAGGCGGAACTCGGGCTGCCGTGGCGCAATCCCGAGGCCTGGATGCGGATCTCGCCGTTCTATCGCCTCGACAAGATCACGACGCCAACGCTCGTGATGGGCGGCGACGCCGACATGAACGTCCCGATCATCGGCGGCGAGCAGTTGTATCAGGGGCTGAAACGCCTTGGACGCGAAACCGAGCTGATCGTCTACCCGGGCGAGACGCACGCGATCCGGCGACCGAGCTTCCAGAAAGATCGCTTCGATCGCTACATCGCCTGGTACGAGAAGTATCTGAAGCCGTCGTCGACGCGAACCTCATCGCAGGACTGACGGGAACAAACGGCGCCTGCGCAACGTCATGACCTCTCAGACCCTTGGGAGGTACCCTGACGTTGCGCACACCAGTCATCACGTTACTCGTCGCTCTCGCTGCTCCACTCGCCGCCGTTCACGCTGAACCCCACACCGTCGTATCCAAGCTCGCCGCCGAACTCCGGGCGCGATACGTGTTTCCAGAGCGCGCCGAACAGGCTGCGCAGCATCTCACCGTGGCGAACGACCGCGGTCAGTTCGCGTCGGCGACCGCCCCAGCCGATCTCGCCGCCGCGATTGACACATTTCTTCGCAACGAACTGCATGATCAGCACCTGCGGATCGAGTACCGCGCGCCGAGCGAAGAACCCAAGCCGGGCGGCCCGCGCAAACCGACGGCCGAGCGGTATCGCGACTACGAGCGTGCGGCCGCCGAGCGCGAAAATGCGGGCGTTCGAATGGCTGCGCAACTCGACGGCAACGTTGGCTACTTGCGCATCTCGGGATTCCCGGATGCGGCGGTGCTCGCCGAACGGCTCGCGAGCGCTCTCGGCCTCCTTCACAACACGACGGCGCTGATCATCGACCTCCGCGACAATCACGGCGGCAATCCGCACGGCGTCGCGTTGCTCGAAAGTTATTTCTTCGAACCGTGGCAGCCGCGCGAACTGAACGACATCGTGACGCGGACGCCTCAGGGCTTCGAAACGCGCCAGTTCTGGACGATGGGTGTTCCGGCGGCGTTGTACTACGACCGTGACGTGTACGTCCTCACGTCGTCCAGAACGATTTCAGCCGGCGAAGGGTTCGCCTACGAAATGCAGGCGGCGAAGCGCGCGACAGTCGTGGGCGAAGTGACGGCGGGGGCGGCGAACCCGGCGAACGAAGTGTCCCTCGGCGACGGGTTCTTCGCGGCAATCCCGTTCGGCCGAGCGCTGAATCCGGAGACGAAAACGAATTGGGAAGGGACCGGCGTCCATCCCGACGTCACCGTTGACGCCGCGGGCGCGTTGCCGCACGCCTATGTGATGGCGCTCACGCGCGCGGCCGAACAACAACCCGACCGCGCCGCGCGGCTTCGACAGATTGCCGACGCCGCCGCCGCGGATCCCGCTCGCATTCTCAACCGATAGGAACGAACGTCAGGACCCGCCGCGGGTTGTCGACGAGGATCGTCCGGAGGGTCCGGTCGTCGACGCCCGCGCGCTTCAGACGCGGGACGAAGTTGGTGATCGTCATGTCGATGCCCGGACCGCCGTTCTTGCGCAGATATTTCGAGCTCGCGAAATCCGACGACAGGCAAATCCGATTCGCCAGGCCCGCGTCGAGCAGCGTCATCAGCGTCTTCACGTACTCGTCTGCCCGCGGATCGTCCGGCTTGCCGCTGTGATCGAACCCGACGTAAGCGCCGCGCTTCGCGATAGCCATCGGCGCAACGGTCGGCTGATCCTTGATGTCGTTGAGGTGGCCGATGACGACGCGATCGAGCGGCACACCCGCTGATTCGAACAGATCGACTTGATCGAGCGCGCAGCGTGCGCAGCCGTCGGAGACGTGCGTGATGATCGGCAGTCCAGTCCGCCGCTGGAGTTTCGCCGCGGCGAGAAACCCGTTTCGTTCCTCGGCGCTCATCGGCACCGCGTTCGCCGTGCCCATTTCTCCGATCGATCCCCACCGTTCCGCGGTCGCCAGCCGAAACATCACGTCGGCCATCTCGTCGGGCGTCTTGTGCGCGAACTCCGGTGGGTAGTCTTCCCCCGCGTGGAGCCCTCCGCTCGCCACGATCAGCATGTTCGATCGTTCGGCGATCGTGCGCAGCGAACTGATCTTTCGTCCGAGGTCGATCGTTCCGTTGTCGACAATGCACCGGACGCCGCTCGCCTTGCACGCCGCCACTTCGCTGGCGAGCAGGTCGAGATCGTCGTACCACGCCCCGCGCAACGAGAGGTGTTCGTGGATCAGGACGGGACCGTCGATCTCCTCGGGCGCGACGTCCCGAAGAATCGTGCGGATGATTGGCTTCCCTGCCTGCGCGCGCAGCGGCAGCACGGCCGCCGCGAGGAACGTCGTCATCAATTCGCGGCGGGTCATCAAATCGGCCATCAGTCACCTCTCAACGCGAGCAACGGATCGATCCGAAGCGCACGGCGCGCCGGCACATAACACGCGACGAGTGCGACGACGCCGAGCATGCCGGTCACGCCTAGGAAGGTTGCGGGATCGGTCGGCCGGACGCCGTACAACATGCCCGCCATCGCCCGAGACACGATCGCCGCGCACAGCACGCCCGTCGCGAGACCCGTAGCAACCAGCGCCGCGCCCTGACCGAAGATCATCGACAGAAGCTCGAACCGTCCCGCGCCCAGTGCCACGCGAATGCCAATCTCGTGCGTTCGCGCGTTGACCATGTAGGCGAGCACGCCGTAAATGCCCAGCGCCGCGAGCAGCAATGCCGTGACTGCAAACGCGCCGACCATCTCCATGGACAACCGCCGGCTGGCGAGGGACGCCGAAACGGTGTCGGTCAGCATCTGCGCGCCGAAAACTGGCAGCGTGTCGTCTATCGACTGCACGAGCTGCCGCACACGGTCGGGGGTTCGACCGGCGTCGACTTGGCCGCGCAGGAAGATCGCCAGATGTTTCGAACGGCTCTGATACGCGGAGGCGTAGATGATCGGCACGCCCGACTCGTGCAATGCCTCGGTCCGCGCGTTCGCGACGATGCCGACGATCGTGGTCCACGATGCCGGGTTGCGCGTCAACTTGACGTGCTGGCCGATCGGATCCGCGTCGGGCCAATAGGTTCGCGCCATGGCTTCGTTGACGACGGCCACGGGCGGCGCGTTTTCGTCGTCGAACGGCGTGAAGGCGCGGCCGCGAACGAGGGTCATGCCGAGGAGACGGAAGTATTCGGGCGTCACAACCGAACCGTCCACGAGCGGCGCCTGCGACGTGTCGGCGCCGCGGCCTTCGATCAGCATCGGCATCGTGTTGAGATCGCGTGCCGCATGATCGAGCGGGATTGCGCTGCTGCTGGCGATGGCGGCGTCCTCGACACCGGGCAGCGCACGCGCGCGCCGCAGCACTTCGCGCAGGAAGGGCGCCTCCTGACCAATCGTTCGATACTTGTCGATGGTGACGTCGTTGGGGTACGGCAGTCGCGTTCGAATCGCCATGATCCGATCCGGCGTGAACCCAAGGCGCGCGTGCAGCAGATCGAGAAAGCTGCGGCCCAATAATCCGGCGGCGACCATCAGCACGACCGAGAGGGCGAGCTCGGTGACAACGAGGAGCCGCCGCACGCGCGCATGGCCTCGGCCCGCGCTCGACGCGCGCCCGTCCGACTTGAGCGCCCCCGTCACATCCTGCCGCCCTGCGCCGAGTGCCGGCGCCAACCCGAACACGATGCCGGCCGCCACCGTCGTCAGCAGTGCGAATGACAACACGGTCCAGTTCAGTGTGATGTCGTTGAGCCGTGGCAGTCCTTGCGGGATGAGACGCACCAGCGATTGCTTCATCAGGACAAGCGTGCCGAGACCGGCGGCGCCGCCCACGATCGACAGGCACACGCTTTCCGTCAACAGTTGCCGGATCAGCCGTCGGCGGCCGGCGCCGAGCGCCTGGCGCACCGCGAACTCGCGCGTGCGCGACGTCGCGCGCGCGAGCAGCACGTTCGCGATGTTGACGCATCCAATCAGCAGCACGAGCGCGACCGCACCGAGAATCAGCATCAACGATCGACGGACGTCGCCGACCACGGTGTCGGCGAGCGGCACGAGATGCAGCGTCCACGCGGTACGCTCGGGATAATCGTTCGGATACTGTCGCCGCACCGTCGCCACGAACGCGTCGAGTTGTTGTTGCGCGGCGGCGCGCGTCACGCCCGGATGCAGCCGCGCGATCGCCGCGGGCATCATTCGGTTGTTGCGCGGCGGATGGTCGCCGATCGGCGGGCCGAAGAAACTCGTCGCAGCCCAGACGTCGACAGTCCGCTCGTCGGGCGACCGGCCGGGCGGGTGGAAGTCCGGCGGCATCACGCCGACGATGCGATAGAGATCGGTGTCGAGCCGGATGCTCTGCGTGAGGATATCGGACCGGCCGCCAAATGCGCGCTTCCAGAGGCCGTCGCTGATGACGACTTCGAGCAAGTAGCCGGACGTGTAGTTGTCCGGCGGAAACGCGCGACCGATCTGCGGCGCGACGCCCAGTACCGCGAAGTAATTCGGCGCGACGCTCATCAGCCCGACGCGCGCCGGCCGCGACAGTCCGGTCAGGTTGTTCTCGTCGAACCACACCGGCGTCACGTGATCGAAAATCCCGGAGTGTTCGAGGTCCTGCCACTCGGGTTGCGAGAGCCCGATGTCGTACGAATTCACGCCCGGCAGATCGGCGACGACGCTCACCAAGCCATCCGGATGCGGGTACGGCAGCGGATGCAGCAGCGTCGCGTCGACGACGGTGAAGATCGCGGTCGTCGCCCCCACCCCGATCGCCATCGTCAGCACCGCCACCACCGCGAAGCCTGGTGACTTGCGCCATGCGCGCACGGCGTAGCGGACGTCCTGCGAGAGGCGATCCCACCACGCCCAGCGTTGCGATTCGTAAAAGCGCTCGACGCGCAACGCCACGTTGCCGAACGTGCGCTGCGCCGCCGCGCGCGCGTCAGCCGCATCGAGTCCGTCGTCTGTCAGGCGCTCGGCCTCGAACTGCAGGTGCGCCTCGATTTCAGCGGCGAAGTCGTCGGGATCGCGACGTCGACGGAACATGCGTCACCCCTTCAGCGGATGCGCGTCGAGGACGCGGGCAATCGCGTCGGCCAGCCGCGTCCACTTGCTCGTTTCCTTCACCAACTGCTTGCGCCCGGCGGCGGTCAGCGAATAAAAGCGCGCGCGCCGATTGTTCGAGGAGACGCCCCACTTCCCCGCGATCCATCCGCGGCCTTCGAGCCGCTGCAACGCCGGATAGAGCGCACCGTGTTCGACGAGCAGTTCGTGTTCGGAGCTGTGCTTGATGGCAAGCGCGATGGCGTGGCCGTGCTGCGGCTGCAGGATCAGCGTGCGCAGAATCAGCAGGTCGAGCGTGCCTTGCAGCAGGTCGAGCGGCTCATCGGCTCTTTTGGTAGACATCTGACCAGAGCATGGATCGCACTCAGGTCAGATGTCAACCTGTAGCCCTGGTAGCGCGACGGCGGGATGCCGAACGCCCGGCGAAACGCCGCTGTGAAATGGCTGTGCGAGCTGAACCCGGCGTCGAGCGCCACCTGGCCCAGGTCGACATGCTGACGGCCCACCGCCTCGAGCGCGCGCCGCAGGCGCACGTCGGTGAGGTACCGGTGAATCGACGTGCCGTACACGCGTCGAAAGATGCGGCAGACATGGAAGACGGACGTCTCCACCTCTTCGGCGATCGATTGAAGCGTCAGCGCGCACGCGAAGCGCCGATCGACGATCGCGCGCACCGTTTCGGCGATGTCGCGCGCGCGGCCCGAATCCGCGGGCGGTCGATGACCGCCGTACGCCTCGGCAACGATGGCATCGAGCAGCTGAACGCAGTGTTCCTCGACCAGGACCGCGTCGGCCGACGACGTGCCGCGCACGTGCTCGTAGATGACGCGCTGCCGCAGAAACGTCGCCGTCGATGTGCGCGCCCACCCGACGCGGAGCGGATGCGCGCTGTCTGCCGCGGCCGGATCGACCACGCGGATGGCGTCGCGAATGACCGCGGGCGCAAACGCAAACCAATCACCGCGGTCTCCTTCCGGACTGACTTTGAAACGCTCGTATTCCTCCCCGCGGTTGTACAAGCCGACGACGGTTGGATCTTCGACGAACGGCTGCCGGTCGCGTCGGCGAATCAGCACCGCTGACCGCGGGAAGAGCGCGCAATATGTCCGCGTGCGGCCGCAATTGCGAAACAGCGGATCGGTCGGCAAGCACCGCACCTGACCGATCACCACCGTGTCGCCCGTAAACAGCAACCGATCGGTGGACGGCAGCGGCTCGCTGAGCACCGCGTTCATGCACCGGCATACAGCAAAATCCCTGCTCAGCTAAGTCCTTGGTACTCCCATGTCCGCACACACTGATTGTTCGTTTTCGAGAAGCATCGATTCCACGTTCGAACAGTCACGTTTCTGATACCACGTCGCAGCGGCCATTGGCAGAATCGTCGCGATGTGGACATGTATCGCAGCCCCCGCCATCCGCGTGCTGTTCGTCGGCAACAGCCTGACGACGGTCAACAATCTGCCCGAGCTCGTCCAACGGCTCGCCGCGGCAGGCAATCAGAAATTTGAGTATCGGATCGTCGCGTTCGACGGCTATAGCCTCGAAGACCATTGGAATCGCGGCGACGCGAGGCGGGCCATCGCGGAAGGCGGATGGTCCTACGTCGTCCTGCAGCAGGGACCGTCGGCGCTGCCCGAATCGCGCGTCCTGTTGATCGACTACGCGCGCCGCTTCGCGAGCGAGGCGCGACGTGTCGGCGCGGAACCGGCGCTCTACATGGTGTGGCCCACCCGCGAACGCCGTGGCGACGTCGATGGCGTCCGGTATTCGTACGAGAGTGCGGCGAAAGAGACGCATGCGTTGCTGCTCCCGGTCGGCGAGGCGTTCCGCGCCGCGCAGCGCGCCGATGCACGCGTGCGTCTCTTCGGCGCGGATGGGTTCCATCCGACGATGGCCGGATCGTTTCTCGGCGCGCTGGTGATGTTCGAAACGATGTTCGGTGCGCGCGCTCCCGCGCTGATTCCGCCGGGGGTCACGCCGGAGGACAATCGCGTGCTGCGATCCGCGTCGGAGGCGGTCGTCAAGCGTGTCGCGCGGTAGTTACCGTTTTTCGGTGTCGAGGAATTCAAGCCACTGCTTGACGAGCGGCAACTGCGGTCCGCGCGCATGTTCGTACGCGTCGGCGTAGGTGTGTGCAGCCTTGATGTCCTCGGCGCGGTTCTGCACGTAGGCGCCGGCGGCGTGCACGAGATAAATCCATTGAACCGCCATGAAATTCGCGTCGCGATCGTCATGGCGTTCTTCGAGATAGCGCTCGAGCGTCCGCGTCGCTTCGCGTCCGCTGCCAAACGTGGCGTACAGCATCGCGAGCGGCTTGGTGAAGCGCACGTCGGTCGGCCACTTCTGCACCGCTTCTTCGAGGATCGCGCGCGCTTCGCCGTACGCGTGATTGCGCATCAGCGAGCCGGCAAGCCAGTCGTAGATCTGCGGGAACTCGGTGCCGTCGACGAGCGCCGTCTGCCACGCGCTGGCGGCCTGCAGATCGCGGCCCGCCGCGGCGAAGGTCGCCGCGAGATACGCCAGCACCGCCGTGCTGTCGGTGTCCGGATCGATCGCTTCCTTGAAGCTCGCCTCCGCATGCGTGAAATCGCCGGACGTCAGGAACGCGAGCCCTCGATCGAATTTCGGCTTCGTCGTCTCCTGCAACCGTGCGACGAATGGTTCGAGCGTCGCCGGCTGCGTGGCCGCGTCCTTGTCGAACGCCGGCCGCATGACCGGCTCTTCGACCGGCAGAAACAAACCTGTATCGAAGGTTGACGCAGACGTCAGGCTGTCGGCCGACGTCATCAACACCTTCGGCGGCACCACCTCGAACGGACGCGTCAACGTCTTCACCGACTTGCCGTTCTCCGAGAACACCGCGCGCAAGAGGTATCGGCCCGGCGGCAGCTGCTGCACCGGAACCGTCTTCGTGAAGATCACCCGGTTCTCACCGGCCGGACGCGCCGCGACATCGACGTTCAGCAGTGCGGGGCTGTCCGCGTCTTTTGCGACTTCGTATTCGACGCTCAACCCGCCATCGGCCGCGCCGTACGCCTCGACGTAGCCGTGGACGACGCCGTAGTTGACCTGAAATCCGATGCTCGGCTGCAGCAACTCGCCGTTGTCGATCGGGCCGCCGACCATCAGCTCGCTGAGCGTGACCGGTCCGACCGTCGGCAACTCGGCGCGAATCGTGTGCTCGATCGATCCGACGCGATCACCCTCCACGATCGCGAGCTTCAGCGTGTACTCGCCTGGCGCCAGGCTCGCGCCGGCCGAATATTGCAGCGACGAGGGCACGCCGTTGATGGTCGGCAGCAGCCGCGCATCAAACGCGCGGTTTTCGATCGTCTTTCCATCTTTGTCGGCGATGACGTAGGCAATCGATGCGACCTTCGACGAGGTGTAGTCGGTGCCAACGTCGGCGTGGATCAGCAGCTGGACGCGATTTTGCTCGGGCCCTTGCAGCGCGAACGATCCGACGCGCAGCGGAAGCGCCGACGACAACAACGGCGACGCGAGCGCCGCTGCGACCGCTTGATGCGGCGAGCGCGCGATCTTTTCGTCGGCCGGTGTGTTCAGCAGTTGGCGCCGCGACCGCACGGTCGCGCCTTTGCGCGGCACGTCCACGCGAATCGGATGCGGCTTGCCGTCGCGATCCTTCGGGTCCGATTCGACCCCGAGCAGGTAGTAGCCGGAGATCTCGCCTTCGATTTGCTGGAAGATGTTCGCGCCGGTTCCCGTGACGGTGAAGAGGGCGCCGCGCGTCGCGCCCGCAAGCGTTTCGAGCCCCTGCCCGAGCGTTATGCGATCGCCAAACGCGTCCATCGGACCCCGCCGCTCGGTGACGTCGAACGCCGTGCTGTCGAGGCGCAGCGCGTACACGCTCGTTCGCGCCGCCGCGGCCAGCCCGCCCAGCTCGATGACGAGGCCAGGGTCGTTCATCACGAACCCTTCGGAGATCAGCACGAGCGTTTTCGGACCCTCGATGCGGCGCAGCCCGCGAAACAACTCGCGCAAGCCGATGACGGTCAAATCGCCTTCGTGGTTCGCGTCGACCGCCGCCATGTGCGCCTGCGTCGAGACGCGATCCGGGCAGGTCGGATCGGGCCGGCCGCCGACGGTCTGACACTCGCGTGAGAGGACCTGATTCAGCGTGCCGATGTCGCCTCGATCGATCGCGAGCGCTTCGGTGACCGACATGTTGATATCGCCCGTCGGCTGCCCCGCCTGCTTCTGCCCCCGCATGCGCGAGATCGCCTGCTTGATACGGTTGCGATCGGCGGTGAACACCGTCGCCGGCGCGCCGGTGCCAAACCCTGCCACCGCGACGCGATCGGACGGCTGCAGGCGATCGATGAACGCGTTGGCCGTCCGCGAAATCGCCATCGCCGCACCGAAGCGGATGTTCGGTTCGTCGACGGCAATCACGATGAGCCGTCCGGCGGTCGAATTCTCATTCGTGCTGAAGCCGTCGGGAATGTCGACGACGGGCGCATCCGACGCGGGTTTGATGAGCGAGATCCACTCCGCGGAGATCACTTTCCGCGCGCTGCCGTCGATGCGGACGGCGAAGTCGTCCGGCGTCAGCGATGCGATCGGCTTTCCTTTGTCGTCGACGACGCTGACGTCGACGGAAGTCAGGTCGACCGACGTGGTGAACTTCGGAGGCTGCGCATCCTGCGCGCCACCCACGGCACCCGCACACGCGATGATGACGACACACACGACACCGCGAAACACACGAAGAACCTTTCGAGATCTCGCGTCCTGGTGTTCGTGTGTTCGTGTGTTCGTGGCCGCCATGGGTCGCTACTTGGCCGCCAGGCGATAACCCTGCCGCGCGCGCACGTCGTGGTGCCCGTCGACATCGACGCGGATCCGGCGCCAGCTGTTGTCGCGTTTCGGGTTGTTCGACGCGTAGCCGAGCAGATACTGATTCGACAGCTCGTCGAGCAGCTCTCCGAACGCGCCATGCAGCTCGTCAATCGATTCGGTGAACAGCGCGCGGCCGCCGGTCGGGTTCGCGAGCCGCTCCATGATCCGCTTCAACGGCTCCATCGTCACACCGCGACCCTGCCCGATCATGTACAGCGTGACATCGCTCGACTGCAGTTTGCGTTCGACGTCGCCGATCGTCGCGTGGCTGCCCTGGTCCTCGCCATCGGTGAAGATGACGAGCGCCTTGCGGCCGACCTGACGCCCGAGCATGTCGATGCCGCGCAATACCACGTCGTACAGCGCGGTCGATCCCCATGGCGCCAGGCGATCGACGGCGCGCACGCGCTCGGACGGGTTCGTCTGCTTGCGTGTCAACGTGAAGATGCTGTCGTTGAAGCCGAGCAGCGTCACCTGATCCTGCGCCGGCACGTCGCCGAGAAATTCTTTGACCGCGGCTTTCAGCTTCGGCATCGACGGCGTCATGCTGCCGCTGATATCGATGGCGACGATCAACTCGAGCGGGATGTCTTCCGACGCGAAATGCGAGATCTGCTGCGGGAGGTTGTCCTCGAAGACGTGGAACGCCGACTGCGGAATGTTCGGAATGAACTTGCCGTGGCCGTCGCTGACGGTGACGGTGACCTGCACGACGTCGACATTGACCCGCTCGGTGTAGCCGACCGATTTCGTCCGGACCGTCTGCACGAGACGCGTGCCACCGCGCAACGTCGCGACCGCGCGCACCTGATGCTCCTGGATCCGCGGCCCCGCATCCCAGTCGCATTCCCACGGCGGCGCCTTCAGCGCACACGCCTGGCGGCCGTCCACGAAGAACGTCATCGTCTCGGCCGCCTCTGGCGGTTCGATCCTCGCGCGCAGCGTCACGACGCCGTTCAGATACGCGTCGGCAGAAGGTGAATCGATGCTGAGACGCGGCTCCGGCGCTTGTATTAACACCGCCGCAACAGCGACAGCCGCACCCGTACCACGAAGACCTCGAAGCCCACGAAGTCCACGAAGTGTCTGTTCGCACAGCTTTTTCGTGAGCTTCGTGGTCTTCGTGATCTTCGTGATCTTCGTGGACCGCAGAACGTTCATTGCTGTCCCGCGGCCACCGGCATCAGGGGACCGCTGGCGGTAGCGGCGGCCACGTAGTCTTCGATCCGATCGCGCGTGAGGCTGCGCGCCGCGCGCGAGAGCGTCAGCCAGTCGCCAGGATCGGACGGTCTCGCGGCGTCGATGAAATCCTGCATGGCGCCCGACAAGACGACGCGCGCGAGCGGCGCGGGTAACTGCATCTGCTTCAACATCACCGCAATGTGCAGGTTCAGATCCGACACGACCGCAGCGATCAACCCGAGTTGCGGCCGCCCCGCCAGCGGCAACCACTGACCGGGCGTCGTCAGTCGCGTGCAGAAACAGCCGAACGGCGCGGCCACGGCCATCCCCCACGGCGCGAAATCGGCCGGCTTGCCGCCGCCGATGACGAGCAGCTCGGTCATCGAGAACATCGAGACGACGCGGGGCGCGTCGTGGTCGAGGGTCCACCGGAGGGATCGGCGACGGGCGGCGTCCATCGCGATTTGATCCGCAACGGCATCGAACGTAGCCGCGGTCATCAACTGCACGCGCTGCGTCCCGCGCGTGATCGCATCGGCGATCGCATCCCGATCGCGGTCGACGAGCACGTACGGATTCATCAGCGACACGCTCAGCATGAACGCATCGCGCTCGGGGGACGTCAATCGCGGCGCTTCGAGGACGCCATCGGTCGACACGCGACGCAGCGCCAGCGGCGCAAGCGCGATGTCGAGGCCGAGGAGCGATCCGGTCACGTGCCACGGCACGTTCGGCACGACCTCCTGCCGCGGCGCCATCCACGCCGTCCGCTGACGAACGTCGCCGTCGCGGATGCCGAATCCAAAGTCGTGACGCCGTGACACGTCTTCCGCCAACAGTACCGTCCCCTCGGGATCGCCGATGTCGGCGGCGTAGGCGAACGACACGAGGGAGCCGGCGAGCATATCGTCGGCGAGTTCGACGAGCCCCTCGGCGCCGCGGACCACACGTTTGCTGTCTTTGGCGCGCGCCGCTTTCGTGATCTCGTCGATCGATTTCTTGAGCGATTCGTGATGCGACGGCGGGATGCCGACGCCGGCGGCCACGTTCTCGAGCTCGTTCTCGCGCAAACGCTGCGGCACATCCTCGGCGAGCGTTGTCAGCCGCTCTGCCGCGGTGCTCGCCGTTGATGGGTCTTTGATCATGCTGCGCGCAAGGTCGCTGACGTCGAGCGCGACGTCAATGCGCAGCGCGTCCTGTTTCTCACGAACGCGTCGCAGCCGCTGCCGCTCGGAACCAGCGAGGTCGAGCCGGTACTGCTGACCCTCCCACGTCACCATCGCCGGACGCGAGGCGGACGAGCCGGCCAACGCCGCGATCACGGCGCTTTCGACGTCGGTCGACGGCGGCAAGGCGCGCGCGAGATCGTCGCGAATCCACTTCGCGAGCGCGCCCGCGTACCGTCCATCGTCCGAGATCGGGACCGCCAGGAGCTGTGCGACGAGCGCTTCTGCCCTGGTCGCGTCGAGCGAGCCGGCAATCGTGGCGCGCGTGATGATGACGAGAACGCCCTGGAGCTGCGACTGCACCAACAGGCCGTGCCGGCCGTCGACGGTAGCGAGGCGCGCCGCGAGATGGACGGCGGTCGCGTAGATCGACGGCTGGCGGATGCCGATCCGTTCGAGCGAGAGCGCGAGCATCCGCACACGCGGAAAACTGCGAACGGCGAGCTGCGCGTCGGCGCGATCGGCATCGGTTGCGATCGTCGTCGCACGGGCAAGGCGTTGGCCGAACGACAGCTGATCGAGCCGCTCGGCGCGCTGCCGAACGTCTGCCGACCCGATGACCTCGCTGAGCCACGCCGCATCGAGCGGCTGCTCGTCGTCGGCGCCGGCGTCGTGACCGGTCAACGCGCGCGACCAGAAACCGCGAGTCAATGCGACCGCCGGCGCGCCTGTCTCGTCGACCTCGAGACGCTCCAGCGTCATGCCGAGGTCGTACGACGCACGCCCGAACGGCTGCGTTTTCAGATGCCATTCGCGAAAGGCGGTGATGCCGACCGTTGCCAGCGCCTTGAAGCGCTCGAGCCGGGCCGCCGCCGTCGGCATCCACGTACCGAGCGTGAAGGCGCGACGCGGCGGATCGAGCTGGCCGATGACGTCGTACAGATGCGCGAGCCGGCCGTCGTTCGTCTCGAACAGGAGCTCGACGAATCGATCGGGACGCGACGTCTTTTCGAGCAGCACCGCCTCCCACATCGCCGCCGCTTCGTCCCCGCCCGGCACCTCAACGCGATTCGCGCGGATGTGGAGGCCGCTGGAAAAGACGCCGAAGGCCGGCGCGGCCAGTTTTTCGATGAGATGCGAGATCAGCGACCCATGATCCGCGAAGTACTGGAGCGTCTCGTCGTCGAGCGCGCCGAGACCGTGGCAGATGAGCGAGGCGTTGCGGTCCGACAGGATCGCCGTGACGAGCTCGTCGCGCGAGACGCGGCGGTGGAACACATGGTCGGCCCACCAGTTCGCGTTCAGTGGAACAGGAACGCTCTCGGTCTGTCGACTGTCGGCGGGCGACTGGCGACTGGTTGAGCGTTGCTTCAGGCGCGCGGCGAGCCACTCCGGCGATCGTCGCGGATCGTTGTCCAGGATGATCCGCGTCATCTCGTACATGAAGCG